>OJBC01000027.1_pt1 | contig 76962 bp, 72 predicted proteins | sample 1590351 | NCBI WGS metagenome assembly OJBC01 (sample SAMN05416892, study PRJEB24817) | seawater metagenome | isolation source: Sea water | place: Canada:Atlantic | collected 2013-11 | reverse complement strand
AGCTTTTGATTCACTTGAGTATCAAGCACTCATTATCCAGAGTTCAGGTTAGTTATTAACTGTGGCTAAGTAACATAACCTCACTTAGCAACAGTTGATGTTGGTCACGAATAAAAATACAGAAAACTAATTACTTTAAATCGCTAGGCCCATGATTAGCCACATACGCTCCTCTTTCTCCTTTGGGCTTTGCCTTACCCGCCGTGGTATCTTCTTCCGTTTGTAGCTCTGCTGCAGCATTGATTGCTGCGCCCAGTAAAATCGTAAAAGCGGTGACATAAAACCACATCAATAGAATAACTACGCCTCCCATTGAACCATAGGTTTCGTTATAACTGGCATACTCGGTAATATACAAGTTGAAAAAGTATGATCCCACTAGCCAAAACAAAGTCGCCAATAATGCACCCGGTGTTGTCCAACGCCATTTCGCTGATACTCTATGTGGCGCATATTTATATAAACTTGCTAGTGATAAATTAAATATTATTAATAAAACTGGCCAGGTTACCCACCCCAATAAAGATTGGCTTGTTTCATCTAACATACTTAATGCAAATGGAATAATAACAATCATAAGTAACATCAGCAGCATAGTTAATATTGTCGCCAAAGTTAACATTGTACGCACGAGAATCATTTTAAAAAATGAACGAGTTCGCCCCTCTTTATAACTAATATTACAAGCCGTAATTAATGCCACAGAGCCTTTACCGCCACTCCAAATAGCCAATAAAAAACTAAAAGCAAAACCTACGCTTAAAGCACTATTGTCTGTGGTTAACAAGCTTTCAATTTGTGCTTCTAAAATTTCCCTACTTTGCTCAGGAATTACGCCCACCAAAAGATTCATATGTTGCAAAAGAGTTTGCTGATCTGTAAAAAGCCCATACATAGAAACCAATGCGGCCAATAAGGGAAACATAGCTAACAAAAAATAAAACGCCACACCCGCAGCAATAAGCGACATATTATCTTGCTCAACTTTGTGTAGAACACGTTTAGCGATTTGCCACCAGTTTGTTAGCGAAAACTCTTGTGGGTGCTTAATTTGATTTTTTGAATTCATGTAGAATAGGCCTCTTTATTACATCTAATGCTAAATGTTGCTGCTGTATTTTTGTAGTTAGGCTCAGCTATTTTTAGTTTTTACAGGGTGTGGATATAAGCGATGCAGAAATGAACTTAACAAATATTTGAGTGTTTTCATTTATGTTGTAAGTAGGGCTAGCAACTTATAAAACTGCTAGCCCAGATCTAAGCGATAAATTAAGCGATAACTTTGTGCAAAAGCTTAAAATATTGCAGATAAATTATTAAAGCTAATGGCAATCGTGGTTTTTACAAAAACGAGCAACTTCAGCTTCAGCTTCTTCCTTAGATTTACCGTATCGCTCTTGGATCTTACCCGCCAATTTTTCTTTTTGGCCATTGATAATATCCATGTCGTCATTAGTTAAATCACCCCATTGTTTTTGGGCTTCACCTTTTACTTGTTTCCATTTTCCTTCAAAAGTATCTTTGTTCATAGTTGCTCTCCTATAATTTCAGATTGGTGGTAAATAGCACTCAAACTAAAGTACTCATTTAAGCGCTGATTTAAATCTCTATTTTATTTGCAAAACTCACACCAGAACATAAGTCGTTGTAAACAAGGTAAAAATAAACTTAACACTTCCCTGTAAAATATTTTGAATGAAAGTATTACAAAGCATTATGTATTAGTTACAAAATTTAGAAATCTCTCGTTATACCAATTGATATAGCCACAACAAGCTAAACTTTTTGTATATGATGATTTTAAAATTTATACATAATTGCTCAAACCGAATGGTTGAGATTACTTTGTTGTTTAGGGGTTACATTTAGGAAATGTGTTTAAAAATCGTGTTTAGGTATATGTTTTCACGAGGTCAACGATTGGTAATATAAAAGGTAATTTTATATTACCTTTTATATTCAATAAGGTACTTATCCAGAGTTCAGGTTACTTATATTTTCAAACGGTAACGGCCTTTTCTATCGGGTTTACCTAAAAAGCTTAATACTGCTGTTAATGGCTCTGGGAACTTCTCAGCGGGTGTTAAATAGCCACTACCAGACAATCGCCCACCTTGTGCTAGCGTTGCACGGTAACTCAGACCTAGATTATTTTCCGGGTCAATATCAGCAATTAGCTCACCTTTATCGCAGCTAAGTTTGGCCGCTAGCCCACCTAGCTCAACTTTTTCTTCAAACGCTGTTGCTGCAGCATTACGCCATTGCAAGTCGCCTTCTAGTTCACTACATATTGGTGCACCAACAATAAAGCGCGTAATATTAAGCTGAAGTTGTTCGTGAGCAATAATATCGATAGGTAAGTTTAAGCGTGCTGCTACGGTATTGGCTGCTACATTTATTTGTGCATCTTCAACAACCATCTCTGATAATAAACCACTAATGGTTAATTGCCCTTCTGGGCCGTTAACTAAGGCATTACCAAAAGTAATATCAAGTTCAGGATTAAGCATTAACACTGACATAAATGACAACGAACTTTGCACTTGGTTAATAACTATATCGTCAACCATTACTTGCTTAATTTCGCTATGCCACACCGTGCCTTCAACTGACGAAATAGCCACATTTTTAGGTAATTGAATTTGCGAGATTAACCAACTAGCTGGCATTAGCGCGATTGCAAAAATACAATATGCGGTGAAAAAAATTGCTACATAGGCAAACGTCTTCTTCATTAACTCTTTCCTAACTGTAATCGACGAACACGAACCACGCCTTGTTGGTCAGCTAAACTTAGATCTATATTTTTTACTTGAAGACCATCTCTGCTAGCGAGTTGCTCTAACCAAGTTAACAACTGATTAAACGAAATTTCGTCTATCCAAACTTGTAGATCATCACCTTGAGGCTGCATGCGCGTAATAATAATATTATTCAGCCTTGACGTTCTGTTTACAATGCTCGATAAACTCGCCCCAGAACCCGCTCGACCACTGCGCTTCGCTGCTTGATAACGTTGAGTATTTTCTTCAACCCAAATTAACAAATCTTGCTGGCGCTCTAGCGTTGATTTCTGTTTGTTTATGCTTTCATTCAGCGGTTGCCAAATAAGCCCATATAAAATAAATATCGACACTAGCACCGACATAACGAGTACTAAACGTTGCTCACGAATATTTAACTGTTGCCACCATGCTTTCATGAGCGCCCCTTCATTGAAGTGTCTGTAATGCTAAACGAACCAGAAATTTGATCACCTTGATTATTTTGTGCACCTAAATTAACCGTTAGGCCTGCTTTTTCGAAAGCGACTTTAAGTTTTTCAAAATACTGATAATCTTTGGCGACAGTTTGCATACGTACTTCTTGACGTTTGCCGTCAAACTTTAATGTTTGAGGCTTTATCTCTGGTACACTGGCTAATGCAGGCTCAAGCTTAACCAATAGCGCTAAGAAACCTGCAGAATCTTCACTGTTACCCACTTCGGCTAACTTCTGTCGAAGCTGTGAACGGACGGTTGAAATTCTCACTCGCTTAGTTTCAGGAAAAACCGTTTTATATTTTTCAATAATTTCGCTTTCAAGAGCCTCTTGTTGATTTGATAACTGATAAAGTTCAGCGCCCTTTAGCCCAAAGTTAAGTATTAAGGCAAAACAGGCAACACCTGCGACCCAAAGCCAATTCATCGTATCAGCCGAGCGTTTTTCTTTTACCTGAAACTCACCTTGCAGCAAGTTAAACTTACGCGCATGGTTATTCGCTAAAATAGCTAAAGGTAATTCTTCAGGCAAGTACTCAATGGTTAATTCATCGGGTACTTCTGACAAAGCAGAATAAGCATGAATGGTTTGTTCGTTTTCATCCAACCCCTTAAAGAATTGCGAAATTACTGGCCAAGCATTAGCTTCAAATGACATAACTTGCCATTCGCCAAGCCTAATCAACACTTGTTCGCCTAACATTACCGCGCTGCTACTTTGCGGCACAACAGGTAATGCTATGGCGTCAGGTATCATTAACTTGCAGAAAATATTTGCGTCTGCCAACCATTTCAACCATATTTCGAGTTGTTTACGTTCAAGCGCAGCAACAAAGCAGTTATGCCCTTGCTCGTCTTGTTTAAGATCATTAAAAGCAAAACACAATTGCTCAACGTCTTGTGCTAGCGTTTCTTCAAGCATATATGGCGCAGCTAAACGAATAGCGCGTTGCGATGAACCTGGCACTTTTATGCGCTTAATCGCAATATCGCTGGTAGGAACAAAAACAACGACTTCTCTTGCTGCAGATTTTTCGGTAAGTTGCGTTAATTCACCTGCGTTAGGTAACTCACCACTTGCTATTATGTCTTCTTGTCCGTTGATTTTAATCAGCCAGTGAATTCTATTTTCAGCTTGGCTGCCTAAACGGATAAATAAGGTTTCACCCATTACTCTCGTCCTATGATGCGACTGATCACATTTATATTATTTTTATCGTCTACTTTCATAATGGTGTTCAAAGCAAAGTAACTGTTATTAAAACTTGCGGTTGTTTTGAGCTTAAAGTACTCGCTCTTAACGGCAAAAAATTGTTTTTTATCTGGCGAAATTTTGGCTTTGGTTAATTCAGCTAAAGCAAAAAATTCATCAATGTTTTTAAAGCCTTCTTCACCACGGGAAGATAAAGCTTGTGATGCTTCATTTTGACTTATCCCTAACATGGCTACAAGTATTTCAGGTTGATCTTGTGCAATGGTGTTAATGTTTATTTTATTCGAGTTGGTGTCAGGCAATATACAAGCGTAATCTTTTAGCTTTTCAATAACATCAACAGTAAAGTGTTCAACAACCCTTAACTCTCCTATGCTAGCCAAATAATTATTAGCAGCCAAGTAAGGGAACTCTTTCGCTGCATAATCGTTATCTTCTGCGCCGCCTGAACTTGAAATACTACCATCAGCGTCTAGCCAATCGGTTAAAGCATCAGCCATGTATTCAGCTTCAAAGCTTCCTACACCTTCGATATTAATTGCAATAAGTAACTCTTCAAAAGCAGTTCTTACCGGCGATTTTTTTACTGTTGTATTGTTATTGTTATTGCTAGCTTCTTCGCTATCAGTCTTTAGTGCATTTAAATTAAAGCAACTATTTAAGTCGGTTATTTCACCGGTAATTTCGCCGAAATCAACCGGGAAAGTATTTTCACCTTGTGCCCATAGTTGGCCCAAATGTGTAACTTCGGCATCGTCTTCAAACGATTGTATTAATATTCTTTTAGCAAATGCTTCAGCGCCCATAGCGTACCAATAAGCTTGCTGATTCGAGCCTATATTGGTTGTGCGTTGCATTTGTAATTGCAATCTTGCGGTCATTTGCGTTGCTAATATGGCAATTAACGCAATAATAAGCATAACCGTAATTAACGCCACCCCTTTGGGTGTTTGCTTAACAGCGAACACTTTACTCACGGCTATCGTCCTTATTTTGCAAATCATCCCCTGCAACGAGGAATTGTCGACGAATAATGCCGAAATCTGTGGTATCTATTTCAATCGCAATAGCTTGCGGCAAGGTGCCTTCTTGCAGTGTTTTCTGCCATTTTTTACCATCATAAAACTCGAAAGTTAAGCTTTCAACTTTTGAGATTAATGGTCTAACTTTTGGTTCTTCACCTAACACGGCATCAACAAAGTTAAAGTGCATTCGTTCAACGGTATTTTCATTGAGTTGATAAGCCACTGATTGCATATCACTTCGTGGCAATAATAAACCAGGATTAGTCCAACCATGGCGAACAAAAGCAATGGCTTGCTCGCTACCGCTATAACTTTCAATATCTGTGTGTAAAAAGCCGCTTTGTGGTGCTTCGCCATAAAAGCGCACGCTACGCCTTGCTATTTGCAACACATCACGTTCAATAATTAAAAAGCCGCGTTGTAATTCGTTAATACGCTCAGTGCGTTCTTTGGTCACTGTGTCACTATTTAATACCGTTTCAAAAATGCTAAAGCTTGCCATACTGATCACCGAAAAAATGGCAATGGCGATTAAAACCTCTAGTAAAGTAAAGCCCTGGCTTAGTTTAGTTATAGGCTTCGAAGTACGATTTAACCTTTGATAATATTTAGCAGCAGTATTCATTAGTTTTGCTTCGACACATAGGTCATTAAACTGGTTAATGCTGAGGGATCTTTTTCATCTAATCGCACTTCTAGCACAATAGCACGCATGTCTTTATCGGTAGTTTTAATCACTTTCTGTAGCCAAAACCATTCTAGCCCGGCTAACTCGACCTTACCTTTTTTATTATTCTTAGGTGGCCAAGTATCGTCGAGTGTAATTTCTACTAACTGGTTCGATGCTACCCAACTTGCAAGAATTTTACTTTCTAAATAACCTAAATTACGTGCGTTAGTATCTGCGGTACCTAAAATGGCTATCCCGGCAATTGAAAATACCGCCATCGCTAGCATAACCTCAATAAGGGTAAAACCTTTCTCTAACTTGCGATAATAATTAGCGAGCATTAACTATTGGCCCTTCTATCGTAAGTGGTGTGGTATAAATGCCAGACACTTTAAAGCTGATATTTTCATCACCGTCAAAAGCGAATTCAGCCAATGAAAAGGTTAAACTGAAGGGCGTAATATCTCCGCCAGACAGCATATAAACTTGTGGAATTGTTTTTTTCTTTTCTTCTTCTTCTTCAGTAAAGTCGTCTTCTTCGTCTTCGTTAATTAAAACTGACGAGTCAAACAACAAAGTCTCCTCGATCGGTAAGTCATCAAGCTGTAAGCTTATTTCAATGCCTTCAGGTAAGGTATAAACTTCAAATAATGGATTATTAGCAATCGGGGCCCAACTAGTGCCGTCGTAGCCCAGAAACTGATAGCTATTTTCTTCAATGAACAAACCTAGCTCAACATTATTGAGTAACCCGTATTCTGCAGCAACGTCAAAAATGCCCGCAAAGCGAGCACTGTTTTGTTCTAATAACTGCTCAGGCTTGTTACCTGAAAAACTAAACTGTATGGCAGAAACCATAACGCCAATAAGCACAATGACCAACATCACTTCGATTAAGGTAAAACCTTGCTGTGGGCGATGTTGTAATGCTAAACGGCGACTCGTGTTAAGCTTCATAGCTAGTTAATAAATAATCAGTTAATCAATAATATGTATTGATTACTGATAATCGCCTAAATTCCAGTTACCAATATCGTCATCTGTACCTGGTTCCCCGTCAGGTCCCATAGAGAAAACATCCATTGCACTGTTCTCACCTGGGTTTAATAATTGGTATTCGCTACCCCAAGGGTCGTTCGGTAAGCGTTTAACATACCCACCTTCAGGGAAACGACGTGGCATAGGCTCGATATCAGTTTGAGTAACAAGTGCCTCTAAGCCCTGCTCTGTGCTTGGGTATTTATAGTTGTCCATTTTGTACATGCTTAAAGACGTTTCTAAAGCATTAATATCAGAAACCGCCTTTTGCATATTCGCGCGCTCTTGGCTGCCCATAAGGTTAGGCACGACCATACTGGCTAAAATACCTAAAATTACGATAACGACCATCACTTCTAATAAGGTAAAACCTCGAACATTTTTTACTGCTTTCATTTCTAACTTCCTATTAACGTATTTAACTGAAGAATTGGCTGTAAAATAGCCATAACGATAAATAATACAACACCTGCCATTACTACCATTAATGCTGGTTCAAAGGCTTTCAATGAAATATTCATTACAGCCTCGAATTCACGATCTTGGTTATCGGCGGCGCGCCCTAGCATATGCTCTAGCTGGCCACTTTTCTCGCCACTGGCGATCATGTGTAACATCATTGGCGGAAACAGCTTAGTTTGCTCTAACGACACCCGTAAGCTGGTGCCTTCTCTAACTTTGTCGGTTGACTCCTTAACGCTTTGTTTAATGTATAAGTTGTCGAGTACTTCACCTGATATTTTCATACTCTCTAATAGAGGAACGGCACTAGCGGTTAAAATGCTCAAGGTACGTGCAAATCTTGCGGTATTAACGCTTTTTGCGACTTTACCTAGACCAGGAATACTTAAAAAACGTTTGTGATAAGCAAATTTGAAGCTATCTTTTTTCAATAGTTGCGACCACAACAGCATTAGCGCTGCGACAATAATGACAATAAACAAGCCATAATCACGCAAGAAATCACTGCTGGCAATTAAGAACTTGGTGGTTGCTGGCAAGTTAGCGCCCATATGTTCGAATTGGCCAACAATTTTGGGTACTACAGCGGTTAATAATATCGCTATAACACCGGTGGCAACTACGGTCATGATTATTGGATAAACCAAGGCTTGAATTAATTGCGAGCGCAATTGTTGACGCTTTTCAGTGTAATCAGCCAAACGGTCTAATACTTTATCAAGGTGGCCCGACTTTTCGCCTGCCGCAACCATAGCACGAAACAAACGGTTAAATACCTGTGGAAATTCAGCCATACTTTCAGCTAAACCATAACCTTCGGTTACTTTAGTACGAACAGCCATTACCATACTTTTTAAGCTGTTTTTATCACACTGCTCGCCAACCGCCATTAACGACTCTTCTATCGGTAAACCCGACTCAACTAAGGTTGAAAGTTGCCTAGTGATAAGTGCTAGCTCAGCCGACGATATTTTTGTTCCGCCGCTAAAGAATGACTTCTTATTGCTTTGCTTATTCTTTTGCAAACTTGGCGTTACTTCAATAGGCATTAAGCCTTGTTCGCGAAGTAAATTACGCACATGTCTAGGGGTGTCGCCTTCGATTACCCCTTTTTTATTTTTTCCTCGGCCGTCTACTGCCTGATAATCAAATGCTGCCATAATTAAGGTTTATCTTTATCCAGTTCATTACCAAGTGTGTTTTCATTGGGTGACTATTGTTACCAAAAGTTCGATTATTAGTCTTCGCGTGTTACCCGTAATACTTCTTCTATAGTGGTTTCGCCTAACATGACTTTATCAAAACCGTCTCGACGAATACTTGGTGTTGTTGTACGAATGAATTTTTCAATTGCTTGTTCGCCTTTACCGTTATGGATTAATTCGCGCACTTGCTCGTCAACGACGATTAATTCATGAATACCGGTTCGGCCTCGGTAACCTTTAAAGTTACACTCTTCACAACCCACCGCTTTATAGATAGGCGAGTTATCATCAGGCTGTAGTTGTAATAATTTTCGTTCTTCTGCAGAAGTAGCGCAACATTCACGACAATGTGGACATAATGTTCTTACTAATCGTTGTGCTAATACACCTAATAGACTAGAAGAAAGCAAGAAAGGTTCAACGCCCATGTCTTCCATACGAGTTATGGCGCCTGCGGCTGTATTTGTATGCAGTGTAGATAAAACTAAATGGCCCGTTAAACTGGCTTGTACACCAATTTGTGCGGTTTCTAAATCTCGAATTTCACCGACCATAACAACATCGGGATCTTGACGAAGTATGGCACGTAGGCCGCGGGCAAAGGTCATATCAACTTTAGTGTTTACTTGCGTTTGGCCTATACCTTCAATCGCGTATTCAATCGGGTCTTCTACCGTTAAAATATTACGTTCTTTACTGTCTATTTGACTTAAGCCGGCATAAAGCGTGGTACTTTTACCTGAGCCTGTTGGACCGGTAACTAAAATAATGCCGTGAGGTTTGTCGATAAGTTCAGAAAAACGAGCACGGTTGCCATCGGTCATGCCTAAATCTTGTAAGTCTAATCGAGTCGAGTTTTTATCAAGTAAACGTAACACTACGCGTTCACCATGCCCTGTTGGCATAGTTGAAACCCGCACGTCAACAGCACGACCCGCTATTCTTAATGAAATACGACCATCTTGAGGAATACGTTTTTCGGCGATATCAAGTTTAGCCATAACCTTGATACGTGAAACCAGTAAAGAGGCTAATTTACGATTAGGTTTTAAAACTTCACGCAAGACACCATCAACACGAAAACGAATTTGCAGTGCTTGTTCAAAAGTTTCAATGTGAATATCAGAAGCATTCTCTTTAATTGCTTCACTCAACATGGCATTTATTAACTTGATGATCGGCGCATCGTCTTCGTTTTCTAATAAATCTTCGGTCTCTGTCATTTCATCAGCAAGTGAATATAGGTCAACTTCGTTTCCTATATCTTCCATCATTTGCTGAGCTTCAGAAGAGTCGCGCTGATATGAAATTGTTAATAATTGTTCAAACTCAGCAGCACTTTTATAATCAAGCGTAAACGGTGCCTTTAATACTCGACGAACTTCAAGTAAAACATCGGCGTTTAGCAGCTCGGTACAAACTAGGCGTAATTCACCGTCGTCATTGGTAACTAATACACTGTTACGTTTGGCGAAACCAAAGGGCAAACGAAAACGAATACCCTCATCAGTTATGATATCGCTTGCTGTTAATTCTGAAGATTCGTCAAGCGCTGTTTCGCGCTCTGCTTCTTCGCTAGCAACAACGAAAGCTTGTGTTTGTGGGTCGATATTACTCATGGCTATTCTTTTTCACCCGATGTTTTATCTTCATCACGCTTTTTCATGTATTCGTCAAACGATGGCGGCAATGACAGTTGATCATTCCACTCAGGTAAAATTGGTAGCTTTTCGTCTGATAATAATTCAAGACCATCTTCTTTCTTTTGAAGCTCTAGTGCACGAATAAAGTTATATTTTTCTTTACTCAGATCATTCATTAACTTGCCATCACGTACAATAGTTGGACGTAAAAACACCATTAAGTTACGTTTACGTTTTGTGTTACTGGTTGATTTAAATAAGTGGCCGATAATCGGAATATCGCCAAGTAACGGTACTTTTTGTACACTTTCTTGCACGTCTTCGTCGATTAAACCACCTAAAATAACCGTTGCGCCGTCATCTGCCATTACCGTGGTTTTAATTTCACGTTTGTTAATTGAAATATCAACGCCCGTTGCACCACTTACTGAAGAGACTTCTTGCTCAATCGTTAATTGCACACCACTGCCTTCGTTTATTTGTGGCGTAACCTTTAATTTAATACCGATTTCCTGACGTTCAACCGTTTGGAAAGGATTACTGTTATTACTGCCGGTTTGTGCGCCAGTGATAATAGGCACTTCTTGACCAACAATAAAGTAAGCTTCTTCGTTATCAAGAGTAGTAATACTTGGCGTTGAAAGTAGGTTCGAATTCGTATCAGAACTTACCGCTTGAATAATTGCGCCCCAATCGTTCTTCACAATACCGAATAATGTGCCACTGACTGAACCTAACACTTGAGCAGCTAAACTGAAGTCGCCGTCGATATCGGGTTGATTAGGATTCTCTGTAATTACACCGCTTTCTGAGGTAACAGTAGTACCTAATGTACCCTGCGTCGGCTGAGCAGCTTCAGCTGCTGCTGCAATAGAACTTATAGGTGTAACACCATTGGTAAATTGCGACATAGCACCTGATTCGTGATACCACTGCACACCAAGATTAACCCCGTCACCTTCAAACACTTCAACAATAATGGCTTCAATAAGTACTTGAGCACGACGAATGTCTAATTGGCGAATAACCGCTTCTAACGAGCGCAACATATCTGGTTGAGCGGTAATAACTAGTGTATTGGTATCTTCATGAGCATCAATACTTACATTACGGGTTTTATTTTTACGCGAAGATGTACTACCTGAAGCAGCTTCAGCTTCAATAGATTCACTAACGCCCTGAAGTACTTTCACCATGTCTTCAGATTTAGCGTATTTTAAATGATAAACCCGCGTGTTGCCGTTTGATTCAAGCTCACTATCTAAACGTGAAACTAATCTTGCTACACGCTCGCGGGCTTTAACTTCACCACTGACAATAACACTGTTAGTACGTTCGTCAGCGACAATTGTAGGAATTAAAAAGGTTGGTGTTCCAGCGCTTTTACCTTGAGTAGATTTGTTCATAGCTTCAACTATGCGAACCATTTCGCCAGCTGATGCATATTGTAAATTAATAATTTGTACATCTTGGTCGCCTGCTTTATCTACACGCTCAATAATTTGTACTAAACGATTTACTACTGCTGCAGTGCCCGTAAGCATAATTACGTTGGCAGGATCATAGTTAACAACGTTACCACCACCGGCTTGGTCTGATAACTGGCGAAGTAAAGGGGTTAATTCACGCACGGTAACGTTTTTAACTTCTACAACACGAGTAACCATTTCATCACCCACACCAGGGTTTTCGTTACCTACCACTGGTATAGATGAGGTTTTAGCATCCTTATTACGAATAATTTTGACAACATTGTTGTCCATTTCAACTGCAGAAAAACCATAAACTTCTAATACGTTTAGAAAGAATTGATAGTATTGCTTTTCAGTCAACAGGTCGTAACTGCGCACATTAACTTTGCCACGTACGTTGGGATCAACGATCATGGTTTTTTTCAAATTTTTACCAACAATATTAATAAATTCAGCTATTTCTGTGCCTTTGAAATTTGGAGAATATTCAGCGGCATGTACATTTGCAGAGAGCAAAACACTATTGAGTAAAACTGCGGTAACAACCCCGGTAAGGCTACGCTTATACCAAGGTGCGCTTAATAATTTGCGCATTTATTATTCCTTTTATTCTAATTATCGATACTGAAAAGTATTTCTGTCATGTCACCATTACGATCTAGTAATAGTGAAACTTCGCGTTGTTCTCTTAAAGACTTTAGTGCTTGTGCTGCTTCTCGAGGTTCGGTCAAATCAAAACCATTCATTTGTACTGCTAAATCTCCAGACTTCAGACCTGCACTTTCAAAAAAAGTTGGATCTTTTGCCGGCATTAATTGATAACCTATAGTTTTGCCATCTTTTAATTTACGTGAAATTTTTAAATAGTCGGTAATTTTACCGGGATCATTCTCTAAGTCGCTGGTTAATGACTTAGCAATTTTGGTCAATGATTTATTATCACGTTGGTCAACAACCTGAGTTGATGACAATTTTAATGAATTTTTAGTGCGCCCAGGTGCCGCCTGTTTTTTATAGTTTGGCTGAACTGGCTTTACATTTTTATCAAATACTAAGCCTTCAAACATTAAAGTTTCAAAACCACCTGAAAGTTTTATAATAACTCGGTCGTTAAAAACATTTTCTAAGGTTGCACGTGTGCCAGTAATGTTTTCACCAATGCTGTATGTTTCTTGTCTGCCTGAGCTTTCAATTACTGCAGCGGCGGTTGCTTTATCGCTGCTAGCAACCACTCCTGTTAACGTTAATTTTAAACGTGTTTCAGGTGCATCTTCAATTACCTCTTCAACGCGCTCTTCTTTTTGTTGGGTAAAAGCACCAAAAAGATTTAATGCCTGAATACTTTTTACTTCAATTTGTTTTTGCGGTGTTGATGAGGCAGACACTGAGCCTTGTAATGTTAAATGAGTATTTTGAGGAGACTCAGACACACCTAGCCAAGTTATTTGTGCAAATAAATAAGCGATGTAACAAAGCAATAGCAAAATAATTACTTGAGTAATTTTTTGCTGGGGAAGCTTGGAAAGCTGTTCAGGCGCGCTTGATAGGTTATTCAATAATGTCATTTTTTATCGTTTTTTTATTATCTGCAAATTTTGATTCGCTTTGATGATACTTGACCAATCGCTTAGCAACAAGACGTCATATCCGTTTTTAACTATAATTAGTTAACAAATTGTAAAGAAATGCATTCGAACTAGCGAAAACACCACCATTGTGTTAACTTTCGGAAAATTTAAAATGCCGCCATAGAGTCCAGTTTACGTCATGACTAAAAATCACGAAAATGATGCGCAAGGCAATGTATCAACCCGTTTAGATAAGTGGTTATGGGCTGCTCGTTTTTATAAAACACGCGCCATTGCAAAGCAAATGATTGACGGTGGTAAAGTATTTTATAACGGCCAACGCAGTAAATCAGGCAAAGCGGTAGTTTTAGGTGATCGCATTACTATTAGGCAAGGTTTTGAAGAAAAGCATGTCATTGTTGTCGCTTTAGCAGATAGACGTCGCGATGCTACTTTTGCACAAACGCTTTATCAAGAAACCACCGAGAGCATTGAAACTCGTGAAAAAAACAGTTTGGCTCGAAAGCAAGGTATTTTACTTAGCCCAGCCAGTGACACCAAGCCAGATAAGAAACAACGTCGACAAATTCGACATTTAAAAGAAAGGATATAAACAGTGGCCATGCAAAAAGATACTTTAAATCGCTATTTATTTGACAACCTACACGCGCGAGGCGAGTTAGTTAATTTAAGTCAAACTTATCAGGATATTGTTGCTCCACACAATTATTCTCAAGGCGTAAAACAATTATTAGGCGAATTAGTTGCCGCCACTTGTTTATTAACAGCAACATTAAAATTTGAAGGTGAAATTGCTGTACAATTGCAAGGTGACGGCCCAATAGGTTACTTGGCCGTAAATGGTAATAACCTTCAAGAAATGCGCGGTATAGCCCGTATGGCAAGCGAAACCGATGCTACCGCCTTAAAAGACCTTATTGGCAAAGGTAATATGATTATTACTATTCGCCCAACTGATGGCGAACCTTATCAAGGTGTTGTTGCACTTGAACAAGATACGTTAGCTGATTGTTTAGCACATTACTTTGAAGTGTCTGAACAGATACCAACAAAAATTTGGTTGTTTGCTGACGAGCAAACATCTCAAATAGCAGGGACTTTGATTCAACTTTTACCTGACAGCGGTGATAAAGAACAGCAACAGGCAGATTTTGATCACCTATGCCAATTAACCAATACCATTAAACCAGAAGAAATATTCTCCCTAGCGAGTGAAGATTTACTTTATCGTTTATATCACCAAGAAGAAGTGAGAATTTTTGAGCCACAGGCTGTCAGCTATAAATGCAGTTGTTCTGAAGATAAGTGCTTAAGTACTATTTCTCAAATAGAGCCTAGCGAGATTGAAAGCATTATTGCAGAGCAAGGGGCGGTATCAATGACTTGTGATTATTGTATGACAACATATAAATTTGAACGTCCTGAATTAGCGCAATTCATAGAGGGTAAACCGCATTAATTTAGCCTTAAATTAATTTACTTGTTAGTACGTTAGCTGAAGAATTAACCTTTGGCTAACGCATTTAACATGAAGTTGCGTTTACGGATACTTTATAAAAATAAATGTAGTTTCACAGATCTCAACATTCCCCCCCTCTAATATCCTAATATTTTTTCTCCTTGTTGCTTAATACTTCTGTTTAAATGACCTGAACTCTGGATAATGAGTGCTTGATACACAAGTGAATCAAAAGCTTAGGTGGTAAAGTAAATGCTATAGCAAGGTGAACATCACGAATTTACACCATCAATGCTTCATTTTATGCCATTTCCAAGGCAAAACGTTTATGAATAGCGGGCTATTTATCGACGTTTTAACGCAGGTAATGGCTTAAAAGGGAGGATTGAGCAAGTACTGCTTATCCAGAGTTCTGGTTAAATAATAACAAAATGACCTCGCTTGCTATTTTGACAAATAATATTGAATTATTTGTCTATAAACTTGGAAAATTTCACCTTCCTATACTTTAATTCTACATACCCTAATTAATTAAAGAGGCTACTTTGTAAACACTATTTTCCAATTTAAACGGAGAATTAATTATTTAAGCAAACCTTTGGTGACAAGTTATTTACATTATCTTTACATGTGGTATGTTTAATCGTCGCATTCTTGCGTATCTCGTAATATATGATTGGCAAACCGTTGATATAACGGCTTTGCTCACTAAAAAGTATAAACAAGCACAACAAATGTGCATTTAGGGAGGTTCTTTGTGAATAACAAAGTAACAATTGCTGTTTCAACAGCGCTATTATCAATGGCCACTATGCAGACATCTGCTAGTACTATGCCTACGCAATATTCGGCTGAATCATTACAATCAGTCGCACCAATTTCTATTAACAAAGGTGGCACATATAATAAAAAACAAGCGAAGAAATTCCGTGCTGAAAAGAATTTAGCAGACGGTACTTATACTTATATCGTTCGCCTAAAAGACCAACCAATTGCAACCTATGACGGTTCAATTGAAGGTTTAGCAGCGACTAACCCGCAAATTGCCAAAAAATCATTATTCACATCATTGGCAAGTAGCAATAAGTCTTCACAACAAATTCGAAAAGAGTTGCGTATAGATTTAGAAGCTGCAGATACAGTAGCTTACAGCAACTACTTGGAAAGCAAACAACAAACATTTTTAAATAAAGCTTCAAGTAAACTAGGTAACAGCCCGAAAGTTACTTATAAATATAAAAATGCTTTTAACGGTATGGCGCTTCGCCTAACACAACAAGAAGCTGAAGCTTTATCAAACCTTGCCGATGTAGCTTACGTTGAACGTGAGCAAATGGAACGCATGGAAACAGATACTGGCCCAATTCATGTTGGTGCTCCTGTAGTATGGGATGGCGAAGGACAAAGCGCTATCAACATGGGTGAAGGCGTTATTATCGGTGTAATCGATAGTGGTATTAACTCTGACCATAGATCTTTCGCTGATGTTGGTGATGATGGTTATGATCATACTAACCCATGGGGTGCTGGCGTTTACGTTGGTGACTGTGCTGGTGATTTCGCATCAATGTGTAACGATAAATTAATCGGTGTTCGTTCATACGCATCTGTTACAGATAATTATGACGATGCTGATGTATTTGGAGCTACTCCACCAGCTAAAAATGGTGAAGATTACGGCGGACACGGTTCGCATACTGCCAGTACTGCCGGCGGTAATATCTTGCATGATGTACCATTAGTTGATCCAGAAACTGGTGAAGCTCAAGGCGATGGTATTAATACAACGGGATTTGAATTTGGTCAAATTTCGGGTGTTGCACCACATGCAAACATCGTTGCTTACCAAATTTGTAATCCTGGAGATCAAGGTGACACATATTCAGGTTGTCCTGGCGCTGCAATTATTGCTGCTTTAGATGATGCTGTTCGCGATGGTGTAGATATTATTAATTACTCTATTAGTGGCGGTGGTAATCCTTGGGCAAGCTCTACAGAACTAGGTTTCTTAGCCGCTCAAGAAGCAGGTATATTCTCATCGGTATCTGCTGGTAACGATGGTCCTGATGCTAACACAACCTCAAAAAATGCTCCTTGGTATACTGTTGTAGGTGCATCTACTCATGGCCGTGAAGTTGCATTTGAAAAAGAAATTGGTGGTTTTACTGGTGGCGACACTGAGCTAGAAGCCATTGAAGGTAAAAGTGCATCTGGCGGCATTACTGCTAGTATCGTTTGGGCTGGTGACTACCCTAACAGCAACGATCCTGATGGCGACCCTGCACAATGTTTACAACCTTTCCCTGAAGGTACTTTTGACGGCGAGATCGTTGTTTGTGATCGCGGTGCTATCGCACGTGTATCTAAAGCAATAAACGCTGAAGCGGGTGGCGCTGGTGGTTTTGTACTTGGTAATATCGACGGCGGTTCTAACACAGTTGCAAACGACGTTTACGTTGTGCCTGGTATTCATATTACCGCCGAAGATGGTAATGCTTTACGTACTTGGTTAGCTACAGGTGAAGGACACACAGCAACAATTACTGCTGCTGATGGTGAACTAAAAATTGGTCAAGCTGACGATATGGCTGACTTCTCTTCACGTGGTTCAAACAACACAGTTCCTGATATTATGACACCTTCTGTTACTGCACCAGGTGTTTCAATTTATGCTGCATACTCTGATGAACAATACGGCCATGATGAAACGGGAACAGCACCTGCTGATTTCGCTTTCTTACAAGGTACGTCAATGTCAGCTCCACATGTTGCTGGTGCTGGTGCCGTATTAAAATCTGCACATCCAACATGGACAGCAGATAACATTCGTTCAGCATTAATGCTAACAGCGGTTACTGATGTTCGTAAAGAAGATGGTGTAACTCCTGCAGACGTATTTGATATGGGTTCAGGTAGTATTCGTGTGAATTTAGCACACACTACTGGTCTTATCATGAATGAAACAGCAGCAAACTATACTGCTGCAAACCCTAGTGAAGGTGGCGATCCTAAAACCTTAAACATTCCTTCAGTATCAAACGCTAACTGTGTTGGTCTTTGTGATTGGACTCGTACAGTAACTGCTACAGCTGCTGGTACTTGGACAGTTGAAGGTACTGCAATATCTGATGGTTTAGTTATTACAGCAACGCCAGCAACATTTACGCTAGCTGCAGGTGAAAGCCAAACAATAGCAATCAATGTTGATGCGATTCGTGCTGAAAGTGACGTTTGGTCTTTTGGTCAAGTTGTTATGACATCTGCCTCACACCCAACAGCTAGAATCCCGGTAAGTGTTCAAGCTTCAAATGGTAATATTCCAGATGAACTATTTTTTAATGCTAACCGTAACCAAGACAGCTTCTTAATTGAAGATGTTATGGCAGTTGAAATTACAGAGTTTACTAGTCGTTCATATGGCTTAACTAAAGCAACTCAAACTGAAGCTACATTAGCAGTTGATAGCGATAATAGTGATGCTTACGATGATTTAACTGACGGCATTAACGTTACACTTCATACAGTTCCGGCTGATGCTAAGCGTTTCGTTGCTGAAATTCTTGCTTCTGCATCTCCTGATTTAGATTTACGCGTAGGTCTAGATACTAACGGTGATGGTCTTCCGCAAGAAGATGAAGAGTTAGGTATAAGTGCTACTGGTACAGCGCTTGAAAAAGTTGATTTAGTTCTACCTGAAGCTGGTAGCTACTGGGTTTCAGTACAAAACTGGGCGGCTTCTGATAGTGAAGAAGGCACTCAAGATGCTTATACTCTAGCAACAGCTATTGTAGACGGTGAAGCAGGTGATAACTTAACTGTTGAAGCTGACTCTGCTATTCCTGCATTAACTGAGTTTGACTTACGTGTTAAGTGGTCTCTTGAAGATGCTCAACAAGGTGATGTGTACTATGGTGCTCTTGACTTAGGTACAAGCATGGAAGATGCGGGTAACTTAGGCCTAGTTTCTGTAGACCTAGTTCGCGCTATAGATGATGTAACTATCTCTAGCAATGCTGATGCATATATGGAACGTCAAGATCGTGTTGATTATGAAGTTTCTGTACTTGCAAAAACTACTCCTGGTGACCGTACTTACACTGTTAAAGCTACTGTTCCATCAAGCATGACGCTTGACGAAGAGTCTGTTACTGGCGATGCAACCATTTCAGGTAATGAAATTACTTGGACTGTAGTGCAAGAATCATTACATGGTTCAGCACCATTTTATACGATGACAACTAATGCTAACGATGCTACTTGTGGCATGCCAAACTTCGGTCAAGGTAATGGTTACATTAACCTAGCTGATTTAGGTGTAGGTATTGGTACTATCGAAGGTAACGACACTGAAGGTACTTACAATATTAGTACTAACTTCCTTGGTAAGTCATTTGACTCATTCACCGTAACTGACGATGGTTTTGTTTACTTTAGTGGTACTGCAGGTTCTGCACCATGGAGAAACCAATTATTACCTGATAGCACAGTAGCGAATGATCTAGTAGCTCCAATGTGGAGAGACGGACATATAGTGATTGGCGCTGAGAGTGGCGTATCTGTAGCAAGTAGTTCTGCTTGGGCAATTATCGAGTTTGATGACGCGATGCATTGGTTAGGTGTTAATGGCTCTGCATCTAATGGCATAGCACCAGGTGATATCACTGATAGCATGGACTTTGAAGTTGTAATTGAAAGAGCTACAGGTAATTTCATGTTCGGCTATAGCGACGTAACACACGATTGGGGCTCTGATCTTGGTGCTACAGTTGGCTATGAAGATGCAACGGGCGAAAATGGTTTAACTTCTATTTACGCTGAGTCAGTTTGGGGCGGTGCAGAAGGTTCAATTGGTACAGTTGAGTCAATCGAATCTGGTTTAGTTATGTGTTACAGACTAACAGACGTAGCATCTGATCCAACAACATTTAGTTTCTCTACAGAAATTAACGATACTTTCAAAGGTGGTCCAACAACTGTTGTGTTAACTCATAGTACAGATGATGAAAACACTGCTGAAGTTGTTAATGACACAAGTGTTGAGATTCAAGTTGAAGGCGCACCTACAGCGATGATTACTGGTAGCACAGCTGTTGTTGAAAAAGAAAGTGTTCAACTTTCAGGTTCAAGCTCATCTGATCCAAATGGTGATACCCTTTCTTACACTTGGGTACAATTATCTGGTTCTCCTGTAAGCTTTACAGCTAACGCTGCTTCAATTAGCTTTACAGCTCCAACTGTAGATAGAGATGAAACTATCGCTTTCCAACTAACAGTTGATGATGGTAATGGCAATACAGATGCTACTACTGCTTCAGTATCAATTGTTAATAAGAAATCAAGTGGTTCATTCGGCTGGTTAATGTTATTACTTACACCGTTGTTATTTACACGTCGTAAAAAAGCGTAATTTAACAACTTAAGCTTTCTTTTAGAAAGCTTATAAAAACAAAAGCCATCAACACTATGTTGATGGCTTTTTTATTACCTATACTTTAATGTCATACATTTAAGCCACCCCTTTACTGAATACATTTTTATTCAGTGCAGCATTAAGCTGCGAAGTATCTAGGCTATTATTGCATTGTGTTCTATCTCAATAGCCCGTGATTACGGTTTTCACACCTTAAGTTAGCTAGTAAAAGTAGCCACACAGCTCTAGCGATGAATTAATAAAAACTCTATATCTCAAAAGGGTAATGATCATCTACGCCACTTTACTAAGCTTTAGATACACTTGAGTATCAAGCACTCATTATCCAGAGTTCAGGTTAAATACAAGCCCACATTATTAACGTTAGCCGCGCTCGAATAAGTAAACAAAATGATGTGGAATTAACTTCGTGAAGTGCAACATAAGCGGGTTAACTGTACCATTAGCTGGAACCCTACTAGGGCTTATTTTATTTAAGTGACCGCTGAATAACACACGCTATTAATGCAAAGTTAACTTTATGCTGATTTCGATATTGAACATTTAGAATACTTTTTGAAGGTTAACCTCAGAATAAATTGTCCTCAAAGACATTCCATTGGATAAAAACACTGACATGTAGACAATAAAAAAGCAGACCTGATCTCTCAGCTCTGCTTTTTGTATTACGCTATTTTATTGTTTTAAAAATGAATTGTTGTGCCCAGAAATACGCCATCAAATTCAATATTAGTATATAGATCGTTTAAGTCGTCTAACTCTAACTTAACCGCTCGATAACCTGCATTAAGATTTACATCTACAGCAAGGTTATCAATAAGCTCATAACTAACGCCAACTTCATAGTCGTATAACGTGTGATCATCAATTGATAAAAAGTTACCTTGAGCATACAAGTTAAAGCCTGTTAAAGGTAAGCCAACATTTGCACGAGCATATAGCATAGGTACAATTTCAGTTACTGAAATACGACCAGATGTAGACCCTTGGCTTGCTTGCGCTGAAACAGTAACATCGCCGTCAAAATCGCGACCAGTTAAACCTAAATCAAATGAAAGTAAATCGTTATCAAATAACTCATAATAGAGTGTGTAATCAACATAACTTATGTTGAAGTCTGCATTAACATTAGCATCTTCACTAAATGTTTCACCTTCAAATTCGAATTCTGTTGTTAGTGTTGTATTGCCTTCAGTTTCTAATGAAGTAGAGGCAATACGTACATTTGGAATTAGCGGAATTGGGTGTTCAAAAGCAATAAAGAAACTATTTTGTTTCTGATCCTCTAGATTAAAATCAACTAGAGAGCTGCCGTCACCGAGTGTACCTGAGGCTTGATTATCCCAAATTTGTCCGCCTAGATATATCCCCAAAGCATCAGCCTGAACATTAGTTGATAAAATTGTTGCAAGTGTTACTGCTAGTGCTATTTTTTTCATGTTTAACTACCCTTGACTCAATAAGTCGTTTAAATCGATCAGTGCAGCATTAGCACGTGATATGTAATTTGCCATTACTAAAGAATGATTAGCAAGCATGCCAAAACCATCGCCATTTAGTACCATTGGGCTCCACATGGGTTCTTGGCTTGCTTCTAATTCACGAATAATCTGCTGTACGCTAACTTTCGCATTTTTCTGTTCAAGTACATCTTTAAAATCTATTTCAATAGCTTTTAAAAAGTGTAATAAAGCCCAAGTAGCTCCTCGGGCTTCGTAAAATTCATTATCAATATCCCACCAACTTGTTTTAAGTTGCATACTTGTTGAACCCAACGTTGACTGTTTAGCAACACTATCACCAGCTAAATCAACATTAATTTGTTCACGCCCAACACTGGCACTTAAGCGCTGAGAATAGCTCCCTAAACGTTTAGTAGCCTCCTGTATCCAACCACGAAGGTTGTCAGATCGTGCATAAAACTGCGCCGACTGATTATTAACTTGAGATAATGCAGTTCGGTATGCGTAAAGCTCATTAATCGCTTTTTGATATTCACCTTCAGCACTTGGAATAGCCCAACTTGTATGGTCAATATTAAGCTGTGGTTGTGCCACTTTTAAATTTTTATTTTCTGCTGATTGAGACTGTGAGCGACTAAATTCTTGGCGCATCACCAAGGCCATGTCTCTGATCATCTCTAATGCACCAAACTCCCACGCAGGAATATTATCTAAAAATACTGACGGCGGTAAAGCATCGTTAGATAAGTAGCCACCGGGTTTGTTTAACAAGGTTTCCGTAACTAAAATAAGCGTTGTAGTTGTAGTATAGCCTACTACAGGACTAACGCCTTCGGCTGTTGCCGCTTTAGTCACCTCAGTACGAATATCAAATTGTTCTGGCTCAAAACTCCAATAAACACCCAGTAGGTACAGCACAAAAAATAGTGCTAAAAATGCTGAAACAACAGCTTTGGTTGAAATATTAACTTTCATAACGACTCCTAGTGGTGATGGTGTTTTTTCTGCTTAAGGCCTTTAACTGTATAGCTAACGTCTATGCTCGATTCATTGTCAAAATGTAGCGTAATAATAAGGTTTTCTTTGGCTTTTAATGGCTGTTTCAAATTAAAAATCATTAAATGAAAACCCGACGGCTGAAAAACAGTACTATCGTTAGCTAAAATGTCTACATTATTGAGCTGACGCATACGCATTAAACCATCAACCATAGTATGTTGATGAAGTTCAATACGATCGCTCACCGTGCTTGTTGCTGAAACAAGACGAATATCGGTTGCTGAAGCGTTTTTTATTGTCATGTAAGCTGAAGAGATAGTCGTACCAGGAATACTTTCTCTAGCATAACCATCTTCTACTACAATATTATGATTTTCACTGGCAGACACATTATTAAATAACGAGATATTCAATAAAACTAACAGTGACATTACAGGTATGAATACATTCCTCATAAGCTGCTATACATCCTTTTTATTCATATTATGATTCTTAATTACCATTGTAACTAAGCTGAAGGGAAATGGATAACTTAATTGTTTTAAAAGAGCATATTGCTGGATTTATTGCTTTGTTTGCCGTAGTTGATTACGCAGGACTTACCAGATTTTTCAATAACTCTTACCTTCTCTTTTTATTAGCACAGTTATAAATTTATCGCTGTGCTTAACAATACGTCTAATAATCTAGAACTTAACATTGCACTGGGCGCTTATCTCGAGCAAGTAACCAAATAACAAAAGCGATTAAAAATATTGGCCAAAAAACGCCAAGCAATAGCATAGCGCCACCACCTAATACCAACATAGCAATAAAAATTAAGGTTCCGAATACACTCATTGCTATCGCTAAAGCCACTAAAACAAGCAAGACAACCACTAAAGCTGAAAAACTTATCGCTTTTAAAGGCTCGATAACTTCTGCATCCATGTAAATGTCTACATTAAGTAACTCCATAAAGCTAACACCTAAAGCATAGGTTAAAAACAGGGTCGCAAAAATAGCTAAACATAGTGATTTAAAAAATGACATTGCTTGCTCCTTTGTATATCAGATTAATTTTAAGCTTTATTAGGTATTAATAATGAAGCAACAATATAAGCAACCCCAGTGGCTACCGGAAACATTAATAAAGCAAATATAGCTCCAAGCCTTACCGCCAGACGCGGCAGTTCGTAATGTCTTGCAATACCGCCACAAACACCTGACAACTTTTTATGTACTCGGTCTTTAGTTAACGTTTTATGCACTGAATATTCTCGTTGGTAACTCATAATTTATTCCTGTAGCTCAGCGGGTGAGCATTTATAATTTAGCTGAAAATTTATCGTGTTCAGATTAGAACTCATCACGGGTGCCTTTATATAACACCCGTTAATAGGATTAACCATTAGCAACTTTTTGCTTTAATTGCTCAAGCTCTTGCTCAACATTTTCATCACTTTCTAAAGCACGAAACTGACTATCGAGATCATTTGATGAGGTCATATCGTAAGCCTCAACCTCAGCTTCAACACGGTCAATTTTTTGCTGATATCGTTCAAATTTATTAATCGCTTCATCAATATTATGAATTACTGCTTTTTCACGTACTTTTAAACGAACTTCGGCAGATTGTTGGCGAAGAGCAAATGCTTCTTGCTTACGTTTTGCCTCTGATAGCTTATCTTGTAAACGTTGGCTATCTTGTTGAACCGCAATTAAATGCTCATCAATTTGAACTAGTTCTTCATTAAATTCAGCGAGTTTTTGTGTGCACGTTTGCTTTTCTACTAGTGCTGACTTAGCAAGATCTTCACGGCCTTTGGTTAAAGCCAGTTCCGCTTTTGTATGCCAATTAGTAACACGATTTTCCATGTCACGAATATTGCGCATAATTGTTTTCTTTTCAGCAATATATTTTGCCGCTGATGAACGAACTTCGACCAGTGTTTCTTCCATTTCATTAATGATCAACTTGATCATTTTTTCTGGCTCTTCAGCCTTATCTAACATTGCATTGATGTTAGCGTTAATAATATCGGTAAATCTTGAAAACATGCCCATGGTGTTTCTCCTATTAATACTTCGTCGTTTGTGGTTTTGATAAATTTGATTTTTTTGGCTCAACAACAGCAGCTAACTCTTGAGTTTCTTCAGTGCTGAACTTCATTGAAAATCGATTTAGCTCAGCTTTGATTGAATGCGATAACTCTGCAGATAAATCATGAAGCACTTTTTGTCCTTGTGCTTGTACTGTTGCTGCTAAGCTTTTTTCTAGTGACACTTCTTGTGCAGAAGTAGTAGCTGTAAGTAGCAACGTACAAGATAATAAAACGGTGCTTAATATGTGTTTAGTTTGTAATAGTTTCATTATTTATATCCTTGTGTAAGTAACATGAAATGTGATTATTCAACTCATCATGTTGGTAACTGATATAGGTATTACAAGTGCTGTGCCAAGAAGTGAATAAACTGTAAACAACTGTTAATTAATGATTTAATAAAACAGTGTTTGAATGAAAAAAATAAGACATATTATGTCGGACTAATAATTGGTCAATTTACACACATTAAATAGTGAAAATGACCAATTGTATTTTTTAACTTATAGAGAGGGGAATTAGCATGAGTAGTTAAGCTTTATTTAGTCGTTTTCATGCCTATTTTTAATCATGAAAACGGCAAGTACTAGCTATGCTTTGCTTACTAATAAGTAGAAGCTGGAAGGTATTAACATATTTAACCTGAACTCTGGATAAGCAGCACTTGCTCAATGCTCCCTTTTAACCCATTATCTACGTTTCAACGTTTATAAATAGTAAGCTATTCATAAACGTTTTGCCTTGGAAACCGCATAAAATGAGGCATTGATGGTGTCTATTCATGATGTTCACCTTGCTAAAGTATTTACTTTACCACCTAAGCTTTTAATTCACTTGCGTCTCAAGCACTTATGATCCAGGGTTTAGGTTAGTTACTTTGAGGCGCTATCAACTTTTGTATTTGGTAAAGCTCCCCACTCACTCCAAGAGCCATCATATACTCGCACTGCTTGTGAACCAGTAATGTCTGCCGCTAGGGCTAATATACAGGCCGTAACACCTGAACCGCAGGTCATGATCATAGCTTTATCTTCATGATTAATTTGCGTAAATATTTTTTTAAGTTCTTCTGGTGACTTGAACAGGCCTTCTTTTAATAGGTCGCTGTAAGGTAAGTTTTTCGCATTTGGCATATGTCCACTTCGAACACCTGCACGAGGCTCTGCATCTAAGCCTTTAAATCTTTGGCTCCCCCTGGCATCAAGTATCAGTTCCTCTTGAGATTGTGTTTGAGTTTCAACATATTGCCAATCACAAAAAAAACTATCCCGCTGGCGAGCAACAAAGTCTCCTTCAACAATATTTTTAGTTATATTTGTTGTTATTGCTCCCTCTGTAGGCTTTTTCAGTTTTATCCACATAGGCAAGCCACCATCTAAAACAGCGACTTTTTTATGACCCATAGCTTTAAACATATACCAAGCTCGTGCGGCAGAAAACAACCCTAAGTCATCATAAACCACAATCTGACTTTGCTGACTAATGCCAAGCACTTTGGCTGCTTGCTCGAAATGTTCAATGCTCGGCATAGTGTGTGGCAGTTTGCTATCAGGATCAGAAAAATCTTTATTTAAGTCGAAGCAACGAGCATTTGGAATTCTATGATCTGGCCAGCTAGATTGTGGTGCAGCCATTTTACCTACAGGGGGAATACTGGCATCGAGTACCACTAAGTCTTTGCTACCAAGTATTGCGTGCAAATCTACACAGGAAATTAATTGTTGAAAATTCATCATAAATTAAACCTAACGGAAATGTTCGGTAAATATATGCAAAATTAGCTGAGTTCTGTAGCAAAGTACAGTAGTTAACAAAAGGGAATTAAGTGTTATGAGGTGAATCAAAATGTAAACAAGAAATCGAATTACAAGAAAATTTAACGCTTAACTTTCATGAATAGCCTACATTAATAGCGTAATAATAAAACCGCTAATGCTATCGAGATGTTATAGCAATAACGGTTATTTGCTTTGTTCTAAATGAGCAACAATGAACGAAGTGGCTAGCAAACAAATACTAGGTAACATAAATAGAGTAAATAAAATGGTTAAACTTGGCATTGCATCAATCCTTTTAAGCTATTTTTAGCGCCGCACTTTAGATGTGCTATTAGTTAAGTAGCGTAAACAGTTACAAAGGTTGTGCCAAAAATTGAAAAAACATTTAAGCTATTAATTTAAAACATTATTTATTTTATTCATAAATAAACCAACAAATATGAAAATATTAAAAAAACGCTGAAGTGGTTAAATTTACTAATTTATAGTGAGATTTGTGCCAAAAAACTTATAAGATAAAAAGACGTTTCTACCGTAAAATTTTCGATATTTAAGCGCGATGCTTAATTACAGAAACCGAGAATAAAGCTAAGAAATAAAGACAGAAAATAAAGTCAAAATGTAAAATTGAAAAAAGCATTCCCCTCCATTACCAAGTAACAGTTTTTCGATAATGGAGTTTTAAAACTTGCAGAGCTAGCAGTTCTTATTACGTTTGGTCGTTAATTATTCGTCAGAAACAACTAAATTAGGTTTAAATCTGGGTTAAGATGCAATACTTTCTCGAACGCTTGCTGCAACACTTCACCACCAACATTTTCACCATTGGCATTTTCACTCAAATAACGTCGAAATTGCTTCGCTCCTGCCAAACCATTACATAAACCAAGCATATGCCTAGCAACATGCCACGCTCTGCCACCGCTAGCAACATGGCGGTCAACATATTCAATCATTTCATTTAGTACAACTTGGCGTGACTTTATCTCAGTATTTGCCTGCCAAATTTCATTGTCGGCATGGGTTAGCATATAAGGATTTTGATAAACCTCACGACCAATCATTACTCCATCAAGGTGTTGCATATGATCATTTGCTTGTGCAAATGTTGTTATACCGCCGTTGATAGAAATTTCAATATTTGGGAAGTCTTGTTTAATTTGATAAACACGTTGGTAATCTAAGGGCGGAATATCTCTGTTTTGTTTGGGGCTTAAACCACTTAACCAAGCTTTACGCGCATGAATAATAAAGTGCTGACACCCTGCTGCGCTAACGGTTGTTAAAAACTGATGCAGAAATTCGTAACTGTCGAGATCGTCAATACCAATACGAGATTTTACAGTTGTAGGAATGTTCGTTGCATTTTGCATGCTGGCAACACAATCAGCCACAAGTTGCGGTTCAGCCATTAAACAAGCACCAAACTTACCATTTTGCACACGATCTGACGGACAACCAACATTAATGTTGATTTCATCATAGCCCTGCTGTTCAGCAATTTTTGCACATTCTGTCATCGCAGCAACATCACTACCACCAAGCTGCAATACCAAAGGATGCTCTGCTTCGTTATAAGCTAAATAATTACCTTTACCATGCAATATTGCGCCTGTTGTTACCATTTCGGTATACAACACGGTTTGTTTTGACATTACGCGATAAAAATAACGGCAATGACGATCTGTCCAATCAAGCATAGGTGCAATGGAAAGTTTGTGAGAAATCATAAAGTAATAAAAAACCTTTAAGTTTAATGCGAATATAGCTGTAAATTAGTACAACGGGAATATTCGCCAATTATAAAGGCTTTGGGGATGCTAAACAAAAGAAAAAATTCTCAGTTAATCTTGGCTATTTTATCTTACTACTAGCTTACGCGTGTTCTGAAAGCTTTGCCCTTAAATCTTCGTTAGCTTGACTCAATATAGCTATATCAGCTTGCGCTATATCTAATTCAGCTTGTACTGCCAACATTTTGTTTATTGTGGCATTTTTATCTGTTTGAGCAGCCGTTTCACGTGCTTTTACTTTCGCTAATTCTGCTTTAGTATCTTCTAGTAATGCCAATAAACGCAGCACATCTTTATTCTCTGTAAATACTTGATCACTACCTATTTTGGCTTCAATGGGTTCATCAGCTTCAATAAAGTTATCGGTTTTATTCACTAAATATAAAAATGCTAACCTTAAAATAAAAAACAAAATCGTGAGGCATAGCACTGTGCCGTATTGAAATGAGTGCTCTGTTAAAGCTTGAGCTAACTTTTCACTAAAGCTACCGCTAAAAACTACAAGAGTAATAAAAAATTGATTATGCCAGGCCAATGCAATTAAGGCATAAACCAAAATAAAATTAGGTGCTTGGTTTTGTGAGCGATTAAAAACCAGAACAGATTTGAGAAAGCTTGAAAACATAAAAATCCTTTTTTAAAAATATAACTACCCAGGTAGTTTTTAACATTAAACACTGAGCATTAAACACTGTATTGTTTTTACTATTAAATTAACGAAAATCGTTAAGACCGAGAGACTTGTTACTGTATAATGCGGCGAAACTGTTGTCGATGACAATTTAAATTGTCATCGTTATTCAAGTGATTTAATATTCTCAGCCTTTTAAATTAGATACAAATTTAAGTGGCTAACGCTTTTATACACCATATATTCAGCAATTCCTGACAGTGAAGTTAGGTTCATTGATATACATACAATCCTATACTTTCAAGGTCAAAATGAATAAAACTAATAAAATATTTATCTATTTACTCAGTGCATTGTTTATTGAGAGTTTGTTTCTCTCCTTTTTCTACGATTCTTATTTACCTACTTTTATCATCGGATTACCCGCTTTAATTGTACCAATTTTTTTCAACAAAACGGCCCCAAACTTAGCGATTACCCGTCATGTTTCTGCGATAGCTTTAATGATTTTTTCAGCTTTGCATATTCATCAAACAAACGGGTTAATCGAAACGCACTTTGAAGTGTTCATTTTAATGGCCTTCTTAATTATTTATCAAGATTGGCGAGTATTTATAACTGCTCTACTTGTTGTATGCATACATCACATATCTTTTTATATTCTACAAACTAATAATCTTGGTGTATTTGTTTTCACTCAAGATAGATTGGCCTCAACAACGGTTATTATTCATGCGGTTTATGCAGCAACAGAAGCACTTATAGCCGGCTACATTGCAAATATGATGGCGAAAGTAAATAGAATAGGTCAAGAGTTAGCACTGGTTACTAAACAATTAACTCGAGACACTCATGCTATTGATTTAAATATTAAAACTGATGCAAGAGAAGACAGCACCTTGCTTTCATTTAACGATTTACTTGCGTTATTATCGCGTGTTATTGGCAGTGTAAAATTGCAAATTGTTGAACTAAACAGTAATTCACAAAAACTCATTCAAACAAAAGAAGAGTTGGAGGGTTTATCACAACAAAGACAACTTGAAACAGAGGCTATTGCCACATCTGCAGAAGAATTATCTTACACAGTTACGTCGATCTCTGAAGAAACACACTTGCTAAGTAATCAAATGCAAGAGGCTAATAATTACACTCAAACAACAAACGAAGATATCGTTGAAATTAACAATCACAATAAACACTTAACTATCGCGCTAGAAAAAACGAGCGAACAAGTAACAGAATTAGCGAACTCTACTGAAGCAATTTCAAATGTATTATCTGAAATTACCAGCATTGCTGATCAAACGAATTTACTAGCATTAAACGCCGCTATTGAAGCAGCCAGAGCTGGTGAACAGGGCCGAGGCTTTGCTGTAGTAGCTGACGAAGTTAGAGCACTGGCAAACAGAACAAAAGAAAGTACCGATAAAATTGGCGCAACTTTAGATATTCTCCAAACATACTCAAAATCTACCACTGACTCTATGGGAAGTAGCTTAAAAATAGTGCAATCTGTTATCGATAGCGCTAGTAACGCTGAAGGTAAAATAGTTAAAGCGTCTGATTTAGTTGCGCTAGCAAGCAATGTTTCAATCAATGTTGCTGCCGCGGTAGAACAACAGGCAAACACAACAAGCGCAATTGCAAAAAGTGTAGAAATACTAAAAAGCACAATTCAAACGGATATTGAAAAAATAAAAATATTAGATCAAGAGTCACTAAAATTATCAAACAGCGCAATTGATATGGAAGGTAATATTGCCCGCTTTAAATAAAAGTATTACGCCTATCCAAATAGCGGTATTTGTTATTTGGATAGTGCTAACCCTTGCAGCTTTTGCTTATTTTATTGATAGCAAGCTGGTTAATTTTAATGATGGCACGAAAATAACTTACCTGGATCCTCAAAAATTATCAGCTTCACTAACACAATATATTGAACCAAGCAGTCGTAGTTCGATTTTGCATTTTAATCAAGCTAATTGTCAGTGCCAACAATATAGTGAAGCACATATTAAAGATATCAACGATATCGCTACAGCAAATAACTTCAACGTTAAGCATATTAGTCTTGAAGACCATACTATATTACCTGCAACCCCCTCGGTCGCCATTCTAAACAGCCTTGGAGAAGTGGTATATTATGGTCCTTATGGTGAAGGGCTAGCTTGCTCACAAACATCTGGGTTTGCACAAACCATGTTATCTAACTTTATTAAAGGGTATTCAGCTGATCTTATTATTAAAGAAGCGCAAGGCTGTTACTGTAAGGTATAAAAAAAGTAATGCTATTGACTTTAAACACTCCTTTTTAAGCGCTATCGGTTCTCCCCTTTCTAGCCTGCTTACCCGGTAAATATTAACCTCAACTATTAGATAAATACCGCCAGCCCATTTAAATTTATGCAAATGATGCTATTCATTGGGTGTTGTTTGACGAAAATGCTTCTTTTTCTTAGCCAAAACCATTTATACAAGAGGTCAGCATGTTTGCTCAACTTATCGAACATAATATTGATAACACTTTAACAGGTCTTAATAACTCATAGTTTGTTAACAGCGTATTATCCAAAACAAGTGAATATAGTTAATTTTAACGATAAACAGATAAAAGGTAGCCTAACTTTCAATAGATCAGTTATTATTAATGAAATACAAAATAGTAATTAATGCTGCTCGATATTAATTTTGCTCTACAATAAGCAAAATAACGTCATTTTATTAAACTGAGCCTTTGGAAAAATTCATGAATGTAGAGTTTATTAACCCCTTTCTTTCTTCGATGCTTAACGTAATGTCTACCATGGCACAAATGGAACTTACACCTGAAAAACCTCGTTTGAAAAAAAATGAAATTGCTAAAGGCGATGTTTCAGGATTAATTGGTATGGTTAGTGAACAAACTAAAGGTTCATTATCTATTACCTTTGAAGGTAAGTTAGCACTCGCTACAATGAAAAAAATGGTTGGCGAAGGACCAGATGAAATCAATGAAGAAATTACGGATCTCGTTGGCGAAATTACCAATATGGTTACCGGCGGCGCGAAACGCATGTTGAGTGAAAAAGGCATAGAGTTTGATATGGCAACACCTATGGTAGTTTCAGGCCCTGCCCATTCAATTCATCATATGGCTGACGGTCCCATTGTTATTATTGCACTTACGTCAGAATTTGGTAATGCGTATATTGAATTTAGTTTTGATAAATAATTCAGTTCAATATTGAAAGTTAGCCTCGTTAATACGGGGCTTTTTTATGCACAAAACAATACTGATTAGCGCGTTAATCGCTTCAACATTTTCATGGGCGCATACTCAACATATTCACCAACCTCAACTAGACTTTATTCCTAAATTACATAGTGGTGTGTCTTCTTAAACAAACTGCAATTATATTTATAATATAAGAGTAACTAAAATTATGTGGCAACAAGTAGAGATAGAACTCAAGCCTTACTCTCGAGGCTTTCATTTAATCACTGAAGAAATTGAACAAGCGATTATTAATTTTCCACGTGTTCGGTGTGGTTTGTTACATGTTTTCATTAAGCATACATCCGCATCGCTTACGATTAATGAAAATGCAGATCCAACAGTTCGAGATGATATGGAGCGCCACTTTAACCAGTTTATCCCTGAAAATGCACCTTATTATCGTCATACATATGAAGGGCCAGACGATATGCCTGCACATATTAAAGCGAGTACGCTAGGAAGTAGCGTTACGATTCCATTAAAAAATGGCAAAATTAATTTAGGTATTTGGCAAGGCATTTATCTTGGCGAACATAGAGATTATGGTGGTTCAAGAACCATAGTAATTACTATAAACGGTGAATAAGCCATGTTAAATAGCTCATTTACTTTGCATATGCTGTGGTAAAAAATTGTCTTTCACAAGATAACTTGTTAAATTTTTTTGTCGATTGAAGTTAACCATACCATTAGGTACAATATTAATATTCAGTAAAATAAATGGTGATTATTGTGGTTAGCGGACGCAAACGAAAATTTGATGAACAAACAGCATTGCATGCCGCAATGGAAGTTTTTTGGGCTAAAGGCTTTGTTGGCGCTTCTTTAGCAGACTTAACAAAAAGCATGAATATTAATAAACCTAGCATGTATAGCACGTTCGGTAATAAAGAAGCTTTATTTATTAAGGCCACTCAATATTACATTGAAAATAAAATGAAGGTGCATCTAGATGCTTTATTTACTCCTGATACGCCGTTAAAAACTCGCCTAAAAAACTATATGATGTCGATCGTTGGTATGCAATGTAGTACAGAGCAGCCTAAAGGTTGTTACCTTGTATTATGCCAATCAGAAATTGCTGGCGGAGATATACCAGAAGAAGCATCAAAGTTACTTATCGATATAGAAGTTTTACCAAAAACGTTATTTGTAGACTTATTTACTACCGATAAAGAAGCAATATCATTGGGCTTACATCATCATGCACAAGGGAACTCATTAAGCTTATATACTGCTTTAAAAGGTTGTGCTGCAATGGCCCGCTCTAAAGTGTCATCAACCGAATTAGCATTTGTTATTGATACTATTTTGGCTGGTGTATTTGCTGGTAACAATGAACAAACAAAAGTCGGAACCATTACAACGAATACAATTCAGTAGTGTTTATTATTTTATATTTTCACAACGTTGTTGTGGCGATTACTTTATAAATCCCCATTCTATAATTAACTGTAAGCTGCCCCCTCAAACTTAACTTACAGTTAATATATTAATTTTATTTACCTCTTTTCACTTACTTTTTACTTCGAACCTAGCGAGTACAAGCTCAACGCTATATAACAAGCGAATGTATTAACGTTTAATTCTTCATGATTTAAATAACCTGAACTCTGGATAATGAGTACTTGAAACTCAAGTGAACCAAAAGCTTAGGTAACCTGAACTCTGGATAATGAGTGCTTGAAACTCAAGTGAACCAAAAGCTTAGGTAATAAAGTAAATGCTATAGCCAGGTGAACATCACGAATAGATATCATCAATGCTTCATTTTATGCCATTTCCAAGGCAAAACGTTTATGAATAGCGGGCTATTTTTCAACGTTTTAACGCAGAAAATGGCTTAAAAGGGAGCATTGATCAAGTGCTGCTTATCCAGAGTTCAGGTTAAATAACAACAATATTTGAAACGTTATTTTACGCATCCAACACCTGTGAATAAAGCACAGTTAATACCCATAAAAAATTATTGTTCGGATAGTGGTTGACTTATAAATACCGATCGGTACAATACAAATTAATTACCAACTGGTATAAAAAACTTTTGAGCTAGAAACTTTACAACATAATTTATTAAGGCACTTTGATATGACTACATTAACGACACATACAATTGAATCTGCACCAGAAGCAAGTAAAGCACTTTTAGAGAAATCTGTTAGCGCATATGGCATGTTACCTAACTTACATGGCGTGTTAGCTAGCGCGCCAAATGTATTAGATGCTTATCAAATTTTGCATGAACTTTTCCTTAATACATCATTTAACGCAGAAGAATTAACCGTAGTATGGCAAGGCATTAATGTTGAGCATGGCTGTAACTATTGTGTACCTGCCCATACTGCCATTGCACACTCTATGAAAGTAGATGCTGATTTAATTGAAGCATTACGCGATGAAAAGCCAATGCCAACAGCAAAATTACAAGCTTTACTTGATACAACATTAATTCTTGTTCGTAATCGTGGCCATATATCAGCTGAAGAATTAGCAAACTTTTATGCTGCAGGTTACGCCGAGCAACAAGTTTTAGAAATTCTTTTAGGCTTATCTCAAAAAGTAATCAGCAACTATACTAATCATATTGCTTCCACTGAAGTTGACGCACCTTTTAATAAATTTGCTTGGGAAAAAAAAGCTAAATAACTTTAAATAAGCTAGCAAGCCAATGCTTAATATTAGGTATTGGCTTTTTTAGCTTCACTACTTAACGTTAAATCTAAATATCTAGTATTCCCGCTCTCGGGTTAGTTAATTACATGAAGAAAGTAGGCAATGATTTAGCACTTAATTATTGCTGGTTTTTAATATCGACAACGTTTTGAAGAGAAATAAAATGAGTAATAAAATCAAAATAGATATCATTTCAGATGTAGTATGTCCGTGGTGCATTATCGGTTACGGTAATTTAAAAAAAGCTATAACTGAATTAGCACTTGAAGACAGAGTAGAGATAGAATGGCAACCCTTTGAGCTAAATCCTAATATGCCTTTAGAAGGCGAAGAATTAAGTGCACATTCAGCACGTAAATACGGCTCTACCCCCGAAAGTAGTGCAAAATTTAGAACAGAAATGACCGCGCATGGTAAAACTGTTGATTTTGACTTTAACTTCTTTGAAGGAATGAAAATAGTTAATACACGTGACGCGCATATTTTATTGGAATACGCTAAATCACAAGGCAAGCAAACCGCGTTAAAATTACGCTTATTCTCGGCATTTTTTACCGAGAAAAAAGATATTTCTGATCGGGAAATTTTAGCTCAAGAATTAGCAACTGTTGGACTTAATGTTGAAGAAGCAATGGCTAAGTTGCAAAGTCATCAAGCAATAGAAATGCTAATAGATCAAGAGTCTTATTGGCAAAAGCTTGGTGTTTCTTCGGTACCTACCGTGGTTTTTAATGGTAAAAGTGCGCTAGCAGGTGCACAGCCTGTTGAAACATTCATACAAATATTAGTTGAACAACTTAAAAATTCCTAAAAACTTAAGTTAAATAAATACTAAGCTAAACGAAAATTAAACCTAAGCCACTGTATTGAAGAAGTTTAAAATTGAACAGTGGCTTAAATTTAAAACGTAGAAACGTTAATTAATTAAATTAACAATAATTACTCCGCTAATTGAACATGTACCCGACGCGTAATATTACACAAAAGCTCGTATGGGATGGTTGTTGCAAAGACAGCAACTTCCTCAACAGGTAAACCTTTACCCCACAGAGTAGCAATATCGCCTACTTGATCTTGACTGTTTTCCCCTAAATCTACCGAGATCATATCCATAGAAACACGGCCTATTAACGGCACACGACGGCCATTTATAAGAACGGGAGTGCCGTTAGCAGCATGGCGAGGATAACCATCTCCATACCCTATGGCAACAACACCTATCCTAGTATTTTTCTCACTCGTCCAAGTGCCGCTATACCCTACAGATTCTCCTGCCGCTATTTCGCGTATCGATATTAAACTAGACTGTAAAGTCATGACAGGTTCAATACCTTTAATGTTATTACCAGCAGTTAGTGGTGAAACGCCATACATTAATAAGCCGGGTCTGATCCATTGATAGTGACTTTCTGGCCACTGTAAAACACCAGCAGAGTTAGCCATACTTTTTTCTGAAGGTAATGCTGAGGTTAACTCGTTAAATAAGCTTATTTGTTGAGAAGTTTTTGGATTATTTTTATCATCTGCGCAACCTAAATGACTCATTAATATTATTGGCTGCTGTACATTTTTCGATTGTATTAACGCTTGATAAAACCTTGCTAGTTGTTCAGGGTTAATACCTAACCTGTGCATGCCTGTATCTATTTTCAACCAAACCTTTAATGGCGAATCTACATTAGCATTAACAATAGCAGAAAGCTGTTGCTCGTTATGTACTATCGTTTGTAAGTTGTTAGCAGATAAAGTTTCTATATCTTCTTTAGCAAAAAAACCTTCAAGTAATACTATCGGTTTTTCTATGCCTGCCGCTCTGAGGGCAAGCGCTTCATCAATACGCGCCACACCAAAAGCATCAGCGTCAGGAAGCGCATTAGCAATACGCTCTAAACCATGACCATAACCATTTGCTTTGAGTACCGCTAAAATTTTAGCATCAGGCGAAAGCGATTTAATTAACTGATAATTATTACTTAAAGCATGTAAATCAATAACCGCGGTTGCTGTGTGTAACGCCATAATTGTTTAGTCTTCATCCAAAACATGCGGGCCGGCGTAATTATCAAAACGAGAAAATTGCCCTTGGAAGGTTAACGGCACACGACCAATTGGGCCGTTACGTTGTTTACCGATAATAATTTCAGCCATACCTTTGTATTCAGAATCATCGTGATAAACCTCGTCACGATAAATAAACATGATTAAATCCGCATCTTGCTCAATCGAGCCTGACTCACGTAAATCGGAGTTAATTGGGCGTTTATCTGCTCGTTGCTCCAAGCCACGGTTAAGCTGCGAAAGCGCAACAACAGGCACTTGTAATTCTTTGGCTAAAGCTTTTAATGAGCGAGAGATTTCAGCGATTTCTAAGGTTCGGTTATCGGAAAACTGTGGTGCACGCATCAATTGAAGGTAATCGATCATAATTAAGCTAATGCCACCATGATCACGCGCAATTCGTCTTGCTCTTGAGCGCACATCGGTTGGCGTTAAACCTGCAGCATCATCGATATACATTTTGCCTTTTTCGATTAATAACCCCATGGTTGACGATAAGCGCGCCCAGTCTTCATCTTCTAATTGGCCGGTACGAATTTTAGTTTGATCTATGCGGCCAAGCGAGGCCAGCATTCTCATCATCAGCTGTTCAGAAGGCATCTCTAAACTGAAAATTAGTGCAGGTTTATCTTCTGTCATGGCAGCATTTTCTGCCAAGTTCATCGCAAAGGTCGTTTTACCCATTGATGGACGACCAGCAACAATAATTAAATCTGATTTTTGAAAGCCAGCCGTCATTTTATCAAGATCAGTAAAGCCACTTGAAACACCGGTAACACCGTTAGTTGGAGATGCACAAAGTTTTTCAATACGATCAACGGTTTTTTCTAATACTGAGCTGATGTTTTCAGGGCCTTCAGACTTATTTGCTCGTTGTTCAGCAATCGCGAAAATTTTGGTTTCAGCAAAATCGAGTAAATCAGCACTGGTACGGCCTTGAGTATCATAACCGGCTTCAGCAACTTCATTCGCTACGCTGATCATTTCACGGGTAACCGCGCGCTCTCTTACAATATCAGCATAAGCAGTAATATTGGCAGCACTTGGCGTGTTTTTCATCATTTCAGCGAGATAGACAAAACCACCCGCATCATCAAGCATTTGATCGTTATCTAGTGCTTCAGATAAGGTGATCAAATCAACCGGATTACCTAGTTCAATTAAGCGACCAACCGTTTCAAAAGTAATTCGATGAGAGCGACTGTAAAAGTCTTGTGCTACTACACGTTCACTGACTCGGTCCCAAGTTTCATTATCTAATAATAAACCACCCAGCACCGATTGCTCTGCCTCTAATGAATGCGGCGGAACTTTTAACTCATCAATTTGTTTGTCACGAGGAAATTGGTTATTTTTGCTGAACTTGGCTGGCTTGCGATCGGCCATATCACACCCTAAATGCTTGGCGATAATCTTTGTTATTGAGAAAAATTATGCCTCAATAACGTTATAAAATTATTCGAAAATAAAGAGAGCTAATGTAGCAGAAATTCACCTTAAGCAAAATGAAAAACGAAAAGATTTATTTCAATATATTTCACTGAACACAATTTAAATAAAGGTGATTTCGATAAGCTTATAGATAATCTTAATTCTGGATAAGCAGCACTTGCTCAATGCTCCCTTTTAACCCTTTATCTGCGTTAAAACGTCGATAAATAGCTCGCTAGTCATAAATATTTCGCCTTGGAAATGGCATAAAATGAAGCATTGCTGGTGTTTATCCGTGATGTTCACCTTACTGTAGCATTTACTTTACTACCTAAGTTTTTGAATCACTTGAGTATCAAGCACTCATTATTTAGCGTTCAGGTTAGATAAGGTATTTAACAATAAAATCGCGGGGTTTATTAGGATATGTTCGCAGCATTAATATGCTCTAGCAAAGATTAACGCCTCTATAGAAGAGGCGCTACTATAGTTATTTTACTTCTATACGCCCACTAACCGTACTTGCTCGAACTGAACTACTGGCGTTACCCGTTTCAAAAGATAATTTAGCACTTGGGCCATACTTTGCGCGCTTCGCTTTTGCTGAGGTTAGTTCATTGACAATATTGCCTCCAGCATTGGTTTTTAAATTAAAGCTGGCTTGCACTTCATTTTTAAAGTCGAGAGTTAAATCTCCACTGACACTCGACATTTTCACCAAGCCATTGTCATTTAATGATAACTGACTGAAAAATCCTCCACTCACCGTTGAAACAATTAATTCATCAACTTTCGCAAGTTTTAATTCTATGTCACCCGATACGGTATTAGCTGATATCTCATTCGCACTAGAGTTAGCGTTTAAATTACCGCTGACCGTTTTAAACAATGCTCTGCCTGAAGAGTTTCGGTCATCAATATCGCCACTCACTGCTGACAAACGCAATTTCCCTGAGAGGTTCTTGCTTTCGATATTACCGCTAACCGTTGCAAGCTCTACCTGTTGCATAAGGTTTTTAGCGTTAATATCACCGCTAACCGTTTGAATTTCACTGCCATGTGTAAAGTCGCTAATGTTAATATTTGAAGATACGCCTTTAAAGCTAACCCGCACATGTTTAGGTATTACAATAGTCAAATCTGAGCCGTCTTCGCCCCAACTATTATGGCTATTGTTGGGTACTTCAACTTTAATAATAATGCGTGATCCTGAACGTTCAAACGTTAGCCCTTGTGCTTTATCATCTAACTCGCCCGATACGGATACCGTATCACCGCTGTTCCCTATAACACTTACTTCACCGCGTAAATTTTCAATAGTTACATTGGTAATATTCCCCAATAGCATTGACTCGTCGACTCGCTCACCGGCATTACTTGGCAAGGCAGCTATTAACAGCAACAGGGATAAATAATTACGTAAGCTTCTCATGTTAACCTCTTATCTCGACTATCATCACGATTAAATTGTTTGCCACTGAGGGCTATATAATTGATTCAGCAAGTCTAACTCTTGCTGCTGTGTCCAACGTAATAAATTTAATAAATCACTATTATTAGGATCATCCGCTAAGGCCTTGCTAATCGTGTTTTGTGCAGAACTTAGCTTAACTAATTCAGTTTGCATTGCTACTGGTAATTGCTTAATGTCTGGCGCGCCAAAATTCACTAACATTGTTTGTTTTTGTTGTTCAAAGTCTTGCTGCATTGCTGCTACTAAGTTTATCTGAGGTTTGCTAGTAAGCTGTTCAGGCCCTAGAGTTACCCAAGTTAATAATACTGCAGCAACTATTGAAGCTGCCCATGCAACAGGTGTAAAGGCTTTTTTCTTGTCATTATTGTCTGCCAATGTAGCACTTTGATTAATGGCTTTGTCGATACCCGACCATAAATCTCGCTCTGGCACTATTTCTTTGGGAAGCTGTGCAATTGCCGCTTGTAAACTCATTTCAGCATTCTTATCAGCATTCATCGTTTCTTTCATTTTTTACTCACTTAACGACTCGCGTAATAAAGTTCTAGCTCTATGATACTGAGCTTTACTTGTGCCTACTGCCATACCTAACATATTAGCGATTTCTTCATGGCGATAGCCTTCGATGGCAAATAAAACAAACACCAGGCGTGCCCTTTCAGGCAAGGTTTGAATTTTTTGATCTAAGTTTGAACATTCTGGCATTTCGACCATAGTGTCTTTTACCGGTTGATCTTCAATACTAAAAATTCGTTGTATCCAAGTTTTATTTTTACGAATATGTCCTAAAACAATATTGGTTGCGACACTGTGCAGCCAAGTTGAAAACTTACTTTCGCCGCGAAAATTACTTATTTTTTGCCAAAGCTGAACAAAAACTTCTTGGCAAACATCTTCAGCACTGTCTTTATCGGCCATCATGCGCCAGCACAGTGCGTATATACGACGGTGATAACTTTGATAAAGGTGATGAAACGCCTGCTGATCCCCCTGCTGAGCTTGTGCTATCCATTGTGGCTCAAGATCTGGGTTAAAACATTTATTGGCATCAATAACTTTTAACTTATCCAAAAAGTAAATTCTCGACAATTTCTTAATTATTAAGTTAGATGCAGTATGCCGTAAAAGGGTTTAAAGAGAAGTAAAAATAAAACAATTATTTTCTGAGGAGCAGATAAGTACTGTATAAAAAGATGAAGAATAACAATACAATATCAAGTCTATTCATCAAGATGTCGTTATGTTTTTTGTTTTAAAAATTAAATAAACTTAATTTTAGGTAAAAAAAAAGCACCAAAGGTGCTTTTTTCATCTGGTATATTAGCAGAATTACTTCTTGCTAAGAGCACCAAAACGCTTGTTGAATTTATCAACACGACCACCAGTCTCAGCAGCTTTTTGCTTACCAGTGTAGAATGGGTGACATTCTGAACATACGTCTAAATGTAAGTCTTTACCTACAGTTGAACGAGTTGTAATAACGTTACCACAAGAACAAGTTGCCTTGAACTCTACATAATTTGGATGAATACCGTCTTTCATGGGAAACCTCTGTTAAGGCCGTATCGCCACTTGATCAGTCATTATTGCTGCCAAGCACCATACGAGTTAAAAATAATGGAGGCGAATGTTATAGGATCATTATCGCTATAGCAATAAAAATCGCTAAAAATTTAAGCAACTCTTAACTTTATTTCATAAAAATACCGATAGCGCGATTTTCTGGCTTGGCATTGCGTAATTTAGCAGTAGAATAAGCACAACATTTGGTTTTAATATGACAACATTTTTGGCAACCCCTTCTACAGAAATATACGTACAAGTTGCAATACCGGTGCCGATGCGCCAATTGTTTACTTATAAAGTACCTGCCGAATTGAATAGTAAACCCATCAGCTTAGGCGAACGTATGATTGTACCCTTTGGCTCTCGACAAGTTGTTGCCATTGTATTGTCGGTAGATGAAAGCACAGAATATTCGCCAGCAAAAATAAAGTCGATATTAAGTAGAGTTACCGACAACTTTAATTTTTCACCAACATTACTTAGTTTTATCCAGCGCTGCAGTGATTATTACCACCACCCTATTGGCGATGTTTTCCAACAAGCGCTTCCTGTGCTTTTACGACAAATTAAACAGCCCGATGTTGAACTGCCACAAATTTGGTTAACAAAAGCAGAATTAACCGAAGAAGAACAAGCCAATACCGCTAAGCGCTCGCCGAAGCAGGCTGAGTTATTAGCTATGCTCAAGCAACACCAAGGCATGACATGGTCTGAACTATTAACGCTTGGTTTTAATAAAGCACAGCTTAATGCTTTAGAAAAAAAACAACTTATTTATAGCAAAACTCGTCCAGTCTCAAAGTTTACCTGGCAGCCAGAAGCACTTCAGCAAGAAAACAGACTGACTTTATCAGCCGAACAAGCCATGATTGTTGCTACAGTCAAAGAAATGCAGTCGCAGTTTTCTTGTCATTTAGTCGACGGCATAACCGGCAGTGGTAAAACTGAGGTGTATTTACAAGCCATTGAGCAGGTATTAGCTAAAAATCAGCAAGTGTTAGTATTAGTACCTGAAATTGGCTTAACGCCTCAAACACTTAGCCGTTTTGAGCAGCGCTTTAATGTGCCAATTAGCCTACATCATTCAGGGCTGAACGATAAAGAGCGCTTGCAAACTTGGTTAGAAGCCCAACGTGGCAGCGCCGCAATTGTTATCGGCACACGTTCGGCAATATTCTCACCTTTACATGATTTAGGCTTAATTATTGTAGATGAAGAACACGATGCTTCATTTAAACAACAAGACAGTTTTCGTTATCATGCACGCGATATTGCCATACTCAGGGCTAGACAACTTAATATTCCTATTATTTTAGGTACAGCAACACCGAGTTTCGAGTCATTGCAAAATGCCTTAACTGGCAAATACCATTACCACAAACTACGTAAACGTGCGGGCAATGCTTCGACAGCCAAAATTACCTTAATTGATGTAGCACAACAACAAATGGAACATGGCCTTTCTGGTACGTTAAAACAAGCAATTAAAAACACCCTTGCCCGCGGCGAGCAAGCCTTAATATTTCTTAATCGTCGTGGTTATGCACCGGCGATTAACTGCCAAGAATGTCATTGGGTGGCTGATTGTCAGCGTTGTAATAAGCCTTATACACTTCATCAAGGTCAAGGGTTACTTATCTGCCATCATTGCGGTAGCCAAAAACGTATTCCTCCGCAATGTCCAAGTTGTGGTAGCGTACGCATTAAGCCTATCGGCCAAGGTACAGAGCAGTTAGAAGAAAAAATTAGTGCGCTGTTTCCTGAATATTCAACCGTGCGTATTGATCGTGACAGCACTCGTAAAAAAGGCGCTTTAGCCAAGTTATTAACCGAAGTAAGTAATAAAGAGCACCAACTGTTAATTGGCACGCAAATGCTGGCAAAAGGTCATCATTTTCCTGACGTTACTTTAGTGGCTGTGCTTGATGTTGACGGCGCACTTTTTAGTTATGACTTTCGTGCGGCTGAACATATGGCGCAATTACTGGTGCAGGTATCAGGGCGTGCAGGTCGAGCAAGTAAACCGGGTAAAGTAATGGTACAAAGTAATTTTCCTGATCACCCCTTGTTGCAAGATTTAGTGCACAATGGTTATCAACATTTCGCTAAACAAGCGCTTATCGAGCGTCAACAAGCTTTATTGCCGCCCTTTAGTTTTCAAGCTTTATTTAGAGCCGAAGCGAATTACCCTTCTTATCCAGAGAAATTTTTACGCGCGATGACAGAAATACCTTTCGAAGGTTGTCAGTTTGCGGGCCCGGTGCCTGCAGCAATGGAGAAAAAAGCCGGCAAATTTCGTTTTCATTTAATTTTACAGGCTAAATCACGCAAGCATCTGCACCAAGCCGTATTTAAACTTATTCATCAAAGTGCAGCAAATGAGTGGCAAGCTAAAGTGAGATGGTCAATTGATATCGACCCAGTAGACCTAAGCTGGTAACTGAGGGTAGCGCACGCGCCCTAAAACCCTATTTAACAGGAAGAAAAACAGGAGAACTGCAAGAGGAAACCACCGCAAAACCAATATTAAAAACTTATTTTAACTTACTGACAGCTAAAAACTATCTTTATCCCTACTCATTCTTTTCTCATTATTTCCTCCTTGTACATAAACAGTTTTAACAGGGAGAAAAACAGGAGAACCGCAGGAGGAAAGTACCGCAAAACCAATATTAAAAACTTATTTTAACTTACTGACAGCTGACAGCTAAAACTATCTTTATCCCTACTCATTCTTTTCTCATTGTTTCCTCCCTGTAAAAATAAAAATCTATTTCAAAGAGAAAAATAAGATAGCGTAGAATATGTTTTATGCAATTAATACACTCAATGGGTGATCTTTCTTTATCAGTTGGTTAGAATTGGCGAAAGTCTTCAGGTATAAATTTTCCATGGCACATCAAGATTACGTTTCCCGCTCAAGAGCGAAAAATAAAAAGCAAAGTCCCTACAAAAAAAATGAGCAACCAGCTCAAGGTAAGCCAACAAAAGTTAAACTAATTGCAGCCTTTCTGATCATCGCAATACCTAGTTTTGGTTATATGTTGTGGAGTATTAAAGATAAACAGCCTGAACCTATAGCTGAAACTAAAATAGTTAAACCTAAAAAAGCAACTGAACTACCTGAGTTACCTGAAGAAAAATGGACTTATGTAGACGATCTAAAAAGCAAAGAAGTTGAAGTGGGCGAATATAAAGTTACTCAAAAAGGCCCATACAAAATGCAATGTGGCTCTTTTAGAACCCGTAAACAAGCCGAATCTTTAAAAGCCAAAATTGCTTTCACGGGTTTAGAGGCACAAGTAAGTAAAGCAACAGGCACTTCATCAGTTTGGTATAAAGTGTACTTAGGCCCTTACCCGAAAAAACGTGAAGCAGAAAAAGATAAACACAAATTAAAAAATAATTCAGTACATGGCTGTAAAATATGGGGCTGGGATTAAGCAAGCAAGATCACAACCTATAGCAAAAATAATAGTAAAATTGATAGCTGACAGCTAAGAACTGACAGCTATCTCTGCGTTTATTAATCCCTACTTGTTATTAATAAACGCCGTTCCCTTGAAAAAGCCTTCCTCCTCCCTTATCTAATCTACATTAGACAAGCCGACTATCTCAGTTGGCAATATGTAAGAGGTTAATTGTGACTACTATTGTTTCTGTCAGACGTAATGGCAAAGTTGCCATTGGTGGTGATGGTCAAGTTTCCCTTGGCAACACTGTAATGAAAGGTAATGCACGTAAAGTGCGTCGTTTATATAATGGCAAAGTACTTGCTGGTTTTGCTGGCGGCACAGCTGATGCCTTCACACTATTTGAACGCTTTGAAAGCAAGTTAGAAATGCATCAAGGCCATTTAACGAAAGCAGCGGTTGAATTAGCCAAAGATTGGCGTAGCGACCGAGCTTTGCGCAAACTAGAAGCATTATTAGCCGTTGCTGATGAAACCGCATCACTGATCATTACGGGTAATGGCGATGTTGTGCAACCTGAGCATGATCTTATTGCTATTGGTAGCGGTGGCAACTTTGCTCAGTCTGCAGCGACTGCACTATTAGAGAACACCGAACTTTCTGCGAAAGAAATTGTTGAAAAATCATTAAAAATTGCCGGTGACATTTGTGTGTTTACCAATCAGCAACACGTAATTGACGAACTATAACGGCCAATTTGTAAGGAATTAATATGTCGAATATGACACCACGTGAAATTGTTCACGAACTTGATAGCCACATTGTTGGGCAAGCCGATGCTAAGCGTGCCGTTGCCATTGCACTAAGAAATCGCTGGCGTAGAATGCAACTTAACGAAGAGTTGCGTGCTGAAGTTACCCCTAAAAATATTTTGATGATTGGCCCTACAGGTGTTGGTAAAACAGAAATTGCTCGACGCTTAGCCAAGTTAGCCAATGCCCCTTTTATTAAAGTAGAAGCAACTAAATTCACTGAAGTGGGTTATGTTGGTAAAGAAGTAGAAACCATTATTCGTGATCTTGCAGATATGGCCATTAAAATGACCAAAGAGCAAGAAATGGCACGTGTTAAGCACTTAGCTGAAGAAGCGGCTGAAGAGCGCATTTTAGATGTTTTATTACCGCCAGCCCGCGATGGTTTTGGTAATGATGAAAAAGCTGAAAACTCTTCAACACGACAAGTTTTCCGTAAAAAATTACGCGAAGGTCAGCTTGACGATAAAGAAATTGAACTAGATTTAGCTGCACCACAAATGGGCGTTGAGATCATGGCTCCTCCAGGCATGGAAGACATGACATCGCAATTACAAAACATGTTTCAAAGCATGTCGAGTGACAAAACTAAAAAGCGTAAATTAAAAATTAAAGATGCTTTCAAAGCCTTACAAGAAGAAGAAGCCGCGAAAATTGTTAACCAAGATGACATCAAAGAAAAAGCAATTTATGCCGTAGAACAAAACGGTATTGTATTTATTGATGAAATTGACAAAATTTGTAAACGCGGCGACAGCTCTGGCCCTGACGTTTCAAGAGAAGGTGTGCAACGCGATTTACTACCATTAGTTGAAGGTTCAACGGTTAGCACTAAACACGGTATGGTAAAAACGGATCATATTCTTTTCATTGCTTCTGGCGCATTTCAAATGTCAAAGCCATCTGACTTGATCCCTGAATTACAAGGTCGTTTGCCAATTCGCGTTGAGTTACAAGCATTAACCACTAACGACTTTGTTAGAATATTAACCGAGCCTAATGCTTCATTAACCGAGCAATATATTGCTTTATTAGCCACTGAAGGTGTAAATATTTCATTTAGTGAAGATGGTATTCAAGCAATTGCGAATGCAGCATGGCAAGTAAACGAAAGTACTGAAAACATTGGCGCTCGTCGTTTACATACTATGATGGAGCGCTTAATTGAAGAGCTTTCATTTACCGCAAACGATCGCACAGGAGAAACCATTCTCATTGATGCTGACTTTGTTGCTAATATTTTATCTGATCTAGTTAAAGATGAAGACTTAAGCCGCTTTATTCTCTAATGAACTATTAGCACAGGAGTTATACATGCGTAATATTAGCCGCTTTATTCTCAATAAAACTGCTTCAGCTTTATCCATTTCTTTTGAAAAGGATAAACAAAGCAGCCCTACAACTATTGAGTTAAGTATTGAATATTTACGTGTGTACGCTCCAACTGACGACAAAGGTAAAGCAATAGGTGAAATACCTAAGGTCTATCACAAGAAGCAAGTACAGCTATTAAACATTGAATCGGTAGGCAAGCATGGCTACCGATTCATTTTTGATGATGGCCATAGCAATATTTATAACGAAGATTATTTACTCACCTTAGCGACTGAATACCAACAACGCTGGCAGCGTTACTTATCGAGTACTAGCACAGTAAGCAATAGCCGTGAGGCAATGATAGAAATTAAAGAAGTTAAGTAATTTCAGCGATAGACGAAACGCTATTGTTATACCAATTGATATAAACAATCGATCATTCTAAAGCGGCTTAAAATTGATCGATTCATTAAATCAATTGGTATTACAGGGTCTAATAATCATTACCTTAAAGAATAATTGAGTTTAGCTACCGCTATTTTCTGGTTAAGTATTTAGCAAACGCTTCTTCACTAATTGGCTTACTAACAAAAAAACCTTGAACGGCATCACAGCCAATATTACGCAATAACTGCAGCTGTTCTTTTGTCTCAACACCTTCCGCTAAAACACGCTTACCTAAACCATGAGATAATTCAACCATGGTTTTTACTATGGTTAAGTCTGAGTCGTTAGTGGTGACTTCTTGAATAAAGCTGCGATCTATCTTTATTTTATCAATAGGCAACCTTCTTAAGTAGGCTAATGAAGAGTAACCGGTACCAAAGTCATCTATCGATACTTTAATTCCCATGCTTTGCAACTCAACAATAATTTTCATGACTAATTCAATATCCGTTATAACTACATTCTCTGTAACTTCCAATTCGAGATAAATCGGCGGAATATTATATTTCTTAAGTAGGTTTTGTATAGTCTGGATAAAGTTAGGGCTCTGAAACTCATCGGCGGTAATATTAATCGCTAAAGGAATGCGCCTTTTATAGGTTTTATACCAACTATCGATAGTCTGACATGTTTTTTCTAATACGTAATTATCTAGTTCACTAAATAAATTTAAAGCTTGAATGTCATCAAAAAACTGACCAGGTGCTAACAAGCCCTTTTCAGGATGCTGCCAACGCACTAATACTTCAGCAGCCTCTAAACGGTTTTTCTTCAAATTTAACTGCGGCTGAAAATGTAAAATAAACTCTTCATTTGCAATAGCATGACGAATTTCTTTTTCCACCGTTACTAAATGTCGGCCGTGAGCCTGCATACCCGTTTCATATTTAACACTATGAATATTGGTACTTTCAGCTTGAAAAAGCGCTAGGTTAGATTTTTGTAATAGTTCGTTAGCATTGTCTGCATCGCATGGGTATTCACAATACCCTACACTGCATTGTAGATGTACTTCATGTTGATCAATTTGATAAGGGTCTGCAATTATTGCATGTAAATGTTCAGCTGCGGTCAATTGTTGTTGCTCACTTGTATAATCAATAACATACACAAATGAGTCGCCACTCAAACGTCCAACTACTTTGGGTTGCAAAATACTCTCGGTTAATCGGCGAGCCGTTTCACCTAAAATTAAATCTCCAACTTTTAAACCATAAGTATCATTCACAAATTTGAAGCGTTTTATGTCGAGTAAATAAATACAAAGTTTTTGTTCACTGTCGCCAGCAACTTTCATTTCGTATGTTAATTTTTCAATAACCTGTTCGCGATTTAAAGCACCTGTTAACGCATCATGTTCATCTAAATATTTTACTCGATTAATCGCTTTATCAGCAATATGCCTTTCTGCTCCTTGCATCCATATAAGTATAATAAAACCTAAAACAGTATGAATACCAAGATCAACATAGATCAACCACTCAGTTAACTCTCTAAACCAACTTTCTGTTAATGAAATAATAGAAGCAAATGAAAAAGCTAAAAAACGCACTCCTGCAAACATGCAAAAATACAATAAAATTTTACCTGAAAAATGTTCAATATTAGCGGAATAGAAATAACAAGCTGCAATAATAAAACCACAACCAAAAATAAAAGCAGCCATACTTTCGCGTAAATAAAAGCGATTAAAAACACTACTACTATCAAACCCATAAGGCAGCACTGCAGTAGCACTTATTACAATAGTAACGAGCAAACCTACAGTAATAACGCTAGGAGGAATTGTTTTTTGCTTTGTTGCGCTAAATATACCCAACATTAAAAACATAAAGTAGAGATAGTGGCTAACTTGCCGCAATAGCGCTAACGATATATCAATAAAACTACCAACAGCTTGTTGGTTAAAAATGCTTTCAAGCGTTAATGAAAAGTGGTGGACAGATAACGCCACTAAACTTAACATCCAGTACTTCACATAAGTGCGACCCAGGCCACGATAGTAAGCAAGAAGAAGTAAAGCAAGAATACTGAAAATTAGAGTTTCTGTAGAATAAATTAAGCTATGGGTGAATTCCCGAACAGCCATAAAAAAAACTCTTAATAAAAAATAGTATTGGCTATTAAATAATGTTTTTTAATGAATTACAAGTTTGTATAAATTTCATTATTTTAGTCGCTATAACAGCTTAGTAGTTGTGCCTTGGTGTTGAGCAGTTATACTAATTAACATTAGACATTATGAGGAAATACTTACCATGGAATACAACACTTCAGAGTTATGTGATATTTACACTGATTTAATCGATGTTCTTGAGCCCGTATTTAGCAATTACGGTGGTAGAAGTTCATTTGGCGGTAAGGTTGTGACAATAAAGTGTTTCGAAGATAATGGCCTAATTGCCGAAGTAGTTAACACTGACGGTACAGGTAAAGTACTGGTTATTGATGGCGGTGGCTCTACTCGTAGAGCACTTATTGATATTAACATAGCTGAACAAGCTGCAAAGAATAACTGGGAAGGCATAGTTTGCTATGGCAGTGTTAGGGATGTTGACGCCTTAGAAGATATTGATATTGGCATTCAAGGCTTACTCTCAATTCCTGTTGGCGCTAGTGCGAATAATATCGGAGAAAGTGACCTCGCGATAAACTTTGCCGGCGTTACTTTTTTACCTGACGATCACATTTATGCCGACAACACTGGGATTATTCTTTCACCTGAGCCTTTAGATTTAGAGTAATAGTTTCCTTAACCGCCCCTTGGTTAGTTAACTCTGTTCAGGATATTGCTTGCGCCACGCTACAAGCCAGTGTGGCAACTCTTCTTGCGTTATACCTAGGCTATATCGCTGACCTTGAGCAAACTCTCCGCCCATTGCGATAAACATTTCTTCAATGGCAATAACATTAATGTTCGTGCCAATTAAAGGTAAACCCATTTTACGTGTCAGCGTTATTAACGTGTTAATAATAGCTTTATCTGATGAACCTGGTGTAGCTTTAGCCAACGAATAACAGTCTATTTTTATACCACTGACTGCCATACGACGAATATAGCGCAGTGCTTCATAACTTCCTGAAAATTGATCTATAACAATGCTGACATCCAATGACTTTAACTGATCGATACTAGCTTTAGCTTGTGGTGAAGACATTAAAAGAATAGCTTCTTGCACCTCAACAGTAAGGAGCTCGCAATCAACGCCATATGTATTAGATTGCTGCTCAATGTAATCAACAAGATCGGGTTCAAGTAAACTATTGTCTGACAGCTTTATTGCTATCGGAATTCTTATATCTAAGCTTTGAAGCGCTATAATTGCTTTAAATGCATGGTTCACTATTTGTAGACTTAAGGCATAAGTATCGCCACTTTGTTCCGCAATTAGCAGTATTTCCTCTAAACTAAGTAGCTCACTGTCTTGTTGTTGCCAACTCACCTGCAATTCGAAACCTGTCAGTTGTTTACTCTGAACATTCACTTGCGGATGTAGATGCCATTGTAAATTATCTTGCACAATCGCCGATTTTAGCTGCTCCATTTTAAGTAACTGCTGTTGGTTAAAAAGTGCGAGCTCTTGATTAAAAAAACTAACAAGTATTTGTTGTTTTTCAGCTTGTAATAACGCATCTTCAGCGCACGCTATTACTTCAGTAACGCTTTGACTATTTTTTCCAACAAAGGCAACACCAAACGCTAATTTAAAATATGACGAAAAGCTTTTAAAGCTCATAGGGCCAGGTACCGCAAGAGCAAGTTCTTTACAAAGTTGCTCAATAACAATCTCTTCATTATAGCTAGTTTGAGAAACATCCATCACCATAAAAAATTGCAGCCCTTGCAAACGTGCAATTCTAATGGGTGAATCTATAGAGGAAAAGTTAAGTAATGTGGCGTTATGAGTAAGCGACTTCTGCAAGCTGTACACCAACTGCGACAGTAAAATGTCAGAATTATGGTGGCCTAGTATCGCATTTATTTGTTGAAAATCTGTTGGCTTACATATTATTACGGCATAACGTGCAGACTCATTCGTTGCAATATTGTGTTCAAATACAGATAACGCAAATTGATAATTAGGCAGGTTTGTCGTTGGATCATATGAAACTTGTAACTGAGGTTGAGTGGCTAAAACGGCTTGTTCATTTTCGCGAGTAATTAATGTAGTCACAATATGCCAACAACCGTTCGCCATAGCTAATAAGTAGGTAACAACACTTATTCCGACAATTAAATTAAATGATAAGCGCCCGGTAAGCCAACAATAAATACTCATGGCGAAAACAAGGTTAATAATCAATAAGGATACCGAGCGCAGATTCACTTCATTACTCTTGTGGCGAGATAACCAAACATAACTTGCAGTAATCACAACTTGTACGCTAGCCAAAATTCCCCATGCAATAGGAGTACTCACTATTTTCGACCATAGTAACAATACAAATAGCAGAAAAGTCGCGACAAAAAAGCTATGCTTCAACACTAGGTTAATGGTTGATGTACTGTCGTTGAATTGATAATTGCACGACCAATAACTGATGGTTTGAAACATCAAACCGCTAAAAATCAAGCTGAGATATAAATAGTTTTCAGGATTGAAATTAAGACAATAAAGTAGCCCCAATAAGGTAACAGTTAATAATACAGGAAGTCTTTTTTGAATGGCGGGTCTAGCTTTAATAATAAAAACAATCAGCAATACTGGTAGGCTAAGCCCTAAAACGAAAGCAATATTAAACTCAACAAATGAGAAAGATTCACTTGCAGCATTCGCCTCAAAAGATATAAAACTACAACCGAATAAAGCACTAATTAATAAAAGTATTACAAGGCGTGCAGCACTGAAACTAGCCATATAAAAACCTAAAACGACAACATTAACTAAGACTAATCAATCTGTTTGCTTTTGTACAGTTACATGGTTTATTTATGCTAAGCTTTTGTTATACCTTAAATAACTATTTTTCCTGCTTGCATTAAATTAACTAGCGGGTTAACACCAAACTGATAACATAGCTCTGCTGGTTGTTCGATATCCCAACAAGCAATATCTGCGTCATAGCCAAGAGCTAGCTGCCCTTTAGTGGCTGACAACCCTAAAGCTTTCGCACCATTACAAGTAACACCTGCCAGCGCCTCAGCAGGGGTTAATCTAAATAATGTACACGCCATATTTAACATAAGTTGAATTGAACAAATGGGCGATGAACCTGGGTTGGCATCTGTTGCTATTGCCATACTTACCCCATGTTTACGTAATAAGTCCATGGGTGGCAATTGGGTTTCACGAAGAAAATAAAAAGCCCCTGGTAATAAAACAGCAGTCATATTTGCCGCTTTCATGGCTTTAATGCCAGCTTCATCTAAAAATTCAATATGATCAGAAGACAAGGCCTGATATTGCGCAGCTAATTCAGTACCACCAAGGTTTGATAACTGTTCAGCATGTACTTTAATCGGTAAGTTATGTGCCTTGGCAGCAGCAAACACTTTTTCGGTTTGGCTTAAATTAAAACCAATGCCCTCACAAAAAACGTCAACCGCATCCGCAAGGCTTTTAGCCGATATTTTCGGTATCATGTCATTGCAAACGAGATCAATGTACTCATCTGCACGGTCTTTATACTCAACAGGTAAGGCGTGCGCGCCAAGAAAGGTTTTTAATACCGTTACGGGTAGCGCTTGCCCTAAACTTTTGGCAACCTTTAACATTTTAATTTCGTTGTCAGTATCTAAACCATAGCCCGATTTAATCTCAATACTGGTAACACCTTGCTGGTGTAATGCCGTTAAACGTTTTAAAGCACTTTGGAATAAGCTTTGCTCACTTGCTGATCGTGTAGCTTTAACCGTTGAAACAATGCCACCGCCAGCATTCGCTATTTCTTCATAGCTCTTACCTTCAAGGCGCATTTCAAATTCATTCGCGCGATTACCGCCATAAACAATATGTGTATGACAATCAACTAAACCTGGCGTTAACCATTTGCCACCACCGTCAATTACCTCAACAGTATCTACATCAAACCTTGGCAATTGAGCTTCTGAACCTAGCCAAGCAATTTTGCCATCAGCAATAGCGATAGCGCCATTTTCAATAGTGCCATAGCCCTTAGCTTCTTCGGTCATGGTCGCTAGATTGACGTTAATCCAAAGAGTCTGCCATGCAGTTGTATTTATTGACATAAAAATTCCAAATTACCTGTTTAAAGCAAATGTATATTTGATGAGTGAGTTCGGCCGCAGGGCTTAGTGACTGATGTTTCTTACGAATACTTTAACTGATAGTATTTTAACAAGCAAGCTTGTATATACAAGTGTTGACCTAAGCGTTAAAAAATGAGATTGTATATACAAGTAAAAGTTTACTCTGCATATTATCTAGTATTGGGCATGACAATGACACAAGTAAAAACAGCAAAATATAATATAATTAAACAGCATATTTGTGAAAATATTGAATCTGGTGACTGGCTTGAACACAGTAAAGTGCCTTCAGAAAATGAACTAGCCGAGCAATTTTCAGTCAGTCGTATGACTGCACGTCGTGCTTTACAAGAACTCACCGAGCAAGGTTTATTAGTACGTTCTCAAGGCTCTGGTACCTTCGTAGCCACTTTTAAGTCGCAATCTTCACTCTTAGAAATTCGTAATATTGCCGATGAAATACACGACCGTGGTCATCAATATCATGCCGAACAACTCAGCTTAGAAAGTGTACAAGTAAATGATGAAGTCGCCATATTGTTAGCGCTAAAGAAAGGCGAAACTGCTTTTTATTCAAGCGTACTTCACTTTGAGAATAATGCCCCGATACAACTAGAACAACGTTTCGTTAATCCAAAGTTGATCCCGCATTACCTTAAGCAAAACTTTACTAAAATAACCCCTCATGAATATTTATCATCTGAAGCGCCATTAACTGAAGCAACTCATGAAGTTGAAGCCGTTATCGCTAAAGATGACATCAACCAATTATTAGCCATTAATAACACTACCCCTTGTTTGCAAGTTAAACGTCGAACTTGGTCGAGCCAAGGTGTTGTTAGCTTAGCTATATTAACGGCACCCGGTAATAAGTACCGCTTAGGTAGCCATTTAGTCTTTTAGTTTAGGAGCGTTTAGATGAAATTTAAATACGGTATCGACCATTTAGATCTTGATATTGTTAACGGTATTGCCAACGGCAGTATCCAAGCAGAGCTTTGCCAAGAAGCATTAGATAACATTAATGTTAGCCGCCAAAGAGTAGAAAAAATGGCAGCTTCAGATAAAGCGGTGTACGGTATTAATACTGGCTTTGGTCCATTATGTGATACACAAATTACCCCTGAAGAAACCAACCTGCTACAAACCAATTTGCTGATCACACACGCTGTAGGTGTTGGTGAGCCAATAGCGAAAGAAATTTCAAAATTAATGCTGATCACCAAAGTGCATGCCCTAAGCAAAGGTTTTTCAGGTATACGCTTAGAAACCGTTGAAAGAATGCTAGCGTTTATTGAATTAGATCTTATCCCCGTAGTACCAGAGCAAGGCTCAGTTGGGGCTTCTGGTGATTTAGCTCCGCTTTCGCATTTATTTTTACCTTTACTCGGTGTCGGTGAGTTTTGGCAAAGCAACGCTGGTCAACCTGACTCAATAGTACCTGCAGCACAAGCTTTAAAAGAGCACGGCTTAACGCCAATGGAGTTACATGCAAAAGAAGGCTTGGCATTAATTAACGGCACACAATTTATCTTATCGCATGCTATTACGGGCTTAACTAAGATGCGTTACTTGCTAGATTTAGCTGACTTAACGGGTGCTATGAGTATCGAAGGTATGCAAGGCAGCCAATCACCATTTAGAGCTGAGCTACATGCAACTCGACCATTTCCTGGTAATGTTGAAGTCGCATCGCGCATGCGTGAATTCTTTACCGGCTCTGAAAATATGTCATCGCACACTAACTGTGATCGTATACAAGACCCCTATTCACTCAGATGTATTCCACAAGTACATGGCGCCTCAAGAAACGCTTTTAAGCATTTAAATGAATTAGCAGAAATTGAAATGAACTCTGTCACTGATAACCCTATTGTTATCAGTAGCGAAGAAGCTATTTCTGGTGGTAACTTCCACGGCCAACCGTTAGCTATGGTACTTGACTATGCTTCTATTGCCGCAGCTGAATTAGGTAATATTTCAGACCGTCGTTGTTATTTATTACTAGAAGGTTTGCATGGTTTACCTCGCCTATTAACTGCTTCAGGCGGCCTAAATTCAGGCATGATGATCCCACAATACACTACAGCAGCGTTAGTAACCGAAAACAAATCACTTTGTTTCCCACCATCTGCTGATAGTGTACCAACATCAATGGGACAAGAAGATCATGTTTCTATGGGCAGTATCTCAAGCCGCCAGTTTAATCAAATATTGGGTAATTTAGAGAAAGTTTTAGCGATTGAATTGATGTATGCCGCGCAAGCCATTGAGTTTAGACGCCCTAATAAATGCTCAGATATTATAGAAAAGAACTTTCAAGTAATCCGAGAAAAAGTTGCAAAACTTGAAGAAGACAGATTACTGAAACCTGATATTGATGCCATGATCGCTTTAGTACGTTCACAAGCATTTACCGTTAGTTTTACAGCATAATTAGGGGAGTTGATAACAATGGAAACAGCCATTAATTTTCAAGATGAAATAAAACAAGGTATTCCTAGTGAACTACCTAAAGCCAAACCATATCCTATTGATGCTAATCGTGCCCCAAAACGTAAAGATATCTTATCAGGAGAAGAAAAACAGTTAGCTGTTAGAAACGCCCTGCGCTATTTCCCGAAAGAGTGGCATCAAGAGCTTGCCACTGAATTCGCACAAGAGTTAACAGACTTTGGCCGTATTTATATGTACCGCTTTAAACCAAGTTATCACTTAAAAGCGCGTTCTATTGCTGACTACCCAGCTAAGTGCCAGCAAGCTGCTGCGATTATGCTGATGGTTGAAAATAACTTAGATCCTGCCGTTGCGCAGCATCCAGAAGAGTTAATTACCTACGGCGGTAACGGTGCCGTGTTCCAAAACTGGGCACAGTACTTACTCGCCATGAAGTATTTAAGTGAAATGGAAAGCGATCAAACGCTACATTTATACTCTGGTCATCCAATGGGTTTGTTCCCATCATCAGAAGATGCTCCACGCGTAGTAGTGACCAACGGTATGATGATCCCGAACTATTCGCAGCCTGACGACTGGGAAAAATTCAACGCATTAGGGGTTACTCAGTATGGTCAAATGACCGCCGGCTCATTCATGTATATTGGCCCACAAGGCATAGTACACGGTACAACCATTACAGTAATGAATGCCTTTCGTAAGGTGCTTGATAAAGATGATAGCCCGCGAGGAAAAATATTCCTTACCGCTGGTTTGGGCGGCATGAGTGGCGCACAACCTAAAGCGGGTAACATTGCTAACTGTGTTACGGTTTGTGCTGAAGTTAATGCAAAAGCCGCAACTAAGCGTCATCAGCAAGGTTGGGTTGATGAGTTAATCGATAATATGGCTGAGCTAGTCGCCCGTGTTAAAACAGCACAAGCAAATGAAGAAGTGGTCTCAATTGCTTATATCGGCAACATTGTTGACGTATGGGAAAACTTTTATGAGCAAGAGATATTTATTCACTTAGGCTCAGACCAAACGTCATTACACAACCCGTGGTCAGGCGGATACTACCCGGTAGATATTAGCTACGAAGAATCAAATCGTTTAATTCGTGAAGCGCCAGCAGTATTTAAAGAAAAAGTACAAGCAACGTTAATACGTCACGCCAATGCCGTTAATAAGCACACCGCACGTGGTACTTACTTCTTTGACTACGGTAATGCTTTCTTACTTGAAGCATCACGCGCCGGCGGCGATGTGATGGCAGAAAATGGTATCGATTTTAAATACCCATCTTACGTGCAAGATATTTTAGGCCCAATGTGTTTTGACTATGGTTTTGGTCCGTTTCGTTGGGTTTGTGCTTCGGGTGATTCGCAAGATTTAGATAAGACCGATGCTATTGCCGCCAGTGTATTGAAAAAAATCATGCAAGAGTCGCCTGAAGAAATTCAGCAGCAAATGCAAGACAACATCACTTGGATTGAAGATGCTAAGCAAAACAAGCTAGTGGTTGGCTCACAAGCCCGCATTCTATACGCTGATGCACAAGGTAGAATGGACATTGCTAAAGCCTTTAATGATGCCATTAATAGCGGTGAAATTGGCCCTGTTGTTCTTGGTCGTGATCATCACGATGTAAGTGGCACTGACTCTCCATTTCGTGAAACCTCAAACATCTATGATGGCAGTCGTTTCACTGCAGATATGGCGATTCACAACGTTATTGGTGACAGCTTCCGTGGTGCGACTTGGGTGTCAATCCACAATGGCGGCGGCGTAGGCTGGGGTGAAGTGGTTAACGGTGGTTTCGGTATGTTGCTTGACGGCAGTGCAGCCGCTGAACGTCGTTTAAAATCCATGCTATTGTTTGATGTTAACAACGGTATTGCTCGTCGCAGTTGGGCACGTAACGCTGAAGCTAACTTCGCAATTAAACGTGAAATGGCCCGTACGCCTAAGCTTAAAGTAACGTTAGCTAACTTAGTTGATGATGATATTTTAGATAACTTATCGCTTTAATTTTAGTCTATTAAAAATAGAAAACTTAAGTTTTGCTAAACTAAATCTCGTTGCTTAGCATTAAGTTTATAGCTAAAAAATAAAACCGACATCTGTCGGTTTTTTTATCTTCATAAAATGTTATGTGCTGTAAGGCTAGATGAAGTATTAACCAATAAAGCTCAGAGATAAACAAAGCAACCTGCTTGACATAATATGTCATACTTGCTACTTTGAATAAATCACTGTTAACCTTACATTAACAGTATTTAATCTTGGAGGTGGTAATGGAATACATACTATTTTTTGAAACATGGATTATCTTGGCCATTCTATTTGCCTGCTTAGAAATTTTCGTACCCGGCGGAATTTTACTTAATCTAGGCATTGCCTCATTACTCGTTGCTATTGGCGTTCAACAAGAAATTCTTGATACCTGGATAATAACCTTAACCACATGGTTTATCCTCGCAACCTTCCTACTCGTTGTTGTCTACTTTGTTACCCAACGGTATTTCCCCGGTGAAACGACCATTGAAAATATTTATGAAGAAGTAGATATCTACGGAAAATCTGTACTCGTATTAGAGCAAATAGGCCCAGGAACACAACCAGGTAGGGTTGAATATCAAGGTACAACGTGGTCAGCATTAAGTGATGGTTCTATCATCGAAGCTGGCAGGCATGCTGCGATTGTCTGCAAAGAAAATATTTCATTAGTGGTTGAGCCAACAAAATAGTCTTAATTACATTAAACACTTAGCTAAATTAACCTAATAACACTTATAAAAATAGGAGAATACCTATGTTAGCTACAATTACATTTGTATTTCTAGCGTTACTCTTTATTGTTTTAAAACTTGTGCTGGTAGTGCAAATGAAAGAAGTTTGTGTCATCGAAAGACTCGGTAAATTTCGCGCCGTTTTAGCGCCAGGTTTGCATTTTTTAATTCCCTTTGTTGACCGAGTTGCTTATCGTCACGAAACCCGCGAACAAGTGCTAGATATACCCGCCCAAAGCTGTATTTCACGCGATAACATTCAAATCAATGTTGATGGTTTAGTGTATATTCAAGTAATGGATGGTGCTAAAGCCAGTTACGGTATTGAAGATTACAGTCGCGCCAGCGTTAATTTAGCCCAAACCACGATGCGCTCTGAAATTGGTAAATTAAATCTGAGCCAAACCTTTTCTGAGCGCGACAAGTTAAATGAAACGATTGTTCGTGAAATAGATAAAGCTTCTGATCCTTGGGGGATAAAAGTAATGCGTTATGAAGTACGTAATATTACTCCGTCTGACAATGTTATTCATACACTAGAAAAACAAATGGAGGCTGAACGCCAAAAGCGTGCTGAAATAACCCTAGCAGAAGCAGAAAAAGAATCGACCATTAACCTGTCTGAAGGCGAGCGCCAAGAAGCAATTAATTTATCTGAAGGCGACAAACAAAAACAAATCAATGAAGCCCACGGTCGAGCCCAAGAAATTGCCATTCTTACTCAAGCTTCAGCAGAAGGTATTAATTTAATTGCCAAAGCCGCTGCCATGCCAAGTGGCGATCAAGCGATTAAAATGCGCTTATTAGAACAATTTATTTCGCAAACTAGCAATATATTGAAAAGTGCCGATGTTTCTATTGTCCCAAGCGAAGTAGCTAAACTAGAAGGCTTCTTCCAAGGTATGGAAAAAGTAACAGAAAATATTCAAGGAGCAAAATCATGATAGCTGTTGATGGTAATACCTTAGATTTAGCTGTGCTGGCCGTTTGGGCATTTATCTTTTTATTTCTTGCCTATAAATTTTTCCAAGCGATTTGTTTAGTGCCAACAAAATCTGCCTATATTGTAGAGCGCTTAGGTAAATATCGTTGCACCTTAGAAGCGGGTTTTCACTTATTATTACCCTTTATTGACCGTGTGGCGTTTATCCAAGATCTAAAAGAAGAAACAATAGAAGTACCACCACAAGAGTGTTTCTCAAAAGATGAAGTTAATGTTGAAGTTGATGGCGTTATTTATATTCAGGTTATCGATGCCATAAAAGCAAGTTACGGCATTACCGATTATCGCTTTGCAGCCATGCAGCTAGCACAAACCACAACTCGTTCAGTTATTGGTACTTTAGAGCTAGACCGCACCTTTGAAGAGCGAGACATTATCAGCGCAAAAGTGGTAGAAGTGCTTGATAAAGCGGGTGAAAGTTGGGGCATAAGAGTGCATCGCTATGAAATAAAAAATATTACCCCACCAATAACAGTTAGAAACGCGATGGAAATGCAAGTAAATGCTGAGCGAGAACGTCGCGCTATTTTAGCTAAAAGTTTAGGAGATAGAGCCAGTCGTATTAATCGCTCAGAAGGACAAATGACCGAGTTAATTAATTTGTCTGAAGGTGAAAAGCAACGCAGAATTAACTCCGCTGAAGGTAAAGCAGCAGAAATATTAGCCATTGCACAAGCAACGGGCGACTCTATCAGCAAGCTAGCGGCTGCCATTGAGCAACCCGGTGGACAACAAGCTTTAGACATGCAATTAAGTGAACAATACTTGCAACAAATGAAAGGGTTAAGCCAGGCATCAACCAAAGTTATTCTGCCAGCCAACTTACTCGACTTTAAACAATGGTTAGCAACCGCCGGCATTCATAACAAGCTTTAACATCGCCTTATTAATGATTAATACTTTTGCTAAATGTAAAAACCGACTTAACTAGTCGGTTTTTTTTTGCGAAAAATTTAATAGCAAAATAACCTTGATTTAGTCGCTATTATTAAGTTTTTAGAGGATTAAATAAGCACAAAGGTAATTGACGCAATTAAAAGGATAGAACAAAGTAGCCAAATTTTATCAGAAATTTTTACTTTTTTATTACGATTAAACTCTCGGCACTTGCTCACCATTAAAAAAAATAAAGTGGTTATCAGTGCAATAAGAAAATGCGTTTGAATAGTAATTAATTGTGCATTTTGCTCCCAGAGGAAAACTGGTCCGCTGTAATTTACAAAAAACAAATTTAACAACGAAACATGCGCCCATAACACAACAAACAATAATGCCATTTTATATTGGTAAATTGCTTTTAATGTTTTTGTAATAATGTTTTTCGCCATAACTTTTAACCTTGCTTTACACTTTACTTTAAATCCTGGCTTTAACCTAAGTTACTAGCCTATTCGCTTTAATGAGCTTAACTACTTTCTTTTAACCACACTAATAACTCGTCTTGCTGATAACGGTAATCTAATACTGCTCTTAATTTTTCACCGATAATTTTTTTACCTGTAGCAGGCTGTTGATCACAAACAAAATTTGGTACGGGTAAATTTAACGCAGCTGCAGCTACTTGATAATATTGCTGTCGATTACTATCAGTATTACTAACAACATTATAAGTGCAATGCTCCATATCAAGATTACTTGAGTCGATGAGTTGTTCAATAATGTTAACCACATCAATTTGGTGTACTAAATTAACTGGCGCATTCGGATTTTCGAACACACGCTTAGCTTGTAAAAACTTCCCTGGATGGCGATTAGGCCCAACTAGCCCAGCGAGTCTTAAAATAGTTAAACGTTTAGTAAATTTTTCAGCTGCCTGTTCTGCCGCAACTAAACTGGCAACTTTTTCTGCACCTAACTCTAACTTGCTTGTTTCATCAACCCGCCCTTGTAAGCCATTATAGATAGCGGTCGAATTCAATAAAATTATATGTTGTGTACCACCTAGCTCGGCTAAATGTATTAATTGTTGAATTTTCAGTGGATAATCTACCCGACCTTTCTTTAATTGCGGCGGTATCGCAATAATCAGCACAGATTGTTGAAACAAACTAACATCAACGTTGGTGATACTATCGAGGCTATCAGCCGTTATTATATCCTCCATCAATGGTAAAACTAGCTTAGTTGCCGGTATAGCCAGATCGGCGAGTTTGTCAGACGTTTTTTTTGATTGATAACTGGCGATGATATCGATTTTATTTGCCATTAAACGTGTTGCTAGCGCTTGCCCTAGCCAGCCGCAACCAATAATACTAACACTCATTTTTAATATTTCTCCGATACGAACAGAATATCAATTATAAAAAACTGCATTTATTGCGTAATTGATCTGTGCTCTTTTATTGATTCAACCACTTCCTTGGCAATAGCATTTGGCACTACAATAGTTAAATTATATTGCAATATTTTCCAGCCTTTTGGGGTATTAATTAACACGCCAGTGCCTCGGCACAAACCGTAATTCTCATTCTCTAATAACTCGTCAAAAAAAACGATATGGTTTGCTTGTGTGCCAGTGATGTTTCGCTCGGTAGGTCGGTATAACCAGCCTTTTCCTTCGCTGAAGTAAGATTTTACAAACTCAGAAAATTCAGTTTTATTCCAGCGCTCGCTACTATCAGTGCCAAGAAAAATTGCACCTTGAGCTAATTGACCTAAATACTGTTCAACGTTTGCCTCACTTGCCGCTTGATGAAAATTGTCGAGTACCATCTCGATCTCACCTTGAACAGTGTTCGTTAATGTTGCTGCATTTACTGCTTGGGTAAATAGACTAAAAAATATAAACCCGAATATTATTTTAAACATAACCATCAGCCTCTTGTTTAAGTATTTCGTCATAATAACTTAATTATAATTTTTGAATAAACTATCTATATTGGTTGAATGCAACATGCCTGCTATGTGCGCTTGGCCATTGCAACATAAGAGCCGGTAAACACCGCGGCAACTTTGTCACCACAACATACTTCAACATCAATATTAAAACGAGCATTTTTCCCTTCAGCTAGTGGTTCAGTATTACCTTCAACTAACCGTAACAAGGTTTGGGCATGAGCTACGCCCTCAAGCGGTGCAAGGTATTTAATATTGCCTTTTGCTAGCACTATGTCGGCATGCTGCGTTTGTGCCTGTAAAACAAAATATACCCATGCCCAGCCAGTTAAAGTCGCCATAGTATAAATACTGCCAGCAAACATAGTGTTATGCAGATTTTTATTAAAGCTAGGCTCGCACGTAGTCAGTAGTTTTTCTTGGTCAAAAAAAGCAACATTCATATTCATTGCTTTACTTAGTGGAATAGTTTCATGCCAAAGCTGTTGTAAATTATCGGCTATTTTTGTTAAATGTTGCTTAGGGACTGCAATATTTTTGATCATTTTAACGTGGTTAACAGCATTATAAAGCGTATGAGAATAGCCCACATTGATGTAGTTACTTTTCTGATAAAAACCAATCGCTTTTTCACGAGCATTTAACTCAATGGTTTTCACACCCACTTGAGCAGCTAAAAGCTCTAACTCATCAATAAGTAACTTTCCTAGACCTTGGCCATGTAATTCATCCGATATTGCCATATAGCGAATTTGTGCATGAAATTGGCTAGTTTTATGTAGCCGGCCAACACCAACAACGTTATCCGTATCGTCAACAATCACACGGTGATATGATTGTGATTCTAGCTCATCTTTTTCGCTACCTAGCGGTTGCTGCCATGGTTTGCGAAGAGCTTGCCATCGCAGTTGATAATATTTTGCTAACTCAGCTTTATTTTTTGGTGCTCTACATTTGTACATTGTCTATGATTAATCTTATGCCAATGAAAAGTTCATTTTAGGAGTTTAATAACACGTGAAACTGACTCAACATGTTAACCAAGGCCAACTAGTTTACCTGAGTAACACAGAAGACCAAATAACCATTAACGAAAATTCGTATTATCGTTGGTTAGCTTTTGATGACGTAATTCAAAGTGTTATGCATTTACGCTGCCCTGCTAAATTAACCTTACCGCACCACTATGCGGTTTTAATGCCTTTATTGTTTTTTAAGCCCGAAAAAGTAATAGAGTTAGGGCTCGGCGGAGGTAATTTAAGTCGATTTTTAAGCGCTTTACAGCCAGGTATTGATTTAGTAAGTGTTGAGTTATCTCAAACGGTTATCGACTGTTTTCAAGGTTATTTCAACCCACTAAAGTACGCCATTAAAATCGAAAAAAATGAAGCATTAAAGTGGCTACAGCAAGAGCATTCTTCAACAACACGGGCTGCTGACTGGCTCATATGTGACGTTTATCAGCATCATGCAAAAAGCTTCCAAAGCCGTGTTAATCTTTTAACGGCTTTAATAGAAAATTTGCAAGAAAATGGCTGTTTAACTATTAATTTACCTGATCTTGACGATCACGAAATTAATCTCTGTTTAACGATTTTAAAACAACTACAAAGTTCGCATCATATTATTTATTTTCATATTCCGCGTTATCTTAATGTAGTTATTCACTTGCTACCAAAACATTGGCTTATTGATAACCTAAAAAAACGCTCAAAAAAAACTTATTTATCTCCTACACAATACCTTAGGTGGAAAAGTTTTTTTAGCCATTATATGAATGCAAATTAACAATCAAGCCTGTAAATTAATGGTAACAGGGCCATCGTTTAACAACCTAACTTGCATATCTGCACCGAACACCCCGGTTGGTACTTTAAAACCTAAGTTACGCAATTGTGAACAAAAATATTGATACAATTTATCGCTTAACTCTGCTGGTGCAGCACGGGTGAAGCTTGGGCGTAAACCTTTTGTAGTATTTGCTGCCAACGTAAACTGTGAAACTACCAGTATTTCGCCACCAACTTGTTTAACATTTAAGTTCATTTTGCCATTTTCATCAGAGAAAATTCTATAACCTGCCACACGCTCAGCTAAGCGCTTAGCTTTTACCTCAGTATCTTCAGGTTCAATAGCTAATAATACTAATAAGCCCTGTTCAATTTCACCGACAATATTATTATTAACACTGACACTTGCTTCGGTAACTCTTTGCAATAATGCGATCATTTACTCAACGCTCTGTTCTGCAATAAAATTTGCCATAGTATCTGCTGCCTTACAGAATCCATCAATAGTTTGTAATTCAAAACCACTATGCCCAGCTTGCGGCAAAATTTGTAACTGTGCGCTTGGCCAATGTTGTACCAATTTATCAGCACTATGCAGAGGACAAACCATGTCATAACGACCGTGAAGAATGATGGCAGGAATATCTTTAATATTATCAATTGAAGCGAGGATTTCACCTTCGTCAATAAAACAATGATTGACGAAGTAATGACTCGATATTTTTGCCATACACAATGCGCGATGGGGGTAATCATCATCTTGAATTTCTGCAGGGCTATGTGGTGCTAGAGTTGACAGCCTTAGCTCCCATAAACACCAAGCTTTACTTGCGGCTATTGCAGCAATTTCGTTAGGTCCCGTCAATACATCGTAATAACCTTGAAGCACACTTACATTGTTAATGTTAGCAACTTGCTCGGTGAATTCTCGATAATATTCTGGAAAAAAACTCGCCGCACCACTGGCGTTATATAGCCAGTTGTACTCTGCTTTTGTACCAAGGAAAATACCACGTAAAATAAAACCTAATATTGCCTGCGGATACTTAATTCCATAAAGCAAAGCCAATGTGGTTCCCCAGGAGCCTCCTGAAACTAGCCAACGTGATATAGATAAATGTTTTCTAATAACTTCAAGATCAGCGACTAAATGATGTGGCGTATTATCATTTAGGCTCGGCGATGGTTTAGAGCGGCCACAACCACGTTGATCGAATAAAATGATACGATATTTTTCTGGGTCAAAATAACGCCGATGATTTTTACTTGAACCGCCACCAGGGCCACCATGAAGGTAAACAACTGCGATACCATTTGGGTTGCCCGATTGTTCTATATAGAGCTGATGTCCGTCACCAACATCAAGCCACTCTTGATGATAAACCGCAATATTTGGAAAAAGCACTCTCGACATATACCGTTCCTTTTATTAGCTCTACTCGCTTTGTAGTTATCAGATTATAGGGGTTAATCAACCTCTTGCTCAGATAATTCAGCTTTTTGTTGGTCATCAAAGTCTTCTAACGAAACAGTAAATAGTGCGCCAATCAATACCACTAGCCAACTCAAATACACCCATAAAAATAAAATAGGAATACTTGATAATGCGCCATATATCGCCTGATAAGACGGTATTTGTGTTACATACTCAGCAAAGGCTTTTTTGGCGATTTCAAATAATATTGCTGCTAATACCGCTCCTGCTATAGCAAACTTAACTGGAATAATCTTATTCGGCACAACCATATATAAAATAAAAAAGGCTGTAGTAGATGCGATTAAAGGCAAGGCTCGAACAAAAACATTCGTTATACCCAATAAGTCATAATCGCCTATCGAGACTAGCGAAATTATATAGGAGCTAATGACGAGGCTACTACCAACTAATACTGGCCCTAAAGTTAACACCATCCAATACATGGAAAACGAAGTAATAATTCTGCGCTTTTCAGTAACTCGCCATAATTTATTTAAACACTTATCTATAGCCGAAATAAGCATCATGGCCAAAATGAATAATGCACTAATCGCTACCGCAGACATTTTAGAAGCATTACTGACGAAGCCTGTAATATGCTCTTGAACTACATCGCCTGAAGCAGGTACAAAATTAATATAGACGAAGTTTTCGATTAACTCTCTAATATCGGAAAATATAGGAAAAGCCGTCATCATGGACAACATCACTACCATTAAAGGTACTAATGACATCAAGGTAACATAAGATAAATACCCTGCGGTGACATGAATACGCTCTGATTGAAAGTTTTCTACAAACAAGCGTAAAAAACCAAGCCCTTGCTCTACGAAACGATGTTGTTTTATTTTTTCTAATTTAGAATGCATATATATTACTAGTTAACACTATTAACTTTATATTAAGGCAATGAATAAAATAACGGTAGTGATAATCGCATAATTTTCCTTTTAAGCTACTGAATAAACTGAACTAGCCTTTTTTATCAATTTTTTGGTTGTTATATTTACAGGTAAGCTACCGATAAGATTCAGCTATAGGATAGCTAATCCCCATCAGTGAAGGCTAAATAAGAGCGTCTCGATTGATATAATGTTTGCATTTACTGCTTAACTCAGACCATTAAAAATAGTTTTAATATTTTGAGCTATTTAGATGTTAGTTGTTTGATATCTATAAAAAAGGAGTAGGCAATAACTTAACTACTGTTCTAACATTTTTTAAAAAGATGATTAATACAAAGGGGGGAGTTTCGCTATATCTTCTTCAGGCCAGTTAGATAGTTGATTAATTTCTGCAAGTAACGTCGAGAGTTGTTTGATATGATTCTGACTTGCAATACCTTGTTCAAATAAATCGCTTAATTTTTGTAACTTTCTTAGTTGTTCGGGTGACATTAGAAATTTTCCTTTTTCTATTGTTATTTTTCATTGCATAATTAAATGCTAAATAGCGGTTTTTACTACTTTAAAGGGTAAAGTAATTACTTTACTTTTATTCTGATTTCTTCCCTCATTAACATATTCATTATATAGCTGTTTTAACTCATGTTGCTCTACTAATTTTGCATTATTGTCTAAAGCTTTCTCAAATAAGCAATTAAGCCTAGTTAATTTAATTGCATCCATGGTAATTACCTCCCTAATATCCAAACAATAACTAACACCACATTCATTAAATATAGCAGTTATTACCATTTCTAAAAGGTAGACAAAAATAATTATATAATTATTTTAATATCATTGATAACTCACCACCAAAACATGACTATATTCCATTGATTTTATTAAACTTAATCGAGTGAGTTAACAAGAAAAAACAATTCGGTAAGTAAGTACTTGAGACATGTCTTACATTAGTTGCTGCTTTAACTTCCCTTTTAAATGAACAGAAACAAAAAAGCCATCTGAATTAATTCAGATGGCTTTATATAAGTTGTTATAGCTTAGTTACTTAGCAGCACGACCTTCACGTTTACGATCGCTTTCTTTTAAGAACTTTTTACGAATACGAATATTGTCCGGTGTAACTTCCACTAACTCATCATTATCAATAAACTCAAGCGCTTGCTCAAGTGACATAATGATAGGTGGCGTTAACGTTTGTGCTTCATCAGTACCTGATGAACGAACGTTTGTTAATTGCTTACCTTTAAGTGCGTTTACGGTTAAATCGTTATCTCTGCTATGAATACCAATAACTTGGCCTTCATAAATATCAACACCATGACCAATCAACATACGACCACGAGATTGTAAGTTGAATATCGCGTTAGTTAGTGCTTTACCGGTAGCGTTAGCGATCATTACACCATTTTTACGTTGACCAATATCGCCGCCTTTATGTGGGCCATATTCGAAGAATGTATGGTAAATCAAGCCAGAGCCTGAAGTTAATGTCATAAACTCGGTTTGGAAACCAATCAAGCCACGACTTGGCATGATGAAATCCATACGAATACGACCCGTACCGTCTGGTGCCATATCAGTTAACTCAGCTTTACGAACACCCATTCTTTCCATGATAGGACCTTGATGCTGTTCTTCAACATCAATAGTAACGGTTTCATAAGGTTCTTGTAATTCGCCATTTACTTCACGAATAATAACTTCTGGACGTGATACTGCAATTTCAAAACCTTCACGACGCATGTTTTCAATTAGGATACCTAAGTGAAGTTCACCGCGGCCTGATACTTTAAATTTATCTGCATCTTCTAATTGCTCAACACGTAAAGCAACGTTATGCACTAACTCTTTATCTAAACGGTCTTTGATATTACGAGAAGTAACAAATTTACCTTCTTTACCACAAAATGGTGAAGTATTTACTTGGAAAGTCATGTTGATAGTTGGTTCATCAACAGACAGCGCAGGTAAGCCTTCAACTTCTGTTGGACAACATATTGTATCAGAGATTTTTAACTCACCTAAGCCTGTAATAGCAATAATATCACCAGCAAAGCCTTCAGCGATATCATGACGTTCTAAACCTAAATAGCCAAATACTTTACCTACTTTAGCATTATGAACGCCACCGTTAGCTAAGTTAATGGTTACTTGTTGGTTTGGTTTAACAGAACCACGCGTAATACGACCAACACCGATAACACCCAAATATGAGCTGTAATCAAGTTGAGATATTTGCATTTGGAATGGGCCGTCAGGATCCGCTTTTGGTGCAGGCACTTCATTAAGGATAGTGTCGAACAAAGGGGTCATGTCAGTGCCAGTTTCGCCCTCTTCAAGCGAAGCCCAACCATTAATTGCTGATGCGTAAACAACTTTAAAGTCAAGTTGTTCATCAGTAGCACCAAGGTTATCGAATAATTCGAAAACTTGATCCATAACCCAATCAGGACGAGAGCCCGGCTTATCAACTTTATTGATAACCACGATCGGCTTTAAACCTTGAGCAAACGCTTTTTTCGTTACGAAACGCGTTTGAGGCATAGGACCTTCTTGTGCATCTACAATAAGTAGCACTGAGTCTACCATTGACATAACACGCTCTACTTCGCCACCGAAGTCAGCATGGCCAGGAGTATCTACAATATTTACACGATAGTCGTTCCAGTTAATAGCCGTGTTTTTAGCTAAGATTGTGATACCACGTTCTTTTTCGATATCGTTCGAGTCCATCGTACGTTCTTCTAGACCGCCACGCGCATCTAGTGTACCTGACTGCTCAAGTAATTTATCAACTAAAGTGGTTTTTCCGTGGTCAACGTGAGCAATAATTGCCACATTTCTTAATTTATCTAACACAGGCGTTACTCGCTGTTACTATCGTTTATTGCTATTCCAAGCAGTTAAACGAAATAGGGCTACAATTGGGCGCGTATTATACAGTAGAAGTCTTCGCAAAGACACCAGATAATAAAATTTAACCAACAAAATAAATTACCACTGATATACTAAGATAATTAAATCAGTGCAGGCGCACCACAATGCAGCACGCAGTGCACAGTTACAGTGCAAGCAAAAGCAGTTAAAAATACTAAAGCTATATATATCAACAACTTTAGTGTTGGCACAGTATTCGCTTTAGCACTAATATTATAAAATTAAGTTTTTCAAAAATTTAAGCAATAACTTCACTGGAGACTTTCAATGTCAAACGCAGTTTTAGATTTAATTAAAGAACATGATGTCAAATTCGTTGATTTACGTTTTACGGATTCAAAAGGTAAAGAGCAACACGTTTCAATTCCTCACCATCAAGTAACCGAAGATTTTTTTGAAGACGGTAAAATGTTTGACGGTTCTTCTATTCAAGGATGGAAAGGTATTGATGAGTCAGACATGGTAATGATGCCTATAGCTGAATCTGCTGTACTTGACCCATTTACTGAAGCAGTAACATTAAACATTCGTTGTGACATTCTTGAGCCTGCAACAATGCAAGGTTACAGTCGTGACCCTCGTTCAGTAGCAAAACGTGCTGAAGATTATATGCGTAGCACAGGTATTGCAGACACTGTATTGATTGGTCCTGAGCCTGAGTTCTTCGTTTTTGATGATGTACGTTTCCACACAGACATGAGTGGCTCTTTCTACAAAATTGATGATAAAGAAGCTGTTTGGAATTCTGGCACAGAATACGAAGAAGGCAATATGGGACATCGTCCTGGCGTAAAAGGTGGTTATTTCCCAACTTCACCTGTAGATTCGTCGCAAGATTTGCGTTCAGCTATGTGTTTAGTGATGGAAGAAATGGGCTTAGTTGTTGAAGCACATCACCACGAAGTTGCTACCGCAGGACAAAACGAAATCGCTTGTCGCTTTAACACTATGGTATTAAAAGCCGATGAAGTGCAAATATACAAATATGTTGTTCATAACGTTGCTCATGCTTACGGAAAAACAGCTACGTTTATGCCTAAGCCAATAGTTGGTGATAACGGTACAGGTATGCATGTTCATCAATCTTTAGCTAAAGACGGTGTTAACTTATTCTCAGGTGACAAATATGGCGGATTGTCTGAAACGGCACTTTACTATGTTGGTGGTATTATCAAACATGCTAAAGCACTTAACGCCTTTACCAATGCATCAACTAACTCTTACAAACGCTTAGTTCCTGGTTTTGAGGCTCCTGTAATGCTAGCTTACTCTGCGCGTAACCGCTCAGCGTCAATTCGTATTCCAATTGTACCATCACCTAAAGCTATGCGAATTGAAGTACGTTTCCCTGATCCTACAATGAACCCTTACTTAGGTTTCTCAGCAATGTTAATGGCTGGCCTTGACGGAATCAAAAACAAAATCCATCCTGGCGATGCTATGGATAAAGATTTATATGACCTACCAGCAGAGGAAGCAGCGGAAATTCCACAAGTTGCATCATCATTAACAGAAGCGTTAGATGCTTTAGAGAATGACATGGACTTCTTAACTGCGGGTGATGTTATGGATAAAGATATGATCCAAGCTTACATCGACATTAAACGAGCAGATGTAGAGCTATTAAACTCAACAACACATCCTGTTGAATTTGATATGTACTACAGCGTGTAGGGATTTCAAATAGATAGATATCAAAAAAGCTCACTTAGGTGAGCTTTTTTTGTGGCACATTTGTAATAATTTGGATAGATTATACTTAATAAAGACAAAACCTACGGAACAGGAATAGCACTTTTGATTCACATTGCTCGTTTTTACATATTTTATATGTTGTTTACTCAAGCTTTTTCTGCTTTTGCAGGATCTGCTAAAGTATACGTGTGGCGAAACGAACAAGGTGTGTTAGTTTTTTCAGATAGTCCTAAACCTGGTGCTGAAGAAGTCGATATAAAAGAACCAAATACAATAAAGTCCTCAGTAGATACCAGCATTTTAGACATTAAGCCTAAAGTCATCGAAAATAATTTCAAAGTCGAAATAATTCAACCTGAAAACAACGCTACAATAAGAGATAACACTGGCTCTGCCTATGTTTCTGCCCGTATAAAGCCTATTTTCAAACGTGGTCTGAAAATACAATTATATTTAGACGACAAACCCTATAAAGATCCCCAAACTCACTCAATGTTTGTACTGAGAAATATAGACAGAGGCGAGCATCAAATAAAAATGTCATTGCTTGACGATAAAGGCAAGATTATTGCAACGTCATCTCCAGTAACGTTTTATATGCATAGAATATCGGTTAATAAAGCAAACTAGCCGGATTTCAGTGCATATTGCACCAACTTTTATTACACTCGTTACTTAGCGCACCAATTCAGTGCAAGGAAAAGTAATGACTGATACTTCGGTAAATTTAAAAGAAATAAAAAAACACTATCAACAAGCGCTACCTAACCAAATGGTGACGGCGATTGTAGTATTAGATCAAGATCTGTCCATATGTTATGTAAACCCTGCAGCTGAAGCTTTGCTCGTTAAAAGTTTAAGTAAGATTTATTTACATCCAATCGACCAAGTATTTTACAACACACCTATTAGCAACAAACGTTTACAACAATTACTTACTACCGGTCAGGAGTTTAGCGATAGTGATGTTTCCATCGAATTTTTTGACCAGCGCAAGATTACCGTTGAAATAACAGCATCTTCAGTCAGTTTTGATCAAGCACCGCATATCTTATTAGAGTTCAAACAAATTGATCAGCAAAAACAAATTAGTGCAGAAGCTTTTCAACAACAACAGTGGGAGTCGGCGCGTGATCTTATTCGTGGATTAGCTCATGAAATAAAAAATCCACTGGGTGGTTTACGTGGGGCTGCACAGTTACTTGATTTAGAACTGAATGTAGAACAAAAAGAATATACCGCCATGATCATCGAGCAGGCGGATAGATTAACCAACTTAGTTGATAGACTGTTGGGCCCTAATTACCTGCCAGTAATGAAGTTACAAAATATCCATGTAGTGATTGAAAAAGTATTCCAACTAACAAAGTTTGATAACCCTAAAAATATTGTTTTAGCCCGTGATTATGACCCTTCGATCCCGGAATTAACTTTTGATCAAGACAAAATTCAGCAGACCGTTATTAATATAGTCCATAACGCCATACAAGCATTAGACAGCGAAAGTAAAATAACCCTAAGAACTAGAGCGGCAACCAATCAAACCATTAACGGTAAACGTATTAAGCTTTGTGCTGAAATAAGTATTATTGATAATGGGCCAGGCATCCCAGAGCAGATTCAAAGCACACTGTTTTACCCTATGGTGTCAGGCCGAGCTTCAGGAACGGGTTTAGGATTATCAATTTGCCAAACAATTATTCATCAACATCACGGTAAGCTCTCATGTAAAAGTCGTCCAGGACATACAGAGTTTACTATTTTGATACCTTTTGAAAGCGAGATAAAATAATGATCACCGAACAAGTATGGATCGTCGATGATGATAGTTCAATTAGATGGGTGCTAGAGAAAGCGCTTTCAAATGCTAACATCAGTGTTGGTACATTTCATAATCCAGAAGATCTATTGGTTGCGTTGGAACATACGCAACCTGAAGTGATAATTTCTGATATACGTATGCCAAATATCGATGGTATGACATTGTTAAATCAAATAAATGATGAATACCCTCATATACCTGTCATCATCATGACAGCACACTCTGATCTTGATAGTGCTGTAAATGCATATCAAGGTGGTGCATTCGAATATCTACCAAAACCGTTTGATATAGATGATGCCGTTGCTTTAGCTAATAGAGCTTTAGTGCATGCGCGTGAGCAAAAATCTAAGAAACAAAATACGATACCATCTGCCGATACCGTTGGTATTATTGGTGCTGCTCCTTCTATGCAAGAAGTATTTAGGACAATAGGTCGATTATCACGCTCCAGTATCAGTGTATTAATTAATGGCGAATCTGGCACAGGTAAAGAATTAGTCGCTCATGCGTTGCATATGCACAGCCCTCGTTCAGCTTCTCCTTTTATACCACTTAACATGGCAGCTATCCCAAAAGATTTAATCGAATCAGAGTTATTTGGTCACGAGAAAGGGGCATTTACAGGGGCAAATTCTGTACGGCATGGTCGTTTTGAACAAGCACATCAAGGTACACTCTTTTTAGACGAAATTGGTGATATGCCGCTTGATATTCAAACAAGGTTATTACGCGTACTCGCCGATGGACAATTTTATCGAGTCGGTGGCCATTCTCCTATACAAGTTGACGTACGTATTATTGCTGCCACACATCAAAATTTGGAAGAGCGAGTAACCAATGGTGACTTTCGCGATGATCTATTCCACAGATTAAACGTGATCAGAGTACAAATACCTAGTTTACGTGATAGGAAAGAAGACATCAGCCAACTGGCTCAACATTTTCTCAAACAAGCCGCAAATGAGTTAGCAGTAGAAGTTAAAACACTGCATAAAAGTACATTAGCTTATTTAGAGCACTGTGAGTGGCCTGGAAATGTTAGACAACTTGAAAATATATGTCGATTTTTAACTGTGATGGCCAGCGGCAAAGAAATACTGATGTCAGATTTACCTAGCGAGCTTACCGTTAAACCTACAACAGTAAAAAGTACAAATGGTAGCTGGCAAGATGGCTTAAAAAAATGGGTTGATACCGAATTGTCGACAGGTAAAAGTAATATTATAGAACAAGCGTTACCGGAGTTTGAGAAAGTGTTATTAGAAAGTGCCCTTAAACATACACAAGGACACAAACAAGAAGCAGCAAAACGATTAGGTTGGGGGAGAAATACCTTAACGCGTAAACTGAAAGAATTGGACATGCCAGATTAGATCAACAACCTAGCAGCTAGTCAGTTATGTTAGGCGATGGAGACAGGAAAAGTTATAACATCGTCTATTTTTTCTGCTGAAAGTGCCAACATAATTAGGCGATCAATCCCTAAAGCAACACCTGAACATGCTGGTAAACCATATTCAAGTGCAGAAATAAAACGTTCATCTATTGAACGTTTTTCCATGCCAAATTGTTGTCTAATTTCATTATCATTGATAAAACGCTGCTTTTGTTGCTCTGCATCTGTTAGCTCATGAAATCCATTGGCTAACTCAATGCCCTTAAAGTAACACTCAAAACGCTCTGCTACGCGAGGATCCTTTGTTGATATCTTAGCTAATGAAGCCTGGCTTGCAGGAAAATCATAGACAAAGCAAGGAGCATGTATACCTATGTTTGGCTCAATTAATTCCGCCATAATAAACTGTAATAAAGTATCTATAGACTCTTCCCTTTCTAACCAATCACTTAACTTACCTGAGTGCTTAATAACATTTATAAGCCCACTTCTTGAAGTATTGAGTGGATCAACATCAACTTTACTGATAAAAAGCTTTTGATAACTAATTTTCTCAGGTTTTGGGCAGCTAAGAATTAGCTGCAGCAACTCTTCAACTTCATCCATTAGTTCAAAGTGGTTATAGCCTAACCTATACCATTCCAACATAGTAAATTCTGGATTGTGGTATCTTCCCTGTTGCTCATGTCGTAGCGCTTTACAAATTTGATAACAACTACCATAACCACTTGCAAGCAAACGTTTCATAGCAAACTCTGGAGAAGTTTGTGCGTATAAAAGTGTACCCTCACTGCAGTGACTATCAGCAGAGTAATTAAATTGTGTTATAAACGGGTCTAAATGTTGATCGGTTATCGTAGCACTTGAAAGTAAAGGGGTTTCTACCTCAATCACATCGCGCGCTAAAAAAAATGTTCTAATTAAGCTAAGTACATTTGCACGTTGCTTAGCATTATGCCAATTCATACTTGGTTGCCATGACATATAAGTTCACCTTTAGTTAAGAGATAAATGATATTGAGAAAGTATTAGTTTAAAAACATTGTAAGGATACTGGATGGAAAATTAAACAAAAGTTGTATACAGCAAAAAAACGATCCTTTAATAGGAACCTGATAATATCATGCATGTCCCTATATTGATGTAGGTAATTAGGGTAATGCATGGAGCAATTACCGAGATAAAATAATGCCATGAGATCAATGATGTGCAGGAGCGGTGTCCTACTCCCACACAAAGAGAATAACACCCACAAGCTCTTTACCACCGACGCTAACACATTGACGTGAATGGTGTAGTGGTCAACTAATTCCGCGAAGATAGGATGGCCAAGAGCGCTCACTTCTGAGTTCGGCATTGGCTCAGATGGGGACCGCAACATTTTTCGTTTTAAAACGGCAGAAAGCAAAAAATCCGTAGCGTTCGCTACGGCTTTCTCTAAATAGAAATCTATCAGTAGTTAGTTTTAACAGCTGCATGTTACTAATTGTCTTAAACTGACAGCTGAAAACTGATAGCTATCTTTATTAGATTTTAGATAGCAAAAAGCCCGTCACTTTCGTAACGGGCTCTTCTAAATAGAAGCCTATCAATGTCCTAAAAAGAGAAGAACACCCACACGCTCTTTACCATCGGCGCTAACACTGACGTGCATGGATGCACTAATTCAGCGAAGACAGGATGTCTAAGAGCAGTCACTTCTGAGTTCGGCATGGGCTCAGATGGGGATCGCAATATTTTTTCGTTTTAAAACGGCATAAAGCCAAAAAATCCGTAGCGCTAGCTACGGCTCTCTCTAAATAGAAATCTATCAGTAGATAGTTGTAACAGCTGCATGTTACTAATTGTCTTAAACTGACAGCTCAAAACTGATAGCTATCTTTATTGGATTTTAGATAGCAAAAAGCCCGTCACTTACGTAACGGGCTCTTCTAAATAGAAGCCTAGCAATGTCCTACTCTCACATGGGAACTCCCACACTACCATCGGCGC
>OJBC01000011.1_pt1 | contig 102310 bp, 76 predicted proteins | sample 1590351 | NCBI WGS metagenome assembly OJBC01 (sample SAMN05416892, study PRJEB24817) | seawater metagenome | isolation source: Sea water | place: Canada:Atlantic | collected 2013-11 | reverse complement strand
GACGCGGAAGCTTTGCTCGGTTTTTACTTATTCTTACATGGATGTAAGCCAGTAGAATAACGCAGGAGCAGTTATCAAGCCCACTAGGTTACACACCTCGCGCCGCGATTGAATGGCCGCTAGTTTGAACAAATATTAATCCGCAAAGGCCAACAGACCCTAATATTGCAAAATAACAATTACAATAGCAACTAAACCTTGCCTGTTATACTCGCTGTGCTTGAAATGCTGCAAAACGAGGTAAGGCTACTGTCGCTATGCTGTATTTGTTATTGTTTAAGTCAATGAGTAGCGAATGCTACCCCGTTCTCGACAATAACCCTACAACTATAAGCGCTATCTACTGCAATACGGTTATAGCACATACCGAGCGACGTCCCTTTTGGAGCCAGCAAACTTTTTGCAACTAATATCCTCCTTTAGTCCCCAAAAATAGCACTTTGCAGCCATGTTTTAAGGTGCAAAGTTAAAACTGCTATAATTAATTAAAAGTCAGGCTAATAGCGCCTTGCGATGGGGTTGGCTAACAGGTAACATAGCCGCCTTTTTCTTCATAGACGAGACATACATGAATTTTTCCTTAGGTCAGCGTTGGATCAGTGATACAGAGTCAGATTTAGGATTAGGCACCGTGGTTGCCATTGAAGGCCGTCAGGTCAGCATTTTATTTCCTGCCAGCGGTGAAAACCGTGTTTACTCTTCGGCAGAAGCACCGGTTACCCGCGTGTCGTTTAATCTTGGTGATGTAATCAAAAGCGTTGAAGAGTGGGAATTAGAAGTTGAGTCTATTGAAGTCCAAGGCGAGCTACTTTGCTACCACGGCACTCGCCTTGATACTGGTGAAGCCGCTAAATTAAAAGAAACCTTTTTAGATCATTTTATTAAGTTTAATAAACCACAAGATCGCTTATTTGCGGGGCAAATCGATCGCTTTGATCGCTACACGTTACGCTACCAAACCTGGTTACATAAATTTGAGCGTGAACAGTCGCCTATTAAAGGCTTGATTGGTCAACGTGCCAACCTTATTCCACACCAGCTTTATATTGCCCAAGAAGTAGGTAAACGTTTTGCACCACGCGTATTATTATCTGACGAAGTAGGCTTAGGTAAAACCATTGAAGCAGGCATGATTCTGCATCAGCAAATTATTAGTGGCCGCGCCAGCCGTGTACTTATTGTTGTACCTGAAAACCTTCAGCACCAGTGGTTAGTCGAAATGCTACGCCGCTTTAACCTACGTTTTTCTATTTTTGATGAAGAGCGTTGCGACGAAGCCTTTGCCGACTCGCCAAATGTATTTGATACAGAGCAGCTAGTCCTTACTAGTCTTGAGTTTTTAACCAAGAAAAAGCGCTGGTTTGAACAAGCCACATTGGCTGATTGGGATCTATTAGTTGTTGATGAAGCGCACCACTTAAGCATTAATAACGGTAAACCAAGTACTGAATATCAGCGCATGGCTGAGCTAAGCCAAGATATTCCAGGCCTTATTTTACTTACAGCAACGCCTGATCAACTAGGCCATAGCAGTCACTTTGCACGTTTACAATTGCTCGACCCTGACCGTTTTTACGACTACGACGTATTCAAAGAAGAAGAAGCCAATTACAAAGATGTAGCGCAAGCTGCAAACCAGTTATTGCAAGAGCAAGCTCTTGACGACAATGCAAAAGCAACGCTTATCGAGCTATTAAAAGAAACCGACATTACCGTCATTCTTGAAAAAGCACAGCAAGGTGATTTACCAGCGCGTAAAGAAATACTTAACATGCTACTCGACAGACACGGTACTGGCCGTATATTGTTCAGAAATAGCCGCAGTGGCATTGATGGCTACCCAAGTCGTAAATTGCATGCCTATCCAATGGCATTACCAAAGCAATACAAAACGGCCATGTCGGTATTAGGTAACATGAGTGGTATTCAAAACGCTGAGCTGAGCGCGCATCGTGCTCTTTTTCCTGAAAAAATATTCCAAGAGTTTGAAGGTGAAAGCGCAAGCTGGGGCGCCTTTGACCCTCGCGTAGATTGGTTAATCGAAACACTTAAAACGCTTAAACACGAAAAAGTACTCCTTATTTGTGCCAAGGCCGAAACGGCTATTAGCCTTGAACAAATACTGCGTGAACGTGAAGCGATTAAAGCCTCGGTTTTCCACGAAGGTATGTCAATTATAGAGCGTGACCGCGCGGCCGCCTTTTTTGCAGACGAATACGATAACGCACAAATATTATTGTGTTCAGAAATTGGCTCAGAAGGTCGTAACTTTCAGTTCTCACATCACCTAGTGTTATTTGATTTACCATTAAACCCAGATTTACTAGAGCAACGAATTGGTCGATTAGACCGTATAGGGCAAACACAAGATGTAAACATTCACGTGCCATATTTTGAAAACACGGCGCAAGAAGTGTTACTGCGTTGGTACAATGAAGGCCTGGATGCGTTTGAAACCACATCAACAACTGGCCAGCTATTGTATAAAGAATTTCGTGATGACTTACTCGAGTTTATTTCAGCCCATAACTGTGATGAAGACGAACTTGACCCACTCCTTGAGCAAGTCGCTCAGCAAAATACTGTGCTACGTAAAAAAATGGAAAGTGGACGAGATCGTTTATTAGAACTGCACTCATCGGGGCAAGGCGCCGCCGACTCATTAGTTGCTGATATTGAAAAGCTCGACAACCAGTTTGAGCTGCCCAGCTACATGATTAACGTGTTCGACACCTTTGGTGTAAGCCAAGAAGACAAAGGCGAAAATACAATTATATTAAAGCCTACAGAGCATATGTTAAGCGCGTCATTTCCATCGCTTAAAGATGACGGCATGACAGTGACATTTGACCGTGATACTGCACTTTCGCAAGAAGATGTACATTTTATCAGTTGGGATCATCCAATGGTGCAAGGCACGATGGATATGATTTGTGATGATGACTTTGGTAGCGCATCGGTTGCTTTACTCAAAAACAAAAAACTCCCTGCGGGCACCTTTTTTGTTGAGCTTATTTTTGTAGCCGAAGCAATGGCGCCTAAAGCATTACAAGTGGGCCGCTTTTTACCTCCAACGCCTATTCGTATATTGCTTGATAAAGCCAGTAATAACTTAGGCGAAAACGTCGCATTTGACGGGTTTAACCAACAGCTTTCAGCCGTTGGTCGTCAAACAGCAAGTAAACTTGCGGGTGCGTTACAAAGCGCAATTCACCCTATGATCACAACTGCAAAAGACATGGCACAAGAAAAACTCGAGGTTATTCGTGCACAGTCGCTAGCTAAAATGCAAACGTCTCTTAGCGAAGAACAAGAGCGATTAAGCGCGCTTAAGCAAATTAACCCTAATATTCGCCAAGAAGAAATTACCTTTTACGATAAGCAACGCACCGAGCTAACTGCACACATTGAAAAGGCGCAGTTACAACTAGATGCAATTCGCTTAATCGTGGTTTCTCACTAAGGTTTTGAGCTTTTAGTTGTTAGTAAAAATTGCAAACAACAGCAGCTAAGTAAAGCGTGGTATTTATACCGCGCTTTTTTATATTCAAAAAAGTATATAAATTAGAAGCCTTCGTACAGGCTATCAATGTTTTCCTTGAGCCTTTGCCCTTGCTACCCTAAAATAGCGTCCTTCAAAATCATTAAGGTCGGCCGTGTTAGTTAATTACAATCCCCCAATGAACCCGTATTTAACCATACTTTTTCAAGACGACGACTTGCTCATTGTTAATAAACCCAGCGAATTATTGACCGTACCGGGTAAAGATCCTAAGCATGCCGACAGCTTAATTAACCGCGTTAATCGCGTATTTCCAACTGCAAGAATTGTTCATCGTCTTGATATGGCAACGTCTGGCATACTCTGCCTTGCTATGAATAAAGCTGCACACCGACATTTAAGTATGCAATTTCAAGATCGCGAAACCGCTAAGCGTTATATAGCTCGCGTTTTTGGTAAGCTTGAACAAAACAATGGCTCGGTTGATTTACCCCTTATTTGCGACTGGCCTAATCGCCCAAAGCAAATGGTAGATCATGAAAATGGCAAGCCATCACTCACTCATTTCAAAGTACTTGAACGAGAAGAAAACGCCACACGCGTAGAGCTCACTCCAATTACGGGGCGTTCACATCAATTGCGCGTACACATGCTAAGCCTTGACCACCCTATTTTAGGTGACCGACTCTATGCTCATAAAGAGGCGCTTGCAGCCGCACCGCGTTTACAACTCCACGCACAAATGTTGCAACTAAAACACCCAGTAACCGAACAAGTAATGACCTTTGAAGCAAAACCCGAGTTTTAATGGGCTCAATTACTTAGGAAAAATTAAACTTTTAAACAAGCATGCCGATACCTAACTAATGACGACTGGTTGAGCGTGTTATGGTGTTTTTGCAATTATTTAAAAAGATTCTATGTTACATGGCATTTAGCTGTGTAGCCCTTTTAGCACTCTGCACAACGGCTGCAGAACATATTGCCCCGCCTTCTTTATCAAGTATTGAAAATAGCGATATTAAACGCCTTTTACCTACCGACGAAGTAAAAACAGTGCTAGCAGGTGAAACTGAATTTTTAAGTTTACGTAGTGAGTACATGAGCGCTGATTTTAGAGGGGTTGTATTACTTATTCCCGATTGGCAATCACCCCCTACCAACAATGCTGGAATGAGTTACTTACGCAAAGAGCTTAACAATTTAGGCTACACCACCTATGCGATGACCACCCCTGATATTGATTGGCAAGCGAGTAAAATAGCTGAGCCTGCTGCAGAAACAGCACCAAGTGCCGCCACTGAAACAGAGAGTCAAGCCAACAGTGAGTCAGAGCAGCCTAATGCTTCAAGTAAAAATGAAGCGCCTCATCATGTGGATGCCATTGAAGCCATCAGCGACGAAATACTCGATAACTACAAACTAAATTTACTTGCTCGCTACAAAGCGCTTTACCAAACCGCGATGCAAGAACCCACTAATATCGTTGTGATTGCGCAAGGCACCAGCGCAGGGGTTTTAACTGAGTACTATGCAGACTTTCCACAAGAGCGTATTGATGCGTTTATTAGTGTAAGTAGCTATCTGCCCAATGCAAAGCGCAATAAAAGCTTAAGCCAAACAACGTCTCTTGTTACGCCTGCATTTTTAGATATTTATTACGCCAGCGACAACCGTGATATTTTAATTAACTTAAAAAATCGCCAGCGCTGGGTTAACCGAAACGCCAAGTTTGACTACCGCCAGCGCCAGTTATTTGGGCTTCGTGATCAACCTCAACAACATGCTCGGCTAACAAAAGAGATAGACGGCTTTTTACGCCGCCTTTTTTAAATACTCATAGGCTGCTTGAATGTCTTGGCTTTTTTTAACCGCCAATTCCATCATATGTTTTGGTAAACCTTGCGATACTAATTTATCAGGGTGATGTTGCGCCATTAACTTTCGGTACGCTACTTTTACTTCCCGCTCGGTTGCCCCATCGTTAAGTCCTAAAAGCCCAAGCGCTTGCGCACGATTCATATTATTGTTGGGGGGTACATGGTGCCCTGAGCCTTCTTTATAACTGCTACTTTGCCCTTGCTGCTGTTGGTAACGCTGTTGCTGTTTTCTAAAGTTAAATTCAGCTTGATAGCGTTTAAGTACAAACGCAAAATGAGTTTTAGAAATACCTAACTGCTTGCTTACTTCACTTAATAACTGCTTTTCTTGCTCAGCTAAAATGCCATCAGAAAACGCCATTTGAATTTGTATTTCTAAAAATAATTGCAGTAAATCATGACGCTTAGCAAAGCGTTCTTTAAAATCATAGACGGTTTCTTTTAATGAAAAGTCGCTTTGTTTACCCGCTTGAAAAGCATGCTGAGCTTCACGGCGTTCTTCGCCTTTCAACCCCATTTCGTCCATAAATAAGCTAGCGGCTTTAATGTGTACCTCGCTTACTCGGCCATTAGACTTTGCAATATGCCCCATCACTGCAAAACAGCTTGAAAAGAATAGCGCTTGGCGCTCGTGAACGTCATCACCATTAAATAAACTTGAAAAACCACCCGCCTTATCAAAATTATTTTTTAAGCTTTTATCAAATAAATGACCAAGGTATAACCCTAAAATAGCACCAAAAATTTTGCCAAACATAAAACCAAAACAAAATCCGAGTATTTTTCCCCACATGTAAACGACTACTCCTATTAATTATGTGTCGGCTTACGCCAAGCGCTCATTTAATGCCGTTAAACGCGCTGGTGTGCCTATGTCATCCCAATTACCAATATAAAGCTCGGTAGACACTAAATGCTTACTTAATTTTTCTCGTAATAACGGCCCAAGCGGACGAATGCCCGGCTCTAAACCATTAAAAAAGTCAGCCTGATAACGACTAATACCCGAAAACGTATATTTTTGACTATCTGGCGATAAGTGGCTCAATGTAAAATCCCCATCAAGATTATGTGGGGGATTTTCAATAAGCACCAAATGTGCCTCACCTGGTTGCAAATGTAATTGCATAAGCGAGCTTACATCGTAATCGGTAAATACGTCGCCATTTATCACAATAAACGACTCCCCCAATAAAGGAAGTGCCTGAATAATACCACCCGCGGTTTCAAGGCCGCCTTCAACTTCTTGGCTATAAACAATATTTACACCAAATTGACTGCCATCTTTAAAGTACGCTTTAATTTTATCACCCTGCCATGCAAGGTTTATCACTATGTCGGTAATGCCAGCGGCCTTTAAGTTATTAACATGGTGCTCTATTAGTGGTTTATTTTGCACTTTAAGCATAGGTTTAGGCATAGCTTGAGTGAGCGGCATCATGCGCTGCCCACGCCCTGCGGCTAAAATCATGGCTTTCATAAATTTACCTGCTCTAATCTTTTAGTCACTTTTGGCACTATCGTATTTTTAACCCAGTCACTGAGTGCATTGAGTTCAGGATAGCGTTCAGCAACATCTACAATATATTCAAGGGTAGGCAAAATATTAGTTAAATAACCGGCCTTACCGTCACGCAAATACAGGCGACAAAATATACCGGCGGCTTTTAAATGACGCTGTAAACCCGTTAAGTCAAACCAAACTTTAAATTCTTCAAACGAAGTATTACTGACTAAGCCTTCGCGTTTAAACTCGTTATATCCAAATGCTAATAGCTGAGCGAGTTCATTATCAGGTAGCTTAAAATAGCAATCGCGTAACAACGAAACTAAATCGTAACAAAGTGGCCCGCGTACGGTGTCTTGGTAATCAATTATTGCCCACTGAGAATCGCTGTGCATAATATTACGGCTGTGGTAGTCGCGATGAACTGTTACCGTGGGTTGTTCAAGCATGGTTTGAGTGAGTAGATCGCAGCTCGACTCCCACATTTTAAGTTGGTTTGTATCAACGCGTTCAGCAATAAACTCTTTTACTAACCATTGGCTGAATATCGACAATTCAAGCGCTATGAAGTCTTTACCATAGGCCTGCATATCTGAAGCCTCAGGCGTTTGTGCCCACTTGGCTGATAAACTTATTAACTGTGTGTAGTAGTCGGTTCTATTTGCATCATTAAGCATGTCAGCTAAGTGTGTGCTGCCTAAATCAGTTAAAATAAAAAAGCCTTGTTGTTCATCACTTTTAATAATATGCGGTAACAAAAAACCCTGGTCAGTAAAAACTTGATTCAAAGATAAATACGGTGCGTTATTGACCTTTTGTGGATCGGAGTCCATTACAATAAAGTGCTGATTATTAATTGTTAAGCGAAAATACCGCCTAAAACTCGCATCTCCGGTTATCGCCTCAAGTGTATCTGGCTGTTTGCCAAAGTGGGTCGTTATGAAGTGTTGTAAATTATCAAAGCGTGTCATTTTATAAGATATCTATTTTTAACTAAGTTAATTAGGTCAATTACTGTATTTGCCATTATTTTCCTTTATTATGTGTAAATTATATTTATACACACAGTATTAGGGTCAATAAATGAGCAAAACCTGGGGCATTTTGATGCTAAGCGTAGTTAGCGCACCATCGCTTGCCGAAACTGAACTGACACACAAACTTTGTGGCACTTCAATGCAAACCAGAGCTTGGCAACCGCTACCTGGCGTAAAACTCGGTAATGTTGACATTAAAGCTGATGATGTAGAACTCCTTGGTACTCAAAGCGCCGAATTTACCGGCAATGTTGATATTAACACCGTTAATATGAGTTTGTCCGCACAAACTGCATTGATAGACAAGCAACGTGGTTTACTTAATGCCACAGGTCCTATTGTATATCGCGATGCTGTTAGTAACGTAAATAGCTCAGGGTTAAATGCCGATTTAAATAATTCAGAAATTAGCCTGTTAGGTGCTGATTACAAGCTAACAGAACAACAAGGTAAAGGCGGTGCTGAAAAGCTCACTATAAATGATTCTGGCTTAGTACTGATGAATGCAAGCTTTACTGCTTGTCCGGGTGAAACCCCAGCTTGGGAAATTGAAGCCGACGAAATTAATTTATCTCGCGAAGAAGGTTGGGGCGAAACTCACAACGCCATACTTCGAATTTTAAATACCCCTGTTTTGTATTTACCTTATTTTACTTTTCCATTAGACGAGCGCCGTAAATCGGGATTACTCACCCCGAGTATTTCAAGTTCAGACAAGTATGGTTTAGAAACCATTACTCCTTATTATTGGAATATTGCGCCTAACTTAGATGCCACCATCACGCCACGTTATATGGCTAACAAGGGTTTGCAACTAAAAACAGAGCTTAGATATTTAACCAAGCAACATGAAGGCCTAGTGGGTATAGAATACCTAAACAAAGACGACTCAGAGCCAGCGCTTGGTGAGCGCTACATGTTCCATTGGCAGCAAAAAAGTTACTTAAACGAAAATTGGCGAGCAAGTGTTGACGTTACCAATGTAAGCGACGATAACTACATTACTGATTTAGAATCTAGTTATGCGAGTAAAACCGACACTCAACTTTATCGTACCGGCGTACTGACCCATTTAGGAGACACATGGCGGACCGATATAAAAGTGCAAAACTTTGAGGTACTGGGTGATCACTTAGAGTCGTACACTGCTATCCCACAAATTAATTTCACACAAACAGCACCATGGAAATTTGATCATTTTGATTTTAGCGTGTCTGGTGAGTTGAGCCATTTTACCAACAGCTCTGCAATTATAGATCAAGCAACTCGAGTTCATATTGAGCCAAAAGCACGGTTTGATTACGACCAATACGCATGGTCATTTTTATCTGAAGTAAGCTTATTACAAACAAATTACGATCAACAAGGTGACCTATCTGGCACACAGTTTAAGCAAAGCGTATCGCGTACTTTGCCAAAAGTGCGTTTATATTCACAGCTTAATTTTGAGCGCGATACGTCCTACCTTGTCCAAGACGGTATTCAAACACTAGAGCCGCAAATACAGTATTTATATACGCCTAATAAGGATCAATCTGATATTGGTTTATACGATACAACCAAATTACAAGACGATTATTACGGCTTATTTAGAGACACACGCTTTTCTGGTGTTGATCGAATAGCTGCTGCAAACCAGTTTACGCTCGGTGCAACAACGCGCTTATTTGATAAAAAACAAGAAGAGATTTTTAACTTTAGTGCCGGACAAATATTTTATTTATCTGATGATGCCAAGCCAACCGAGCAAAGCTTAAACTCAGATACCAATTACAATGCATTATTTGCAGCGCAAACCATGGTACATTGGCATCGTCGTTGGTATTTTTCTGCGGGTATACAGTACAACACTGATAGCAAACAAATGATTCAATCAAATGCCACTTTAGATTACAAAGGTGATAATAATCAGCTAGTGCAATTGAACCATCGCTATGCAAATGATGTCTCAGGAAATACAATTGAGCAAACAGGTGTGTTTACAAGTATTCCAATAAGTGACGAATGGCAGTTTATTGCAAGCTATCATCGCGACCTTGAAAACAACCGAAGTGTCGAAATATTAAGTGGGTTGCAGTATGAATCGTGCTGTTGGGCGTTTCAAATTACTGGTCACCGCCAAATCGAAACTGATTTAAATCAGTCAATAGGTACAGAGCAAGCCACCTTTGATTCAGGTATTAGTTTTAATTTTGTACTAAAAGGACTGGGAAGTAAAAGCCGCTATGATGCACAAAAACTATTACAACAAGGTATTTTTGGCTATCGTAGACCGTATTTTCTTAATAACTAGTATCACAAACGTACTATTAGCAAGAGTAGTAAATAGAACATGACTTTAAAAAAATTATTAGTATCAACCGTTTTAAGTATCAGCCTGTGCCAAAATGCATTTGCTGAACCAGTAGAAATTGACAAAGTTGTTGGCATTGTAAACCAAGGTGTTATTTTACAAAGCGAAGTAAACTCCATTGTTGATCGTGTAAAAAAGCAAGCCCAAGAACAAGGTCAACAATTACCTAAAGACGAAACTTTACGTGTGCAAGCCATGGAGCGTTTAGTTAGCCAAGCACTAATGATGCAAATGGCTGAGCGCATGGGTTTACAAATTTCTGACAGCCAGTTAGATCAAACGCTTGCTAACATTGCAAAAGAGCAAGGCGGTACAATTAGCGATTTACGACGAACGGTTGAAGCATCTGGCGATAGCTTTCAAGCATACCGTGAAGAAATACGTAAAGAGATCACAACACAACAAGTTACCCGCGCAAACGTTGACCGCCGCATTTATATTAGTGAGCAAGAAGTCGATAATTTATTAAAAATAATGGCTAGCCAAGGTCAAAGTGCGGAAGAGTATGATATTGGCCACATCCTGATCGATATTCCTAACGAAGCAACAGCAGATGAAATATCAGCGGCTAAAACCCGTGCTGATAAAGTTATTGAATTACTTAACGACGGCCAAGAATTTAAACGCATTGCAATTTCATCATCAAGCGGCTCAAAAGCACTTGAAGGCGGTCAATTAGGTTGGATGGGTATAAATGAGATGCCTTCTCTTTTCGCTGAAGCTGTAAAGAGTAAAAAGAAAGATGCTATCGTAGGGCCACTTCGCTCAGGTGCTGGCTTTCATATTATTAAAGTTCAAGATGTGCGTGGCCTACAAGTAGTTGAAACAACAGAAGTGCGCTCACGCCACATACTTATTGAACCTTCAATTATTCTAAGCGAAGAAAAAGCACGTAATATGCTTGCTGGTTTTGCTAAAGACCTACGTGCTGGCAACGCTGATTTTGGCGAGCTCGCTAAAGAATACTCTGAAGATCCAGGCTCTGCACTCAAAGGCGGTGAATACGATTGGACTGATCCAACTACCTATGTTCCTGCGTTTAGAGATACATTACTATCGCTCAAACAAGACGAGATTAGCGAGCCTTTTAGAACCCAGTTTGGTTGGCATATAGTACAGCTACTCGACAAACGTGTTGCTGATAAAACTGAGTTAGCAAAACGTAACCGCGCACATGGCATGCTATTTAACCGTAAATTTAAAGAAGAAAGCTTCAACTGGCAGCAAGAAATGCGCGAACAAGCCCATGTTGAAATTTTCCCTACAGACGAATAAATATGACCTTAAGAATAGCAATTACACCAGGTGAACCTGCCGGTATTGGTCCAGATTTGCTCATTACGCTTGCTCAGCAAGCGTGGGACGCACAACTTGTTGTGCTTGCTGATGCCAAACTATTAAAAGAACGTGCAAAACTTTTAGGTTTACCTATAAACCTCATTGAGTTTGATGAAAACGCCCCCGCAAAAACAACACCCGCAGGCAGCGTGTATATTTATCAAGTCAATTTAGGTGATGATGTAGAGTTAGGCGTACTTAACGATGCTAATGGCCAATACGTGTTAGACACCTTGCGCATCGCAAGCGAAAAAAACATGGATGGGACGTTTGACGCTGTCGTTACAGGCCCTGTTCACAAAGGGATTATAAATAAAGCCGGCATTTCGTTCAGTGGCCACACAGAATATTTTGCACAACAATCAAACACTGCAGATGTTGTCATGTTATTAGCCACAGAAGGGCTCCGTGTTGCACTTGTGACAACACACATCCCGCTGGCTTATGTATCACGTGCAATCACCGAAGATCGCCTGACTAAAGTTGCCACTATTTTAGATCACGACTTACGGACTAAGTTTGGTATTGAAAGGCCACGTATATTAGTTTGTGGGTTAAATCCGCACGCTGGTGAAGATGGTCACTTGGGCCGTGAAGAAATAGACACAATTACCCCTACCCTTGATATTTTAAGAAACCAAGGGATGAATTTAATTGGTCCACTACCTGCCGATACATTATTTCAGGATAAATACCTTTCTGAGGCCGATGCCGTACTTGCTATGTATCACGATCAGGGTTTACCTGTGCTAAAATACAAAGGATTTGGTAAATCGGTGAATATCACACTGGGTTTACCTTTTATTCGCACTTCAGTTGACCACGGTACAGCGCTAGATTTAGCTGGTACAGGTACCGCCGATGTTGGAAGTTTTGAATTAGCGATCCGCGAAGCAATTAAGCTCGCCCATGAAAAAGCACAAAATCAATGACCGATAAAGTACACTTAGGACACCGCGCCCGAAAACGTTTTGGACAAAACTTTCTATTTGATGAAATGATCATCGATAAAATAGTTTCAGCAATCGATCCTAAACCAGAAGATAATTTAGTAGAAATAGGCCCAGGCTTAGGTGCGATCACCGAACCTGTGGCTGAACTTAGCGGACACCTAACAGTTGTAGAGCTAGATAAAGACCTTGCAAAACGCTTAATTGAACACCCATTTTTAGGGCCAAAATTAACGGTAAACCAAGGCGATGCAATGAAGTACGACTTTGCAAGCTTAGTTAAAGACGACAAAAAGTTAAAAGTGTTTGGTAATTTACCTTACAACATCTCCACGCCATTGTTATTTCATCTTTTTGAGTTTGCCGATAACATTGAGCACATGCACTTTATGCTTCAAAAAGAAGTTGTAAAGCGCATGGTTGCAGGTCCTGGCAGTAAAACATTTGGTCGTTTAAGCGTGATGACGCAGTACTACTGTAATGCAATGCCTGTAATTGAAGTGCCGCCAGAATGTTTTAAGCCCGCTCCTAAAGTTGACTCTGCAGTTATTCGCTTAATTCCTAAAAAGCCTGAACAACGAACAGCTAAAAGCGTAAAAATACTTAACACGGTATGTTTAGAAGCGTTTAATCAACGCCGTAAAACATTACGAAACAGCCTTGGCAACTTACTTACAGCCGAAGAAATGGCAAGCATAGGTGTTGACGCTACATTACGTGCTGAAAGTTTATCTTTACAACAATTTATTGATATAGCTAACTGGATTTATGACAAAGAGCAGTAATATTGGATCACCTGTAAAGGTGTCTGTAGAGACATTTTATGTTGAAGGTCAATCACAGCCGGAAATAGAAAAATACGTATTTGCCTACTCTGTAACAATAAAAAATCATAGTTTATGTAGTGCTAAGTTATTGCATCGTTATTGGTTAATTACAGACGCAAACGGCAAAGAAGTTGAAGTTGAAGGCGAAGGCGTTGTTGGCGAAACCCCCACAATTGGCCCAGGTGAGAGTTACAAATACACCAGTGGTGCTATCCTAGATACGCCTGTCGGTACAATGCAAGGCCACTACACGCTACGCAACGAGTTTGGTGCAGAGTTTGAAGCACCTATTAATGTATTTCGTTTAGCTTGCCCTAATATTTTGCATTAGTAAAAACGCTACATGGCCGATTATGCAATAGGTGATTTACAAGGGTGCTTCAAAGAGTTCAGCACCTTGTTACAAAGGGTTGATTTTAACCCAAGTAAAGATCACCTATATTTAGTGGGTGATATTGTTGCCCGTGGCCCTGACTCACTTGCCTGCCTTGATTTCATCTATCAACATCAAGACAGCATGACAATCACACTGGGTAATCATGATTTGCACATGATTGCTTGTTATTTTTTAAATAAGCCGACTAACCCAAAAGATAAATTAGCTCCTATTTTTAAAAGCAGCTTACTCAAGCGTTATATCTCTTTTTTACAAACCCAACCACTCGCTTTATATTTAAAAACACATAATTGCTTTATCTCTCATGCAGGCTTAAACCCTGATTGGTCAATTGAAGATGCATTGCAACACGCAAAATTTGCTCAAGATTGCTATCAATCAAAGAATGCAAAAAACTTTTTTAAGCATATGTACTCTCCCCATCCTAAAAAGTGGTCAACAACACTCAATGACTACGAAAAGTTTAGATATATAGTTAACTACTTTACCCGCATGCGCTTTTTAACCCATGACCATAAGCTAGACCTTAATGCAAAAGGTGCAATAGCAGATAGCAAAATGTTAACACCGTGGTTTATGCACAAGAACATTCTCACACTTAAGGATGAGCTTGTTTTTGGTCACTGGGCATCACTTGAGGGTAAAACAGGGGTTAACCATGTTCATGCTTTAGACACAGGCTGTGTATGGGGTAACGGGATGACGTTAATGGAACTTAAAACAAAAAATCTATTTATAGAAAAATGACTCTTTTTACCTAAATAACCTGAAAAATTCCAATACATCTGTTAGATTTATAAACTAATAGTTAAAATTAATTAAAGTAATTGATTTTAATTACTTAACTTATCCGAATAAAAGCCGATAAGTTTTAATTAAAGTATCTTTGAGTGGAAATCCATATGAATCTAACAGTGAGCCAACGTATTTGGGGTGGTTTTATATTTATCACGCTATTACTTTTAATTATTGGCGGCAATTCGTTAATTAAAATAGCGAATATAGACCGTTCTACTCAACAGGTGAACCAGCTATCATTACCGGCATTAAACAAAAGTTCAGAGCTACAAGCTGAATTCATATTAATGAGTAAGGCAGCACAAGCAAGTTTTTATACTTCATCCGCAAGTGAGCTTGAACCCATTAAAAAAAGAGTATTCGAACAAAAAAAATCATTCAACGAACTCCATGCACAGCTTCAGAGCGTTGTTAAAAACGACCCTGAACTAAGTAAAAGTAGTCAAAGTGTTGAGCAAACCTATGAAAACTTTTTAAGTATTGTTGAAAACTTACTCGAAGATAAAAATAAACAACTTGCATTAAATAAAACACTCACTGCACAAATTGAAGCCATTGAGCTTAGCGCAGAAGATGCTAACTCAGTAGTTTTAGACATAATTGATATAGATGGTTTTGAACAAGACCACCCTCGTGCTTTCCAAGCTGCGAATAACTTGGAAAATAACTTTATGTCGGTGGTTACCAACAGTACCGACATGTTAACAGTAAAAACGTTAACCACATTAGATATCGTTAAAAGCGAGCAAACCTACTATCTTGAAGAAGTAACACGCACTGTTGCTCTAATTAAACCGGCTATTGAGCAAAGCCATAGCGACTTGTTTAATGACCTCAAAGAGCATGTTGAAGCACTTGAGAGTAACGTAAAAGGTAACAACAGTTTAGCCGCGAATAAAAAACGTTTAATTGATTCAATTGCGCTCACTGAAAAAGAGCTAGCCGACTCAGAAGCCGCAACAAAAATAGCACTTAATCAAATTGACGAGTTAGTTTCGCAAGCAAGTAATGTTGCCTTTGAGCTTCAAAAAGGCGTTCGTAATGACGTAGACTCAGCAAACTTATGGACATGGGTTGGTATGGTTATCGCAACTTTACTTGCCATCGCCATTGCATATATAACCGTAAGCCGTATTACCAAGCCACTTGCCGAAGTAAACAGAATTTTAGATATTGTAGCCAGTGGTGATATGACTCAACGCTTGGATGACAGCGCTAAAGACGAATTTGGCGAGCTATCAAAAAGCTGTAATACTCTAATAGACAGCTTACGCAGCTTAATCAAAGGGATTATTTCTCGCTCGACCCAACTAGCGGCTGCATCAGAAGAAACTTCGGCAATTACTGCAGAATCAAGCCAAGCTATTAGTAACCAGCAAGCACAAGTGCAGCAGGCAGCAACAGCAACGACTGAAATGAGCAGCACATCGCAAACAGTAAGCAATAGTGCACAGCAAGCATTAAGCGAAATTAAAAACGCAGATAAAGAAGCTGAACGTGTTAAAGGTATTTCCAACAATAACAAATCAACTATTGAGCAACTTGCTCGCGAGGTTGATGATGCCTCTCAAGTTATTAATAAGCTTCACCAAGATAGCGCATCGATTGGCAGCATACTTGATGTTATTCGTGGCATTGCAGATCAAACTAACTTACTCGCGCTTAACGCCGCAATCGAAGCCGCTCGTGCAGGTGAATACGGCCGTGGCTTTGCCGTTGTAGCAGACGAAGTACGCTCACTGGCAAGTAAAACTCAAGAGTCGACACAAGAGATCCAATCAATGATTGAATCGCTACAAACGGGCGCAGAAGCGGCTGTAACAGCAATGACCAAAGGTAAGCAACGTGCGGTATCGTGTGTAGAGCAAACTGACTTAGCAAGTACAGCGCTTGACTCAATCACCTTTGCGGTATCGCAAGCCCATGACGTGAGTGAAGAAATATCTACAGCAGCACTTGAGCAACAACAAGTGGCTGAAGAAATTAGTGAACGTTTGGAGTCAATTGTTGCTATTGCAGAACAAACAGCTGAAGGCGCAAGCCAAACTAATATCTCAAGCTCTGAAGTAGCAAAACTAGCCGAAGAGCTGCGTTTATCGGTAGACGAGTTTAAAGTTTAAAACGCTTTGTATATACTAAAAACCCCGTTAGCACCATGTGTTAACGGGGTTTTCTTTATAGCATTAGAAAGTAAAGGTAGTTACTTTTGGCAATGTGAACAAAAAACGGTACTACGCTGCCCCAGCCTTATTTCTTCCAGCTCATTATCACACGTTAAACAGGGCTTTCCTTTTCGCCCATATACCAATAGCTCTTGAGCAAAATAACCCGGCTTACCATCACTTTGTGCAAAGTCTTTAAGCGTGGTACCACCTTGAGTGATAGCGGCAGCAAGCGTGTCTTTTATTATAGGGATAAGTGCTTGATAGCGCTTAAGTGACACCTTCCCCGCTTCGCGCTTTGGATGAATCCCAGCTTTAAACAGTGACTCGTTAGCGTAAATATTCCCAACCCCTACTACCACAGCGTTATCCATAATAAACTGTTTTACAGGTACTTTTTTATTGCGTGACTGCTCGTATACGCGCTTTGCGAAAAAGTTATCCGTTAAGGGCTCTGGGCCAAGCTTTGAGAGTAACTTATGCACCTCACCTGGCTCTTGCCATAAGCAACACCCAAAGCGGCGAGGATCGTTTAAGCGCAGCGCTTTATCATTAGCAAATACAAATTCAACATGGTCGTGCTTTTTTAAAGGCTCACTCTTATCTACAACCCTTAGGTTACCTGACATACCTAAATGTAAAATAGTGCTACCAAGCTCACAATGCAGCAATAAATATTTTGCACGGCGCTCAATATTGGTAACAGTTAACCCCTCTAGCTGGTAAACATCGTCAGGTACTGGCCAGCGCATACTCGCATTATAAATATTAACCTTGGTTACAACTTGGTTTTTTATATGAGGAGTAATGCCCATTCGGCTCACTTCTACCTCTGGTAATTCAGGCATTAATTAGACCCACTTTGTGAAAAATCAAAACTAGGAAACAACTGTGTAGCTATAGTTAGATCAAGTGCAAATACGCGCTGAGTACTTTTTTCGAGTAAATAATACTGATTATTTCCTTTGTAAAGTAAATATACCCAAGGCAAACTTTCTCCAGCTAATTCAAATGTGGCAACAAACAAAGGCGCATTTGGGTTAAAAACCACAGACTCATTAACCACTGGCAACTGTATTCCTTGCCAAATATTAACAAGTTCTTGTAGTTGTTGCTCTGATGGTTGCCAAAAAACAGGCACATCTTTCTTTATTGCAGTTGTACGCCAACTAGTACCAATACGCTCAATTTTTTGATCAACAAAACTAAGGGTTAAAACAAAGCTTTGTGTAGGTAACACCCCTTGCAATGTGGGCTCTTGTTCACCACTTAAAAACTGCTTATGCCAACCATTTAAAAAGAAAATCATAATCAGCATCGAGAAGATTATAACGTTATTCCACCCCTTACGGCCCAGTCGCATATTTATACACCTAGTAAATTCAATATTTTAAAGTGTAACTAAAACTTAATTGCACTGTCTATATGTTAAAGGGCGCAGACTTTGTTAGAATATCGGCAAATTTAAAGGAGTTCCGTCAATGTCTATGTATGTAGTGGGCCATAAAATCCCAGATTCAGATTCTATTTGTGGTGCAATTGCACTGGCTTATTTAAAAAACCAAATTGATGAGCCGGCAATACCAACTCGTCTTGGTGAAGTTTCACCAGAAACTCAATTTATCCTTGATAAATTTGGCTTCGAAGCACCTGAGCTTAAATTAAGCTACGCGGGCGAAGATGTGTATATTGTCGATCACACAGAAAAAACACAAGCACCTGATGATATCGACCAAGCCCGCGTTGTTGGCGTGGTAGATCACCATAAATTAGGTGACTTAACATCATCTACTCCGCTTGAATGTTGGATCCGTCCTGTTGGCTGCTCAAATACCATTATTAAAATGATGTACGATTTTTACAGCGTAGAAATCCCTAAAGACATCGCAGGTATTATGATGTGTGCAATTTTAAGCGACACCGTAATATTTAAATCACCTACATGTACCACTGCCGATATTAAATGTGTTGAAGCACTTGCTGAAATTGCGGGTGTTGAAGACTTTAAAGAACTAGGCATGGATATGTTCCGCGTTAAGTCTGCAGTAGAAGATACACCTGCACGTGACTTAGTTATGCGTGACTTTAAAGATTTCAACATGAACGGTAACCTAGTAGGTATTGGCCAACTAGAAGTAATCGACCTTGCTGTGTTTGACGATATTAAAGCTGACCTTGAAGCTGATATTGCAAAGCTTAAAGCCGAAGGTAATCGTCACTCAGTATTTTTGCTGCTTACCGATATTATGAAAGAAGGCTCACAAATGCTAATTGTATCTGACGATGCAAACTTAGTTGAGCAGGCTTACGGCGTAAAACCAGAAAATGATAAAGTATGGTTAGATGGTGTATTAAGCCGTAAAAAGCAAGTAGTACCTCCACTACAAGATGCCTTTGCTAAAGCCTAATAGCTTTAATAAATAACACTAAAAAGCCGATATTGAATATGCATTATCGGCTTTTTTGTTTTTAAATTTAAAGAGCAAACTAGCATTAGATTTTACTTTTTATTTCATCATAAACTTTTGCATGGTTTTTTGAGAATTCCACATTAGTTCTATCTATTTTATTTAACCACAAAGCCGCTTGTATTTTGTTACCCAACTCCCAATACGATTGCGCTAAACGTAAACTATAGGTTGCTTGGTAAATGCTATCCGGTTCGATGTAGTCGAACGCAGTTTTATAATATTTTACTGCGTTATTAAAATCATTATGCTTAAAATATGAAAAAGCTAAGTTACCTAGCGCAATTACAGTTTTAGCATGGTGTTTTGTTCTTTTTATAGCGTTGTAGGCTTTTAAATTACTTTCTATCGCTTGAGGGTACTGTTGCCAATTGTAATAAATGTGCCCTTTATTGATGTGCAGCTCAAAGTGAAAAATAGCATCACTACTTTTTGCATAACGCTTTTCGGCATCAAGCAATACCCTTAGTGCCTTTTTTTTATCGCCAAATATGTGCTGTAAATTAGCCAGCTCTACAAGCCTTAAAGGATCACCAAATACATTATAAATTTCATCAAGTTGAGCAAATGCTTTTGCCGCATAGGCTTTCGCTTGTTGCTTATCACCCAAGTAATTAAGCGATTTAGCATAATAAAAATAAACTTGTATTTTAAATGCGCCGGGTAATTCTTCTTGGTCAACAAAGGGGCTTAATGCGCTATGAAGATTATCGAATTTTTGATAATCAAAATAATAGTCAAACTCGTAAGTTTTCAATTTATACCAATTAGAGGAGTTCTTTTGTGTATTTAAAAGGCGAGATTGAATGTAGGTTAAGCAATCTTGGTCTGTTTTCATACAAAACACTTCATGATCACTTAAGTTTTCAGAGGCTTTTGCACCCATGCTTACATATAAAAGCAAAAAAACAATTAAAACATGCTTCAGCATTAGAACACTCATATTAGCCACATAAGCTTTAAGTGTAATATGAGTGTGCTCTATTTAACAATGGATAAAATAACTACGCGTATTGCCCGGCTGCAAATCCACAGCTCCAAGCGTACTGAAAGTTATAACCTCCAAGCCAACCGGTTACATCGGTTACTTCCCCTATAAAGTACAAGCCTTGTGATTTTTTGGCTTCAAACGTTTTAGAGCTTAGTTCGTCTGTATTTACACCACCTAGGGTTACTTCTGCAGTTCTATAGCCTTCGGTTCCGTTGGGTTTTATTTGCCACGCATGAATGTAGTTAGCAAGGTCTTCAATTTGACTATGGGTAAGCTGATTAATATTGCAATCAGGTATTGCATTGCTTTCATGTAATATTTCAATGAACCGTTTTGGCAATATTGTCGTTAGGCTATTTTTTAGTGATTTTTGAGGTTGCGTTTCTCGCCAGTCTGCAAGCTGCTGTTTTAAATCTAGCTCAGGAAGTAGATTAATAGTAACAGCCTGCCCTGCACGCCAAAATGAACTTATTTGTAATATAGCGGGGCCAGATAAACCACGGTGCGTAAATAATATATTTTCTTTAAATGTGGTGCAGTCTTCACTTGTTACTTCGCACGGTATGCTAACGCCTGATAACCCTTCAAAGCGTTCTTTGTCGTGTTGGTGAAGGGTAAATGGTACAAGCGCGGCCATAGTAGGTAGTACGTTTAAACCAAACTGCTCAGCAATTTTATAACCAATAGGTGTAGCACCAAGCTTGGGCATAGTAAGCCCACCCGACGCAACCACTAACGACTCGCAATGAAAGGTCTCTTGCTCTGTGGTAACGCTATAACCCGACTCTGTTTTTTGTACATTAATCACTTCACTGCGCAAGGCTATATTTACACCTGCCCACTCGCATTCAGTAAGAAGTATATTAACAATATCTTGCGCACTATTATCACAAAACAGCTGGCCTAACGTTTTATGATGGTATGCCAAACCGTGGCGGTCCACCAGCTCAATAAAGTCATATTGCGTATAACGGCTCAAACATGATTTAACAAAATGTGGATTGCTGCATAAGTAATTTTCCGTTGCTGCATTCTCATTTGTAAAATTACAGCGCCCGCCACCACTAATTAAAATTTTACGACCCGGCTTTTTACCCATATCAAGTACTGTAACACGTCGGCCTCGGTATCCAGCTTGTGCTGCACACATTAATCCAGCCGCTCCCGCGCCAATTACAATTACATCTACCTGGGTCATCTATTTATCTCACTTAACAATTTGCTCGATTATAGCAAAAATTAGTTGCCAACAATGCTCCAATTTAATTATTACAAATAACACAATAAATATACTTTCTACTTTTTAGAAGTATTAAAAACACAAACCAAAAAGCAATACCTTTATGTCATTTTTATTTTATATGATAAATACAAAACAATGAAAAAACCCTTTAAAACGCTCGTTATAACTAAATGAAATAGGGACATAATGATTTAGTATTTTAAATTTATTAACACATAATTTACCTTTGTACCTGCATTGTGACAATCCATCACGATATAACTAATAAAAAAATCTAGGGAAAATTATGACAACAAGTAAAACATTTAATAAGTGTGCAATAGCACTTACCATTAGTACGCTTTTTGCTACTGCATCAAGCATGGCTAACCCAGCACAAGCAATTGGCCCTTCAGTGGCTGATACAACAGCTAAACTTCAAAATCAAAGTGGCTTTGAAACGCAATTCATCATTAAATATAAAAATAACAACGTTGATGCACTGAGTTACTCTACTGCAGATGAAAGCCCTGTAAACATGAAAGCACGTGCAAAAAACTTTGTTAAAAACTTTGCCTCTAAAAAAGGAAAAGTTAAAGCAAAGTACATTCGCGCAATGGCACTAAATAACCACCATGTTATGCGAGCAGATAAAAAACTTAGCGCAGCAGAAGCACAAGAGTTTATGCAAGAAATGGTTGATTCAGGCAACGTTGAGTACATTGAAGTTGACCAAATGTTAAAACCTTTTGCGACACCTAACGATCCGCGCTATGGCGACCAGTGGCACTACTATGAGCAAGCTGGCGGTTTGAACTTACCAACAGCTTGGGACACCGCAACAGGTAGTGGTGTAGTAGTGGCTGTTCTTGATACAGGTTACCGCCCTCATGCCGATTTAAATGCTAATATTTTGCCAGGTTACGATATGATTTCTAACCTATCAGTTGCTAACGATGGCGGCGGCCGTGATAGCGATGCACGTGATCCGGGCGATGCAGTAGCAGCCGGCGAATGTGGTAATAATGGTGCGCAAGGGTCTAGCTGGCATGGTACGCACGTTGCGGGTACTGTTGCAGCCGTTACAAATAATGGTGAAGGCGTTGCCGGTGTTGCTTATGACGCAAAAGTAGTTCCAGTACGTGTACTTGGTAAATGTGGTGGTTTAACGTCTGATATTGCCGACGGCATTATTTGGGCATCTGGCGGTAACGTATCGGGCATCCCTGGAAACCCTAACCCAGCTGATGTTATTAACATGAGCTTAGGCGGAAGTGGCTCTTGTAGTTCTACAACACAAAATGCAATCAATACAGCTCGCAACAATGGCGCTGTTGTAGTTATTGCAGCAGGTAACGATAACGATAACTCAGCAAACTACAACCCAGGTAACTGTAACGGTGTTGTTAATGTAGCATCAGTTGGTCGAAATGGTGGCCGTGCTTATTACTCAAACTACGGTAGTAACATTGATGTTGCTGCACCCGGTGGTGCACAAAGCTTTGCTAACGATTCTGAAGGTGTTCTGTCTACGTATAACTCGGGATCTTCTTCTCCATCAACCGATAGCTATTCATTCTCTCAAGGTACATCTATGGCCGCTCCGCACGTAGCGGGTGTAGCTGCACTTATCAAGCAAGCAAAACCAAATGCTACGCCTGATGAAATTGAGAGTATTTTAAAATCGTCTACTCGCTCATTCCCTGCAACATGTAACAACTGTGGTACAGGTATTGTTGATGCAGCAGCTGCTGTTGCCGCAGCAAGTGGCGGTACAACACCACCTACAACAGGTGATAATGAACTTGTTGATGGCGAAGCTAAAACAGGCTTAAGCGGTGGTGCTAACGCACAAGATTTTTACACCATGACCGTACCAAGCGGAGCAACCAATGTGACGTTTACAATGAGCGGTGGTACAGGTGATGCCGATCTATACGTTCGTGCTGGCAGCCAACCAACTACATCAAGCTACGACTGTCGTCCGTACAAAGGCGGCAACAGCGAAGAATGTTCTATCGATAATCCAACGGCAGGTACGTACCATGTAATGCTTCGTGGTTACTCTGCTTACTCTGGTGTGAGTTTGGTAGGTAATATCACAGGTGCATCTTCTGGTGGCGGTTCAGGCACACCTGAAGCTGGTGGTGGTACTGTTAGTGACGTAAGTGCCAGTGCTGGTCAGTGGAAACACTACACACTAGATGTCCCTGCAGGTATGTCTACATTTACTGTAACTACTTCTGGTGGTACAGGTGATGCTGATTTATTTGTGAAGTTTGGTAGTCAGCCAACATCGTCTAGCTACGATTGTCGTCCATATAAAAATGGTAATGCTGAAACATGTACCTTTAATAATCCACAAGCCGGTACATGGCATTTAAGTGTAAATGCTTACAGAACCTTCTCTGGTTTAACTATTAGCGGACAATACCAACCATAATAGTAATTTCATAATCTTTGGGATAGCAAAGGCCAAACTGACTGTTTGGCCTTTTTTTGTGAGTAAGGTAATTTTTAGTCTAATGAGGCTTAATGCTAACGAGCTATTTTAGACAACTAAGCCTCGTCAATCACTAGAGGAAGCTTTGTTATATACCTGTTTTATATAAAGATTAAACATACAATATCGGTTTTATTCCCTAAAACTGGTTAAGTATAGTTGCTAATGAATATACGTATTAGTTCAAATATATTACTAACTTATCACCAGAAAACAAAAAACCCAGCCTAAGCTGGGTTTTTAAATTCTAAAAAACTAAAATTACTTGATTTTAGCTTCTTTGAAAATCACGTGTTTACGAGCCTTAGGATCGAACTTTTTGATTTCCATCTTTTCAGGCATGTTACGTTTGTTTTTGTCAGTAGTGTAGAAAAAACCAGTACCGGCAGTTGAAACTAAACGGATTTTATCGCGCATGATTCAGTTCCTTAAACTTTTTCGCCGCGAGCACGGATTTCTGTAAGAACCGCGTCGATGCCTTTTTTATCGATAATACGCATACCTTTAGTAGTAGTGCGTAATGTTACAAAACGTTTTTCACTTTCAACCCAAAAACGGTGTGTTTGTAGGTTAGGTAGGAAACGACGTCTAGTCGCGTTTCTCGCGTGTGAACGGTGGTTACCAACCGCTGGACGCTTACCTGTAACTTGACATACTTTAGACATGTCTATATATCTCCAATAACTTCGCTCGAGCTTAATTTAATCTAAGGCCGTGTATTTCTGCCCTAGATAAATCGAAGGGCGCTCTTTATACAGCTTTTACAGGCAAAGATCAAATACTGATCTATCCAACCAGCTCATATGTAAATTTGATAGCGGCCAATTATAAAGATCGAATGCCCTTAGGGAAAGTAAAAACTGCATTTAAATTAAACTAATTTACTAAAATGTATTAAACCGCTCATTTTTAGCACATTTCTATATTAAAGAGAGTCAAATAAGGCCACGCTCGGCAAACGAAACACACGTTTCACCTCCCACAATGATATGGTCAAGCACATTTATGTCTACTAATTGCAGTGCTTGCTGCAATTTATTGGTAATAAGCTTATCTGCTTGGCTTGGTTCAGCAATCCCACTTGGATGGTTATGAGCAAAGATAACAGCCGCTGCATTATTTTTAAGTGCCGCTTTAACAACCTCCCGCGGATACACACTTGCGGCATTTATTGTGCCGTAAAAAAGAATCTCATCTTTTACTAAGCGGTTTTGACTATCAAGATAAAGCACCATAAATACCTCTTGCTGTAGACCCCGCATTTGAATGGTAAGGTAATCGTATACTGAATTAGGGGAGTTAAACACGGCATCTCGTTGGCAGCGCTCCTGCATATAACGCTGACTTAATTCAAGTACCGCTTGTAATTGAACATACTTCGCCGTTCCCAATCCTTTTTGCGAACAAAATTCGTCCATGCTGGCATTAAACAAGTTATGTAATGTTTTATTTTCGTTCAGTAAGTGCTGAGCCAATTCTATTACGTTCATCCCCGGCAACCCGGTACGTAAAAATATGGCAAGGAGCTCTGCATCACTTAGCGCTTTAGCGCCTTTTTCGATAAGCTTTTCACGTGGGCGTTGAGCATTGGGCAGTGAAGTTAGTTGCATTTTTTCATCCTTGAATAACTCATGTGTCTTATAAATGTAATGCAAAATAAAAATTTAGCTTGTAATTTTAAATTAAAAGCTTAGCTGAACGAGTAAAGATTTGTTATTTTAGGCGCCATATTTAATAAGATTGACAGACAACCATGATGACGTTAACAAACAAAAAAATTGTACTGGGTATTAGCGGTGGAATTGCAGCCTATAAATGCGCTGAGCTCGTAAGACGATTAAAAGAGCATGGTTGTGAAGTAAAAGTTGTCATGACTGAGTCAGCCAAGCATTTTATTACGCCACTCACAATGCAAGCCGTTAGCGGCGAGATAGTATCGGATTCATTGCTCGACCCTGCCGCTGAAGCCGCGATGGGACACATTGAGTTTGCCAAGTGGGCTGATCTTATTTTAGTCGCTCCTGCAACATGTAATATTATTGCCAAAATGGCGACCGGCATTGCAGACGACTTACTGACGACTTTACTACTTGCGACTCCTGCAAAAGTTGCGGTAGCCCCAGCTATGAACCAGCAAATGTATGCACATGCTGCAACGCAAGCAAACCTAGCCACTTTAAAAGCGCGTAACGTTCTTATTTGGGGCCCGGGCAAAGGAGAACAAGCGTGTGGAGATGTCGGCTCAGGACGTATGCTTGAACCACATGAGCTTGTAGCGTTATGTGTTGAAAACCAACCTCCTCAAATTTTAGCTGGTAAAACAATTACTATCACCGCAGGCCCAACCCGTGAGCCGCTTGACCCTGTTAGGTTTATATCAAACCATAGCTCTGGAAAAATGGGTTACGCACTTGCAGAAGCCGCGTTGTTACTCGGTGCTAACGTTAATTTAATTTCTGGCCCTGTAACTATCAAAGCCCCTATTGGTGCAAATCTAATAAATATAGAAAGCGCAGAGCAACTATTAAATGAAGCACTAGTATATGCACCGCAGTCGGATGCGTTTATTGGCTGCGCAGCTGTTGCCGATTACAGAGCTGGCGAAGTAGCAACTCAAAAAATGAAAAAGCAAGGCGACGAGCTAACACTAACGTTAGTTAAAAACCCAGATGTCATTGCAGCGGTTGCTAATATAGAAAAAAACCGCCCTTACACTGTGGGTTTTGCCGCTGAAACGCAAAACGTTGAGAGTTATGCTAAAGGTAAATTAGTTAATAAAAACCTAGATATGATATGCGCAAACGATGTATCGCAAAGTGGTTTAGGGTTTAATTCTGATCAAAACGCGTTGACTCTGTATTGGCAAAATAAACAGTTAGAATTGCCCGTTAGCAGTAAAAGTACAATTGCTTTAAAAGTGATCGAACAGCTGGCTAAACATCTATAAAAGGCTGGAAACAAACTGAATAAAACATTAACATATGCTTTTCATTTGAACAAAAAATGATTAACCCCAGCCAAGAATAACTAATAAAAAAGGAATGTTCATGCCTGCGACAAAAAGAAGTAATCGCAAAGAGCAAATACTGCAAGCACTCGCACAAATGTTAGAAACAAGCCCTGGTCAACGAATCACCACAGCTAAACTAGCTGCTGAGGTTGGTGTATCTGAAGCGGCCCTGTATCGTCACTTTCCTAGCAAAGCGCGTATGTTTGAAGGCTTAATCGAGTTTATTGAAGACACTCTTTTATCGCGCATCAACCTTATTTTAGAAAACGAAAAAGAAAGCCAAACCCGTGTTTATAATATTTTACTTTTACTTTTAACATTTGCCGAAAAAAACCCTGGTATTACCCGTATTTTAACCGGTGATGCGCTGCAAGGTGAACAAGAGCGCTTACGTGAACGCGTTCAAAGCTTTTTTGAAAAATTAGAAACCCAACTTAAACAAGTACTTAGAGAACGCAAGCTTCGTGAAGGAAAAAACTTCCAAAGCGATGAGCTTACACTGGCTAACTTTTTACTTGCCTATGTTGAAGGAAAAATGAATCAATTTGTGCGCAGTGACTTTAAAACTAAGCCAAGCGTCCAATTTGAAAAACAATGGCCTGAATTGCAAAAAATTTGGCTCTAACATAATTATACCCGCTGAATTAATTTTTAAATAAAACGACCAAATGGTCGTTTTATCGTTTATACCTGTTACTTATCGCCACCACCTGCCTTCTATCCTATCTGGTCGAAATATTAGTCAAACTCGTTACAATAAAATAATGTTAAAAAACGAGATTCAATAATGAAAACAAAGCTCACCCTACTAAGTAGCGCACTTATTACTGGCTTAGTCAGCACCGCGCCTAATGCAAAAGAGGCATTAGAATTCACAGATGTATTTAACTTTAAATCAGCCAAAGGCACACAACTATCTGAAGATGGACGTATTTTATCTTTAAGTGCCACGCCATACCGCGGCAATGCTGCAGGTCAGGTTTACTCTTTAACCTCAAATAGTTTAATCAGCGAAGTGGACCGCGGCACCAAGCCGTTTATAAACAAAGCAGCCAACTGGACTGCATTTACACAAGTACCCACATTACTCGAAAAAGAAACCACCAAGAAAAAAAACACGCTTAAAAAAAACTTAGTGCTAGTGAATACTGAAACAGGTGAGCAAAAAAGTTTTGAGAATGTAGAAGACTACGTATTATCAAACGACGGGGTATGGCTTGCGTATCGCTTAGATAAAAAAGCAGATAAAACTGATAATGTAGAAAAAAATACCAAAAATGAGAGTAAAGAGGAAGACAGCAGCGCCATTTCACCTGACAAAAAAGACAAGGTTTACTCGCTCGTTATTGTTAATTTAAAAAACCAACAAAGTGAAACTATTGATAACGTTTTTAGTTACAGTATAAGTGCTACCAATGATCAGCTTTTACTAAGCCAAAGTTACCCTGATGGTAACGACAACCAAATAAAGCTAATCACACTAACATCTTTTAAAAGTGAAGTGCTAATTGATGAACCCGGTGTTATTGCTAATAAAATAGCATGGCACCCAATCGAAGCAACCGTAGCATTTACATTGGGTAATTATGTAAACGAAGATACCCGCCGTCGAAACCACTCACTACAATTATGGAAAAACGAAACACTTTCAACTATTGAATCTACAAACAAAGAGTGGACTATAGGCAAAACCGCAAAACTAAGCTGGTCAGAAAACGGCGAACGCTTATACTTTGAAAACCGACCAAAACTTGCAGCGAAAGTAAAAGCCAAAGAATTCGTAGATGAAACCTCACTCTATGACATTGCCACTATTCGCGAGCAAAAAGGCTTGGATGTTTGGCATAATAAAGACCCAGAAATAAAACCACGAGAAAAACAGCAATGGAACGCGGTTAATAAGCACCGTCACTACGAAGCCGTATACCATGTAAATTCACAAAAAGTGGTTCAACTAAGTACCCCTGCAATGCCTAGTGTTGCTCTTAATACAGAACGCGATACTTCCTTACTGGGCTCGTCAAATACTCCCTATTTAGAAAAAATAATGTATGGCGGCTTTTTTGCAGATTACTACGCTGTAAACATTAATACAGGCAAGCAAACTCCTATTGTGACTAACAGCCCTTTTAGACCTTCTCTTTCTCCTAATGGCTTATTTGCAGCTTACTTTGCTGACAACCAAATACAACTAAAAGAATTAGCTAACAATAAAGTTACTCCGGTTACAAAAGCCATAAAAGCAACTTTTGCCGACGACAAACACGACTACCCATCAGATCAACCAGGCTATGGTTTTGCAGGCTGGATGAGCGATAGCAGCCAAGTACTTGCTTATAGCAAATATGATATTTGGGCGTTTAATGTAAACACCAATCAAGCTAAACGCTTAACAAATGGAAAGCAGACTAATACACAGTATCGCGTCATTAATCTTGATAGAAACCAGGTAGGCTTTAAACAAGATGAAACACTGCTAGTTACTGCTGTTGACCTTCAAACAAAGCAACGGGGGATTGCAAAGCTTGATTTAGAAAACACGACCATTACTGAAGTACTCAGTGGTGATAAACGTTTTGATATTGTTAAAAAGGCCAAGAAAGCAGATAAATACCTATTTACGGAACAGAGTTATCATCAGTTCCCAGATTTCTATCAAACCGACTTAAGCTTTTTAAGCACACAAAAAGTAACTGATTTGAACCCTCAAACCGCAAATTTTGCTTGGGGTGAAAAACCTGAACTGATTAGCTACAAAGGCTTTGATGGTGAAGACTTGCAAGGTGTTTTAATAAAACCTGACGGTTACAAAAAAGGCGATAAAGTGCCTGTTGTCGTTTATTTTTATCGTTACATGAGCCAGCGTATGTTTGATTTTCCTAAAATGGAGTTAAATCATCGCCCTAATTTCCCAATGTTTACATCAAATGGCTACGCCATCTTTTTACCTGATATTCGTTTTGAAATAGGTCACCCGGGCAAATCGTCAACGCAAACCATGATCAATGCTACCCAAAAGTTAATAGATCTTGGTATTGCCGATCCAAACAAAATTGGCTTGCAAGGTCACTCATGGGCCGGGTACCAAAGTGCATTTATGATCACCCAAACAGATATGTTTAAAGCGGTTGTATCAGGCGCGCCGGTATCTAACATGACCAGCGCATACAGTGGTATACGCTTAAAGTCAGGCCTTGCTCGCCAGTTTCAATACGAAACAGGACAAAGCCGCATAGGTAAAAACTTATTTGAGGCACCAGAGTTATATATTGAAAACTCACCCGTATTTTTTGCTGACAAGGTCAATACGCCAATTTTAATCATGTTTGGAGACAAAGATGATGCGGTGCCATGGCACGAAGGCGTACAGTATTATTTAGCACTTCGTCGTGCAGGCAAAGATGCCACTTTTTTACAGTATGAAGGTGAACCGCATCACCTTAAAAAATTCCCAAATCAGGTCGATTTTTCAGTCCGTATGATGCAGTACTTCGATCATTACCTAAAAGGTCAGCCTGCAGCTAAATGGATGATTGAAGGTGAAGCATTTATAAGTGAGTGAACTGAGACATTCATAAATAAACATGATAAAAGCTGATCAGGGTACTCTGACAGATAGAGGCCGATATTACTCAGTAATATCGGCCTCTAAATAGTCAATTATTTTTCCAGCAACAAAAAAGCCGCGATAATCGCGGCTTTTTTTAAATTACTAATAATTACAAACCAGCACGGTCTTTAATTACAGGAATAAGCGCAGAACCTGCGTGATTGCCTTCAGCCCAGGCTATGTCGGCACCGTCTGACAATGAACTTTTAGATAAGTTTTTAACAATATACTCACCTGCATCTACAGCATTGCTGGCAACAGCATGACGCAATAAGTTATTACCGTTACATTGAATAGAATCATATATGTTACGAATTTTTACACGAGAGCTTTTTAACTTACTACGTAAACGGTTTTTATCATCTGCTGCGATATACTCGCAAATAGATATTGCTAGTTGATCATCAGCTTTTACTGGAGCTGTGTAAGAAAGTGAAACTGCAGCGATAGCAGAAATAACAACTAACTTTGATAATTTAAACATTGTCGACCCTTGTTTGGTACTTTATTCCTACGTTAACTGGTTAATATTGTACCAACCTAGTTAACCTTTCGCAATAATGTTAGCAGTATTTATATAAAGTTACGAATTTATAACTATGTTTATTTTTTTCGTCTGGCTGTTTAGATTGCTCTTCTTTCACTTCCCAATTTGCAATAGCTTGGTAATCAGGGAACTGTGTATCGCCTTCAACATCGAGATCAATAAAGGTTAAATATAAGCGCTCAGCTTGTGTTAAAAACTGCTGATAAACATTTCCACCACCAATAATCATCACTTCTTCAACATCACAAACCAAGCTCAGCGCGGCCTCTGGGCTTGTTACCGTTTCAATACCTTCGGCCTTATATTCAGTGTTGCGCGTAATAATAATATTGCGTCTACCAGGTAAAGGACGGCCAATAGACTCAAAAGTTTTACGACCCATGATCACAGGCTTGCCTGTAGTAACGGCTTTAAAATGTTGGAGATCTGCAGGTAAATGCCACGGCATTTTATTATCAAGACCAATAACACGGTTATTTGCCATAGCGGCAATCATTGAAATAATCACATTAAATACCTAATACTTTACTATTAAAAAACAAAAAAGGAGCCTACGCTCCTTTTTATATTTAATGAAAATTAACGTTCGTAGACTACTTCTACATCGTAATCATCTTCATCCCAGTCATCCCAATCATCATCATCGCCTTTGGTGGCTTTTTGATGGTAGGTATCCCACTTAAATTCTATTTCTTCATCTTCAACTTGCTCAAACTTCTCTTTAGGCATGCTATCAAGCAATGTCATAATATCGTGTATAAGCGGTTGAGTATGCAGCTTGTTAATAGCTGAGATTTGATAAATATTTTCAGACTCACCTAGCTCTTGTGCAATCGCATCGCATAGTGCTTGTGCTTCATCTTCAGGTAACAAATCTATTTTATTAAATACTAACCAACGCGGCTTTTCTGCAAGTTTAGGGCTGTATTGATGCAGTTCGTTTATAATTGCAAACGCATTATCGACTGGGTTTGATCCATCTACAGGCATTACGTCAATAATGTGCAATAACACACGACAACGCTCTAAATGCTTTAAGAAGCGGATACCTAAACCGGCACCATCAGACGCACCTTCAATCAACCCAGGTATATCAGCTATTACAAATGACTTGTTAGCTTCCGGACGCACTACACCTAAATTAGGAATAAGCGTTGTAAATGGGTAATCAGCTACTTTTGGTCTTGCTGCTGACACACTGCGAATAAAGGTCGATTTACCAGCATTTGGCAAACCTAGTAAACCTACGTCAGCTAGCAATAGTAACTCTAATTTTAAGTTACGTACTTCACCGGGTGTACCTAGTGTTTTTTGACGAGGCGCTCGGTTAGTACTTGATTTAAAACGTGCATTCCCCAAGCCGTGGAAACCACCTTTTGCAACCAAAATTCGTTGACCATGTTGGGTCAAATCACCAAGCCCTTCTTGCGTATCAACATCGGTTATACGCGTACCCACAGGGACCATTACAAACAAGTCGTCTGCTTTTTTACCTGTACAGTTTCGGCTACGTCCGTTTGTACCGCGTTCAGCTCTGTGAAAGCGCTCAAACTGATAGTCAATCAGGGTATTTAAGTTTTCATCAGCTTGTAGATAAACACTACCACCGTCTCCACCGTCACCGCCGTCAGGCCCACCATCTGGGACATATTTTTCACGTCGGAAAGACACGATACCGCTTCCGCCGTCTCCGGCCTCTGCGCGAATTTCTACTTCATCTACAAACTTCATGATTACTCACTTTAGGGATTGGCTTGCTAATTTATACATTATATACCGAAGCCAAGCCGATTGCAGGCTTGGCTTTGGTATATATTTTTGTCTCAAAACAAAAAACCCCGCAAAGGCGGGGTTTTTTAACTACCTTACTGATTACTCAGTTACGATAGTTACGTATTTACGGTTTAAAGGACCTTTTTGTTCAAATTGAACTTTACCATCTGCTTTTGCAAAGATAGTGTGGTCTTTACCGATACCTACGTTTGTACCAGGGTGGAAACGTGTTCCACGCTGACGAACAATGATGCTACCCGCTAGAACTGATTCGCCACCAAAACGCTTAACACCTAGGCGTTTGCTTTCTGAATCGCGACCGTTACGAGTACTACCAGCTGCTTTTTTATGTGCCATTTCTAAGTACCTCTAATTAAGCGCTAATGCCAGTGATTTTAACTTCAGTGAACCATTGACGGTGGCCCATTTGCTTACGAGAATGCTTACGGCGTCTAAATTTAACAACCTTAATTTTCTCACCGCGACCATGTGAAACAACCTCTGCTGTTATCTTACCACCGTTTACGAACGGTACACCGATCTCGATCTTCTCACCATCAGCAACTAAAAGCACTGAATCAAATTCAACTGCCGCACCAGTTTCAACGTCTAATTTTTCAAGACGAATCGTTTGACCTTCAGTCACACGATGCTGTTTACCACCACTTTGGAAAACCGCGTACATAATTAACTCCGTCTGTGCACCCTCAAATCGGCGCAACTAAAATATTCTTCGATAGGGCGCGAAGTTTACGCTAACGCGAAATAACTAGCAAGCCTATTTTGTAATTAAAATGAATAAAAAGTAGCTGCTTTGAGAGCAATTCAATATTTTCTCTATTTTATATTAATTAAGCCTTTTGCCAAGCGCTTTTTAACTCTTTGCAAAAATAACCCTACTAATAAAATTACAACCTGCGTCGACCATTATTCAAACTCAAAAACCATCTTTCATCGTCTAGTAATTAAACACATTTGTGATTGAATTAAGCACTTATTAAGCACTTTAGGTAGGTTTTTTAAATCAATCGTCACAAAATATCGAGCTAGTGCGTTTTTTGTTGTACAATCTGCGCCGTTCACACATAAAAATTGGCTCGGAGATCAATGGATATAAAAGCTATCCAGGCGTTAATAGAAAGCGATATGAATGACGTCAATCAACTTATACATGCGCAAATGCGCTCAGAGGTGGCGTTAGTAAACCAACTTGGTTTATACATAGTTAATAGCGGCGGCAAACGCGTTCGCCCTATGTTGGCTATTTTAGCTGCCAAAGCGCTAGGTTATACTGGTAAAGACCACATTACACTTGCGACCATTGTTGAGTTTATTCACACCGCGACCTTATTACACGACGACGTTGTTGATGAGTCAAACTTACGCCGAGGCACCCCGACCGCTAACGCTGAATTTGGTAATGCTGCTAGCGTATTAGTTGGCGACTTTATATACACGCGCTCATTCCAGTTAATGGTTGGTTTAGGCAAAATGCAAATTATGCAAATACTCGCCGATGCTACCAATATCATTGCTGAAGGTGAAGTGCTGCAACTTATGAATTGCAACGATCCAGACACAACCGAAGCCAGCTACATGCAAGTTATTTACTCTAAAACGGCTAAGCTGTTTGAGGCTGCTACCGGGCTTGCTGCTATTATTACCAATAATGATGAAGCCACGCTCAATGCATTAAACTTATACGGTATGCACTTAGGTACGGCATTTCAACTTGTTGACGATGTGCTTGATTATAACGCCGATGCAGACCAGCTAGGTAAAAATATAGGCGATGATCTAGCCGAAGGTAAGCCTACCCTACCACTTATATATGCAATGCAACACGGTAATGCGCATCAAACACAGTTAATTCGTGATGCTATTGAGCACAGTAATGGTATGGAACATTTAGAAGAGATTTTATCTACGTTAAAACAAACCAATGCGCTTGAGTTTACAATGCAAAAAGCAGAGCTTGAAGCCGATAAAGCAATTGCTTGCTTAGATTTTTTACCAGAATCTGAATACAAGCACGCATTGGTAAGCTTAGCCCGTATAGCCGTTGACCGTGATCACTAGCCTTAACGAGCCTGTTATTTAACACTAATAGTAAATAACATTCGAGCAACAAAAAAGCCTGCAAATGCAGGCTTTTTTAATGCTCATTCTGGCTATTACGCCATGAAATCAACACCTTCTTTGATGTCTTTTTTCAGTGTCTCAAGCATATCGTTCTTCGCTTTTTCTTCAAATGCGCTTAGTTCGCCGTAAGAAAGAATTTCTTCAACGCCGTTTTTACCTAAACGTACTGGGTGTGCAAAATACTCTGCATCACCATCTTCAACAGCAACGTATGCGTAATCTACAACATCTTCACCTTGTAGGCCTTTAACTAAAGACATACAAAAACGTGCTGCAGCAGCACCCATTGATAATGTAGCTGAACCACCACCTGCTTTAGCATTTACTACTTCAGTACCTGCATTTTGGATACGTGGAGTAAGTGCAGCAACTTCGTCTTCAGTGAAAGTTACGCCTTCAACTTGAGAAAGTAGAGGAAGAATAGTTGTGCCAGAGTGACCACCAATTACTGGTACTTTAACTGTAGCAACGTCTACGCCTTTAAGTTCAGCAACAAATGCTTCTGAACGAATCACGTCAAGCGTAGTAATACCAAATACACGGCTTGCATCGTATGTGCCTGCTTTTTTGAACACTTCAGCAACAATCGGTACTGTGCCGTTTACTGGGTTAGTAATGATACCCACAAGTGCTTTAGGACAACTAGCTACAATGCCTTCAGCTAGTGTTTTGATGATACCGGCATTTACGTTAAATAAATCTGCACGATCCATACCTGGTTTACGTGGCATACCCGCTGGGATTAAAACAATATCAGCACCGTCAAGCGCTTTGTTTAAATCGTCTGCGCCAAAACCTGCTACTTTAACATCAGTTGGGATGTGTGATAGGTCAACAGCAACACCTGGTACAACTGGTGCAACATCGTAAAGTGATAATTCAGAACCAGCTGGTAAGCCTGTTTTTAATAGTAAAGACAATGCTTGACCGATACCGCCTGCAGCACCTAATACAGCAACTTTCATTGGAATTCTCCGTCATTTGAGGTAGGAAATACTTGTGGCCCTTAAGATAATGAAATTAGCGCCTAAAAACAAATTTATCGGACCTATTTTGCGATATTTTCGACCATAGTTGTAAACTTTGGTGGTTTATCGCATCAAACTGTCAAGTTGACTAAACAACTGCTGCATAATTATTCATTTTTGTGTACTATTTACAGCATAAATAACAATAATGAATAAAGACTATGCAACCTCAAGATAAACAAGAAGCATTGGTAAAAGCGTTTAAATCACTTTTAAAAGAAGAAAACTTTGGCTCTCAAGGCGAAATAGTTGATGCGCTTAAAGAGCAAGGCTTTGACAATATAAGCCAGAGTAAAGTGTCACGCATGTTAAGTAAGTTTGGTGCTGTGCGTACCCGCAACGCTAAACAAGAAATGGTTTACTGCCTACCCGCTGAAATGGGAGTGCCGACCGCTAAAAGCCCATTACGCCAGTTAGTCATTGATATTATGCATAATGAAATGATGATCATTATTCGCACCAGTCCAGGCGCTGCGCAGCTTATTGCCCGCTTACTTGACTCGTTAGGAAAGGCCGATGGTGTATTAGGTACTATTGCCGGAGACGATACTATATTTATTGCCCCAGCTAAAATTTCTGAAATAGACGTTACGCTTGAACGAGTACGTATTTTATTTGATACGGTTTAAATTTGCTTTAAAAACCCAACTGAGGGGGCAAAAAAAGCAGACCCCATATCGGCTTGAGTAAAATCAAGCCAATGGTCGTAACACTCCCCCTCTCCTAAACGGCTATTTAATACAGCCTCAAATGCAGTACCAGTACTTGCGCAGCTTATGCATAACATACCTTGCTCATAAACATCGCCATAAGGCATGCTTTGATTCAACAAAAGGGGTTGCCCCTCTTCATCTTTTAATTCGCTACGCGTGGCATGACTGGTATTTAATGCTGGGGTTATAAGCGTATTATCAAGTCGTGTACGGCCCATAATTTGCTCTTGCTCACTGAGCGATAAGTGCTGCCAAACAGTTAAGTCGTGTTTATAGCGCTGAACATGAATATAACTTCCCTGATCTTCAAAACAACCAGGTTTATTAATTAAAGCAGTTGAACGCTTTTTTCTTCCGTGTGGCATATCACCACCATAAATAAAACCATTAAAATCTCGGCCATCTAAAAAACGAAAGTTACGTATTTGCTCCACCAGCTCCACATCAGGTGCAAAAAGCTTTAAAACTTGCAATGCAAATAAGTGGTTTACGTCTTCTCTGTCTGAACGCACCTGCACAAACAAGTCGCACGGCTGAACACTCATTTGGTGATCTGCATGATTTATATTAGGAAAGCTTTGCAGCTCACTAGGAATATACTCAGGAAGAATATGAGGCCAATATTGGGCGCCAATGGCAACAACGCACGACAACATCGACTCTGAAAACTGATCATTAAACTCTTCTTCAATTGCGCTTACTTGTTTTAATTTAGCGCGCAATGATTCGTCTTGACCATCAAACACATTAAAAAATAAATGCAAACCATGCAGGTTTGCTTCAGCACAAATCCCAGATTGCGCTTGCGCCATTGTTATTCCTCAGTTTTACAGATATGTACACAGTGAATCACATTAACTATGATTCAAAAAAATTCACTGTGTGGGGTTTTATTTTTATTATAACCTGCTCATTGATTTCAAATGATTGGCCATATTGCGCTTCAACTTCAAGCGTTTGTTCGGCTATAACAACTTTATAAACATACGCAGAGCCAATAAAGCGACGACTTAATATTGTAGCCCGTTTACTGAGTTTGTCACTTTGACACTCTTGCAAAAGTTCAATTTGGTGAGGTCGCACATATAACTCACCACTACATGGATAGCAGCTCGTTTGCATATCTGACTCAACGGTGCCAAAAGGTGTTTTATATTCAGTAGCCGTTAATGCTTCTGCGGATAAGTATATGCCTTGACCTAGAAACTCTGCAACCACCTTTGACCTAGGAGCTGCAAAAAGCTGCTCTGGCGTACCTTGTTGGGCAATATTACCGCGGTCCATAATGGCAAGCGTGTCAGAAAAAGCAAAAGCTTCTTCTTTTGAATGGGTAACAAATACCGCTGATACTTGTTGCGCCTTAATAATACGGCGAATATCTGCAATTAATTCAAAACGAACTTGGGTATCTATATTTGAAAACGGCTCATCAAGAAGTAGTAAACTTGGTTTATAAGCCAACGCACGGGCAATTGCAACGCGTTGCTGCTGCCCACCAGAAAGCTGGTGAGGAAATCTATCTGCGCAACCAGACAAATGCACTAACTGAAGCATTTCATCCACACGCTGTTGTTTTTCGGATTGGCTCATTTTACCTAACCCAAACGCAATGTTATTTGCTACGCTTAGATGAGGAAACAACGCGTAATCTTGAAACATCATACCTATATTTCGGTGCTCTGGTGCAATAAATGTTGACCCATCACTTACCAGCTTGCCATCTATAAATACACTTCCGTGCTTGGCCTCAACTAAGCCTGCAATGGCTTTTAATGTGGTGGTTTTACCGCAGCCACTGGCACCAAGCAAGCATACAATCTCATCTTTACCCACGGTTAAGTCTAAGTTTTCGATCACCTTTGTACCGTTATAGTGATAGCTGACACCTTGCAAAATTAAACTACTCATTTAAGTGTGTTGCTCCATAGAACGATTAATAAAATACAAGGGGATAAATCCAACAATAACAATAGATAAAGCAGATATAGAAGCCAGCTCTAACTGCTCATCACTCACGTACTGAAAAACATGCGTTGCTAGACTTTCAAAGTTAAATGGTCTGAGTAATAACGCAGCAGGAAGTTCTTTCATGCATTCAATAAAAACGAGTAAGGCAGCTGTCAGTAAGCCTCTTCTTAATAAAGGTAGGTGCACTAAACGCAATGTTTGGCCTTGGCTTTTACCCATAGACTGGCTTGCCATATCAAGTGATGGACTAATACGCACAAAGCTCGACTCTATCGCTCCGTGAGCAATGGCATAAAACCGAACGACATAAGCAATCACAATAGTAAACACACTGCCTGTTAGTAACAAACCTATGTCTAAATTATAAGGCTCTAATACATTATTAATACTACTTTCTAACAGTGTTAGAGGTAATAAAACGGCAATTGCTAATACGGTGCCAGGCAGTGCATAGCCCGTACTCGCTAGTCGCCCAGGAACGAGAGGGTAAGACTGTGTTGCTATACGCTGATAAAAAACAACAAAAACACCTAATGCAATTGTTATTACGCTCACAACGCCTGCCACTTTTAGGCTTTGCCACGCATAATTAAAAAACTCAGCACTCCATGCTTTTTCAAAGTAGGTAATGGCGTAATTAAGTAATACTGCAATCGGGATCACAAAAGATACAAGTAAAACCGTGCCACAAAATGCCGTTGCTAACCAAGCCGACTTTCCCTTTAAAATATAAAGTGCTTCACTATTTACGCCCGATTGGCGTTCAAATACAGCTTGATTACGACGACTAAAGCGCTCTGCCATAAGCGCTAAAAAAAGTAGTAACAGCATGACACCTGATATTTTTGCAGCAGCAGTCAAGGAGTAATAACCAAACCATGTATCGTATACCGCGGTTGTGAGCGTGCTAACAGCAAAATAACTTACTGTTGCAAAATCGGCCATTGTTTCCATACTAATAAGCGCAAGGGCCGCAACAATAGAACCACGAGATAATACAAGACTCACTTTAAAAAAACTTTTAGTTGGGGAAAGTCCCATTAATTGACTTGCCTGTACCAATTTAAAAGACTGCTCTCTCAAAGCCGTTTTAAAAATTAAAAATAAGTATGGGTAAAGCACCAAGGCAATCATGACTATTGCGCCCGGCAGGGTACGTATATCAAAAAACCAATAGTCACTGGGAGATTGCCAGCCAAACCACTCCCTTAGAGTTATTTGCACGGGTCCTGCGTAATCAAGTAAATCAGTATACACGTAGGCAATAATGTAAGTAGGCATAGCAAGGGGCAGCATGAGCGCCCATTCAAAATGTTTTTTACCGGGAAAGTTACAATAAGCAGTTAGCCAACCAAGTGGCAACGCGATAACACTACTGAGTGCACACACACCCAATATAAGTAGTACAGTATTAGAAATGTAATCCCAAAGCACAGTGTCCCAAAGGTGAGTAAAAACCTCTGAGTTGCCTTGTAGCGATTCAAAAAGAAGGAAGAACAACGGGGCCGACAAAACTAAACCTGTCGACCACGCGAATAGCTGCCATTTAGACAGCTTAAATTTATAAGTCATTAAAGATCGAACTTCACCTCATCAATTAACTTAAGCGCTAACGGACGATATTTACTGATCTCATCAAGTGGCAAGCTATCTTCTTTAAAGCTGCCCCATGATGCAACCAAACTGGATAATTGCACACCAGGCTTAACTGGGTATTCCATATTAAGCGATGCATACATGTTTTGCGCTTTATTGTCGGTCATATACTCTATGAGTTTCAAGGCATTTTCAGGGTTTTTAGCATATTTAGTAATAACGGCCCCCGAAACATTAATATGTGAACCACGATTAATTTGATTAGGAAAATTAATGTGTACCGCCTCAGCCCATGTTTTTTGTTCTTCGTCTTGCAACATTTTACCTAAGTAGTAACTATTGCCTAACGCAAGATTACATAGCCCCTCTTTAACGGCTTTAACTTGAGCACGGTCATTGCCTTGTGGTTTACGTGCTAAATTAGCCTTGACGCCTTCAAGCCATGTTTTAGTTTGCGCTTCACCGTGATGCGCAATCATTGAAGCAACTAACCCTAGGTTATACGGATGTTTACCTGAACGAGTACAAATTTGCCCTTTATACTTTGGATCGGCTAGTTCTTCGTAAGTGAGCTTTGGTAATGCGCCCAAACGATCTTTCGACGAATATACATTTCGCACGCGTTTTGTTAGCGCGACCCATTGGCCATCTCCATCTCGAAAAGCAGAAGGTACGTTAGCATTTACATTAGTACTATTAATTGTTTGAGTTAAGTTTAAATCTTCCAATTGAATGAGTGCACTAAAATTAGAAGTAAGAACTAAATCAGCTTTACTATGTTTACCTTCGCGTTTTACACGCTCGATTAAGCCTTTTTTAGCAAACACAACATTTGTTTTGATACCGGTTTGTTTTGTAAAATCGTCTAAAATAGGTTGTATTAAAAAAGGTTGGCGAAAAGAGTAAATATTAACAACATCATTTGCAAAGGCTGGCGCCGATACGATAAACCCTAAAGCGATAGCGAGTGTTTTCTTCATTATTCCACCTAAATAGTAATTATTATCAATAATTCTACCGTGAACAGTTAAAAAGTGCACACCCTAAATACCCATAAATACTAAAAAAGCGTCCAAAACAGAAATACCCTGTAAGAGATATCTCACGGAAGTGGCAGCTTATAAGTAAAACGCCGATTAAATACCTAGCAAAAACAACATAAGCCATTGATATTTAATACCTATATAGTATTTAACAATAATAATACATAAACTATTTAGGGTTTTTGCCCTACTTTAGTTGGACCATTCACCTATAATTACCTCATCAACTAAGCAATGACGCTTAACGAGTAAAAGGACAGGGATCAATTACTCGCAAACCAGTGACTGGTTATGAAGGATAACACGGAGTTAGGACAGGCTCAGGATGAGTATCGCAACGGAGTGTTAATAAACGGACAGCATCAGGAAGATGCACACAGGAGTGCAACATTGGAGTGTTGCTTAACAGGAAGTTGAAGGAATATAAAGGACAGGCCTTAACAGGCAACACAATGGACTGATAACAACACGGAAGCACTAGGACGTGCAAATGAAGGATTTGGTAATAGGTTTTACCGCAACAGGACGTATAGGAATAAAGGAGATAAGCCCGGATTGGCTTATATTGCATAGAACTAAAAAGTAATATAGCAATAAACATGGAACAGTAAAAATTGGAGTTGATTAAGTTCAATTGCAGGATGCAGAAAATTAGAAGATTCCGCAAGCGCGCCTAGAGATAGAGCGCGCTTTTCTTTGACCTAAATTTAATACTACCACTCAATACAATCGGTATTAAAGAGACTCTGGTCTGCCTTTATTTCGTTTTCCCATAAGATACGCATCTCTAAACTTTATAAAGTGATCCTCAAGCTTTTTAGCTGCATCCATTTCACCCGCGAGTGCTAGCACTAAAATACCTACTTCAGCTGTGCCTAATTGATGCGCATGAGGCGCAACTCGTAAGCGATAATCTGATAACTTATCAGCTGTAATAGACAATACGGGCAAGTTATCTAAATATGGGCTTTTACGAATCATTTTTTTCGCTTCACGCCATGTACCATCTAAAAATATGAATAGCGGCTTTTTATTAGGCTCAATATTCACTTGCGTAATAGCTCGCCCCTCTTCTACATCCTCAGCAGGAAAAATAACCATTGGCTGATATTGCTCATCATTAATAAGCGCTATTAGCGCATCATCTGGATTAGTTCTATCCCATTTAAAAGCATGGTTATCGGGTATAATTTCGGCAATTAAACGCCCCGTATTTGAAGGTTTAAAACTTTCGTTATGGTACATCAATAAACACACTGCAGCATCGCACTGCGCTTTCTCTACGCCTTCACAAATACAGTAGTGCTTTGCAATTAAGCATTGCTCACAACGTGCTAACTTAGCGCCACGGGCATTAAATTCGCGACGAGATTCACTAATTTGCTGAGCGCGTAATAGCAGTACTGAATTATGAGAAGAGTGAGTCACAGTGATTAATTACCTTAAATTTGATCGGCGCATATTGTAGCTAAAAACGTGATGAATAGATATCAGCTATCAGCTATCAGCTATCAGCTATCAGCTATCAGCTATCAGCTATCAGCTATCAGTATTAAAACTGACCTAGAAAAATAAAAAAGCACCTAAGGTGCTTTTTTTGTTTTAAAGAGGTGTGACTTTACCTGAAGTTTTATAACTCATTTAGCAAAGCTTGCACCGGGTGTAGTGTAACTTTGTTATCTAAGCGTTTTATCTGGCTTCTACACGAATAACCGGTAACTAAAATTTGCGCTGAGGCTAATTGTACTACTTTATCCTGCCAGCTCATTTTATAAAGCGAGGTAGAGTTATCAAGATTCACTTTTTCATGGCCATATGTACCAGCCATGCCACAGCAACCTAAAGAGGTATTAGATAAATTTAAACCAAAATGTTTGAAAATCTTTACCCACTGCCCTTCACTGCCAGCTAAGGCAGTCTTTTCAGTACAATGGGCAAATAGTTTATAAGCTATGCTACTAGCGCTTTGTACTGTAATTACAGGACTAACGTTGTTATCTATGAGTGTTATCAGCCACTCATGAGCCAATTTAACTTCAAAATCACCACGATATTCCCCTAATGCTTGCTTGTATTCATCTCTAAAACATAAGGCTAATGAAGCGTCTAAACCTACCATAGGTATATCAAGTTGGTGTACTTCATTTAAAAACTCCGCCGTGTTTTTAGCTGTTTTAGCAAATTTAGCTAAAAAACCTTTTACATGCTGCGGTTTACCATTGGGTTTGAAAGGTAAAAGTATTGGGTCGAACCCTAGCTTTCTAGCTAATAACATAAAATCTTCAACAACCTTTGCATCATAAAATGATGTAAACGGATCTTGCACAATTAATAGCGTTTTTGCACGTTTATCTGCGGTCATACTCTTCAATGCTGATAAATCAAAAGGGGTAAATTTATGCTGAGCTATTCTTTGTGTTAAAGTCGGGATTGATAATAAAGGCGTATCAACATAACCAATAGAGACTTGCGATAATTTATCGTAAATACTTGAAGCTAAAACACTGTTGACTAGTTTTGGTGTTTTAGCCATCAAAGGTGTCATCCACTCTACATTCGCCACTAAATGATCTTTTAATGGTCTAAAATAACGAGTGTGATATAGGTTAATAAAACGCGCTCTAAAATCTGGCACATCAACCTTAACTGGGCATTGGCTCGCACAAGCTTTACACGCTAAACATCCTTGCATTGCTTCCATAACTTCATGGGAGAAGTCATCTGCATCATCGCGATTTAAAACGTTAGTTAAACGGTTTTTCACCTTATCTAATAGACTTTTAACGGACCAGTTTTGAATATTTTGCTCCATAACAAGCACATCAACACCTTTAGTCTCTAATAAGCGTAACCACTCACGCATCAAGCCAGCCCTACCTTTCGGAGACTGCCTTCGGTCACGCGTTACCTTGCTGGAAGGACACATAGGGCTATCAAGGTCATAATTGAAACACAAACCGTTACCGTTGCAATCGAGCGCTGAATTAAAGGAAGTTTTTACCTTAGTAGGGATTTGTCTGTCATAAAAACCGCGTTTTTTATCATCGACAGAAACTAGTTTTTCTGTCGAAAGATAAGGCGTACAAATTTTACCTGGGTTCATTTTGTTTAGTGGGTCAAAAGCGGCTTTAATTTTTCTTAACTCAAGAAATAATGTTTCGCCAAAAAACTCTGGACCGTATTCGCTGCGGTAACCTTTACCATGTTCACCCCACATTAACCCGCCATATTTAGCCGTTAACGCCACCACTTTATCTGAAATATCTCTCAGTAAAACTTCTTGTTCAGGGTCACACATATCGAGTGCTGGTCGCACGTGTAAAACTCCGGCATCCACATGACCGAACATACCGTAGTGCAAACCATAGCCATCGAGCAATGCTCTAAATTCTACTATGTAATCGGCTAAGTTTTCAGGTGGCACAGCAGTGTCTTCAGCAAATGCTAGCGGTTTTTGGCTGCCTTTGGTGTTGCCCAACAAGCCTACTGCTTTCTTACGCATAGTATACAATTTACCTATGCTGGTAAGATCAGATGTTACTTGATAACCAATAACGCCGGTTTTATTGGCAATATCTTTATCAAGCTCTGCACATAAAGCAGAAACTTGGTCGGCAACACTTTCAATACTTTCGCCGTTGTATTCCACCATGTTGATACCGTCCATAACGGCACCATCAACATCTTGCAGCATATCACTGACTAATTGCCACACAATATCCTGTTTTGCTAAATTAAGTACTGTACTGTCTATTGTTTCAACAGAAGTTGCTTTCGCTTCTACTAAGCTTGGAGAGTGGCGTAGTGCTGAATCAAAGCTGTCATATTTAATATTAATTAACGTTTTAGCATTCGCAATAGGCGTTAAGTTCAGTTTAGCTTCACAAACAAAGGCTAACGAGCCTTCTGAGCCAGTAATAATACGACTTAAGTCAACCATAGACATGTCATGATTGAATACGTTTTCTAAGTCGTAGCCTGTTAAAAATCGATTTAAGCGCGGAAATTTTTCTAAAATCTGTACGCGATTATCAACACATGAGTTAAGTACTTGTTGCATTAATTTTGCTTCTGTACCCTCCTGCTGAGCAAGTAATTGTGCTTGTTCCATGCTTTGAGGTTTTGTTTGCAGTATTTCACCGTTTGCCAAAACACTTTCTAATGCTAAAACATGATCAGAGGTTTTACCGTAAACTAATGATCCTTGACCTGAGGCATCCGTGTTGATCATTCCCCCCACAGTGGCGCGGTTACTGGTTGATAAGTCAGGCGAGAAGAAAAAACCATAAGGTCTTAAATAATCATTGAGTTGATCTTTAATAACACCCGCTTCAACACGTACCCAGTTTTCTTGAACATTAATCTCTAAAATACGGTTCATGTATTTTGATAAGTCGATAACAATACCTGGGGTCAGGCTTTGTCCATTAGTCCCGGTGCCGCCACCACGTGCACTAAATTTAATGCCGTTGAATTTATCTTCGCTGCCGAGCAAAGTAATAATTTGAATATCTGATTTGTTACGAGGATGCAGTACTAATTGAGGAAGTTGTTGATAAATACTGTTATCAGTGGCATGCGCTAATCGAGCACTGTACTGGAAATTTATATCACCTGAGAACGATTTAGTCGCCAATATTTCGGCAAACTCTTGATATAATGGAGAAACTAACTCTTGAGGACTTAAGCGAGGTAACATGGATAAAAGTCTATTAACAATATTATGTGAAAAATATTATATCATGAGACTTTGTTAATTTAATCGTTTTACAACAAAAGCCTAAGAACTTTTTTGTCATTGTAATCACAAGTAATAACAAACAAGTACTTAGGCTTTAATAAGGTCATAATTTACTTTCAACCGATTAAGGTTAATTTATTATGATTTTTTGTGTTGCTCTGCTAAATATAACCATGTTGGCAATACGGTATCTGGGTTTAGTGATAAGCTTTCAATGCCTTTTTCAACTAACCAAGCGGCAAAGTCTTCGTGATCAGATGGGCCTTGACCACAAATTCCTACGTATTTACCACGCGCCTTACAGGCTTTAATGGCCATTTCTAGTAAAATTTTGATTGCTGGGTCGCGTTCGTCAAACAAATGCGCCACTAAACCTGAATCTCGGTCTAAACCTAACGTAAGCTGTGTTAAGTCATTAGAACCAATTGAAAAACCATCAAAGTAATCTAAGAATTGATCAGCCAGTAAAGCGTTCGAAGGTAATTCACACATCATAATAATACGTAAACCATTTTCACCGCGTTTTAAGCCATGCTCTGCAAGAATCTCAATAACAGCAGCCGCTTCGTCGAGTGTACGTACGAATGGGATCATGATCTCAACATGGGTCATATCCATATCGTTACGCACGCGTTTAATCGCCTCACACTCAAGAGCAAAACAATCTCTAAAGTCTTTAGAGATATAACGAGAAGCACCACGATAACCAATCATCGGGTTTTCTTCTTCTGGTTCGAAATTGTCACCGCCAACTAAATTAGCGTACTCATTTGATTTAAAATCAGACATGCGCACAATAACTTTTTCAGGGGCATATGCTGCGGCTAAGGTAGAAATACCTTCGGTTAGCTTGGCAATATAAAACTCTACAGGGTTATCGTAACCCGCAATTATATCGCGAATTTCATCTTGTAAATCGGCTGATTGCTCATCAAAATTTAATAAAGCTTTAGGATGAACACCAATCATTTTGTTAATAATAAATTCTAAACGTGCTAATCCAATACCAGCATGTGGTAAACGAGCAAAAGCGAATGCGCGATCTGGGTTACCTACGTTCATCATTATTTTTAAAGGTAAGTCAGGCATTGCGTCGACTTCTGATGTGGTAACAGTGAAGTCTAATTTACCTTGGTAAATGAAACCGGTATCTCCTTCAGCACAAGAAACTGTTACGTCATCGCCTGTAGCAATTTTTGATGTTGCATCACCACAACCAACAACCGCAGGAATACCCATTTCACGAGCGATAATGGCAGCATGACATGTTCTTCCACCACGGTTAGTGACAATAGCAGAAGCACGTTTCATAATTGGCTCCCAATCTGGGTCGGTCATATCCGTAACTAAAACATCGCCTGGTAAAATTTTATCCATTTCAGCTAGCGATGATAATACTTTTGCCTGACCACTACCTATTTTATGACCAATAGAGCGCCCTTCACAGATAATATCTGCCGTTGCTTGTAATTGAAATTGCTCCATTACATTAGCATTTTCACGACTTTTAACTGTTTCTGGACGTGCTTGTACTATATATAGTTTACCGTCTAGGCCATCTTTAGCCCATTCAATATCCATTGCTCGGCCATAATGCTTTTCAATGATAACCGCTTGCTTGGCGAGTTCTTCAACCTCTTTATCATTAAGTGAAAAGGTATCAGATTGTGCTTGGTCGATATCGACAATTTCAACTTGCTTGCCATGTTCTTCGTTAGCAGCGTAAATCATTTTAATGGCTTTACTACCAATATTACGGCGTACAACTGCAGGTTTTCCTTTAGCTAACGTTGGCTTATGAACATAAAATTCATCTGGGTTAACGGCACCCTGCACAACCATTTCACCTAAACCATAGCTTGAAGTAACAAATACCACATCTTCAAAACCAGATTCAGTATCGATAGAGAACATAACGCCACTTGATGAAATATCACTGCGAACCATACGTTGAATGCCAGCGGAAAGCGCAACACCGCGGTGGTCGTAGCCTTGATGTACACGGTAAGAAATAGCACGGTCGTTAAAAAGAGAGGCAAAAACGTGTTTAATCGCTACCATTACAGCATCGAGTCCACGAACGTTTAGAAAGGTTTCTTGCTGGCCAGCGAAAGAAGCGTCTGGCATATCTTCAGCGGTTGCAGATGAACGAACAGCAAATGAGGCATCATCAGCAAAACCACCTGCAAGCTTAGCGTAAGCTTGTTCAATATCGCTTTGCATATCAGGTAGGAATGGGGTATCGATAATCCATTGACGAATTTTTGCACCGCATTCAGCTAAAGCATTTACATCACTGACATCTAAATCATCAAGCAACCGATAAATTTTATCGTTTACACCACTTTGTTCTAGAAATTCATTAAAAGCAAACGAGGTAGTTGCAAAGCCACCAGGCACTTGCACACCCACATTCGAAAGATTGGAAATCATTTCACCCAATGATGCATTTTTACCGCCAACACGGTCAACATCATTCATTCCTAAATCTTCATACCAAAGCACGTATTCTTGCACGACAACATCTCCACTAGACATAATAAAATTTAAGAAAGCTATCTATCAAAAATATGCTAAAAATATCTTTCTTAACGCTTTTATCTATTTTTGTACTAATAAGTGGTTTATTTCATGCCACAGACATTTTACACTGCTAACCTTGAAACTAAAGTACTATTTAAATATTTTCACCTTTCATTTCAGAATAATATATAGGATAAAAAATGCGGGCAGCTTTTTATATTTCGGACGGCACAGCAATAACATCTGAAGTTTTTGGTCATGCACTGTTATCTCTTTTTCCTATGGAGTTTGAGCATGACACTATTTCTTTTGTTGAAACAAAAGAAAAAGCAATTGAAGCATGTAAACGTATTAATAAAGCAGCCAAGCGAACCGGTATGCCGCCTTTAGTATTCCATACCTTTGTTAATCCAGATATTAGAGAAATTATTGACGGCTGTGATGGGGTTATTTATAACTTCCTCGAGCACTTTATTGCCCCACTTGAAGAAAAGTTGGGTATTAAAGCAAAACCTAAAGCCCATAGAACCCATAGTATTCATGAAAACAGTTATGATTATCGTATCGACGCGGTTAACTACTCGTTAGCTAATGACGATGGCTCAAATGTTACTAACTATGAGCATGCCGATGTTATCCTCGTTGGTGTTTCTCGCTCTGGTAAAACACCAACAGCGCTTTATTTAGCACTGCAATATGGTATTAAAGCAGCAAATTACCCTTTTACCGATGATGACATGGACGAATTAAAAATACCGTCGTTTTTAAAAATGCATAAAAAGAAAATATTTGGCTTAACAATAGACGCAGAAAGACTTGTCGATATTCGCGATGGCAGAATGGCAAATACAAAGTACTCTTCTGCTCGCCAATGTCGGATGGAAATACGAGAAGTTGAAAAGCTCTATAAACAAGAAAAAATTCCCTTCCTAAATACGACTAAACTGTCTGTTGAAGAAATAACGGCTAAAATACTATCAGAAACCGGTCTTCAGCGTTATAAATATTAACTTATAACAATTTAGTTTCATTAATTCTTCGAAAGCGGTTCACATAATTGCTTATATTCGTTATGTTAGCGCGATAATATTATTGCGCTGCATCAATATATGCAGGCTAACCAGCATTTGAAAGAACATGACTATAAAAACAGATGAATTTAGAACCACATTAATTGATAATTTAGTTTCGCCTGCTGAACTTGCAGAGCAAATACCGCTTGACGACGACACCGCCAATTTCATCATTAAAAGCCGTAAAGAAATTGAAGCCATCATTAAAGGCGACGACAAACGTTTATTGGTTATTATTGGCCCTTGCTCAATACATGACACTGAAGCGGCCATTGACTACGCAAAAAAATTAAAAGTACTGCAAGAAAAGTATGCCAGCGAATTACTGATAGTCATGCGAGTATATTTTGAAAAGCCTCGTACCACTGTCGGTTGGAAAGGTTTAATCAGTGATCCTGATCTAGACAAATCATTTAAGGTTGCTAAAGGTTTAAATTTAGCCCGCAATTTATTAATGGAAATTAATAAATTAGGTTTAGCTGCCGGAACTGAATTTTTAGATATGGTAACTGGCCAGTATATTTCAGATTTGATCAGTTGGGGGGCTATTGGTGCGCGTACAACAGAAAGCCAAGTTCATAGAGAATTAGCTTCTGCGCTTTCATGCCCTGTTGGTTTTAAAAATGGTACTGACGGTAACATTCAAATAGCCGTTGACGCTATAAAAGCTTCTAGCGTTCCACACGTGCTTTATTCACCTGATAAAAGCGGCCAAATGTGTATTTATCAAACACATGGTAATCCATACGCACACGTAATTTTACGAGGTGGTAAAGAGCCAAACTATCAAGAAAAGTATATTACACAGACCTGTGAGACATTAGATAAAGCAGGTTTACCTGAGAAAGTAATGATTGATTGCAGTCATGGCAATAGTTATAAAGATCATAACAAACAAATTGACGTTGCAAATTCATTAGCTGAGCAAATAACAACAGGTAATCAATCTATATTTGGTGTAATGATTGAAAGCTTTATGGTTGCAGGAAATCAAAAAGTTGTACCAAATGAGCCATTAGTTTATGGTCAAAGTATTACCGATGCATGTATCAATTTAGATACCAGCGAAGACATACTAACGGTTTTAGCTAATGCAATTAAAACCAGAGTGTAAAACCAGAATGTAAAACCAGAGTGTAATAGCAGTAAAACTCAAGATTGGCATTTCTGGGGAGTCGGCTTTAATCTAAGCTACCTTATTTAACCTGAACTCTGGATAATGCGTACTTGATACGCAAGTTGCTGCTTATCCAGAATTCAGGTTATTTAATGTGATGCTCTGAAACTTAAATTCAAACAATAAAAAAACCGGATATCAAATTGATAGCCGGTTTTTTATTTTTAACGTATTGTTAAAACAAAACTAATCAATAACAAAAAGCTCGTTATTAAAAGAAGTTCGCTTTAAATTCAACACCCCAGAAACGAGGTTCGTTAACATAACCTGTTAAGTTATTGAAATCGATCGCACCAGTAAGTTGCTCTTCATCAGTAATATTACGACCAAATACAGCCACTTCATATTCAGCGCCGTCGGTGTACCATTCGTACCCAACACGTATACCGCCTTCTAGTAAGCCATCGCCAGTAAACTCTGTTGACTCATATAAGAAGAAGTTAACTTCACTACGGTAAGACCAATCTGTGTAAATATAAAGTTCACCATCAGCAATTTCTTTAGTCCAACGAGCAGCAAAGTTTGAAATCCACTCTGGAGATTGCGGTAGTGAGTTACCATCGATTAACGCTAAACCGTCACCATTTAGTGGTGAAGTTACTGTACAACCACCGCCACAACCTGGCACAGCTACATTTTTATCTTGTAATTCTGTATGGTTATAACTAACGCTTGCTGTTAATACTAAATCGTCTGTAACAAAGTATTCTGAGTCAAGTTCAAAACCGTAACCAACTGACTTATCAGCATTAAGTAAACTTGCTACGTTACCAGTACCACCAACAGCTGTTAATTGTTGGTCATTCACAACATAGTAGTAAACCGAGCCATCAACACGTGCGGTATTTTCTAAAAATACTGATTTAAAACCAGTTTCTACAGAGTCAACAGTTTCAGAATCAGCTGTTGTTGAGTTAGCTGAGAATAATAAACTACGTCCCTGGATACTTGGCGCACGGTAACCACGAGCTAAACGTGCATAAACGTTAGTTTCATCATTTAATTTGTAGCTAGCACTTAAGTCACCACTGACTTGTGAATCTTGTACATTGTTACTTTCAGTAAAGCTTGGTGCGCCAAATGGAGATTGAACTAATTCGCCATCCCAATCACGTTTGTCGTCTGAATAACGTAAACCACCGTTAATCGTTAACTTATCTGAAACTTCATAATCAAGTGATGCAAAAACTGCCCACGCCGAAGTTTCCATTTTTTGGATAGCAATACCGTTTTGTGCACCACCACCTAAAGTATCAAAACTTAAGTTGTTAATCGTTAAGTCTTCATCAAAAAGGAAATAACCAAATTGATAATCAAACTTACCTAAGTCATTACTCGCGATACGTATTTCTTGAGTAATTTGTTTGTGATCTGGCATTCTTGCGCCAGTTTCTGATGGGAATGGAATAAAACCAGGTCCCATTTCAGGTAAGAAAGAAGCACCGTAGCCACCATCAATATCACCAACTGAAAACATTTCAGCAGACTCATAACCAGTAACAGAGGTTAGTGTGTGATCGCCCATGTCATATTCAAGCCTTAAACTAGCACCTTTCATATCAACCGTTTGGTTGTTACGAGAAGCAGCATCATGAAATACAGTTTCACGATCAAAGTCATCAACTAATTCATTAGTGCCCGGCTTGATGATATTTGCTCTAAAAACACGAGCATCAGCTTCTGCATCACGAAAATGATAGTTAAACAATGCAGAGAATTCATCACTTGGTTCCCATAACAATTGTAAGCGACCAGCAGTTTCACTGTAGCCACCTAGTTGGTCTTCAGCTTCAAAACCAGGTGCTTTGTTATCTATCCAATCATCACGATCTTGTTGTAATAATGCAACTCGAGCTGATAATGTATCGGTTAAACTACCACCTACTGCTACACGTAAATCAGTGGTATCAAAACTACCGTATGAAGCAGAAACACTTGCGTCAAAATCTTGTGTTGGCTTTTTCGATTGAACTTTAACAATACCAGCGGGAGTATTACGTCCAAACAATGTTCCTTGAGGACCACGTAAAACTTCAACGCGCTCAATGTCAAACATTGGCATACCTTTAGTTAAGGCATTTTCTAAAACAACATCATCGTATATTAACGATACTGGTTGTGAGGCTAGTAGATCAAAATCTGTGTTGCCTAAACCACGAATATAAAATCTAGGGAATGTACGACCAAAAGAAGATTCAATGAGTAAGCTTGGTACTTTAGCTGAAAGTGCTCTAACATCCATACCAGATGAACCTAAAACCTCTAATTTTTTAGGGGTAAGTGCTGATACAGAAATTGGAACTTCTTTGATATTTTCTGTACGCTTACGAGCGGTAACTTCTATAACTTCAACGCCAACAACATCAGCGTTTTTAGCACTTTCTTCTGCTAATGCTGATGTTGAAACACCTGCAGCAGATGCTAAAATAGCCGCATTTACGCATAGTGCGAGCGACGTCTTCTTAAAAACATTCATGTAGTACTCTCCCAAGAACTGTTTATGTTTTGTGTAAAATTTATTTTTCTCATTTTACTGTATGTTATCAGTAAAGTGGTTAACTTTTAATTGTTATAAATCAAGATCAGATAAAAAACTAGTACCATAAGGCATTTTATCTAATGAAAATAAATCTGCGATAGTTTGACCGATATCAGCAAAAGTACCGCGCTCGCCGATATTAACAGATCGTACCTGTTTGTGAAATGCTATTACAGGGACATATTCACGCGTATGATCGTTACCCGGCCACGTTGGGTCACAGCCATGATCCGCGGTTAAAAACAATACATCGTCATCGTTCATGGCTGAGATAATTTCAGGCATACGTTTGTCAAAGTTTTCAAGTGCTAATGCATAACCAACGGGATCACGACGGTGACCGTAGTCTTGGTCAAAGTTAACCAGGTTAGTAAAGATTAAACTCTTGTCTTGTGCGCTATTTATATGAGTAATTGTGGCATCTACAAGTGCGTCTATACCCGTTGCTTTGGTTTTTTCACTGATACCTTGATGGGCATAAATATCGGCAATTTTACCAACGCTAATCACATGGCCACCCGCTTGTGTAAATGCATCTAGCACTGTAGGTGATGGCGGTAGAATAGAATAGTCACGTCTGTTACCTGTACGGGTAAAATCTGCAGGACTGCTGCCTACAAAAGGACGAGCGATTACACGACCAACATTCATATCGGCAAGTAATTCACGAACTGTTTCACAGTATTTATAAAGGTTATCTAAGCCAAAATGCTCTTCGTGTGCAGCAACTTGAAACACACTATCTGCTGATGTGTAACAAATAGGCAAGCCTGATTTAATATGCTCTTCACCGAGTTTATTAATAATGTCAGTACCTGAAGCATGACAATCACCTAAAATACCTTTATAACCTGTAGCTAGGTTAATTTTATCAATAAGGTCAACAGGAAAAGCATTACCTTCCTTAGGGAAGTAATCCCAATCAAAAAGTACAGGAACACACATCATTTCCCAATGACCACTAGGTGTATCTTTACCGGTACTTAATTCTGCAGCATAACCATAGGCGCCCTGCTCAGGTTTTTGCTCTTCTACAGGAAACTCGCTCTTACCAGCTTCAAATGCCGCTTGAACTAAACCCATTTTAGCTAAATTAGGCACGCTGATTTTACGTTTTTCGTGTTGATAGAAGTATCGCGATAAATTAGCAAAAGTATTGGCATTAATATCGCCAAAATTTGCTGCATCAGGTGCATGACCCACGCCAAAGCTATCGATTACTAAAACTATTGCTCTTGCCATTTTGATTTCCTGTCTTTAATTTACGTATTTTAACAAATTTTAAAAATTTATCCTCGTAAATATTAATAAATTTCATGACCAATTGGTCAACATGTGATACTTTACCAAGCTATAAATTATAGACAACAGATATTTTGTAAATATTTAACGCAGAGTTATTGCTTTTGCTTAAATTTTAATGAATTTCAGATAAATTAGTCCATAATATGAGTGCGGTGAGTTGTTCTCAGTCACATCGCAAATAATAATTACTTAACATTTTGTTAATCATATTTTTAAGGCTCTCTGTTTTGCAAATCAATAAACCGACAATTATCGCGGTAACCGGCGCTTCTGCATCTGGAAAATCACTTTATGCGCAAACAATTTACGATGAATTGTTACCTGAATTAGGATCGAGTGGCATTGCCATTATCAAAGAAGATTCTTACTACAATAGTCAATCACATTTATCGATGGAAGAACGTGTAAAAACTAACTATGACCACCCTAGTGCATTTGAACATAGTCTACTTTCAAAACACTTAACACAGTTAAGCAATGGCGAAAGTGTAGATATACCCACTTATTGCTATAAAACCCATACCCGTTTACCTGAAACAATTCATTTAGATCCCACACCTATAATTTTAATCGAAGGTATTCTTTTATTTTCGGATAAAGAGCTAAGAGATAAATTCGATATTAAAATTTATATAGATACTCCGCTTGATATTTGTCTTGTGCGAAGAATTAACAGAGATACTGTCGAGCGTTCACGAAGCGTAGCGTCAATTACAGAACAATATTTAACGACTGTTCGACCTATGTATCGCCAACATATTGAGCCCAATAAGCCTTTCGCTGATATCGTCGTTACACGTGGCGGGAAAAATAGAATGGCCATTGAAATGCTAAAAGCAAAAATACGTCAGTTAATGAATAAACGCGTATAACGCTATAAAAATTTAAAATTAACTTAAATATAATTTAAATAAATATAATAACGATAACAAAGTAATTTATGAGGTAATTATGGAATTAGGTGCTCTTCGAGGAGTCTTTGGTATTTTCGCTTTATTAGCATTAGCATTTTTCTTATCAAAAGATCGCAGTGCAATAAATTGGCGAACCGTGGGTTTTGCTTTTTCATTACAGATTATATTAGGTGCTTTTGTACTTTACGTGCCTTTTGGTAAAGACATGTTGGGCTCGGTTACTAATGGTGTACAACAAGTTATTAATAGTGCTGAGGCTGGTATAAGCTTTTTATTCGGTGGTTTAGGCACCGATGCCATGTTTGAAAATGGTGTTGGCTTTGTTTTCGCGATTCGAGTATTACCGGTAATTATTTTTTTCTCATCCTTGATTGCTGTACTTTATTATCTAAATATAATGCAATGGGTAGTAAAAATTATTGGTGGCGGATTACAAAAACTATTAAAAACATCTAAGCCTGAATCACTTTCTGCGACCGCTAATATTTTTGTAGGTCAAACAGAAGCCCCGCTAGTTATTCGCCCATACATTTCAAAAATGAGTCAATCTGAACTTTTTGCTATTATGGTGGGTGGTTTAGCATCCGTTGCAGGTTCGATTTTAGCCGGTTATGCAGGCCTAGGGGTTAAACTTGAATATCTTATAGCCGCTTCTTTTATGGCAGCTCCGGGTGGTTTACTTATGGCTAAAATACTCTTACCTGAAACAGAAGAAATCAATAATGATTATAGTGATGTTGAGTTAGCTGAAGCAGGCGATAAACCCGCCAATGTAATCGATGCAGCTGCAACGGGCGCCGCTTCAGGTTTAAAGCTTGCAGTGAACGTTGGTGCCATGCTACTTGCCTTTATTGCTATTATTGCGTTACTTAACTCTATGGTTTCTGGCTTTGGTAATTTACTAGGGTTTGAAGGCATCACCATTGAATGGTTGCTTGGCTATATTTTTGCGCCGTTTGCTTTCCTTATTGGTGTTCCTTTTGAAGAAATGCTTCAAGCAGGTAGTTTTATTGGGCAAAAAATTGTTGTTAATGAATTCTTCGCTTATGTTAACTTTGTTGAAATAAAAGAAACACTTTCTCCAACAACTCAAGCTATCGTAACCTTCGCTTTATGTGGTTTTGCTAACTTATCATCTATTGCTATTTTACTTGGTGGTATAGGTTCAATGGCGCCGAATCGCCGTCCTGATATTGCACGTTTAGGCATGAAAGCAATGCTTGCGGCTACTATGGCTAACTTAATGAGTGCTGCTATTGCTGGCGTATTCGTCAGTTTATAACTTAAAGCATTAACATTATAATTTAACAGCCTAGTTTTTCGCTAGGCTGTTCCTATTCTAAATCAAAAAACTACAGAGAAACATCATGAGTACATTAGAAAGTTACGCACAACGTGCATTGCATATGATGGATTTAACCAGTTTAACCGACATTGAAACTGCTGAAGATATTATAAAACTTTGTAAAACAGCTAAAACTACCTGTGGCAATACCGCCGCTATTTGCATTTACCCTCGCTTTGTTCCATTAGCAAAAAAAATATTAGCGTTGCAAGGTACGCCTGAGATTAAAATAGCGACAGTGACAAACTTTCCTCACGGAAACGATGACGTAACTATAGCCGTTGCTGAAACAAAAGCCGCGATAGCCTACGGTGCTGATGAAGTTGACGTGGTATTCCCGTATAAAGCCTTAATGAATGGCGATGAAAAAATCGGTTTTGACCTTGTTAAAGCCTGTAAACAAGTTTGTGGTAAAAACACGCTATTAAAGGTTATTATTGAAACTGGTGAGCTTAAAACTGACGAACTTATTACCCAAGCCAGCGAGATTTGTATTGCTGCAGGTGCTGATTTCATCAAAACATCAACCGGCAAAGTGGCAACAAATGCGACACCAAAAGCTGCTGAGTTAATGTTAAAGGCCATTAAAAATAAAAATACACAGGTTGGATTCAAACCCGCCGGTGGTGTAAAGAATGCCGAAGATGCTAAGATTTACCTTGACTTGGCGAGTGATATTTTAGGCACAGATTGGGCTACTAAGAGCCACTTTCGCTTTGGTGCCAGTAGTTTACTGACTAACTTACTAAATACTTTAGGCGCGAGTGCTGAAGTAGCAAATCCTTTGAGTTATTAATTGATATTAAAATTAATAAAAACATAAATAACATAAACAATTAAACTCCCATAATTAGGACATTATTGAGCAATGGCACAATTATACTTTTATTATTCAACTATGAACGCCGGCAAGTCGACTCATTTATTACAATCTTCTTATAACTACCAAGAACGAGGCTTAGATACTTTGTTATTTACGGCACAAATTGACGATAGGTTTGCTAAGGGTAAAGTGTCATCAAGACTAGGTATTCATGCCGACGCGCTACTTTTCGATGATAATACCGATATATTCAGCCAGGTAAAGCAGCAAGTTGGTCAACGTAAAATTGCTTGTATCTTAATCGATGAAGCGCAATTTTTAACTAAACTACAAGTAAAAGAATTAACCGACATTGTTGATGAATTGAAAGTGCCGGTATTAGCATACGGTATTCGCACTGATTTTCTCGGTGAGACTTTTAAAGGCAGTGCGGCATTATTAGCTTGGGCTGATAAGTTAGTCGAATTAAAAACAATTTGTCATTGTGGTAAAAAAGCCAACTTTGTTATGCGTTGCGATGAAAATGGTCAAGCGGTACAAGGCGGAGAACAAATTGAGGTGGGTGGTAATGAACGTTACGAATCTTTATGTCGTAAACATTTCAAAGCACAAGTTTGGAATATGTCTGTTTAAATCCTATTAATTGAACTAATACAAATAAAAAAGGAATGCGCTAACATTCCTTTAAATATTATTAAAACTGATGTTTAACGGTAATAATTAGAAAATTTCGTTTTAATGCCCTTCAATAACCACTTCGACTCTGCGGTTGTTATATCGACCCGCTTCAGTTTCATTGGTGTCGATAGGTTTAAGTTCACCATAACCTATTACCGTAATAGCAGATTCAGGTAAATTGCTAGATTGCATAAGAGTTTTTGCAACTATGTTTGCTCTTGATTCTGACAATGGTTGGTTTGATGTTTGTTTACCACGCCAGTCTGTATGCCCCTCAAGTGTTAAGTTAACTTCGTTATATAACGTTAATTGCTGGGTTATTTCATCAATTTTTTGCTTATACTCGCTACTGATAGCTGTAGAGTTATTATCAAACTGAATGATAAATTTTTGTGTTACCGGACAGCCTTTTATATTAACAACTAAGCCTTTAGCGGTATTTTTACATTGATCTTCTTGGTTCAGAACTCCATCAGCATCTGAATCTGGATTGTTAACTGGTATAATAGTCGTCTGTGCTTTGGGTGCTGTTTTTGACATTGATTCAGAATTTGATTTAACCTTCGGTTTAAGTTTGGTAATTGAGCGAGATAAACTTTTCGCTCGCTTAACTGTTTTACTTTCACCGAAGAACTTGCTGATAGTTAACCCTAGATAAATCGCATCTTTATCATAGCTGTCAACTTCAAACCGTGTCATCCAACTATCATTAAACCGCCACTGAACTCCGCCGCCGAATACAAACTGGCTACTATTAAGTTGATCATGGTATTGTTCAAAGTTACTACTGGAGTCTATCAATGAAACCCCTGCCCTGATAAAAGCATTCCATTCACTCCCTACTGGCATAAACCAATAACCGGCTTGTGCAGCAATCCCTGTATACTCGACTTTCAAAGTGTCTATAATATTTGGATTAGAATTATTTAAACGCGCTTCACCTAAGTCGCTATAACTCAACTCAGCAAACCAATGGTCGTTAAATGCATAACCACCATAAAGTTTATAAGAACTGCCATTATTATCGAAGACTTTCCAGCCGGAGTCATTTTCATTAGGATCAAGAAACGACATACCAAGTGAGCCTGAGAGGTACCAGCACCCCTCATCCTCTAGGTTTTGACAATTTTTCTCAGCTTGACTAGAAAAACTCATCGATATCAATAAAGCTATTGCCATGAATTGGCGTTTCCTACGCATTACTACCATGAATAACATTCCTCCAATAATTAAAAATCCACTACTACCTGCACCTTTCAACGTTGACTCAACTTTACGAGGTTCCTGTAAGTTATCGTTGATACCATCATTGTTAAAGTCACCATTTTCTTGGCTGTCTGATATGCCATCGCCATCACTATCAAGATCTTTATAATTCGGTATTCCATCTCCATCTGAATCTATATCACCCTCTACGTTATCGCTTATCCCATCACCATCACTGTCAAGGTCTCGGAAATTTGCTATACCGTCACCATCTATATCAATCAAGTCAAGTGCGTTGTCATCAATGCCATCAAGGTTCGCATCATTGCCAAGGGTAAAGTCAACATCAATAGCATCATCAATACCATCATTGTCACTGTCTACTCCACTAAGTTGCGCAAGTACTTGTTCTTGTGAATCGTTTATACCATCAGAATCAGAATCTAAGTCAAGGTAATCAGGTATACCGTCATTATCAGTATCTGCGATAACAAATATATCATCTATACCATCACCATCATTATCTATACCCCCAGTAGTATCTACATCATAGGCATCATCGATACCATCGCCGTCTGAATCCAGACCTGTAGGTGCAGGTCTATCTGCTTCAAATGCATCTGGTAGTCCATCATTATCACTATCAACATCTAAATAGTCTGGTATTCCATCACCGTCACTATCGCCTACGCCTTCAACTATATCTGCGATGCCATCATTATCGTCATCTTTGTCAACATGTGATGGTATTCCGTCCCCATCATCATCTGTGCCAGGGCTAGTGCCTCGACCACCTGGGTTAGCGTCGTAGCTGTCATAAATCCCATCACCGTCAATATCATCTGCAGGGTCAATCATGCCATCGTTATTTACATCTAAGCCAGAACCCGGTGTGCCAATAATGTCAAAAACACCATCATTATTACTGTCTAGGTCGCGATAATCAGGTGTTCCATCACCATCTGTATCTATTGGGCTTATGACTAACACATTAGGATCATCAGCAAAGCCATCACCATTTTCGTCAGTAACACCAGCTTCTTGAGTATCTAACAGGCCATCGTTATCGCTGTCTAGATCATGCATATCTATAATACCGTCTCCATCAGTATCCGTTAAATTGATATCATCATCTATACCGTCGTTATTAACGTCCATGCCTCCGGTAAAGTCGATATCAAATGCATCATCAATACCATCCATATCGGCGTCAACACCACTAACATCGGCTTCAACACCATCGCTAATACCATCGTTATCGCTGTCTAGGTCTAAGTAGTCGGCAATCCCGTCACCATCAGTATCAGTGAAGGTAAGTAAGGCATCATCAATACCATCACCGTCAGCATCAAAACCGCCTGTAACATCAACATCAAAGACGTCATCAATACCATCACCATCAGAATCAGCACCACCAGTTGCATCTACATCATATTGATCAGCAATACCGTCTGAGTCTGAATCGATTGCACTTAGCTGCGACTCTACAACATCTGGAACACCGTCATTATCGCTATCTACATCAATATAATCAGCTACACCATCATTATCAGAGTCTGTTGGTAATACATCATCATCAATACCATCACCGTTAGTGTCTACACCACCAGTTTGGTCGACATCGAAGCTGTCATCTATGCCATCGCCATCAGTGTCGACTCCACTATTACCTGCTTCAAAACCATCGACAATGCCATCATTATCAGAGTCGGTATCTAGATAATTTGGAATACCATCCATATCGTCATCGCCAGTACCTTCAACAATATCAGGAATACCGTCACCATCTTCATCTAGACTAGTGTCTAAGTAGTCAGGTGTTCCATCGCCATCACTATCTCCAGCCCCTTCATCAGCGTCGCTAATGCCGTCGCCATCAGAATCACTATCTAAGTAATCAGGAATACCATCTCCATCGGAATCACCATTACCTTCATCAGCATCATTGATACCATCGTTATCAGAATCACTATCTAAATAATCTGGAATGCCATCACCGTCACTGTCACCGTTGCCCTCGTTTGAGTCATTAATGCCATCACCATCAGAGTCATTGTCTAAGTAATCTGGAACACCATCACTATCGGTATCACCATTACCTTCATCTGCATCGCTTATTCCGTCACCATCAGAGTCATCGTCTAAATAATTAGGAATTCCATCGCCGTCTGTATCACCATTACCTTCATCTGCATCGCTTATTCCGTCACCATCAGAGTCAAGGTCCAGGTAATCAGGTGTTCCATCACCATCTGAGTCAACATTGCCTTCAGAAGCATCATGAATACCATCGCCATCTGAGTCGGTATCTAAATAATTAGGGATACCATCACCATCGATATCGCCAATTCCCTCATCAGAGTCGTTGATACCATCGCCATCAGAGTCAGTGTCTAAATAATTTGGAATACCATCGCCATCAATATCGCCATTCCCCTCGACAACATCAGGAATACCATCACCGTCTGTATCTATATCGCTATCTTGGAAGTCAGGTCTGCCATCTTCGTCGCTATCTGGCAAAGCAATATTATCGTCTACACCATCATTATTAGCATCAACGCCACCGGTTTCGTCTACATCAAATGCATCGTCTATACCGTCATTATCACTATCGATACCTGCTGCACCAGACTCAACACCATCATCTATGCCGTCGCCATCACTATCAGTATCTAAATAGTCAGGAGTACCATCCATGTTAGTATCAGAATTACCTTCTAAAACGTCTGGTAAACCATCATTATCGCTGTCGGGGTCGAGATAATCAGGACTGTCGTCCATATCTGTATCAACGGGTGCAACGTTGTCATCTATACCATCAAGGTTAGTATCTGTGCCGCCGGTTTGGTCTACATCTAAGCTGTCATCAATACCATCACCATCAGTATCATTACCGCTCAAACCTGCTTCAACGCCATCGTTTATACCGTCATTATCACTGTCGGAATCTAAATGGTCAGGTGTACCGTCACCATCTGAGTCTAGTGCGTATGGGCTGGTATTGTCGTCCATACCATCACCATCGCTATCAACACCACCAGTTTGGTCGACATCAAAGGCATCATCGATACCATCACCATCGGTATCTACACCTGTGGCACCATTCTCAAGAACATCAGGTAAGCCATCATTATCACTATCAGGGTCTTTGAAATCTGGTATGCCATCGTTATCAGTATCAATTGGCGTTACTGCATCGTCAATACCATCACCATTCGCATCAATTCCGCCGGTTTCATCAACGTCAAAGTAATCGTCAATACCATCGCCGTCAGTGTCTACTCCGAGAGCACCCGACTCAATGGCATCCGAAATACCGTCATTGTCACTGTCTAGATCTTGGAAATCTGGAGCAGTGTCAGTATCACTATTTGCGGGGGACGAATTGTCATCAATACCATCACCATTAGCATCTGTACCACCGGTAATATCTACATCGAAAGCATCGTCAATGCCGTCCATATCAGAATCAACATTTAAAGCACCAGACTCCCAAAAATCAGGAATGCCATCGCCATCACTATCAATATCAAGATAATCAGCGGCTAAATCACCATCGGTATTCGCTGCTACAACATTGTCATCAACACCATCACCATTGGTATCAACACCGCCGGTTTGGTCAACATCAATCGCATCATCAATACCGTCATTGTCGGTATCATTGCCGCTTGCCACTGCCTCATTCGCATCGGTAATGTTATCGCCGTCTGAATCAGTATCTAAATAATCAGCTATACCATCAGCATCACTATCAGTTATACCTGTAGCAGGGTTATTGTCTGCATCGAGGTTAGCATCTTCATTTGCTGTTGCTATACCATCGTTATCGTCATCTGGGTCAATTGCATCTATTACACCATCGCCATCACTGTCATTAGGATTATTTACATCACCAACTTCAGAACCATCTGGTATACCATCTTTGTCGCTATCGTTACTGGTAGGATCAAGGCCAAGGGCAATTTCATCTTCATCACTAATGCCATCACTATCTTGGTCAAAAATAACCACAACTGACGTCGCGTTCGTATCGTTTCCGGTTGAGTCTTGGCCTGCACCTTGCGCTAAACTAATTGCTACATCGCCGCCGCCATCAGGTGTAACTTCAACGGTATAAGTGTTGCCATCAATTATTGTGAAATTCGCTAAAGTAGAGTTTGTGAATTCAACATCACTGACATCAAAGTTTACAACGTCTTCGCTAAACTCGAAGGTCAGTACAAAGGTATTCGTATTGTTGACCGTGGCAGGCGCATTTAAGATAGACACAATAGGTTGGTCTTCATCTTTATCTGCAGTGAGTTGTGCAGCATTGCCTATATTACCAAAGGTATCAGTTTGGTTGGCATCAACAACAATTACATCTGTGCCATCAGCTATTGCGCTTATATCGAAGGTAGCATTCCATGTGCCATCAGGATTACAAGTAACTGCTTGGCTGCTAGGCGAAGCCCCAACAAGATCGACCGTGACATTACCGTCCCCTATAGTACAGGTACCGGTTACAGGGTAGCTCGCTTTATTAACAATATTGCCATCGACTAATGTATCAATTACAACAACGGGTAGCGTACTATCTTTATCACTTGCTTGGTTAGCAGTTGTGGTTGTATTACCCGATGCATCGGTTTGGTTCGCATTAACAACAATATTGTCTTCACCGTCTGCAATTGCACTGACATCAAATGTTGCGCTCCACGTTCCATCTGGATTACACACTACACTTTGACTAGCAGGGCTTGCTCCCGCTAGCATCACAACAACATTACTATCTCCTATTGAACAAGTACCCGTGACCGGATATGTAGTTACATTATTGGCATTAACTTCAACTAAAGGATCTACCGTCACTGCCGGAACAACCGTGTCTTTATCTGCTGATAATTGCACCGCATTACCCGTATTACCTGAATCATCAGTTTGGTTTGCATTGGCAACAATGGCATTGGTGCCATCTGCAATTGCCGAAACATTAAAGGTCGCAGTCCATGTTCCGGCTGCGGAACAGGCGACTGCTTGACTACTCGGGGTTGCACCAGCTATTGAAGTGGTTACGTTACCATCATTTATCGTACACGTACCCGTAATCACATACGCCGAAGCATTACTGGCATTAGCATCGCTGAGTGCGTTAATCACAACACTCGGTGCAATAATATCTTTATCTGCAGTCGCCTGTGTTGCAGTTCCTGTATTATTAACAGCATCAGTTTGAGTTGCATCAACTACAATAGCATTAGTTCCGTCTGCTATCGCACTTACATCAAAAGTGGCTGTCCAAGTTCCACCAGGCGAACAACTTACGGGCTGATTAGCGGGTGTTGCCCCAGCAATAAACACGGTGACATTACCATCATCAACAGAGCAACTACCACTTACAGTATAAGTACTAGCGTTAGCGGCATTTGCATCGTTTAAGGCATTAATACTCACGGTAGGAGGTACAATATCTTTATTCGCACTTTGCTGAGTAGCATTACCGGTATTACCCGCGGTATCAGTTTGGTTTGCATCAGCAACAATTACGTTAGTGCCATCTGCAATCGCGCTAACATTAAATGTTGAACTCCATGTACCTGCCCCAGTACAACTTACCGCTTGGCTTGCAGGCGTAGCGCCAGCAACAGCAACGGTTACATCACCATCGCCAATGGTACATGTGCCGTTTACAGGATAGCTATTTTGATTTGCATTGTTACCTACTGTTAAAGCGTTAATAACAACTGTAGGTAATACCACATCTTTATTTGCTTCGTCATCAACTGCTGAGTTATTGCCACTTAAATCGGTTTGCTCAACAAATACGGCAATAACATCAGTGCCATCTGCAATGGCAGTGACATTAGTGGTAGCCGTCCACATACCAGCATTACAAGTAACACGCTGGCGCTCAGGCGTTGCACCTGGTATATACACAGATACTTCTGTGCCAGCACTTTCACACATGCCAGTTACGTTATAGCTAGCCTGATTCGTAGCATTAGCAGCAGTTAATGAATTTAAAGTTAATGCTGGGCCAGTAGTATCTTTATCTGCATTTTTTTGTACGGCACTACCAGAGCTATCATTGGCATCTGCAACAATTACTCCAGTACCATCTGCAATAGGGCTTACATCAAAAGTTGCCTGCCAAGAGCCATCTGCACATACCGCAGTTTTTGAAGGTAAGCCAGAAATTAACACTGTTACAGGGGTATTAGCGTCAACACAGCTACCATTTATTGTATATGCGAATTGATTTTCTGTTGTCGCTTTACCTAAGTTATTCAAAGTTATTGCTGATGTGCTATCTTTATCGGCTGCTTTTTGTGTTGCATTGCCTACATTGCTATTTTTATCTGTTTGTGAGGCATTAATAATCACTTGGCCGAAGCCGTTATTAATACTAGAAACATCAAATGTAGCGGTCCAAATACCTTCTGCGCTACAAATAGGCGAGCTGGTGATACCCGAAGGCGTACCATCAAAATCATCTACTACAACAGTAACTACACCATCTCCGACGGTACACGTACCTGATATAACATAAGCAGTATCATCGGCTGCAGTAACTAATGTTGGATCGTCAATAGTTACCACTGGTGCTGTGGCATCAGCCGCACCAGAAATAACAAAACCATAATCCTCAACTTCACCTGAATTAAAACTGCCACCAAAGTCGCCAGATGTTAAAGGTGTATTAGAAATACGAATACGGGCAAAGCTATCTCCTGTTTGAGTGCCAGCAGGAATAGAGTCCCATGCAATGGTGATATCTTCTTCGTAGGTACCTGCAGCAATTTCATCTGTAGCTTCATTTACAACAGCACCAGCGTCTGAAATCTGATTAGTAAATTCGTCGGCTTCAAACGACCCATTACCATCAAAGTCAATCCAAGCCCCAATGTAAGCAGTTTGACCATTAAAGGAAGTTACATTGGCTGTTATAGCATAGGTTGTATCGGTATCGTCTAACTGTGGGAAAGTGGCAATACCGTCATCAACATCATCTCTTGCTGTACCATTACTATCATCAAAACCATCACGAAAGCCGTCAATATCACCGCTAGGCTGAGTGCCCAAATGTATGCCTTCTACAATAGTATGGCTTGGGCCAGATGAAGATAAAAGTGTTTGATAAGAGTCTGGCGCATCGCCTAAATCACCACCTGGCTCTGCACGTAAGCTTTTTGCTCTAAAAAAAGCCCAAGAGTCTAGAGTTGCATCCCCGTCATCGGTAACGCCAACAATTACACTCACTTCTTGATTTGGTGTTACTGAAGCACGACAAGTAACTCTTTTAGTAAAACCGTCCATCTCAGTGGTAAAATTTGCGGTACTGACTTCACCAGAATTTGCTCCTGGGTCATTATTTATAAACAATTCTGGGTTAATAGAAGGGCCAGCTGTTCCCACTGCAGGAGGAAACTCCCCTGCTCGGTTAACGGTATCTATACTAAACGCTTGATTATCGGGTGTGAGGGCACAATTTGTACCATCAACCATGATCTTTAGTTTATCATTAAAGCCTGAATTTACATATTCATTATATTCTTCTGAGCCAAAAACAAAGTCTAATATCAAGGTATCAAACTCAGGCTCAATTGTGAATTGCAGCTTTGCATGATCAAAGCCAGATTCTTCTAGCTCATTATCCAATGAAACCGTTCCACTAATAGTAGTACTTTGATTATCTGCAGTATTGGAGCCCCCCGTTGCGACTACCGGCTCGACTGAACCAGTACTGAGAATAACGCCACTGGAAAAGTCATTATCGCCAGTTGGGTCTAACAAGAAGCCGAAGTTATCGAAGACCCCAACCTGAATATTATCGCCTACAAAGTTTGAGCTGGTAATTGTTATCCCACTTCCGGTAAGTCGATTAACCAGATCAGTGGTTGTAATTGTTGAATCATCTTTTTGGGCTACACTTTCTCCTTTAGTTCCGACAGTTTCTGCCAGAGTAATCCCTGAATTTAATGATAATGTAACCAATACAGCAACTAATGACTTTTGCATATAATCCTTCCTGATAATTCATTGTGCAATTTCTAAATGAGCTAATACCTTTATGTAACTAAATTAAAAATGTTTAATTTTAAAATTCCCACCTACAGCTAAACCAACATTTATTTTCGGCATACTATTATCCACCTCAATCAACTGTTTTAGATTGAAACAAACAAAACTCATTGGCATTTGTGTAAAAGGGAGCGCAAACTAAAGCAATACTTAGGTATGTTTTCAGCTTACAGGGAGTTAATTGTAACGAAGAGAAGATTTTAATCCGTGTTTGACTCATGACTACTCCATCTGATCATTAGAAACATTTATTCTACAAGCATAAAATTAATACTAGTAAAGGATTTTCAAATCACAAATTAAAATTCAATTAAATTGTAACCCAGAGATTTATAGTTAATTCAGATGGTTATCTTGGCTACATAATCTTGCCTGTAACCATTAGTATTTAAGGATTAATAACAAACATTAGACAATTAACTTATAAATAAACTGATTAAAACCTAGGTTAAATAGTGTCGAAAATGGGGGGGATTATTAAAGCTTTTATTGATGAAAGGGAAAGATTCATTATCACTAGCTGATGTACGAATTGATAAAGCATTAATTAAACAGAAATACTGTTATGTAGCTGGATAAGTTGATTGCTGGCCAGTGCAAATGGTTAGCCAAAAATTAAATAAAAAAACAAAAGAGCTTGATGCCCCAAAATAGGTTAGCTTACTCAATTTACGTTGTAAGCTAACCTTTAATTAACGATGTAAACTCGTTCTATTTTTGAATAAAAAGTCTTAGTAACTTATAAAATTAAGTCACTTCTATTGCTTTTTTCTTGGCAGACATTCGATAAAAGGCAAAAAACAAAATAACCGCAATTTGCGCAATAGCTCCCTGCCAGGTTGAACCTACACCAATCCAAGGTAAATCAACATGTATTGGCAAGGCCGAAATACCGATCACTGCAGCTTCTTGTAAAGCGCTAATCGCTTTACCCATTAAGATAAATGCTAATGCGAGTAACAAATAAGTGGTCATAGAGAAAAAGCGCGCAATAGGTAATTTTATTGAATACTTTAATATCACCCAAGCGACTACCGCTAAAATAACCACACCGACTACAAAACCAGAAACCGCAACAGAATATTGCTCAGACGATGCTTGTGTTAACAACGACTGATAAAATAAAACCGTTTCAAACACTTCACGATACACGGCAATAAATGCAAGTAAGGTTAATCCCCATAATGTACCTGCCTTTAACTGGGTATTAATATGTTTTTGAATATAGGCTTGCCATTGCTCAGCATTGGTTTTACTGTGCATCCATATACCTACATATAACAGCATAACTGCGGCTAGTAGTGCTGCAACACCTTCCATTACTTCACGGCTTGCACCACTTATGTCTATAAGAGACTGTGCTAAAGCCCATGTTGCAACGCCGGCTATTAAAGCTAATATCCAACCAGCATGTACATATTTAACTGCATCACGTCTGTTGGTTTTAATTAGTACTGTCATGAGTGCAATAACTACTAATAATGCTTCAAGCCCTTCACGTAGTAAAATCACCAAACTCGCAGAAAACAAAGCACTGCTTGATAATGCTGCCCCTGTTAAAAGTTGCTCGGCTTCATCTAACTGAGTAAATATTTCAGCTGATAATTGTTTAAGTTGTTCTTCTTCCCCTGCCGTATTAATAACTTGTCGCAAATTAATAAGGTTTACTTCTATGTTCTTACGTAAAACTTCGTCTCTTGCATCTAAACTATTTTCAATTAATTCAAAACCATCAAGGTAAGCACTCACGGCAAGAGTATTAGCTTTGGCATATTCATTATTATGAAAGGCACTAATGGCAGCACTTAGTTGGCTTTTAGTGATATCAATTGGATTTTGTTGTTTATTAAACAATAAAGAAGGCGTTGAACGATATGTATCAATAAAATTGGCGTTAATATTTTCATCACTATTGATTAACTGGCTAGGATTAAAGTTTATCCAGTTTTGCAAATCAATGTCTGGTGCTGAATTTGTTGGAGACTTTATTGAAGGTTGTATTGCATTAGTTTTATCTTTAAATGCAAGTCCACCAACATAAAATGCTAATGACCAACGTTGCTGTTCTTTCAGCTGTGTAAACGCTGGCATTGCAGTATCATCTAAGCCGTTAGAAATAGCGTCAAACAAGCCTAACAATGAGCGGTTTACTGCTCTTGTTTTATCAGTAAAGTTGGTTGGCTCTGGTGATAAGCCCTTTGCTAAAATACCATCACCTTTGCCGGTAGCACCATGACAGCTAACACAGTTTTCTTGAAATAAAGTTTGTGTATCTTTTTCCGGTAATAATCTACTCGGTAATAATGACTCAGGTAATATAGCTAACAACTGACCACGAATTGTTGCGCTTATTTGGCGAATGTTACTTACAGACTCTTTGTTTTTAATCGCTTGTTCTAACGCTAACGATTCATTATAAATTGCTGCTTTTTGCTCCTCGCCAATTTGACTCGAAACTCGCTCAACAATCATAGATGAAAACTCAAGCATTTCTTGGTATTCACCTTCATTAATCACTAAACCATTTTCAACCGCATCAGCGTAATCAACACCTATATATTCTGCTAACTGAGCTAACTGTCGTAATTGAGCGGTATCGTTAGTTTGGGCAGAAGCCTGTATTGAAAGCAAATTAAGCGACAGAAAAAGCACTGTCGCTATGCTGAATAACGTGTGTTTAATTTTTAATAATAAACTATTGGAATGACAAAAATAGGTAGCGCTTTTCTTCATGTTAAATAACCTTAACCATATTGCGTAATGATAACTATTATCAATTGTAAGCTATGTATTAACAAATGTAATTAATTAAATTTACTTAAAATGTAGCTAAAGTGTAATAGTCTAAAGTACTAATGTTTAAAGATTATTCTGAAGGCTATTTATTCACGATATTCTTAAAATAATTTGAAGTTAATTTTCAACATTAGGTCGATTTAACGCTATGATAAATACCACGTAAGTTAATCAATTAAATGTTACCTAGTCTGTTCCATTTCAAATTGCAGCCTCATTAAGTCATCCCTTAATACACTAAAATTAAAGCGGTCAACTTTTAACTTTAATCTTGCCTATTTTCTCATAAGCTATTGATTTACAATAATCTACAGATAATTCACTCATGCTAATATGCATTATATTTAAGACTGGTTTATTTAACTAATAATGTTCCGTTATACATTTTCATTTGGCAATGGAATACATATTCACCTTGTTGCATAGCCGGTAGTTGTATTTTTACAAGTTTATTAAGCGGTAGTTCTGCGCTTATGTCAAAGTCAGGGAACATCACAGTCGCAGCACACGAGCTAGAGTCTTTGCGAATAAAATTAATATTTAAAGGCTTATTCTCAGGCGATAGCAGATGAGCAGGTTGATAAATTCCTGAATCAACCACCACAGTAACTTCATTACTGCACTTGTTATCAATCTTTTCACTTTTAACAGCTACCGCTGTTGCCGTAGGTTTATATAGCCAAAACCACCATATAATTAAAATAATTAATCCTAAGCCCGTTAAATTGATCAGTAACATGCGTTTGCCCTTTAATTATTTCTATTGTGGTTTGAATAAGCGTAAACGGTTGGCATTACTTACCACCGTTAATGATGAAAATGCCATTGCAGCACCGGCGACAACGGGGTTTAACATTAAACCAAAAAATGGATACAAAATACCTGCGGCAACAGGTATACCGGCCACATTATAAATAAAGGCACCAAACAAGTTTTGTTTAATGTTGGCTAATGTTGCTTTACTCACCGCAATAGCATCAGCAAGGCCATGTAAAGATCCTCGCATTAAGGTAATGTCGGCACTTTCAATCGCTACATCTGTGCCCGTGCCAATAGCAAAGCCAACATTAGCTAAGGCTAAAGCGGGTGCATCATTAATGCCATCTCCTGTCATACCTACAATTTCACCTTGCGCTTGTAACTCAGCAACTTTGTTAGATTTTTCTTCCGGTAGCACTTCAGCAAACACTTCTTTAATACCAACTTGCTGTGCTACTGCATTTGCCGTTGCTCTGTTATCACCCGTTAGCATTACCACTCTAATATCTTTAGCTTGTAGTCTTTTAATGGCAGCCACTGAGTCAGCTTTAATCGGATCTGAAACCGCTATAATCGCCACTAATTTATTATCAATAGCTAAATACATAGGTGTTTTTGCGCTATCAGCAAGTTGCTGCGCACGTGCTACAAAGTCATTTAACGCTATAGCGTTTTTTAACATCAGCTTTTGGTTACCAAAAATTAACTGCTGATTGTTTAACTTAGCTTGCACCCCATAGCCTGCAATAGCGTTAAATTCTGAGGTGTTCTCAAGTACAAGATTCTTAGCAAGTGCTGAGTCAACAATAGCTTGGGCAAGTGGGTGCTCTGAGTTGCTTTCAATACTTCCAGCTAAGGTTAAAATTTGTTGCTCGCTATAGTTCCTGTCAGCAATAATAATGTCAGTAACTGAAGGTTTTCCCTCAGTAATTGTGCCTGTTTTATCTAATATCATTGCAGTAATTTTAGAGGCCGTTTGTAGCGCTTCACCATGTCGTATCAACACCCCCGATTCTGCAGCTTTACCGACACCAACCATAACAGACATAGGCGTTGCTAAACCCAGGGCACATGGACAAGCGATAATTAACACCGTTGTTGCTGAAACAACGGCATAAGCAATAACAGGATCTGGTCCAAAGTTAAACCAAACTAAAGCGCTTAGAATTGCAATTATCATGACAACAGGAACAAAATACGCTGAAATTACATCGGCTAATCGTCCAATTGATGGCTTAGAGTTTTGTGCTTTTTTCACCATATTAATAATGTGTGCTATGGCTGTGTCTTTACCTATTCTCGTGGCTTGAAATAAAATTGAGCCTGATTTGTTAAGTGTGCCAGCAACAATTTCATCGCCCTTACCTTTTTCAATAGGCATAGGTTCGCCTGTTAACATTGATTCATCAATGGCAGTATTACCCTGTATTACAACCCCATCTACAGGCACTTTTTCACCTGGACGAACGCGTACAATGTCATCAAGTAAAACCTGTTCAATCGCAATATCAAGCTCTTTATTGTCCCGTACAACCCTCGCGGTTTTAACTTGTAAGCCAATTAAACGTTTTATCGCTTCACTGGTTTTTCCTCTGGCTTTGACTTCAAGCGCTAAACCTAAATTGATTAAACCAATAATCATGGCGGTGGCTTCAAAATAAACATGGCGAGCCATCTCTGGCAACACCATAGGAAATAAGACCACTACCATAGAATATAACCAAGCAGTGCCTGTTCCTAAGGCAATTAAAGTATCCATATTAGCGCTATGATTAACCAGTGACTTCCAAGCACCTAAGTAAAAATGTTTACCCGAAAAGTACATGATAGCCGCACACAAAACCCCAATAAATAACCAAACAGTTCGCGCTAAAGATGTGTCAGCCGTCATTGCCCCACCAGCCAGGCCATAAACAATTAACGGAATTCCTAAACCTAAGGCCATCCACATTTGTTTGATTAGGCTGTTATAATATTTTTGATCAGCAATTTCTTTCTCATCGATTAATTCATTATCGCTACTCTCACTAACACTTTTGGCGTTATAACCAATAGATTCAATCGCGTTAATCAATACTTTAGCGTTAACATCACCTGTAATTGAAACCATGCGTAAAGCAAAGTTCATTTGTGCATTCTCAACACCAGAAATATTGTTTAATACGGTTTCAATTTTGCCTACACAACTCGCGCAACCGGCTCCTTCAATGATTAATTCTTGCGTCGATTCAGTTAATTTACTCATCACTTTTCCTTTGCTAGATTAATATTTCCCTGCTTCTATTAGGTGACATATCATTTGTCCAGTTGGCGCTTTATCAGGCTTACTTTGCCAATCATCAATCGCGCTTCTTAGTTTTTCTCGTAATTCAAATGCTGCTTGAAATTGCTTTTCTGTTTCAGCCAAATGATTTTCGATAATCTCTCTAACCAATGGACAAGCAAAATGTCCTTTATCGGATTCCAATAAAATATTTTTGATCTCTGCAACTGAGAAGTTTAATTGCCGAGCACTTAAAATGAATTTAAGTCTATTCTGCGCAGTTTTCCCATAATTTTTATAACCATTCGTTGGATTTTTACTTGCCGTTATAAATTCAATTTTGGTGTAATATCGAACGGTATCAGGCGTGGTGTTCATTGCATTTGCTAGCTCAGTAACTGTCATAGCTTTAACCTTTGGTCGATAAATTAAGTAGCTTAATTTTAATAATTTGAATAGATTTTACAGCTGTGTCTAAGACACAGGTCAAGCGAATAATGTCAAAAAAACTGTCTTTCAAAACAGTTACCTTTAAAACCATAACCTTCAAAACTATTGCCTCCTAAACCATACTCTTCGAAACAACCCCCTTCGAAACAGTGAGCATTTAAAATACCCACGCACTTGGCCTTTTCACATTAATTTTTATCATTCCCTATGACTTATTATCACTTAATTTTCCTAGACATTACTGGCTAAGTTGACAATAAAGCTAGCGATGACTTATGAATACAAACAATACCGTCTGCGGCATTAACAGCGAGTAAGCTGTCGTCTTCAAAAGCTACATGGCCTGGTTGTGCCGTAGGTTTGTATGCAGCTAATTCAATATGGGTGGCGGCCCATAAATCTTTGTCTAACTTAATTAATAGCCCCATATGCCCAAAACGCTTAACTTTTTGGTCAATATCATTTATCGACATTTTAAAATCTAAGATTCGTTCAGCAACATCTGTTCTAGGCCAATACGAGTGGTTAATTTGTGGGCGTGCAGCGTTATAGTAATGTTCGATATTGTCAAAGAAACGTTGTAACAAATTTACGGATTCAAGATGTACTTTTATCATCAAGGTGGTTAGCGTTTCATTGGCAGATTGTGACAACTGGCTCTGTAATATAATGTCACCACAATCAAATTTTTCAGCAATTTTATGTAACGTTATTCCTGAAAATTTTGGCTGCGTTATTAAAAAAGGTAAAGGTGTTGGGCCTCTACCCTCAGGCAATAATGTCGGATGAATATTAATGGCATACTTTACTTTGGTTACGGGGAGTAAATAAGAGTATTCAGCAACAATAAACATCTCTGCCCCGAGTGTTATTAATTGATTTAATTCACTCTCGCTCGGTTTATGGCTATGTAAAGGGATACAGTTGTCAGCGCATACGCTATCGATAATCGAAGAGTTACGTGCTGAATTATTTTTATATACTCTTAGTATTTCATGACCTTGGGCCAATAAATACTTTAAACATGAGGAGAATAAATTATTCCCAAAATAAACAATTTTCATAATCAGATTTCAATATAGTGGTTCAAAATAAAGCTTTTAAATATTTTATAAATAATATTTAGTTCAGCTATCTAAGTTAAGTAAAGGTATGGGTGAACTTATCATTAATTTTGCTGCAAATATTTTACGAGTTACTTTAGGTTTAAAACCAAGTTTAAGCATATGTTTGAATACCTTGCACAGCTTATTCAGTAATAAGACCTTTAATTAAGCATTAAAATTACCATAACAGGATTATTCGTTGATAACCCTGTTTCCACACGTAACTTATTTATAACTTTAGCTAGCCCTGTAAATATAAAAAGTTCATCAGCCCATTATTTGTTTTTGCAATCTCTAGCGTTAATCGATGAACAGCGCCATAAATAAAACAAAGCAGGTAAAACAAGTAAGGTTAATATCACCGCACTTAACATGCCGCCAACCATAGGAGCTGCTATTCTGCTCATCACTTCAGAGCCCGTACCTGTGCCATATAAAATAGGTAGTAAGCCAACAATAATGGCAGCAGCAGTCATCATTACTGGGCGCACGCGCATGCCAGCGCCATGCAACACCGCCTGAAATAAATCTGCTTTTGTTGTGGTAATATTTTTTGAGCTATGATCCTCTAACATGGTTTTATAGGCTTGGTTTAGATACACCAACATAATCACACCAATTTCAACCGCCACCCCTGCAAGGGCAATAAAACCAACCCCTACTGCTACTGAGAAGTTAAAGCCCTCTAAATACATCAACCAAATACTGCCTACCATAGCGAGCGGTAATGTTCCCATAATCATCGCTACTTCAATGACATTTCTAAAGTTTAAATAAAGTAAAATAACAATAATAAATAGTGTTAAAGGCACCACATACGCCAACTTAGCTTTTGCTCGCTGCATATACTCGTATTGGCCAGCCCAAGTAACTGAGTATCCTGCAGGTAGCACTAATTGCTCGGCAACAACTTCCTTAGCCGCTTCAACATAAGTACCAACATCGACACCTTCAATATCGACATACGACCAACCATTTAAACGAGCATTTTCAGATTTAATACCTGGTGGCCCCTCTTCAATATAAATATTGGCAACATCGCCTAAGGCAATACGCTGACCATTGGGTGTCACTAGAGGTAATATTGATAATTGTTCAGGCGAGTCACGATAGTCTTGCAAGTAACGCACATTAACGGGGTATCGCTCTAAGCGCTCAACGGTTTGAGTAACATTCATGCCGCCAATCGCAGTAGCAACCACTTGTTGAATGTCAGCAATGTTTAAACCGTAGCGAGCAGCTTTTAAACGTTGAATATCGACTTTAATATAACGACCGCCAGCAACGCGTTCAGCGTAAACAGACGTAGTACCTGGTACAGTTTTTAAAATAGTTTCTAACTGCAGGCCTATGTCTTGAATAACCGATAAATCTGGCCCTGCGACTTTAATGCCAACGGGGGTTTTAATGCCTGTTGCTAACATATCAATACGGGTTTTTATTGGCATAACCCAAGCGTTAGTTACCCCTGGAAGTTTGACTAAAGCATCAAGTTCTTTTTTCAGGCTCTCTGCTGTTACACCTGCTCGCCATTGGTCTTGAGGTTTAAACTGAATAAAAGTTTCTATCATGGTGAGTGGCGCAGGATCGGTTGCGGTTTCTGCACGCCCTACTTTACCAAACACTGTTTTTACTTCTGGTACCGTTTTAATCAATTTGTCAGTTTGCTGAAGTAGTTGGCGAGCTTTACCAATTGAAATACCCGGATACGTGGTTGGCATATACATTAAATCGCCTTCATCAAGCGGTGGTATAAACTCACTACCAACTTTATTAATTGGATAGATGCCAATAGCCAAAACAATTAACGCTACAAATAACGTTACTTTAGGAAAGTTTAAAACGGCTTTAAGTGCTGGCATATAAATAAAGGTTAAAAATCGATTAACCGGGTTTTTATGCTCGGGTAGCACTTTACCTCGAATAAAATAGCCCATTAATACCGGCACAAGTGTAATAGCCAATGCCGCACTCGCCGCCATGGCATAAGTTTTGGTAAAAGCGAGTGGCGCAAACATGCGCCCCTCTTGCGCTTCTAAGGTAAATACCGGCACAAAACTTACGGTAATAATAAGTAAACTAAAGAATAACGCAGGGCCAACTTCACTGGCTGAGTCAGCCACTATTTGCCAGCGGTTCTCTTTTGTTAGTGGGGTCTTTTCCATATGCTTATGCATGTTTTCTATCATTACAATAGCCCCATCAATCATCGCCCCTATGGCAATAGCAATACCGCCTAACGACATAATATTGGCGTTAAGCCCTTGTATATGCATGATGATAAATGCGGTTAAAATACCCACAGGTAAACTGATAATCGCGACTAATGATGAGCGCACATGAAATAAGAAAATAATGCACACTAATGCCACTACACCAAACTCTTCTAATAACTTAAATGCTAAATTATCAACAGCGCGTTCTATTAATGCAGATCGGTCATAAACCGGCACAATTTCTACACCATCTGGTAAACCTTTTTTAAGTTTTTCAAGTTTGGCTTTTACGCCATTAATTACTTGTTGAGCGTTTTCACCAAAACGCATAACCACAATACCGCCAACCGTTTCACCTTTGCCGTTAAGCTCAGCAATACCTCTGCGCATTTGCGGGCCTGTGCCAATATCAGCGACATGTTTAAGCAATAATGGAGTGCCATTTTTATTTAACCCAAGCGGAATATGTTCTAGATCTTCAACGCCTTTAATATAGCCAGTTGCTCGCACCATATATTCTGCTTCAGCCATTTCAACCACCGAAGCACCAATTTCTTGGTTACCTTGCTTAATGGCGGTTTGAATAAGCGAAAGTGGAATACCATAAGCACGTAATTTGTCAGGATTTACGTTAACTTGATACTGTTTCACCATACCGCCAAGTGCGGTAACTTCAGACACACCCGGTACCGTTTGTAATTCAAACTTTAAAAACCAGTCTTGAATGCTGCGAAGTTGGCTTAAATCATGTTGGCCAGTGGTATCGGTAAGCGCATATAAATAAACCCAGCCCACTCCTGTGGCATCAGGCCCAAGTTGTGGACGCGCATCACTGGGCAAGCTTGGTGCAACTTGGCTTAGATATTCAAGTACTCTAGAACGCGCCCAATATAGATCGGTATCTTCATCAAAAATAACGTAAACATAAGAGTCTCCGAAAAAAGAATAGCCGCGAACAGTTACCGCGCCAGGCACAGAAAGCATCGCAGTGGTCATTGGGTAAGTTACTTGGTCTTCAACCACTTGTGGCGCTTGTCCGGGATAACTTGTTTTTATAATAACTTGCACGTCAGATAAATCTGGCAGTGCATCAATCGGCGTTTTACTGACCGAAAACAAACCTACACCCACCAATAAAACCGTTGCCAATAACACCAAAAAGCGATTAACAATCGACCAGCGAATAATAGCAGTAATCATTTTGTCTTTACTCCTGGTTAGTGGTTTGAATGATCAATCGGAGCTACGTTCAACGCAGCTTCAGAATTGTTTTTTTCAGTTTTTGACAATGTTGAAAAATTAGACAATGGCGAAATATCAATAATAACGAAGTCTCCATCACGTATTTCAAAGGTAAAGCTCACTTGCATGCCTTCGTTGAAATTCGCTAAACTAACATTTTTGGCCGTTATAAAATCTACCGTTGCCGCAGGTCTATTCCATTTTTCAATTGCTGAGCGACTGATATTGATCATACCGTGATCTTTCATCAGTGAATTAATGGTGCCTGTAACTGTGGCTGAACTGACTTTCTTAATCGATTCGTTTTCCATGTCACTACCCATTTCCATTGCACTATCCATTGCACTAGGAGTATCAGGAATATGAATATTGGAAATTATGTAATCGCCTTCTGCGGTTTTACTGATTTCTACATGTAAAGTTAACCCAAGCTTTAAGCGTGAGAAATCAACGCTATCAATAACAAGAAAGTCCATAACCATTTCAGGCCAGTCCCACTGAGGAATAGCTTCATGCTCAAGCGTTAACATCTTGTGCCCTGCCATAAGGTTGGTTATTTCACCTTGTACCCAAACCGATACCGGCATTGGTTCTTCACTAGCTGTAGCATCACTTCCTTCGTTTTCAGAATACATACGCTTAAAATCTGATGATTTACTTGATTCTGAATCCAATAAAAATTGTGCTGAACTCACCACCTTATCGCCTTCACTCAGACCAGTAATAATTTCAACATTTTCATTGTCATATCGACCTACCGTTACCGCAATTGATTTAAAACTGCCTTCACCTAAGGCAAGAACAACACGATCTTGTTTACCGGTTCGTATCAATGCTTCTTTAGGAATAAGCAAGGTGTTATCTGCGTCTGTTGAGTGAATAGCAATTTGTGCGAACATATTAGGTTTAAAAGCACCTTTTTCATTACTAAAACGTAACCTAAGTTTTACCGTTCTGGTTTTAACATCTAAAGTTGGATAAATTAAATCAACTTGCCCTTGCCATGACTGTCCCGGTAAATAATCTAAAGTCATGGTCACAGGTGCGCCTGCCTTAACTTGATTAGCTTGGCGCTCAAATACTTCTGCTTCCACCCAAACCTGCGATAAATCGGCAATAGACATAACCGTTAATCCCGGTTGAACATAAAACCCTTCACGGATATTCAATGTTTCAACCACCCCGTTTTGTGGCGAATAAAAGGTAATGGTTTGCTGTACCTGTTTGGTTTTTATCAGCTGAGATATTGCTGACTGAGGAATTTGTAACGCTAATAAACGATTTTCAGCGGCTTTTATTAGCTGACGATTACTACGGTTGAGCGCCAACACTAACTCTTCTTGAGCATTGACTAGCTCTGGCGAATAAATTTCATACAGCGCTTGGTTTTTTGTTACCGATTCACCTACCGCTTGAACGTAAAGCTTTTCTACCCAGCCTTCTACCCTTGGATGAATATGCACCATTTTTTCTTCATCGTAAGCAATATAACCAACGGTATTTATTTCAGCATGTAAGGGCTTTATTTTTGCCGTAGAAGTTCTAACGCCTAAATTATTTATCACATCAGAAGAAATACGAATGGTACCAACACCTGCATCTGGACCTTGGTTGCTATCTTGGTATACCGGCACCAAATCCATACCCATGGGGGATTTGCCTGCTTTGTCTCTTCTATAATTAGCATCCATAGGCGCAACCCAATATAGCGGTTTATCTTTTGCTGACGATGCTGATGGCTCTTTTCCATTGCTTTCTGCAAAAAGATAAGAGAAAGCAGCACCAGTAATTAATCCACCCAATAAGATGCCAAAAGCAACCGGCTTGAATAGGTTTTTATTGATTGTATTACTCATTAATTAACTCCGAAACAACAGCGACTTGGCCGCTATTGTTGATAATTTTACTACCGTGTGAGCTTGCGGTGTTGAGGTTACCCATAAAGAGATAGTTAAGTTCTAAACGTATTTTCTGCTCTTCAACATTAAGTGTTAACTCGTCTATTTCGCTATTCAGCACCGCAATACGTGAACGAACCACTTCAGAGAAGTCGCCATCGTCATTGGTATAAGCTGACAACGATGCTTGGGCTTGGTCATGAACTTGCGGTAACAACTTGTTTTTATATAAGTCTTGGCGCTGTTTTAAGCTGACAAGTTGACCTTTTGCACTGGCATAAGATGCCATCAATTCACGCAGTAACAATATTTTTTCAGTTTTTATCGATTCTGACTCGTATATAGCAGACTCACGCTCTTTATCTTGTTTATTTTCAGTAAAAAGTGGCAAGTCGAAGGTTACACCAACTGAAAATAAATCAGCGCGACTACTCCCCATTGCATCGTCTGCACGATAACCATAACTGGCATTTACTCCCCATTGCGCTTTATATTTTTGCTCAGCTAATGAAATACCTGCAGAAGTAGCCGCTATTTTTTTCTCAACAGCCAAAACCGCGGGATGATAAGAAAAGTAAGGCAGCAGTGCCATAGGTTTAAGCCACTGTTGTTGCCAAACTAAATCGGCATTTATTAACGCTATCTCGGGCAATTTAGGGTGAGTAATAATGTTATGAAGAGAAAAGTCAGACGCTGAAATTGCTGAATCCATTGAGCTCTCTACACGAGAAAACTGACTTAACCACTGCGAAATCATGCCCTGATAGCGATTTTGTTGCTGCGTTAATACATTTAATCTGTCATCTAAACGGGTAAGTTCTAGCTGTGAGCGCACAATATCTTGTTGGCGAGTTTTACCTAATGCTGATGAATAACTCACTTGTGCAACTTCTGCTAATTGTTCGAAAAGCGATCTGTTTTTTTCGATTAACGCGATACTTTGTTGCACGCGATAAACATCTAGCCATAAACTACCAACCGTTACGGCTACTTGTCCTTCACGATTTGCCCTTTGAAAAGGCAAGGCTTCACTTTGGGTTTTTAATTGACCACTTTTTATCGCTAAGCTATCACCGCGAGGAAACAACTGAGCAACGCCAAATTTTGCTTGGGTCATACCCTCTTGAGCAAAGTCAAAACCATTCACCGGCAAGTTAGCTAAACTGATAGAGACCATAGGATCAGGCAAGGTATTGGCCGCTTGGCTCATTAACTCAATCGCATTTTGCTTATGCACGTTGCCCATTAACCAAGGGTCGTTTTTCTGCGCTGTTTTAATGGCATTTTCAAATGATAAAGTAACGCCTTTATTGTAATCTGTTGCGCTTGCTGTATGAATATATAAAACAGAAAACACTAGAAAACTAAGACGAAATTTAATGTTAAATTTAAACTTCTTACTTTGCTTAGCCATTAAAATTGCTCCTGATCATTTTTAAACATAATTTTAAATAAAACTATTACCATAATTTTTAACATATCTATTATTTAACGATCATTACCCCGAATTGGGGTATCAATTATTGTGTTAAAAAAGGTTATTTTTAAGGCGTGAAAAGTAATTTGTATAAATTACGCGCAAAAAAACTAACGACTCTCTAGGTTTTATAAATGCAGCCTAAATTCTGGACACACTTATGCTGTAGCTAGCTAGATATTGGCGGACGGTAAAGAGATGTGCTTTGTTGGCTTAAAGCCACACTGGAGGTATTTAGTATTTTCTCTGGATTAAGAATAAAAAGGTTTGGCGCTAAACTATTGATAATGCTTGCAACATTCGAACAACCACCGGTATAGCACTGACAGTTTTTGTTACAACAGTCTTGATTTGAACTTTCATCTGAATCAGAAGAGGTTCCTGACATATTGTGCATACTATGATCCATCATAGACATCATATTTTGGGGCGATGAATCTGAGTTTAGTTCTGTACTTACTTCTTTATCTAATGCAGAACTCATATTCATCATACCCAACATTTGATAAGACATAATAGTAGACGCGATTGCCTGACCCACAAAGGCCATACAAACGATCAGAACTATTGATGTTTTAGCTAATGATTTTGCGTAGTATGCGAACACAGGTGTTCCAAAAAGAGAATAATTAGCGGAATGGTCGCACAGCTACGGGTTATATTCAACGAAATCATCTTTTTCTAGTGAATAAACTTACCGCCCGTGATAAAAAATTATGTAATTAATTAACATCGATACAAACAAACGGTTTATTATAGCGCCGCTTTGAAAAGAATGGTTATAAAGCCTAACGTACAAGATTATTAACTAACTTTAATAGTGCATATACGCTTTTTCATAAGCTATTACACCTATTCGTTAATCGTTACAAAATTAAGCTTATTGCAGGGTAAACGTATTATTATTCCTAGAAAAAGTGCTGAGACACTCCAACCACACAGCGTCTCGCCATACCAACCTAACCTTTTGTTATATGTTAATAATTAACAAACCTAAATCAATATATTAACGCTTTTTACTTGGAAATTTAAAATGTTTGAAATTGTTATTCTATCGTTAGCTTTAAGTATGGATGCTTTCGCAGTTTCTATAGGTTTAGGCGCTAAGCATACCCAAAAAACTAATAATCTCGCCATTTCTTGCGGATTGTATTTTGGTTTTTTCCAAGGGTTAATGCCATTAATTGGTTATATGGGCGGTCGAGGGGTTTTAGGTTGGGTGGAGTCGTACGCGCCTTGGATTGCCTTCTTACTATTAATATTAATTGGCGGAAAAATGATTTATGAATCACTTTCGCACGGTATTGAAAATGATATAGCAAAAATCACCCATAGGATCATGCTGGTGCTTGCCATAGCAACAAGTATTGACGCTATGGCTGCTGGGTTTTCGTTAACCCTACTAGATATCAACCCGTTAATTGCTTGTGCAACCATAGGCTTTACCACACTATTTTTCAGTGTGTTAGGGGTTTTTATTGGCGCAAAAAGTGGCACATGGCTTGAAAGCAAAGCTGAACTCTTAGGTGGTGTTGTTTTAATTCTTATTGCGATAAAAATATTATTTATTTAAAGCATAATTAATTCAATCTTAACTAAGTTAGGGCTCAAATAAAAAACAAATATCTCGGTAATTTTATTGCAATATTCAGCTAATCTTAAGTTTAGTCTGGTATGTTATTAGCACTATATTTTTATTGCGAATTGCTTGTGAAAGTTTTAATTATTGAAGATTCAACATCTTTGAGAAGAAGTTTAAAGATTGGCTTATCTAATCTAGGTTATACCGTAGATGACACCGGCGACGGTTCTGAGGGCTTAAGTATGGCACTCTCTGGCGACTATTCTCTTCTTATACTCGATTTAATGCTGCCATCGGTTGACGGTACCTCAATTCTAAAAGCGATAAGAAAAGCAAATAAAGATCTTCGGGTTCTTATATTATCAGCACGCGATTTAACCGAAGATAAAATTGAAGGCTTACTTAATGGCGCTGATGACTACCTCACCAAGCCGTTTTCTTTTGATGAACTACATGTTCGACTACTTTGCTTAATGCGCAGAGGCTCATTAAACGTTAATGACAACACTATTAACATAGGCATGTTTTCATTGGATCTGCACTTAAAACAACTTTTTTGTGATGGCGTAGATACAAACTTAACCCCCAATGAATATAAATTAGTGGAATGTCTTTTTAGTAATCAAGGTAAAGTTATATCACCAGAGAAATTAAGTGAATACTTAGCTGGACAATACGACGCCATCGCAAAAAACTCAATTGAGGCGCATTTATCTACAGCGCGTAAAAAAGTTAAGTCGCTTGGTTACGATTTACCCATTAAAACTAAGCGTGGCTTCGGCTATTTTTGTTGAGATTAATGAATGACTTCTATTAAAAAAAAGTTAAGCCGCTATATATCAATTTCGATATCGATATTATTAGTGTCGATACTATTGATCACCGATATAGCGGTTGATAGCTGGATTGATGTTGAATTTGACCGAGCAATGACTAACAAGGCTAACTTGCTTACCACGCTAATAAGTGAAGATAGTGATGAAATACATGGTATTGAATTTGATTTCGCAGATGAATTTATGCCTGAATTTTCTGGTAATAATGATCCTGAATATTTTCAACTATGGCTTGATAATAAGGTATTCGAACGTTCTAAAACATTAGCGTTGTTTGATATTAATGATCTCCCTCGAACAACAGTTAAATTAAACCAATCCGTTATTATTGACATAACCTTGCCTGATGGTCGCTCAGGTAGAATGTACTTTACTAAATTCAAACCTCAAATAGATACCGACGATAGAGAAGGTCTTGTTGATCTCCTCCAAGTAGTACAAAATCAAAAAACCATGGAGTTGGCTTACGCGGTGAGTAATGAAGGGTTAAACCAAATACTTTGGTTTGTTGATATTATTTTTATCTTAACTTCGCTTGCTGCTGTTTTCGCGGTTAGGTTAATTGTTTTTAAAGTTGTAGATCGCGGTTTAAAGCCTATTGAACAACTTAATAATGAGTTACAAAAAATCAATTTAAATTCTGAAATTAGTGCCATAAACACCGCCAATTTGCCAGACGAATTAATCGTAATTGCTAACGGTATTAATCATTTTATTCGAGAAAACAAAAACCTTTACTCGCGAGAAAAACGCATAACCTCAGATATTGCACATGAATTAAAAACACCCATAGCTGAGTTATTGAACTTAAGTGAAGTTGCCATTAAATTCCCACACGAGAAGCAATTATCTGATAATTTTAAAGTTGATGTTCTTAACATTACTGAGCGCTTACGCAATATTGTAAACAGCATACTCTTACTGCAAAAAAGCACGAATAGCATCAAGCTAGCAAAGCAAAAAATTGAACTAAAGCAATTAATTAATAACGTTATAAAAATTGAAAATAAAGCAAAGCGAACGATAAATTTCACTTTGGATAAATCATGCGAAAGTATTCAAGCGAATGAGTTCGCATTAACAACCATTTTATGCAACTTAGTAAATAATGCACTTTTTTATAGCCCAGATAACACACCCATTACTATTTCAGTGTTACCTCATTCTGAAAACAAGCAAGTTATCTTCAGCTTAACTAATGTTAGTGAACACCATTTTTCTGAACAAGATTTTGCCCTGTTTTTCGATCCTTTATGGCAAAAAGACGCTTCACGTACCTCAACTGACCGATATGGTTTAGGCTTAGCTATTGTTAAATCTTATTGTGAAAATATATCGGCCACTTTACAGGTTGCTATGTCAGCAGAAAAAGAAATAACCTTTACAATTATTATATAAATGCCAGGTTAATTAACAATAACTCAATAGCAAATAAGCATGGCATATAAACGATATACTTAACGAAATGTTAAGTTTATTCTAAGCTAAATATCAGTTTTCCCTAAGCACTTCTTAAGGTTAGCTAATTAACATATAAACACTGACTAATAAGTGTTTATATGATGATATTTTTACAGAAACTTAAAAATTTAACCTTAACAACAAACCAATTGTTATTTTTTACTTGCTGTTATATTGCGCTAATTTTAAACCTGCCCTTTTTAACAAAAGCCACTAACGCTATTACCGCTTTAGATGATTACAATATTATGTTTTTAATCTCATTACCGGTATTTTTATTATCTTTAACTGTATTAGTTCAAGGGGTGTTCTCATTTCGATGGCTAACCAAACCTTTGCTTATAGTTACGGTACTTATCTCATCACTGATATTCTATGGCACGATAACTTACGGCATTGTTTTTGATTATACTATGGTACAAAATACCGTTGAGACAGACACTGCTGAAGCACTATCTTACCTTAACGTTTACGCCAGTTTATTTTTCTTATTTTTTGGTATTTTACCTGCTTTTTTAATCTATAAAGTAAAATTAACCTATAAGCCTTTTATTAGAGAATTATTAAGCCGTTTAAAAGTTATTAGCTTGAGCTTGGGGACAGTATTATTAATCGCCAGCGTTTTTTATTCTAACTACGCTGCTGTTGGCAGAAACAATAAAGATTTATTAAGCTATATTACGCCTTATAAAATGATAGATGCCAGTTATAAATTTGTTAGAAATCATTACTTTTACCCGCCGCTTAAATTTCAAGTGTTAGACACTTTACCTACTATTGTGCGCGATAATTCCCGTAAACATGTGACGGTTATGGTACTAGGTGAAACCGCAAGAGCGCAGAGCTTTTCACTTAATGGCTATAGTAAGCCGACAAATATAAATACCGAAAAGCACGGGGTAATATCGTTTTCAGATGTTAGTTCATGTGGCACAGCTACTGCGGTATCTGTACCTTGCATGTTCTCTAGATTAAACAAAAAAAACTACAATAAACGTAGTGCGACAGCGCAACAAAACGCCATAGATTTAATACATTTAGCAGGCGCTGATGTATTATGGATTAGCAATAATAATGGTAGTTGCAAAGGCGTATGTACCCGTGTAAAAACAATTCAAGTAGCAACTGATAAATCTAACCCTTTATGTGATGGTGAATATTGTTTTGACGAAGCTTTACTTGCGCATTTAAAACAAAAGCTGAACTCACTTACACATGAAAATACCTTGATAGTTTTACATATGATTGGCTCTCATGGTCCTACCTATTTTAAACGATATCCGAGTGATAAGAACGTATTTACGCCTGACTGTCAGCGTAGCGACATTCAAAATTGTAGCCCTGAGCAACTGCTTAACAGTTACGACAATACTATTGCCTATACTGATTTTGTTCTCTCAAAAGTTATCAACGAATTAAGTGTTTTAGATAAAAAAGATAATATTGAATCTTCAATGCTTTATATATCAGATCATGGCGAATCGTTAGGCGAAAGTGGTGTATATTTACATGGTCTGCCCTATGCCTTCGCCCCCGTAGAACAAACGCATGTCCCGATGATATTTTGGACCGACAATACCCAAGCTGATTTTAATACTGAGTGTTTGCGAGATTTGTCAAAATCACCTATGAGCCATGACAATATTTTTGATACTTTGCTCAGTATTATGTCAGTTAAATCGAAAGCATATCGTATTGAAAACGATCCGTTTATTGACTGTAAATCCGAGCATGCAATAGCACGAACTACGCCTTCTAACTCATTAAAGATGGAGATTACAAACTAGTGTTTGACAATACCAAAAAGCCTAAGGGCTTAAAAAGAATAGTTTTAGCTTCGTTTAACTCATTTCGAGCAATAAAATGGTTATACCAAAATGAATCAGCATTTCGACAAGAGTTATTGTTACTGATGATTGCCATTCCAATATCTTTTGCATTCGACATCAGTGCTAAAGAGCAAGTGACGTTGATACTAGCCGTACTGTTTATTATTTTTACCGAAATAGTCAATACCGCAATTGAAGCAGTAGTCGACCGAGTTGGTTTAGAGATACATCCATTGTCTGGGTTAGCAAAAGATTTAGGCTCAGCCGCCGTTTTATTAAGCTTAATAATTGCTAGCAGTATTTGGTTTGTAATATTACTTTGATAGCAGCTAAGTAGCCGATAAACAGCTTAAACACTTGCCAGTATAGTACTGACAATAAAAAGTTAACTTAGCTTAATTTCAGTTTAAATTAAGCTTTTCTTAAGTTTCGTTTAATAAAGTAGCACCGTGTTCTAATTGCGGTATTACTTTTAATGTTCAAAACAACGATTTATTTACTTCGCCCATTTATTCTATTTTCTGCATTACTTTTACTAACGTTATTCATTTCTCGAATGGGATTAGCGCTTTGGCAGATTGAACGGTTCGAAAACTTTAGTGCTCTATTAACGCTAGTTACACACGGTGTTAGGATTGATTTAAGTGTTCTGGGTTATTTACTGGTTTTACCTGCCACTTTACATCCTTGGTTCATACTTTCTAAATATCATAAAAAATGGCTAATAATCTTAAAGGCACTATTTTTCTTTATTTTTATCTGCGTATTCTTTTTTGAACTGGCTACCCCTGCTTTTATTAATGAATATGGCTTTAGGCCTAATCGGTTATTTATTGAGTATTTACCCTATCCTAACGAGGTTTTTAAAATGTTAGTTAACGGCCATTTACTCACCTTAGTTGTCGTTTTATTAACGTTAGGCTTAAGCGCAAAATACCTTGGTTCTTATTTAAATAGCGTTATTCAGCATAAAAAACAGCAGCATAAAGTAACAATATTGGCATCGGGCTTATCATCTGTATTTTTATTATTAGTATTAGTCCTTTGTGCTCGTGGTACGCTTGGCCATCGCCCTATAAACCCAGCATTAGTCTATTTTTCAACTGATCCGTTAATTAACTCATTAACGTTAAACTCTATTTATAGCGTGGCGCATGCCTTTAAACAATTGGGTGATGAAAAGAATGCTTCAAAACTTTATGGCAGTATGAGTACTGATAAAGTCATTAGACTCGTGCGACAAGAAACGGGGTTAGCTATAGAAAACTTTAGCAATAAATCATTGCCTTCACTCGCGTCACGTTTACCGGTTTATCAAGGTAAACCTAAAAATTTGGTTATTATTTTAGAAGAAAGTTTAGGAGCGCAATTTGTTTCGTCTTTAGGCGGTTTAACTTTAACACCAGAAATTGACAAGCTTAATGATGAAGGCTGGGCTTTCAAAAATTTATATGCCACAGGTACGCGCTCTGTTCGAGGTATAGAAGCAGTAATTACAGGTTTTACACCAACACCTGCAAGAGCTGTTGTTAAGTTAGATAAATCGCAAACCGGCTTCTTTACTATTGCAAGTTTATTGGCCAAGCAAAATTATCACACACAATTTATTTATGGTGGAGAAAGTCATTTCGACAACATGAAGAGCTTTTTTTTAGGTAATGGCTTTAGTGATATTGTTGACTTTAAAGATATTGAAAATCCGCAGTTTGTTGGGTCTTGGGGCGCTAGTGATGAAGATGTATTCAATCAAGCCAATGTTGAACTCAATAAACTTCACAACCGTAAGCAACCTTTCTTTAGCTTTATATTTTCATCGAGTAACCATGACCCTTTTGAAATTCCTGAAGGTATAATTACACCTATTCAATACAGTAAAGAGCAACTTGTTCAATACGACGAAAAAGAGCTATCACGCCATAAAGCAATACAATATGCTGATTATGCTTTAGGTAAATTTATAGCGACAGCAAAACAGCAACCTTATTGGCAAAACACAATATTTTTAGTCGTCGCTGATCATGACGCTAGAGCATTAGGTAGAGACCTTGTACCGATCAAAAACTTTCATATTCCTGGCGTTATTCTTAACTCAGAAAAACAACCTTTTGTTGATAACAGAATTGTCAGCCAAATCGACTTAGCGCCAACATTATTATCGTTAATTGGTGTAACCAACTATTCTCCAATGCTAGGGCATGATCTTAATAGAAGCGATATTTCTGAACGGGCTATAATGCAATACGCAGATAATTTTGCCTATATGAATGCCAAGGGCGTGAGCATTTTACAACCACAAAAAGAGCCACTAAGTTTTAATTACGACTTAAAAAGTCAGCAACTAATGCCGGTATTAGATAACAAAGCCTTAACAGATATTGCTTTAGCACATGCTTTATGGGGAAGTTTAGCTTATGAGAATAAGTGGTTTGCTCTGCCTGATGATGTGATTAGCAATATAAAATAATAATGTTGATTACAGATCAGCCATAGTTGACTTAATAAATCATGAATAGATCAGAATTAACGAAAACGGGTAAATAACCTGAACACTGGATAAGCAGCGCTCATTATCCAGCGTTCAGGCTAAATATAAAATTAACGTTAATGTTGTAAAGTGAAAAATAAAGCTTAACTGGCATTTATGCTGATAAGCCATTTACTCCTTATATTCAACAGTATCAATATGCACAACAGTTGATTTATTTTTGTCTAGTGGCCACTCAATTTCTTGGCCAATTGATAAGCCAATTAATGCACTTCCAACGGGAGTTAGAATTGACAAAGTGCCACTTTCCTTAACATCTCTAGGGTAAACTAATGTTAAAGAGAAAGTTTTATGTGTTGATTGCATGGTAAATGTCACGGTTGAATTCATCCGCACTACATTGATAGGCAGCTTATTTTTCGGGACAATCTTTGCTCTATCTAGTTCGTCTATCAGTAAGTCATGTGAAGGCATAAAGTCTTCTTTCTCTAACATAGCCTGTATGCCATCGTAATCTTCATTACTAACAATTATTTTTGGTTTAATCATTATATACCGCTTATTTATTAATTATTTACCCTGTAAATATTTTCATTTTAAAGCCGTATCAAAAATCAGTTTTTAACGTTTTTGAAAGTGCTGAAATTAACTTAACCGCAACAAACGCTTCATAAGAATCTACGGGATCAAAACTGCGATCGTATAGCAGCTCAAGTGTATTTAGTCGTTTAGTTATTAAGCTAATATTTGCTTGATTGTCATTGGTTACATCGTTTGTTGCATTCTCGATTAGCTCTGATGTTTCATAGAGATAATTCCAAAAATTATTTTCCATATACCCGTTCTCAGAATTGAATGAGCTGTAATAATGTCACTTATAAATTCAAGGGGCTTATGTAAGCCCAGTTAATTTGAACGCTAAAATTATTACTTTGAAATAATGTAAATATATTGAATTTCAGGTGACTAAGTAGAAGGAGCTTAGCCACCAAAATTGGGGAAGATGAATACAGATAGTACCCATTTGATAGTTAATACATTAACTAGGATAAAATAACGTGTAAACATTGGCCTTTTTTAACCTTTTTGTGCTAACTATTTTGTTGAATTTTTTAATAATGCTACGATTGTTAATACCAATATGCTGCTTAACAAGTATTAATTCAAGCTTATTTGGTTCTAAATTAAACCATTGATGAAAGCTAAAAACGCTCGCTACGATCAACACTGTAAATATTCTACAACGCAAAATTTAATCAGTTAATTTATTAAATTTTACATTACACTAACATGTTGTTGCATACTGTAATAATATGTTTATATCTAGAAAAACAAAGCTTGTTTATACTTTATATATGTTTAACTTAGAGGCAATTTATACTAAAGATTGACTATAGGTTTAGCTCGGGTAAGCTAGTGATGTTAATCTTAGATTTCAATAAATTAGATATTTATAACTGCATTAAGTGTCGTGTATTATTATTGTTCAATAAAGGGTAACCATGCGAAGCGTACTGGATACAAAAAATAAAAATAAATATAGCCGCTATCGTTTAAAACTTACGGGTTCATTGCTAGTTTTACTTGGTGCAATTGCTATCGGCTTTACCTTGTCAATCATTCAGATACAGTCAGGCATTGCTGTTTATCTAGCAGCATTAAATAATTGGTCTAATGGCGTCAGTGAATCCATTAGACAATCTAAAAATTATCTACACTCATCTGATCCTATTGAACTGCAATTTATTCGAGAAAAATATCAAATTCCGCTAGGAAACCTTCAAGCACGCCTTTTTATTGAGGCTGAAACTTTAGACTATAAGTCTGCATATCGCAGCTTTTTACAAGGAGGTAATCACCCTGACGATATCGCTCGTATGATATGGCTATTTCGATTATTTCAAAATGCACCCTATTTTAACGATGCAATAAAAGCTTGGCGCAGCTCTGACCCATGGGTGATTAAGTTAGGCGATATCATAGAAAAGCTACCTAAAGTTTCTCAAAATTCTGAATCTGAAATACAAGCATTTAAGTCAGCGTTAGATGAAATTACCAATCGCTTAGCTCAGCCACAAGCTGAATTTCAAATAAAAATGAGTTTAGCTAGCCGCGTAATAACAACAGTACTTTCGATTGCCAGTGTTATATTTTTTATTTTGTTAGGTGGTATTGCAGCCCTATTACTAAATAAATTAACCGCTACCATGCGTGTTTCTGAATATAAATTTCGAAGCACTTTTGAGAATGCTGCAATCGGCATTGCTCAATTAGATGCTAATGGCCAAATTATTGAAGCTAATCATGCTTTATGTAATATTTTAAAATACAATTATGGAGAATTATTACAGCTCAGATACAATCAGCTGATCCACCCAGATGATAGCAATATATTTCATGATGAACGTTCCTTACTCGATCAAAATTTAAGTGAACGTGTTACCTTCAAACAACGTTTACATAGTATGGATAAAAGTGTTGTTTGGGTGCAAACCACTATGTCGCGTTTCGAATGGGGTACGCCATCAGAAATACGTTACATTTGTATAATTGAAGATGTTTCTGAACAACATAGGCTCAGTAACGAATTAAGTTATCAAGCACGCCACGATGACTTAACTGGATTAATCAACCGTAGGTCATTCGACAGTTATTTAAGTGCGGCTTTGCTTAAGGCACGCACTGAAAACTTATCACATTGCCTTTGTTTTATAGATTTAGACCAATTTAAAGTTATTAACGACACACTTGGCCACTTTGCTGGTGATCAGCTTTTATTACAAGTGACTAAATTATTCAATCGCCAACTTAGAAAAAGTGACTTATTGGCTCGATTAGGTGGTGACGAATTTGGTTTAATTCTTGATTGCTGTGAGCCAGAACAAGCGATTAAAACGGCTGAAAGCCTGCGTAACAGTTTATGCGAATTACCATTTAGTTGGAATGGCCGTGCGTTTAATATTACCTGTAGCATTGGTATTACCCCCATTCTAACAACCAGTGAAGATGAAGCTGCATTATTACAAGCCGCAGATTCAGCTTGTCATATGGCAAAAGAGCAAGGCAGAAATCGCATAATAATGACCTATCAAGATGATATTGAGCTTGCAGCTAGACGCGTTCAAATGGAGTGGATTGAACGTATCCGAAGAGCAATTGAAACTGACAAGTTATATCTAGATGCACAAAAAATTGTGTCTTTATCGTCTGATAATACTAGCCACATTGAAGTATTGGTTCGTATGCTAGGAGATAATAATGAAGTAATTCCTCCTAATGCATTTATCCCTGCTGCAGAGCGTTTTAATCTCGTACATTTAATAGATCGCTGGGTTATCCATAAAGTGTGCTCACACCTGCAAAGTTACCCGTTAAAACTGAATAATATTGACGTTTGCCACATTAATATTTCCGGCAAAAGCTTTGATCACGAAGATTTTACACAATTTACCATCGAAACAATTAAGCAATACAATATTCCAGCCAATAGCCTCTGTTTTGAAATAACCGAAACGGCAGCTATCAGTAACTTAACGCAAGTATGCGAATTTATGGAACAACTCAAAGCTATGGGTAGTAGCTTTGCTTTAGATGATTTTGGTGCCGGCTTATCTTCATTTGCCTATTTAAAACAATTTCCCGTTAAATATCTCAAAATAGATGGTGCATTTGTTCGAAATATGGCGAACGATAATACCGATAAGGCAATGGTTAACGCTATCAGCAACATAGGAAAAACTTTAGGTAAAGTTATTGTTGCTGAATTTGTGGAAGACGAACAAGCCTTAACTTATTTAAAAGAAATGGGAGTGGAATTTGCTCAAGGATATTATTTACATAAACCCGAAAGGCTTGATGGTCTGGTAAATAATACCCCATAAAATTTACCTATTTCATACAGTAGCTAAGCGTTAACTAAACATTTCACTGGCACTATAAGCAACTAAAAACCCTATGGCCGCAATAGGGCCAGTTATATCATGCATATCTTCAAATGCTTCTGGGATCATGGTTTGAATTATCATTACCAAAATAGCCCCTGCCGCCACCGCGGTTGCAAATCCAATATACTCATTGCCGTATTGCCCTAAAAGCGTAAAGCCTAAATAAGCTGACAACGCCAACACTATGGTAATAACTATCCAAAGTGTAAAAACAAAACTAGCACTTTTACCTGCTTTTTTCATACCTGCCGAGCTTGATAAGCCTTCAGGAATATTTGACATAAATACGGCAAAAACCGTAACTAAAGCAACACTGCCGCCTTCCAACATACTGACACCAATAGCCGCAGATTCTGGAATACCATCTAAAAGCGCACCTAAAGCAATGGCCATACCGGCAGATGAAGCTACCCTAGCTTTATCCGTTTTTACTGTCACATTCTTTGGTACACCTTGTGATCGCTTTCTGTGAAGCCCACCACCATGAGCTACAAAATAGTTAGCAATAGAGTAGACTAAAACACCTGCAGAAAACCCACTCACCGCATATAACAGCCCCCCTTGATCTGTCGCCTTAGCCATTAACTCAAATGATAACGCTGAAATGAGAACACCGGCACCAAATGCCATAATGCTAGAAATAACTTTATGCGGTAACTTGATAAAATAACCAACTATCGCGCCAAGTATCAATGCAAGGCCTGAAACGCCACCCCAAATTGCAGCTTCTAATGCTTGATTAACCATGGTAAATCCTACTTAATATCTTGTTAACTTATAGCCCTATCGACATGATTATACTAAACATTTTTAACTAATAAACGTATATCGTTACCTGTTGGCGCTTCATGAACTCGCAATGAAAATGCAGGTAAAACCGCAATAATATGATCAAAGATATCGGATTGAATATCTTCATAAGCGTTCCAACTTGTAGTGTTAGTAAAGGCATAAATTTCAATGGGTAAACCATTAGTGGTTGGCTCTAACTGGCGAACGATTAACGTCATACTTTGATGGATTTTAGGGTGGCTCTTTAAATAAGACACCAGATATTTTCTAAATGTTCCAACATTGGTCATCCGGCGGCCATTTTGCATCACGGTCATATCAGCTTTTTTATCGGCATTTTCTTTTTCAATTTCTGAAATTGTACTGGTAATATAGTCGCTCAATAATTGTGCTTTTTTCAATTCATTTAATTGCTCTTTATTTAAAAAACAAACACTGCTCATTTCAACATGAATACTGCGCTTTATTCTTCTACCACCAGCTTCAGACATGCCACGCCAGTTTTTAAAAGAGTCTGAAATAAGTGCATAAGTTGGAATTGTTGTAATAGTTTTATCCCAATTCCTTACTTTAACCGTGGTTAATGCAATATCAACCACATCACCGTCTGCGCCATATTTCGGCATTTCTAGCCAATCACCAACAGCAAGCATATTATTGGCAGATAACTGTATACCGGCAACTAAACCTAATATAGGATCTTTGAATACGAGTAATAAAACCGCCGACAAAGCCCCTAACCCGCTCAATAAAATAAGCGGAGACTTATCCATCAGTAATGAAACGGCCAAAATTGCGGTTAACACACTCGCCACAAGTTTAACGGTTTGTAATAAACCTCTTAGTGGAAAATGTGCTCGCTTTTCTCTTTTATCAGAAATTGACTGAAGAATATCTAATAAAGTAAATAGGGATAATAAAGCAAAAAGAATAATCCATTGGTCGGTTACCACCTCAATAACATGCAGAAACCATACACCTTCAGCTATCCAGAGCTTGGCCTGTATAACAACTAAAGCACCTTGAAACGCAAATGAAAGTTGCCTTGCTAGTCGTTGAATCAATGTTGTTGTTAAGTTTTCTCCCTGCAACGTATTTTTATTAGTTATTTTATCCGTAATAAACCGCTTAGCCGCCCCTCTAATAAAATAATGTAAGGCAACGGCAAAAGCAGTTATCCAGAGAATAACTATAGTGTCATACCAAAAAAAAGCATTACCAGGGAGGTTTGCTTCAAACCAAGCTAATAAAAACTCTTTTATTTGTGCTCTTGTTTCAGTCATTATTTAATTACCTAATCCTTTATTTCACTATTTAATTTACTATTTAATTCACGAATAAACATAAACAAAAAAGTTATCATTTGATAGCTCATATTTTTCAAAGTTGAATTTTAAAGTTATATTTAGAGTTTGAATATGTGTTTGGAATGATACTAATCTTAAGATAATTTTGGGTATTCAATGCAGAGTGATTGTCTTTGTTAATTTGCCCAAGGTAACACCCCGATAACATCAAAACAACACGCACATTTCGAACAGAAATCAGCCAACTATTTTTTATTATAATATAGTGTTTGCTGTGAGCTCGATTTACTTGGCCAAAATTGCGCTAAACTACCAATAGCAAAACACATACCAACATACAACCAAACAGTGCTAGCCACAAACTGCCAAATATCAAAGCCAATAGAAACAACAAGTGACGTAATTCCGAGTAAAGCACGCAAGATACAAAGTAATGCAATAGTCATTAAAGCTGGCTTCAGTAGAGCTACTTTACGAATGAGACCTGCGCCTGAAAATGCAAACATAGTACAAGCAAACATTAGCGTGGCAATTATTATTGTACCAATAGGGGCAAGCATAGTTCCTTGTTGAGCAGATTCAATAATTTTCTGAGGTGCACGAGCAAAAATAAACCAACCAGGGCCGCCTATAATACAGAGTAAATGCCAAATTGCAGAAGCTGAAGCAATACCCCCTGCACTAACTAATAATCTAGATTTAAAACTCAATACAACTCCATTTTCACTGGCTCTAGTGTTAAGCATAATAACCTAACGATAAATAAGCGGAAAGAACGTTTCAGCTTACTCAGTTATTCTTACAATTTCACACTTAAAGCACCTTGAATTATCTATTTAACAGAGCCATATATAACCATATCTATTTATGTATATGCATAAATATATTTATACTAATCTGTATTAGTTAAGAGGTGCTATTTTGTTATCAAACATTCCTTTTTCATTATTAGAACTTGCCCCTATGCAAAAAGGGTCTACCGTAACTGAAACCTTAAATAAAAGTACCCAATATGCACAAAAAGCAGATGAACTTGGCTTCAATCGCTTTTGGTTAGCAGAGCATCATAATATGCCCGGTATAATCTGCGCGGCAACATCTATATTAGTTGGCCATATTGCAGGAAAAACCAAACGTATACGTGTAGGTTCTGGTGGGGTCATGCTACCAAATCACTCAACCTTAGTTGTCGCTGAACAGTTTGGCACACTAGAAAGTTTATATCCAAACCGAATAGATTTAGGCCTTGGCCGAGCGCCCGGTAGCGACCAGATTACTAGCCATGCACTAAACAGTGATATGCGCCGTGCTGAAAGATTTCCAGAAGAAGTACAAGAGCTACAAAAGCTATTAGGTCCTTACGATGGTAAGCATCCGGTACGTGCAATTCCCGGTGAAAATACCAATGTACCTATTTGGTTATTAGGTTCTAGTTTATTTAGTGCGCAATTGGCGGCTAAAAAAGGCTTACCTTATGTATTTGCAGGACACTTTGCACCACACTTCTTACAAGAAGCAGTTGCCTTATATAGAAGAGAATTTACACCGTCAGCCACACTGAAAAAACCCTACTTTATGTTGGCATTACCAGTGGTTGCGGCCGATACAGATGAAGAGGCTCAATACTTATCAAGCACATCAAAGCAACGTGTTCTTGCACTTATGCGAGGTCAAGAGTTGTGGCTACAAGCACCCGTTGAAAGTATGGAGGGGAAATGGAGCCCACAAGAAAAAGCGCAAGTACATAACTTTTTAGCGTTAAGCGTTATTGGCAGCCCTGCGACGATAAAAACAAAATTAGAAGCGATTGTTGAAGAGCTTAAAGTTGATGAATTTATATTCACCAATGACTTATACGACAGTGAAAAACGCCACCACGCACTTGAAATTTTAATGGCAATAAAAAAATAAAACATGGTTAATTTAGCGCGGTTTTATAAACCCCGATAAATGGTAAAGATAAACTGGCTTATAAATCATTAGTGCGATCGCGAAATAGTAATAACGTTAGAGTCTTGTTTTAATAAAGCTTGTTTGTAGCTACCTAGACTTAATGCTGATGAGGTTCCAAAATTTATACGAGTACAATTATAAAAAGCCGATTAACATAGCGCTAATCGGCTTACAATTATCTAGCTTATCAAACGATCAAATATACTTAACATTTACTAAGCGGCGTTTGGTAAAGAGTATTTAAATATACGTTTTAATACCCCCGTGTACTGCGTTGAAAAACTCCCCGTATTATATTGAAGTTGATATTTTTTAAAGATAGCCTGTACCTGTGGTGCAACTTCCTGGTAACGAGAAGATGGTAAGTCAGGGAATAAATGATGCTCTATTTGAAAGCTCAAATGCCCTGTCATTAAATGAAACGCTTTGCCACCTTCAATATTTGAAGATCCCAACGCCTGTCGGTAATACCATTGTCCACGAGTTTCATTTTTAATAGACGCTTCTGTGAACGTATGCACGTGTTCCGTAAAGTGACCACAAAATATGATGGTTGAAGTCCATAAATTACGTAACAAATTGGCCATTAAATTACCGACCAACACCCACAAAAATAATGGGCCAGCAATTAATGGAAAAAACACATAATCTTTAATTATTTGGCGTGTGGCTTTACTAAAAAAACGACGTTTTAATTCAGAGTGAGAAACACGTTGGTCTCGCCCGTCTTTTTTCTTACCAAAAAAAACACGTTCAGCAGCCAGTTCGTGGTAAGCAATGCCCCACTGAAATAACAAACTTAAATTAATGTAAGTTATAAACTGCCAAAGGTTTTTAACCTTCCATTTAAAGTCATTTGATAAACGCAAAAGCCCATAACCAAAATCACGATCTTTACCTATTACATTGGTGTATGTGTGATGTTCAAAGTTATGCACTCGGTTCCAGCTTTTACCATCACAGGCGATATCCCATTCATAACTTTGCGAGTTAATATGTTTATCATTCATCCAATCATATTGACCATGCATAACATTATGGCCAATTTCCATATTGTCTAAAATTTTTGATGTCGCCAGTAATAAAATTCCAACAACCCAAAGTGCAGGATGAATTAATCCCGTTAATAACATTAAGCGGCCAGTCCAACTACAGTAACGCTGCCAACGAATAACACGGCGAATATAGTCAGCGTCTTTTTTACCTACTTTTGCCATAGTATTTTGCTTTATAGCATCAAGCTCTTGAGCAAATTGTTCGTAATTCATTTGTGTCATATAGACATCTCCAAGTTGCTTAATGGCTGCGAAATACACAGCTGTATAATTTGTTCACCACTGTCTGATACATCGCCTGTAAGTAAGTTTTTTACAAGCCCACTCTTTTTAGTACAGTGACATTGGTGGCACACTCCAATGCCGCAGCCTCGTGTAACTTGTGCGTTCTGGTTTTCTAATTGTATTAACAGATTTTGTTGGTTAGAAGCAGTAAATACATTGCCATTTAACGTAACGGTGACGTCAACTTCTATCGATGAATCATCATTAACAATTGGCGCTAATGAGAAATGCTCTTGATAGAAATTAGCCCCGGTATTTTTACTTAACGCTTCAATATCAGACATCAGACCTTGGGGCCCACAGCAATAAATCTCTGACTTGGCCACCAAAGCTAATGGTTGTAACTCATGTTCATTACGAGTCATAAGATCAAAGGTGAAACATGGATATTTTTTTGCGAGTAACGCTAACTGCTCGACAAATTGATGCTCATTTAATGGCGCAATATAACGTAAATATATGGGATTGTTAGTTGTAGATAAATGCTCTGACAACATTGACATCATTGGAGTTATACCGGAACCACCCGCAACCATAACCGTTGGAGTATCTAACGATTTATTTGAATATTGAAATACAAACTCACCTTTTGCTGCGGAAATATTTACCCAACTATTAATGGTAAGTTCTTTGTCTAATTGTGGTGTAAATCGGCCAAATTTATGAGTCTTAATCACTAAAGTAATCGTTTTATCTTTAGCATATTGCCGCGAACTAGAGGCAATTGTAAAAATGCGAGTCAATAAACGGCCATTCAATTCAACAGTCAATTCAATATGCTGGCCCGCTTTATGAGCCCTCCATTGATGTTGAGGCTGCAATGTAATATGAATAAAATCACCAATAGATTTAGTAACATCAAGCACTTGAGCACGATATAAACCCTGACGCCATGCAGGTTTTACTCGCTGTATTACTGGTTCAAAATAACCAGAAAAAGCACTATGGTGTGAAAACCATACACTGAGTTTGTTTAAAGTTGTAGATAACATAATCTGAGAGTACACTTGTACGCTGAAGTTTGAGCGCACAAGTGTACGCTTAAATTTTTAAAAATCAAATATTATTAAGAAAAATCTAATGAGCTGACTATAAATATACAAAAAAATTGGTATATTTAATCGCATTTAAAGCGTGGTTTTTTCATCGTAAACCTTAAAAATACGTCTATAGAGACAGAGCGCTTATGGCGAATAGCTTAATTATTCACTTTTACGAAAACAGCATACTGCCATGGCTTAAATTTTGTCGTTGTTTTACATAAATATGTGCGTAAAGTCACTCAAAGCGTCTTTTCGACAGTCAGCGCGAAGAAACTATGTTCTAAATTTTATAGCGATAATTAGCCCATGCTCCACCAAACTGATTGGTTGCTTTCTTGGGGGGTCATTAAACACCTGAGATAAAAGGTGGAGGGTTATTTGCCTTTAGTACAGAGACTAAACATGTTCAATTTAGGATCGGTGTCCTTTTAATTAACTTTTAATGAATTATTCGGTATTCATTTTGACCGAGGCGTATTATGAACAACAAAAAAGTAAAGGAAAGCCATATAACACTATCATAAGAGCATTGGCTTTTAAGTGGATAAGAATATTATTTCGGTGTTGGAACACAAAGACAGCGTATGATGAATCAACTTACTTAGCGGCCTTAAAAAGCAAAGGCTCACCGCTATTAAAATATGCGATGGAAAACAAGTTTTAATGCTTGCGGTCCACCTCAGGGCGTGTTGTTAGGTGCACTTTATTACCTGCACAGGTGAATTACAATGCTCTAATTTCCCTATTAATTCTTCATTATCTGGATAGTTAGGACAATTACCGATATTGACGGAATGAATGCTACCATTTGGTTTTATCTGTACATCGATAAAAGACGCAACAAGCTGCTCTTCTAATTTTCGACTCCAAGTAAAGTGATAACTGGTATTGTGTGATTTCAGGAATAATCTATCTGGCACATTAAATTTACTGGTAAAAGAAGTTAAAATCATATCCTGACTTTTTACATTTATTTTCGCTGAACGTGCTGTCCAAGAGAACGGCCAAGATCTCGTGATATCGACAGATACTTTGCATTCGCCAAGCTCAGAGGTACGCGATAGTCCAGAAACTATATCTGCATATTCGGTGTTCTTTAAACTACTTGAGCCTGCTTGGCTGAGCCAAATAAAAAGAATAACTATTGGAATCCATTTACGATTCATGATGGATACGCCTCACGTCCTGTGCACCTAACGCCCACGTTAAGGGGCTAAAAATTTGTTTGCTAAAATGTGTAGCGAAGCGAAACCGAGTAAACTGTTTTTAGTCCCGCTTTAACTGCTTGTTGAACGAAGCCGCTCTGCGGCAGAGTAACTTTTAAACAACCTTCCATACTCAAAGAAAATTAAAGTGACACTCATTCTAAATAAAAAATATAACTTTTAACGCTTTAAGAAATTTAAAAGTGACACTCATTATAAATATGACCTAACTACATCACATCTAAATTTAAAGAAATCAACTGTTGATATATTTAAACGGCACATTTTTAACAAGTAGATACAAAATTACAGATTGATCCCCCAACCTGCATCAAAATATCAATTTTATGGCAAGTTTAAGCCTCAAGTACTGACTTGTTAACTTTATGGCGTTTAAAATCGGTAAATCGTGAGTTTAGGCAAAGAGTTTTTTGCAGTGGCTTAAGTTTTGTCGTCGTTTGAGCTGTTGATGTTCGCAGTAATCACTGAGTACATCTTCGCGCCCTATTGCACCATGAAACTGTGTTTTAAATTCAGTGGTGATGATTAGCCAGTTTTCAGCTGATATGT
>OJBC01000008.1_pt1 | contig 140022 bp, 122 predicted proteins | sample 1590351 | NCBI WGS metagenome assembly OJBC01 (sample SAMN05416892, study PRJEB24817) | seawater metagenome | isolation source: Sea water | place: Canada:Atlantic | collected 2013-11 | reverse complement strand
AGAGTATTTTGATTAAAAATTATATAAAAAACGAGTAATTCTACAGGCTCGTTATATGGCTCTCGAACTATGAAGCATGAAATATGGAAAGATGACGAAGGTTTAACAACTTTATGTTTAGAAGGGAAACATGGTGATGATGCTAGGAATAATATTCTTGAGCCTGACGCTAAACTAGTTTTTACTTTTGATGCGAAATCTCATTTTGAAGCCATGACTAAATACTATGAATATATGGATTGGGGTGAATATGAAACCAACAACCTTGAATATAAGAAAACTTATGCAGAATGGGGTTGGCAGTAAAGCAATATAACAACACGCCCTGAGGTGGACAACAAATAAAATTAGCGTTCTGAGATGAAAAAGCACTGGCCGCTATGACCTTACATCAGTCCATGAATCATAGAATTATTTCTGGTTAAAATTCTCCCTAAATATGTTCATGAGTTAACAAAGCTAATGACCGTTTTGTCGGAAAAGTTGCCATTTTAAAAATTACTCTTAAAGACTACCTTCCTAAAATTATAATGATTTACTTATTACAAATAATGACTAACCTAAGTGCTAGTAAGAGGGTCAAAGTCAATGCTACTTAATATTTAATGGGGAGTAGTGAATGTTCACCATCAGCCGTTCTAATGCAATAGGGTGGCATAACTAATGTAATTACCCATTAAGCAGCGGATTTGACATTCTGACTAACGTCATTAATTAACAACATTGATTATCACCACGCTATACCAAATAATATATACCTGATCTAAGCTAAGTATATTAAAATAATCTTATATCAACATGACTGTGCCTTAATTGCATTTTATTGGGGTAACAAGTTAGTACTATCTTTTAACCAACCGCTAATGTAGTGTGTAATTTATGAAATTATCTATTTTAGAAATTATTGTTCTCGGCCGAAAGTACATTAATTTATGGCCATCGCGCACAGAGCTTGGCGAATATTTTGCTGATTATCAAGCAGTTAGAATGAGTCGTTTGGTGTGTAAAATAATGCCAGGATTAGCCTTGTTTTGTTTAATCATGCAAGTATATTTTGGTTCTTGGGCGGTTTTACCTCAAGCACTTTTATACACTCTATGTATTTTGAGCTTTCCGTTACAAGCCTTGATCTTTATGGGCATTAAAGCCGATAAATTTTTACCGCCAGGATTAGAAGGTTGGTACAAAGAAAGTGTAGCTCGTGTTAATCAAAGTGGCGGGGATGTTAAGCTTTCTTCAAAGCGCCCACGTTACTTAGACCTTGCTCAGTTATTGAATTTAACTTTTCAAAATCGCTACAAAAATTCTTAGCAAGTACAATAAGTTATTAAGCATTTGAACGAAGCGATACGTCATAAACGTATCGCTTTTTTATTATGATTTTTGGTAAAGTCGAATGAGAAAGTCAGCCTGACAAGTAAAGTTGTCTTTATTTAACAAGTTTTGCTTAACTTCTTCACTGGCTTTAAATGCAAAAGGGGTCATCGACAATAAATTTAAGGTGTCTTGTCCCGACTTTAACTGCATTTGATAAGAAATATTCTCTTGATGCACAAGTAATAGATTCTCAATAGGTAACTTTTCCATATCATGCTCTTTAGCGTCATCATAAATACACTGTTTTAATTGCATTAAATGTTGCTTAGCCGGAGTTACGGTTAACAAAAAACCACCTGGTGATAATACACGGGTAAATTCTTTTTCTAGTATTGGCGCATAAACCGATACTATCCAAGAAAATAGATTATCTGCAAAAGGCAGTTTTGATAACGTTGCGACACTAAAGTGACACTGTTGATATTTTTTACCGGCTTTTTTTATGGCTTCTTTGGCAATATCGACACCGTAAACGCTATTTTGGTCATTTTTATGCTGATGAGTATAAAAGCCTTCACCACAACCTGCATCGAGAACCATAGCGGGTTTATCGCTATTAGCCGTTACTTTTTCATTATATAAAGCTAACAACCTGTCCATCAGAGGTTGATAATAACCTTGCTCTAAAAATTCACGACGAGCATTCACCATGGCTTTATTATCACCGGGGTTTTTAGAATGCTTGAATTGTACTGGTAGCAAATTTAAATAGTTTTCTTTGGCAAGATCAAAGCTATGGTTGTTTTCACAGCGAAATACCCTGGCTTGATTAAGCAAGGGTAAGTTGCACAAAGGGCAAGTATAATGCGTGGGCGTTATAGATATCATTTTGTATAATTTTATTTGCTAAAAGTAGACCAAATAGGGGCATGATCAGAAGGCTTTTCTATGCCTCGTAATTCATAATCAACATCTGACTCTATACAGCGCTTTGCAAGTTTTTCGGTAGCAAGCACCACATCAATGCGAAGTCCACGATTATCGTCAAAGCCTCGTGAGCGATAATCAAACCACGAATAGCGTTCTTCTCTTGTTGGATGCAGTGCTCTGAAAGTATCAGTAAACCCCCAGTTCATCAGGGTAGCTAACCATTGTCTTTCTTCTGGCTGAAAACTACATTTACCGGTTTTTAACCAACGTTTTTTATTTGGCTCACCAATGCCTATATCTAAATCGGTAGGAGAAATATTTATATCTCCCATCACAACAATATTTTCATCAGGGGTATGGTTTTCATTTAAATATTGCATTAAATCTTTGTAAAACTGGCGCTTATATGGATATTTTGTTTCATGGGCAATGTTGTCACCTTGAGGGAAATAACCATTTAAAACCGTAACTTTCTCGCCATTTTCATCGGTAGTTTCTACCATGATCATACGCTTTTGAGCTTCATCATCGTCAGTAGGAAAACCTTTACTAACAACATCGGCAGGTTTTTTACACATCATAGCCACGCCGTAGTGCGCTTTTTGGCCATGAAAATAAACCTGATAACCCATAGCTTCAACATCAGCAAGCGGAAAAGCTTCATCATGAACTTTAATTTCCTGTAGGCCAATAATATCAGGTTGATGTTTGTCTATAATCGCCTGTAATTGATGTAAACGTGCACGTAGACCATTAATATTAAAAGAGATGATTTTCATTTTGAAACTCGATAATTATTTTTCGCTTATGCTACCAGAACTTGCCTATTAGCAGTAGTCATATTGAGTTGAAAAGTAATGAAAACTTGTTATTAGCTAGGCCTACCAGACATATTTATCAATATTAAATAATGCGATAACGTTTGTTTTGTACTGAACAAAGTGAAAGTAATAAATATTATATGTTTGGCACAGACTTGAGAGGAGTGATTTAACATTACAACAAAGCGCTTTTTCAACCGTAAATATTTTGTGACTTAATTGTTAATAAATATCTTCGTATATTGTTTTAACCGCTTTTATCAAGTGAAGCATTACGCTATATTTGATGGGTGTTATTTATCCGCATGAAGCTTATTTACGCATGTAGGTACGAGTTGTTTGTTTTAAGTATGTTTAGGGCTTTGTTGTAGCTAGTTTAAAAAACATAAAATATAACAAGAAGTTAAAATAAAAACAAAGAGGAATTGGAAATGCAAAGACGTGATTTTATTAAACTTACTGGCGTTGGTGCTGGTGGGTTAATGTTGCCGATGTCAGGCTTCGCGGTATCAGCAGATCAGTTGTTAGATAAACCAATGGATGTCGCTTATAAGAAAAAACTAGCTGATATCGCCTTAAACGCCGCAAAAGCAAAGGGCGCTTCTTATGCTGATGCGCGTATTGGACGCTACCTTAATCAGTTTGTTACCACACAAGAGACACGCGTAGATAACATTGTTAACACCGAGTCAGCCGGTATTGGTATTCGAGTTATTGCTAATGGCACTTGGGGCTTTGCTTCCACGTCGAATATGACACCAGATAGCATTGCTAAAACTGCCGAAAAAGCCGTAGCTGTTGCCATGGCAAATTCTAAATTTCAAACGGTTCCCGTACAACTTGCGCCAGTAAAAGGCGTTGGCGATGTCAGTTGGAATACACCCATTAAAAAGAATGCCCTAGAAATTCCTATTAAAGATAAAGTAGATTTATTGTTGTCGGTAAACGATGCTGCTATGTCTAATGGTGCTAATTATATTACATCGGTTTTATTTTTAGTGAATGAACAAAAGTATTTTGCCTCTACTGATGGTTCTTATATAGATCAAGATGTACATCGCTTATGGGCACCATTTTTTGCAACCGCAGTTGGTAAAGAAGGCTTTAAGCAACGCACGGGTTTAGGTAATCCTGTTGGTATGGGCTTTGAATACTTAGATGGTAAAGAAGAAGACAAAATTCGTATTTCGGGTGCTAACGTTGGTTATAAAAACTCTTACGATATAGTAGAAGATGCAGTTGCAGCAGGTAAACAGCTACAAGCTAAGTTAAAAGCAAAATCAGTTGAGCCGGGTAAATATGACTTAGTACTAGACCCAGCCCACTTAATGTTAACTATTCATGAGTCGGTAGGGCATCCTTTAGAGCTTGATCGTGTATTGGGTTATGAAGCTAATTTTGCCGGTACGAGCTTTGCGACTTTAGATAAGTGGAAGAGTGGCAAGTTTAATTACGGTTCAGATATCGTTAACTTATTTGCTGATAAAACCCAGCCTTATTCATTAGGTAATGTGGGTTATGATGACGAAGGTGTTAAAACTAAAGAGTGGGATCTAGTTAAAAAAGGCACGTTAGTTAATTACCAAGCAATTCGTGACCAAGTGCATATGATCGATCAAAAAGAATCGCATGGCTGTTGTTATTCGCAAAGCTGGCGCGATGTGCAATTTCAACGTATGCCAAATGTTTCTTTAAAACCCAATGATAAAGATATATCGGCTGACGATGTTATCAAAGATGTTGAAAATGGAATTTACATTGCTGGTCGAGGTTCATTTTCGATTGACCAACAACGTTATAACTTTCAATTTGGCGGGCAATTATTTTTTGAAATTAAGAACGGTAAAATTACTGAGCAGATTGAAGATGTGGCTTATCAATCAAACACCCAACAGTTCTGGAATAGCTGTACACAAATAGCGGGTAAATCTGACTATCGCATAGGCGGGTCATTTTTTGATGGTAAAGGCCAACCTTCGCAAGTTAGTGCGGTTTCACACGGTTGTCCAACCACACGGTTTAACAATATCAACGTGATCAATACCGCTCGTAAAGTTTAATCTTACTGATATTTGACGATAAAAATAAAGTATAAAAGGAAGCATAGCGTCATGACAATATTAACAGAACAACACGCGAAAGCGTTATTAGAAAAAGTACTTTCATTTTCAAAAGCTGACGAATGTGAGTGTAATTTAGGTGGTGAAGTTGGCGGCAATATTCGAACCGCACGTAATACCGTTTCAACTGCTGGCGAGCAAAGCGATTTAACTTTGTCTGTGCAGTCTACTTTTGGTAAGAAAACGGGTGTTGCCACGATCAATGAATTTGACGACGCCTCATTAATGAAAGTGGTTAAACGTTCAGAAGAGTTAGCAAAGTTAGCCCCTGAAAATCCAGAAAGCATGCCACTGTTTAGTAAGCAAAAATATGAGGCACCCAAAAGCGCATTTGACTCAACAACCAACATAACCCCTGATGACCGAGCGTTAGCTGCAGAAAATAGTATTAAGCCATCTAAAGAAAATAAACTGGTTTCTTCGGGATTTTTACAAGATGCGACAACATTTATTGCGATTATGAATAATAAAGGTTTGTTCGCTTATAATAAGTCTACTAATGTCGACTTCACCGTAACTATTAGAACTGAAGACGGTAAAGGCTCTGGCTGGGTTACTCGTGATTATAGTGACTTTAAAAAGTTGAACACGAAAACAGCGTCACAAGTTGCCATTGAAAAATCTATTGGTTCTTCTGGCGCCAAAGAGTTAGAACCGGGCAAATATACGGTTATATTAGAACCTGCTGCTAGCGTGCAATTATTAAATAATATGTTTGGTAGCATGAATCAGCGAACCGCTGACGAAGGTCGTAGCTTTTTAAGTAAACTGCAAGAAGAAGGTAAAGAAGGCGGACCAACCAATAAGTTAGGCGAAAAGCTGTTTGATGAACGTGTTCATATTTATTCAGATCCTATGCACCCTGAAGCACCAACGGCACCTTTTGCAGGTGACGGACATCGCGTTACAAAAACCGATTGGATCAAAGATGGCAAAATAGTCAATATGCCTAATTCTCCTTATTGGGCTAGTAAAACTGGCGTGGAATATACCCCAACAGCATATGCTGGTTCTGGTTTATTTGGCGGGCCTTCACAAATTATTATGGCAGGTGGTAGTGATAGTCTTGAAGATATGATCAAAGACACTCGTCGTGGCATTCTTGTTACTCGTCTTTGGTATATCAGAGCTTTAGACCCACAAACCTTGCTGTATACCGGCTTAACGCGCGACGGCACTTTTTATATTGAGAACGGTAAAATTAAGTTTCCAATTAAAAACTTCCGCTTTAATGAAAGCCCAATTGTTATGTTAAATAATATCGAAGCATTAGGTAAACCCCAACGTGTTAATGGCAGTATGATACCGCCGATGAAAATACGTGACTTTACCTTCAGCAGTTTATCTGACGCTGTATAGTGATAATACAGGAGCAAAAATAAGAAGGTTAGTAAGGGTAAATCAATCATCATTGTTTACCCTTAATTTTCTTGAGTTTATATGAATCGACGTAACTTTATTCGTACTCTGTCACTATTTACGGTAGGTACCTGTGCCATACCGTTTTTACAATTGGGTGCCCAAGAGCAAATTGACTTCTTTTTTACACGCTTGAGCTATGAATCAGGTGATTGGGAAGTTGACGAAAGAATGCCTGCCAATGTCTTGAACTCATTAATAGAATACACCAGTTTACGCGTGGATATTAAAGAGCGAATCATTCCTTTGTCTGATCCACAAATGCTGGCGGCACCATTTTGCTATTTAGCAGGGCATCGCTTAGTGCAATTTAATCGCGAAGAAAAACAAAACTTCCAACAATATGTTGAAAACGGTGGCTTTGTTTTTGTTGATGACTGTAACCATGATATAGATGGTATGTTTGCACGCAGTTTTGAGCGACAAATGCGTGAAATTTTTGGTGAAGGTGCATTAAAAAAAATTCCCAATGACCACGCTATATATTCTTCATTTTTTAAGTTTGAAGGTCCCCCAAGAACGTCAATAGAACTTAATGGTTGGGGAGATGATTTGGTGCATAACTATTTAAAAGCCATAGAAATCGATGGTCGAATTGCGGTGTTATATAGTAATAAAGACTTAGGTTGTGAATGGGATTATGATTTTAGAAATAAACGTTGGTTAAAGGAAGATAATACCCGCTTCGCTGTCAATATTGTTATGTACGCTATGAATAGCTAAAGATTAAAAATTTATAAAATGGAATATACATGCAAGAGCAACAGATAACCGAATTACTGGGCAAGCTTAATCAAGTTAGTGACGAAATAGCCAAAGTTATTGTGGGTCAACAAGACGTTATTGATGAACTATTAATTAGTATATTAGCTGGCGGACATTGTTTATTAGAAGGTGTGCCAGGGTTAGCGAAAACCTTAATGGTAAGTTCGTTAGCACAAACATTAGCCTTGAAGTTTAATCGTGTGCAATTTACGCCAGATTTAATGCCTAGCGATATTGTCGGTACTGAAATATTAGAAACCGATCATGAAAGTGGCGAACGTTTTTTTAAATTTCAAAAAGGTCCGGTATTTACCCAAATTTTATTGGCTGATGAAATAAACCGTACACCGCCTAAAACCCAAGCTGCATTATTAGAAGCGATGCAAGAGCGTCGAATAAGTTATGCCGGTACAAGTTATGGCTTACCCAAACCATTTTTTGTTTTAGCCACTCAAAACCCGGTTGAACAAGCAGGCACTTATCCTTTGCCTGAAGCACAGTTAGACCGATTTTTAATGTTTGTACGCGTTGGCTACCCAACAGAGCAAGAAGAAATTGAAATTCTAAAACGTACAACGGGTAGTCGTCACTCCGAATTAACCCAAGTACTAACAGGCGATGATATTATTGCCTTACAAGCGCTTGTTCGAAATGTCACTGTCTCAGATGAGTTATTGGCTTATGCAGCAAACTTGGCTCGTTCGACAAGACCTGCTGCATCCAACGGGCTTAACGATAAAGAGGCAAAGCAATCACAAAGTTGCTGCCCAAGTGTTGTAGAGCATGTGCGTTGGGGAGCAGGACCAAGAGCCGGACAAGCCTTAATATTATGTGCAAAAGCAAAAGCCTTAATGGCAGGTCGATATGCGATTTCGCTGGCCGATATTAAATTTGTTGCCCCGGCAGTGTTGCGGCATCGAATTTTAGTGAATTTTCAAGCAGAGGCCTTAAACATTACGCCAGATATGGTCATTGAAGACTTATTAGCTTTTGTAAGTTTGCCAAACAGTCCATTGCAGTAAGCAGGTAATACACGTGCAAAAGCCTTATTTTGATGCCAAAACCTTATTACGCGTTAAAGATTTACCGTTAGCGATAAAAGCCTTAGCGCAAGGTTTTTTACACGGCAACCATGCCAGTATGCAACGAGGTGTTGGTATCGAATTTAGCCAGTTTCGAGCTTATGAGCCTGGCGATGAACCAAGCAAAATCGATTGGAAACTATTTGCTCGTTCAGATAAATATTTTGTTCGAGAAGCAGAACGAGAAAGTAATATCAATGTTTGGTTAGTCGTTGATTGCAGTGAGTCTATGCTGCAACAATCTGCTCAAGGCGAGAATAAAGCTTCAACAATAGGGCAATGGAATAAAATAACTTATGCGCAATACTTAGCTGCATCTATTGCCTATTTAGCACAAAAACAAGGTGATTCGGTTGGTTTGTTAACATTGGGCGCAGATGAGCAAAAACAAATACCCGCCTTGTCAGGCGAACGTCATTGGCAAAAAATATTACACACATTAACGCAATTAAAGGTGAGTGGCGTAATACCTAATGCACAAGCAATATTAACTCACCTAGAAGCAGTACGTAAAAATGGTTTAGTGATTGTTATTAGTGATTTTCATCAAGTAAATACTGAGTTACTTGAGATCACCTCAAAGCTTAGTAATAAACAAACCGATGTGGTTGCTTTTCATTTAGATAGCGATGATGAAATTAACTTTCCTTATCAAGGACTCGTTAATTTTCAAGACTTAGAAACTCATCAGTATCGCCAAGTATCAGCGAAAGAAGTACGGGCCGGCTATCTTAAAAACAAACAGCGCTTGAACGATGTATTAAAATTGAAATTAGCCCAACAAAACATTCAATATTTTCACGCAAATATCGATCAAGCTTTAGATCAAACGTTAATCGACTTCCTTGGTATCAGGCAAAGAGGTAATCGCAGGTGAATTTGAATTTATTTGCCTCGTTGATCGTGCAAAATCCGTGGGGTTTTATTGCATTATTAGGCTTAGTTGTGCCCATAGTGTTGCACTTACTCAGTAAAAGCCAACCGCAACAGATTAAATTTTCTAATATTGCATTAATCGACGCCCAACAGCCGAAAAGTATGAGACAGCTGCGTTTAACCGAATTTTGGTTATTGTTATTACGACTGTTATTACTGTTGTTTTCTATATTACTGTTAGCACAATTATTTTTAATTAAGCCTTTGATTAAAAATGAAAGCATTTATCTTGTGAGTGCTGATTGGTTAAATCAAAGTTCATCGATACAGCGACAACAGTTAATTGAACAGGCGCTAAAACAGCCGTTTTATCTTTTAAACCGTAACACTAAGTTAATAACTGATGACGAAATATTACAATGGCCGCCAAAGCCCAATGTTCAAACGCAAAACATCCTCCAAACTGAAAATATACTTAAAAACCTGATAACGTTTAGTGAATTATTAACGCCAGAAACCGACATTAAATTTTTTGTTACTGATCGTGCTGCGCAATATAAATTATCGCAACAAGGGCACCTATATAATATTAACAACACCCTTGAATGGCATATTCTTAATACGAGTTATCAAGCCGACGCACAATATGTTGATACAATGAATGTCGTGTTGATTTACGATCAAGATCGTTTCGAAGACGTTAAATATTTTCAGAAAGCCTTTGCATTAATTAAACAAGAAACGGCAACACAATTATCTGTTAGTTACTTTAGCCACAACAGCCTTGAAAAATCAGAGCCGTATCAACAAGCAATGAATAATAAGCCTAACTGGTTATTTTATTTAAGCAGCCAAAAACTTAATCATAAAATAATGCAGGCGTTATCGACAGGCACCAACCTTTTTGTTGATGCACAAAACTCGCAAGAGAGCACATTGTTGAGTACTGCTAGCGAAATCAATAATAACTCTCCTTTACTTGGTACCGAGGCTAGGTTTTACCAACGCGCTTTGCCGTTAGATGTTACAAAACAATTAAGTCCAAAGCCTACAAGTGTATATAAAGAAACACTTTGGCAGCTTAATCAACCCGATGGCGCTAGCACTGATATGTTAACGAAAACGACTCATTCTTATCAAAGCAGTAGCGCCGAAAATAGTGCTAAAGAAAGCACAGTTAACGAAAGTAATGCTCATGAAAGTTATGTTTACCAGCTGTATTCAAGATTTTCACCGTCTTGGAGTAACTTAATAGTATCAAAACAATTTCCGTTGTTATTACAATCAATACTATTTCAGCAATGGCAAATTAACAGGTTTGTTGATCAGCAAACATTAACGCATACACAAATAACTCAATTAGTTTCTAGCAATGAAGATCGAGTTTTAGACGAGCATGAAACGGTGAGTTTTGAAGATAAAGCTAAAAATAAAAATAACAGTGTTACTCCACGTTTAAAAAGCGCTGAAGATATAATTGTTAAACAACAAAGCAATGAAAATTATTGGACTGAATTCTTATCGCTACTGATTATTATATTATGGAGCCTTGAGCGAATAGCTAGTGAGTATTATCGTAGAAGAAACCGCAGTAAAACATCAACATTAGCTTTTGATGGTGCTAGTAACATTGATAATATCAAAACTCATAGTACACCAACCGTATCTCCTACTAAGGTTGATGTTTAATGTTGAATAACCCGTTCGATAAAAACAATCCAGCGTTTAAAAATGATGATCAACAGCTAGCTATTAGCTTGCTAAGTCAAAAATTAAAAAAATGGCGACGTAAGCACCTACAGCAGCATTTGTTATTATTTTTGCCGCTTTGGTTAATTGTGTTAGTGGTGTTTTCATTTTGCCTTTCTTTAAGCGGTTTGAATATAGCTGGTGATGTTGCTGAAAATGAGCTTGCGGTAGCTGGCGTGATGTTATTTATTTTCGGCATAATGACTAAGCTGGTGTTAATAAAGCGTAGTAAAAATTATCATAACATTACATTGAAAAACCTGATCGCTCATCTAAATAGTCGCTTTGAATCACTTGAACAAAGTGCGCAATTGCTATTACTAGAACAAGATAAACTGTCTAATTTAGAGAAACTACAACAGAGCAAAGTGTTTGTCCGTTTAAACGATATTCTACAACAATCTCAAATAAATGATGCTGAAATTACACCCAAATTTGACAAGAGAAAATTCATCTTAAGGAATGTATCACTGTTTTTTTCACTCATAATTTTTTTCATTTTTACTCAGTTCAACTTAATTGATAAAGCGTTATTGTTGCAGGGTTCTGCAGATAACAACATTCATGAAATTTACGATAAAAACCAAAACCAAAGCGAACAAGATAAGACAATTGTGCAGCTATTATCTACAAACGTTACTGTAACGCCACCAAGCTATAGCGTAGCAGAAGGGCAGCCAACTGAATTTACCTCTCAGGTGTTAGATGTTGATACGTTAGTGGGCAGTAAAGTGCGCTGGCAGTTAACAACCTCTGAACAAAGCGCAAACGTCTTTCTGATTTTTTCTAATGGCGAGCAGCATCAATTAATTATACAAACTGATGGTACATTTCAGGTTGAATTAACACTGCACAAAAGCATGGTTTACCATATCGCAATTAGGGATCAAGCTAGCGAAGTTGTTGAAGCTATTTCAGATGTTTTTCGGATAAACTTAACTCCAGATAACGCGCCAAAAATTCGCTTTATTAATCCTAAAAGTACCATAACCGAGTACGGAAAAAATACAGTGCCTGCACTCTATGCTGAAGTACAAATATCAGATGACTTTGCACTAACCGATATTCACATTAAGGCTTCTATAGCCAAAGGCTCTGGTGAAGGCGTCAAGTTTAGAGATGAAAACTTTACATTCGACAGCAATACTATGGTTAACGCTAAACAACATTATTACAAAAAGTGGTCGATAGAAGAGCTAGCTATGGAGCCTGGGGACGAACTCTATTTTAGTATTGTTGCAACAGATAATCGTGAACCTGAGCAGCAACAGACTCGCTCAGAAACTAAAATTATACGTTGGTTAGACGAAGAGCAAACAGGTATTAATGCTGATGGAATACTGATCGACTTCATGCCTGAATATTTTAAAAGCCAACGACAAATTATTATTGAAACCCTAGCGTTAATTGAAGATAAGCTTGACCTTGATCGCAAAAGCTTTAATCAGAAGTCAGAACTGTTAGGTGTGGCACAAAGTGCACTGAAAGAAAAATATGGTCAGTACCTCGGGGATGAAGTTGAGCGGGAGGAAAATGAAGCCACAGAGTCTTATGACAGTCATCATGACAATCATGACACAGAGCATATTAAACCGAAAATACACATACACGATGAGCAGGGCGGTAGCGCTAATGCTGTTATTTCTGCGAATAAAACGGTAAACCCTAGTGGCAATTCGGGTCACGAACATGAAAACCATACCACGAAAAATAATAGCCAAGGTTCAGCCCGCATGGAGCTTATTAATAAATACGGACATAACCATGAAGATAGTGATGTTGGCGTTATGACAAGTCAAGATCCGCGAGCCCTAATGAAAAAAAGTTTAGCGAATATGTGGCAGGCCGAGTTGCACTTGATGTTGTTTGAACCTGAACTGGCTTTACCTTTTGAACAACAAGCACTTAAATTACTAAATTTAGCGAGAAAAGCAGAGCGTATTTATGTAAAACGCCTGGGTTTTGAGCCACCACCGGTAACCGAGCAGCGCCGCTATCAAGGCGAACAAAGCGATATTCTAGCGAACTCGGTGCAAATTTCACGCTTTAAACCTGAGCAATTATCTGATCAAACACTAGTTGTATTTCGCCAATTCTTGCAACTATTGAATAATGTTAATCAACAGCTTGTAGTTGTCAGTAAGCGACCAAAAACAGTGATAGTTCGAAACACTAGCTATGTTGAAAATGAAAGTGAGTTGACGAAAAACGTACCATTATCTGTTAACGAACTAGCGCTTGTTAAACAAGCAAAATTAGCAATAGAAGAACTAATTGACGATCGACCTGCTTTAGTCGATGTCTTAGTGGTTATTGAGCAAATATTACTGGAACAAAGGTTAAATTTATCACAATGCCAGCAATGTATTAACTTATTAGCAGGTAAAATTTCGCAGTTATTACCCAGCCCAACTTCTAGTCCGAATCGTAAAATACAAGACTTTGAAAATCAACAACCTTTGGTTGAACAATATAGTCAATTTTTAGAGGCTAACTTGTGATGAATTCAGCAACCCACATTGATTTTGCTAGCTTACGTTTAATGGTAAATACACCATTTCATTGGGCAATCATATTTATCGCATTATTTGGCTTGTTGGTCAGCTGTGGCTTAATTTATCGACGCTTTACACAAGAATCTCAAAGCAGTTTAACAACACAAAAAGCCGCAGGATTAAATAAATACACCCATCTGTCATTATTAATACTTGGCAATGTTATTGCTCTGATCAGTGTATTACTGTTTCTTTTACCTTTTCAGGTAAAAGCACCCACATCTACTTATGACGTTTTAATTACTAATGGCTTTAAACAATCATCATATAATGAAGATTTTAATATTATTGGCATTGATAAAAGCAAGATAGATAAGGCGCTAAAGTCTGCTAATCGTATCTGGTTACTAACAACGCCATCAGAAAAATCTAAAGATAATCAATTATTAAAAGAGTGGCTAGCTAATAATTATCAAGATAAGGTAGTGGTAATTACAGCCATTGAAGAGCTTGTCGATATTTGGTCACTAAGTAAGCTTACTTATTCAAATACCGATATAGAAAATTATGCCATACCCACGTTATTGCAAGTTTTTGGTGATGGTCTAAGTAAAATACAGTGGCAACAATTAAATGCCTTTAACCAGTTGCATGCGAATAAACTCGACACAACAGACTTAATTACAAAAATTTCTAACGTTGAAGCTTCAAAACCGTTAAACAAAAGTACACCTGCCCCAAATGCTATTAAATTTACCTTCTATAAAAGTGAACCAATAACCGGTTTAAGTTTTTTACAGTGGCCGAAACAGTTGATTTTAGGACAAGCATTAACAATAACAGGGCGCTTTCAGCATTCATTAGATAATAATACTAAGTTCGAGCTGAGCTTAGTAAGTAATGGGCGTATTCAAGATAGTGTGATCGTGCAGAGTAATCATACTTTTTCATTAAGTTCGACGAGCAAGATAACAGGTTTATTTAATTATCAACTGGTACTGCAAGAGTTACCGAAAAACGATATAAACAAGCTTGTAGCTGTTAATGTAAAAAATAGCGATAAACGCCTAATTAACATAAGTGAAGATATTGCTTTTAGCGTTATAAATGACAACCAACCTAAGGTGTTAATAAAACAATCAGCACCGTCTTTTGAAACAAGACGCTTGAAACAATGGCTTAGTGAAACAGGCAGTGAAGTTACGGTTATTAGTCAAATAAGTAAAAGTAAATGGTCGCAACAGCGAGTGAATACCTCCCAAGCAATAAATAAAGCTCAACCAACCGAATTAACTAAAGCAATACTTGATAATTATGATCTTTTGATAGTGGATAGCAGAATGTTGTTAGCATTAAAAGAAAGCGAACTTGATGCGCTTTATCAGGCTATAAAACAAGGGCTAGGACTATTAATTAATGCCGATGGGGCTTTGCTATCAACTGAAAATAATAATCGGGACAAATTAAGTAAACTGTTACGATTTTTTCAATTAACGCCAATTGACCCGTCTCTTAATCAGGTTGCAGCTAAATGGCCTAATCAACCTTCCTTAGCAAAGGGCGAAGTTATTTCACCGCAAGCAATTACAATAAATATGAATGCTAAACAGGGCCAATCACTGGTTGAGTCAGCAACTGGCCAAGCTTTAGTGGTGAAGCAACCCTTAGGTTTAGGAGTAGTTTCACTCACGACATTAAACGAGACATATCAATGGTCTTCGCAAATTACACCAGCGTACTATAGCGCTTATTGGCAGTACTTATTATTGAACCTATCGCGTGCGGAAAATAATACCCGCTGGTTAATTCCATCGCCAAAGTCTGTTGCTAAAGTAAAAAACTTTGAAAATATTTGTTTCATATCTTCACTAGAAAAACTTGATGTTCCGAACATGAAATTAACGACATATCCGCTTTCAACACATAAGCAATGTGGCCAGTTTATAACTGCTCTTAAAGGTTGGCACTCTTTTAAAGTATTGAATGATAAACAAACCATTCTTAGTGAACAGCATCGTTATTATTATAGCGAAAAAGACTTTCCAGCTTGGCAGCAAGCTATTAAGCATCAAGCTAGTGAACATCAATTAGAGTCGGGGAATTTGAACAAGATTATGCCTTCGGATGTTGTCGCGATGGAAAGTGAAACCGCTCACTTATCTTCTACTTATCAGCCAGTAAATAAATTTTTATTATGGTTAATTATGTTTATATCGCTAATCGTATTATGGATTGAACAAAAATGGCGAAGTAGTTAAGCACTTTAGTTATATACTTTAGTTATATATTTTAATTATGTACTTTTAATTTATATCGAAACATTATTCAAGCACATGAGCCCGAAAGGATTAGTCCGAAGCAATAAGCTAGAAGTGAAGCAAAGCTAATACTATGCAATTTATGCAAAATAATGTTTAGCGCTTTTTAGCTTCGTATTGGCTAAGATTTAGGCGTATTTCCATGCATTATCATTATCGAATATCTTCCTGACTAAAGTGAAAGTCAACCGAGGCGATAATTAGTAACACAGCGCCAAATAAAATCGCCCAATGCGCACCAAGCAACGCTAGCACACTACCAATAAGCGCCATCAGCACATTTGCTAGACTAAAAGTTGTGGTGATTAGTCCCATAAGTTGACCTTGCTCAATATCGGCATATTGCTCTGAAATATAAACCGGTAATAAGCCATTAAATATGGCGATTGAAATACCGGTTATGGCATAAACTGGCCATAGGCTAGATAAAGATAGCACCATATGTAAACCTAATAGTAATGCCAGTGATAGCATACCGAATATTGCACCAAACTTAAGACCCATAATTACCTTTAACTTTTTAACAAAAAATACACTGGTTATTGTCATAAAAAAGGTTAATACAACGGTAATATATCCAATATTAAGGCTAGAAAAATTAAAGTTCTCAACTAACCAAACTGGATAAAATTCATAATAAGCATTAAGACCTAGAGTCGCCAATAAATAAATTAAAAATATGCGTCTAATCTTAGTATTCGCGAGTAAAGCAAATGAATTTTGTTTACTAAAAAGCTGAGAAAATTTAACCTGAGTTTTATTGAGGTTAGTTTTGTCGGGCTGTAAAACCAAGGTAACACTGAACAGCGCTATAACTAGAGCTAAAGCCGCAAAATAAAAAACAGTATCTAAACCATATATTGCCAGTAAACCTCCTGCTAAAGGACCTAACAACCAACCAATATAACCTGTCGCATTAACCAAATTAAATGTATGGGTTTTATCTAGCGTAGGCGACAAATCTATCGCAATAGCTTTTGCGATACTGATATTTCCGGAAAATACGCCAGTAATAAAACGGGCGAAAATTAATAATAAAAAGCTTTCAGCCATCACGGCTAATGCTGAGAGTACATATCCCACAACTGTTAACATTAATGTAATAATTAACGTTTTCTTTCGACCATAAACTCCTGAAGCGGCACCCAACACTGAGCTACCTAAAATAACCCCTAATGGATAGATTGCTAATATTATGCCTAACAAAATTTTACTGGGTAAATCTGCAAAGGTAGTAAGAGGACTAATTTCATTTAAAAATATAGGCGCTAACACAGGATAAGGTAGGGCGATACCGGCACAACTGAAAAGCACAACAAGCATGACAGAGAATAGCGTTTTTTTGGCTATTAATGTTTCGGCGTTAGAAGTGTTCTCTGTCGAATTTTGTGCTTGGGGTAAGTGAATTGTCATAGTGTACTTAACAGCAATGATTAACATAGATTTGTTCGAATATAATAAATGTCATTAGTAGCTAAGTAAACTTAACTCCAAAGTATAATGAATATAACTTAAGAATTAACTTCATTAAAAGTCATTTAAAATCAGTCGGTTGACAAGTTGTAATTAAATGTTAACTCAGGGTAATAAGTTGTACTATTGCCGTAACACCTTGTACATAGCGTTGTTAATTAATTATAAACATTTTATGATTATTAAAAATTAGAGTCATTCATACTTTCAATGGTTGTTATTTATTGATTAGCGCTAAAACGCTAGAATAAACATTGAACCGTGTTGATAATGCATCCATGAAAATACTGTTAGTTCAGTGTAATAAAGTAGGCCAAATTAATGTCAGATAATAAATTGCCAGTAAAAAAGATATTGCTCGTTGAGGATGACCGCCAGTTATCGGATTTAGTCACAGAGTTTTTAGAAAACGAAGGTTATCATGTTAAACAAGAGTTTAGAGGTGATACTGTCGAAAAACGTGTGGACAAATTTGTCCCTGATTTAATTATTTTAGACATTATGCTACCAGGTAAAGATGGTTTTACTGTTTGTAAAGAGTTGCGTCCTAACTTTAAAGGTCCCATTTTAATGCTAACAGCAAAAGGCACTGATTTTGATCAAGTGTTAGGTTTAGAGATAGGTGCAGACGACTATGTTATTAAACCTGTTGAGCCAAGAGTATTATTAGCACGAGTTAATGCATTATTACGTCGAGGACAATTACCTAATGAAGGTAAAGAAAGTGCGGAAATTGATTGCGGAGAACTCCACATTAGTCGTGGCTCAAGACAAGTGTTATTACATGGTAAAAATGTCGATCTGACCAGTCAAGAATTTGATTTACTTTGGTTGTTAGCTAGCCGTGCAGGCGAAGTGCAAAATCGCGACTACATCTATAAAGCCGTTGTTGGTCGTGAATACGATGGTATGGACAGAAGTGTCGATGTACGTATTTCTCGTTTACGTAAAAAACTGCAAGATAGTAATGAAACACCTTTCAGAATTAAAACCATTTGGGGTCAAGGCTACTTATTTGTTCCTGACGCATGGAGTTAAACATTATTTCAATGTGTAAACTGATGGGTTGCTACGCCAACTCATCAGAATTTCTTTCCTCTATTTAGGCACTTTGATGAAACTCGGTCGCTCATTTTTTAGCTTATATTTTCTAATAATCTCTATCTTTATCATCTTCTCTTGGATGCTAGATGAAGTGTGGAGTTCTTATTTAGAACAAGATATAGAGTCATATACTGGTTATAAAAGTATGCTGCTATCGCTTTCTAATTATTTAGAAAAACACCCTGAAAACGAATGGCAAGATATATTGGCGGGCGCTTCAAAAGAATGGAAGCTGTCATTAAAGCTAATGTCAGAAAAGCAAGTAGAAAAAATTAGTCATCAACGCCATGATGTAATTAAAGAAGATAACACCCATATCTTTTATGATAATGATGCCGTAGAAATTCATCACCGTATTAATAGTACAGGTGCAGTGATTGTACTTGGTCCAGCTAAAATGCCAACCAGACCAAGAGTTGAGGCTTTAATTCGTGTTATTTTACTGGCAAGTTTAGCGTGTTTATTGTTTTTTTGGTTACGACCTCTTTCTCGTGATTTAGATCAGTTGCGAAAAACCGCCGTAGCTTTTGGTCAAGAAAGTTTTGATATGGTGGCCCCAAAAGCAAGATCAACAATGACTGAACCTATGGTGACAGCTTTTAATACCATGGCAAGTCGAATAAAACGTTTAATTGATGCTCATAAAGAATTGTCTACGGCAGTAGCTCATGAATTACGTACCCCTTTAGCACGCACAAAATTTGCTTTACAAATGTTAGAGTGTACTGATGATAAAGTTAAACAAGAAAAATACCGAAAGGCTATTAGTAAAGATATTTGTGAGTTAGAACAGCTGATCAGTGAAATGCTAATTTATGCTAGTTTTGATAATGAAAAGCCGGAGTTAAAATTTACCAACGAAGCAATAGTGGATATTGTTAAAAACCAAGTCGGTAATTTCCAGCAATTTGAACAAAACTTTACGGTGAATAACTTACTTGGCGAAGATAAAGTTGACGTTGATAAACAATTTATCGCTCGGGCTTTGAACAACTACATTTCTAACGCAATAAAATACGGCAATGGTGAAATAGATATCACTATTTCGAAAAACTCCGATCAATGTCAAATAAAAGTGACAGATAACGGAGCAGGTGTTTGTGACGACTTTAAATGCACAATTTTTGATGCCTTTTCTCGAGGTGACATTTCACGCAATCGTGAAACGGGTGGTTTTGGTTTAGGCCTAGCGATAGTTTGCCGTATTATGGAGTGGCATGGCGGTAGTGCTTCTGTTGTTGATAGTGAACACGGTGGGGCGAGTTTTATTCTAAGTTGGCCAATTAAGCACGTTGTAACTTAAGGTATAGTAATCGTACAACATTCTGTAAATATTATAAAAATATCTAATTAATTCATTTTAACCATAAAGTAATTTACCTTACTGCCGATAAAGCACTATCGGCAGTAAAATAGTAGATTATTTTGACAATAGAAAACATATCAAACGACATTCTTGTTCATGAACTTCAATTGGGCGAACAGCTTAATGAAAGTGTTCATAGTAAACGTCGCGCTGATTTTTCGTTGTTACTCGCTATGCTAACCGATGATGTTCGAGCCCATAGCCAGTTCAAACTTCCACAAACCGTTACCCCTGCCAATGTCACTACTTCAGAGCTATTACGAAAGCGTTTTCAACTTCCTAAAGAAGCGCCGATCGCTTTAAAGGATATTGAGGATACGCAACTTTTTAATCAAGCTGATTTAATTGAATCTAAACGTTTAGAACACCTACGTTTGATGAATGCATTAAACCCTAACCCTTTAGCTTTTCGTAACGATACAGGCTTTATAAACCAGCAAGTAATGAGTAACACAAGCTTATATTGTCAGCAAAAATATATAAATAAAGCACTGGAGCAATCTCAGCCCCATACAGAATTTAACGCTGAGGCGTGGTTATCTGGTATAAAAAATACCCTTGAGAAGTCAGCTGCCGTAGAGGCTGTTGCTTAAAGTGCGTTAGCACAACACTGTTTAAATTTTTTATTACTCAGGCAAAAGCACGCTTCGTTTCTTTTCGGTTTTTTTAGTACTTTACTTTCAGAAACATCACCATCTACATATCGCCAAACACTATCTTCAATAATAAAGTTTGAGTTTTCTTGCATTTGCCATATTTTCCCAAGATGTTGATAAAATGCTGAAAACATAACTTGTGCACTGTCATTATTATCGCTGCTTGTTTGGAACTCACTAGCACTATGAACAACAAGCTTTAACCACTTTGTTTGTATGGCCCATTGCTCTATATCAGCAATAGATTGTTCAAGCCTGCTAGAACTTGCATAGGTAAGGTAAATGTACTCAGCATTATTTGTTGCATAAGCAGAGTAACGAGAGCGCATTAATTGCTCTGGGGAGTTTGCTAACTTTGTCGCCGTTATTAAAGGTTGGCAACATTGTGCAAAGGTAAGTTCTAAGCCACATGGACATTGCATGGAGATATTCTTCTAAAGTAAATTATTAAGAGTTTATCATGACATTGCAAAGTCGTTGAGCTATTTATGTCAGTTCATATATGGCAATATTTTGAGCTTACTGTCGGTTAAGCCGGCTTAATTTAAGCCCTATGAACAGCCTAAATAAGTGAGTCTTTATAAATAAAGCGATGTATTTAAATAAGCGTGTGAATTGGCTTTTCAGGTTAAGTTTTCTGACTCGGCTTGAAAGCTAACTCTGGTTTAATGTAATTTTTGTGCTTGGCAATTCTGGTGATGTTGCAATAATATGCATTGCGTTTTCCCTATAGCTGCACAGTGCGCTATGTCATTTAATTCGTCTTCATTATAACTCGCATCATTCAATATCATTGCAGAACAAGTACCTTTTAATAAAGTGCTTTTAATATGTTCTAAGCTAACATTGACCTTATTCGCATTTACTTTCAATATTTTTTCAGGGTTAATTTTCCCCATAGTAGAGAGTTGCTCTAGCGAGTCATTTTCGGGATTAATCATTAAAATCCACTTGCTATTGTCGTAATGTTTCTGGCAAATATCTTGGTATTTTTCAGTTAAGTCAATGGCATTATTCACATGCACTACGTTACACCAAACAGTAGTTAACTCTGTTTTAACTGGGTTTGTTAAAGTGGTGATTGACTTTAAGTTATTGATATTAAAATCTAAATCTATTTTGTTAACGTTAATCATATTGCTTACCTCGATATACTGTATGCATGTACAGTATATCGATCTAAAGGTAAGATCAAGTATTATTGAATTTATTTTTATGTCATCTTTTTTAGCATATTTGTTTGGGTAGTAACTGGCGAGATGCTAAATGAAAATTCAAATGGAAATACAAACTGAAATAAAAGTTTTTTAAAAAAACGTGTCAACAATGATTTCGATGTGATTGGGTTAGATTTATGCTTTTAAGTTAATATAAAAGCGTTCATTTATCTTTCTTATACTTGACCTTAGACGCTTAACTATATGTTAATGTGCAACTATTAATTAGTTTTAAACTAATAAGCGGTAAACTAGAGCAGGCTGTTGCGTATTTAATTAATAAGGTAATGTATATTTTTATGAAAAAAGGTGCTGTTTTGAGGCAATTTCTTTGGTGTATCTTTGCTTTAATTTTGTTGGTTTTCTCTTTGGGTATTAGCTGGCAGATAAGTAAAACTACAAATTTCTTGTATAGTTTTTGGTATCAAACCTTACATATTAATGACGTAGTCATAAAAAATGTTCCGAAGAATACTCAAGGTAAACGAGATTTCCCTATCGATAACATCCAACTACATGAAACGAAATTTGCCGACATTGTTCAAGCGATTCATCAACAAGGTTATGGTTTAGCTGAAATCAGTTATGTAAATAATCACGCGGTATCAAAACGTCTGTTAACCAATGCTGAGGTACTACATCTTAAAGATGTTGCCAACTTATTAAACGCAGTTGAAAAGTTATGGTGGGGAAGCTTGATATTGTTATTTGGGGTGTTATTTTTATATGGCTTAAATATAGATAAAATAAATGTTAACTCGATAAGGAAAATGCCAACAGGTAAGCAAAAAATTATGTCACTTTTAAGCTTTATTGTTTTACTGGTGGTGGTTTTAGGTATTTGGGGCTTTACCGAGGTTTTTTATTATTTGCACACGGTAATATTTCCGGCAGAGCATCAATGGTTTTTTTATTATCGCGACTCTTTAATGGCAACGCTTATGAAAGCCCCTGATATTTTCTCCGCTATTGCTGCACAGCTTTTAGCCGTTGCTTTATTGATAGCTTGGGCAGTCGATACTGCACTAAGTTCTTATCAAGTAAAGCGCCTTAGAAACAGCAATAAATGAGCTTAGTTTAAGGTGACTCGTTATCGTGGTGATGAATTCAATACAGAGTTTTAAAGTATTTGAGTGCAATTTTACTCTCACTATATTTACTCGATTATGAGTATATATTAGAGCTAAAATATTTAGTTTTGCTTGTTAAGATGTGTTAATTCTTCAATACGGTCTTGTGTTAACGTGATATAGCATTTTTTATAAGCGATAGCCGCGCTTTCATCAGGGGTTAGTACTAAATATTGCCAGCGGCAGTTATTTTCTCGGTAGGTAATAAAGTTTTGTTGTGAGCGCTTAAACATATCTAGCGAAGTACTTCGGCCATTAATCAGTGATAACTCTTCTAAAATAAACGTTTGGTTATTTATCCAGGTTTGCAATTCACGGTCTTTCTTTTCTCTAACACTATCTAAGCAACGAGACACTTCAGTATTGCTGTCCATAGTGCTTTCGCAGTTTTGAACATTATTGTTAGCCATTACCGAGTTTGAGAACAACAGGGCGTTTACTAATATGTAGATACTAAGTGTCTTTTTATTCATGGTTAAAGCGATTACTTATGCTGGAAGGACTTTTTTATACGGTTTTACAGTAACGTTTTTATAAACGCCCGCAGCGATATAAGGATCTTGGTCTGCCCACTCTTGAGCAGCGACTAAACTGTCAAACTTTGCAATAATAAGCGAGCCTGTAAAACCTGCATCACCGGGGTTTTCGCTATCAATAGCAGGACAAGGTCCAGCGACAAGTAGTCTGCCTTGGTTTTGTAATGTACGAAGTCGGTCTAAATGATTTTCTCGAACACTCATACGCAGCGACAAACTATTTTCAACATCTTCACTATAGATAAGATAAAACATTTTACGTCCAATAAGTTAAGTTAAAATTAAAGCGTGAATAAGAGTGTTCTACTCTTGTTTTTCTATTTTTTGTTCTGATTCTTCTTGTTCTTCCGGCATATATTTATATAAAGAAAATACTGAGCCAATAGCAAATATAAAGGTCATAGCCGTTAAGCCAAACACTTTAAAATTAACCCAAGTTTCTAAACTATAGTTAAAGGCTATGTACCAATTTAAAAAACCGCATAAGGCAAAGAACAATGCCCACGCTAAGTTTAATCTATTCCAAATATGCTCGGGTAATGTAAGCGCTTCTCCTAAAAATTCTTTGATGATATTTTTATTAAATACTTTTTGACTAACAATAAGTGCAATAGCGAAAATACCTTGAATAATGGTGACTTTCCATTTTAAGAAAGTATCGTCATGCATATAAATAGTTAAGCCGCCAAAAATGGCAATTAAACCGAAAAAGATCAAATTTCTTTTAGGAATAGGCTGTTTTTTAATTAAAAAATAAGCAATCTGAATCGCTGAAGCAACAATTAATGAGCCTGTAGCCCAATAAATGTCTGCAAACTTATAAAAAACGAAAAAAATAATCAGTGGAATATATTCTAAAAATGCGTGCATAAATATGGTATCAAAAGTAACAATGTATCGATTCTACTTAAAGCGAAAGGCATACGCCACTCAATTTAGTCGGTTAAAATGTAATATTTTTAAAGCTTGGGCATAAAATCGGTTTAGGCCCAAGCTTTTAAGTTAGTCTAGTTAATTTTATTACTGTGTTTAAATTTGTTTGTACCCAAATGGATCGTCAATAGAATATGAAGGCTCAGTAAACCATTTTGCCCCCGTTTCTGTCATGTAGAAATGGTCTTCTAAACGAATACCAAATTCATTAGGCAAAACCAACATAGGTTCATTAGAAAAACACATACCTTTGGCTAAAGGTGTTCTATCGCTACGAACTAAATAAGGCCATTCATGAATATCTAAACCAACACCATGGCCTGTTCTATGTGGGCATCCAGGTGTTTGATAATCAGGACCTAACTGTTGACTTGCTAAATATTCTCTTGCAGCGGTATCTACATCCCCACAGGCAACACCTATTTTAGCGGCGTCAAAGGCTGCTTTTTGTGCTAGTTTTTCAATTAACCACATCTCTCGTTGGCGTTGATTTGCTTCACCGAAAACATATGTACGGGTAATATCTGAATTATATCCTTCAAGCTGACAGCCGGTATCTATAAGTACAATGTCATTTTCAGCTAGAGCTTTTGGTGTTTTAACGCCATGTGGGTATGAAGAGTCTTCACCGAATAAAACAATACAGAAGTATGATCCCGCTTTAGCGCCCACTTTGCGGTGTGCTTGATCAATAAAGTTAGTCACTTCTTCAACTGTAATTCCTATGCGTAATATCCGCGCAACAGCTTTGTGAACTTCAAGGGTCATATTTTTTGCTTGTTGTAATAAAGCAATTTCATTAGTGGATTTCTCTGCACGACAACCTGCTGTGATTGCTTTTGCATCGATAAGCGTTAACTCAGGAGTGGCTTTATTTATACCATCAGCAATAAAAAACGCGGTTGACTCATCAATGGCTAACTGACCTGTGGTAATGCCAAGATCTTTCAAGGTTTGGGCGACAAGTTGATAAGGGTTTTCATGCTCCTGCCAACCTTTAATTTCACCTTTAATTGTCATGTATTGATTAAGCGTGTTAACTTCAAATGAAGGGGCAATATACTGTATTTCGCCTTTTTGAGGAATAATAGCGCCAACCATACGCTCACTGGCATACCAACGCGTACCCGTGAAGTAGTATAAATTTGTTCCAGCATCAATATAGGTGGCTGCAATGTTATGTTTAGCCATTAATGCTTGGGCTTTTGTAATGCGTTGTTTAAATTCAGCTTCAGAAACTGAATTAACTTGGCTGGTCATATTAACTAATTTTTCAAGCTCAATTTTGGCGTTAGAGCCGCCGACACCTATCGTCATATTGGGTCCTTTACATTTTAATGTCGGTATATTTTATACAAAATGCTACGCTATGTATCGTAAATATTGAGGTAATTTATAGCGGAATAACACTTGTCATAAAAATTAAATACCCGTTTGAACGGTCAATTGTGGCAACTAGAAAAAATGTAAATGAACTAAGGATTACTTATGCGTAAAAAAGTAGAGTTTACTAGCGGGGAGCATAAACTAAGCGGCCTACTAGAAACACCAGAAACTGATGTGAAATTTTATGCTTTGTTTGCACATTGCTTTACTTGTGGTAAAGATATTGCCGCCGCATCGCGTATCAGTCGAGCGTTAGTACGCAAAGGAATTGCAGTGCTCAGATTTGATTTTACAGGTTTAGGTAACAGTGATGGTGATTTTGCTAATAGTAACTTCTCTTCCAATATACAGGATTTAATCGCCGCTGCAGATTTTCTCCGTACGAGCTATCAAGCGCCTAGGTTACTTATTGGTCATAGCTTAGGGGGCGCTGCTGTACTTAATGCTGCTCAGTATGTCAATGAAACCATGGCTATTGTTACTATAGGTGCGCCTTCAGATGCTGCACATGTTGCGCATAACTTTGCTTTACAGCTTGAAGATATTGAAAAAAATGGCAAAGCAGCCGTTAATTTGGCAGGGCGGGTATTTACAATAGAAAAGCAATTTTTGGACGACATAAAAAGCTACGATAGCAGCCATATTGCCAAAATGAAAAAAGCATTATTAGTCATGCACTCGCCGGTCGATGGCACTGTAAATATTAGTGAAGCAGAAAAGATATATCAATCTGCTGTACATCCCAAAAGTTTTGTTAGTTTAGATAGCGCTGATCATTTACTAACGAATAAACATGACGCTGAATATGCTGCTGACGTAATTGCCGCTTGGTCAGGTCGATATATAAACCATGAAGACCTTATTACTCGTGAAAGTAGTAAGCAACACTCAACAATTAATACGGTTGATAAAAACTCAAACGCTGAGCAAACCAAAGTAACGCAAGGCCATGTTGTTGTTGAAGAGAAAAATCATAAATTTACCCAACATATAAGCACGGCTAGTCATTATTGGCTTGCTGATGAACCCGTAAGTGTTGGAGGCGATAATATGGGACCTGATCCTTATGAGCACTTGCTTGCTGGTTTAGGTGCATGTACTGCCATGACATTGCGCATGTACGCTACGCGAAAAAAACTTGCTGTAAAGCAGATAAAAGTTGAACTGAAACATAGCCGAAATTATTTAGAAGACTGTGAAACGTGTGAAGAAAAAAGCCAGGGTATTGAAGCTATTGTGCGAGAAATTAGCTTTATTGGCGAATTAGATGCTGCACAACAATCTCGATTTTTAGAAATAGCAGACAAATGCCCAGTACATAAAACTTTGCACAATAATGTGAAGGTTGTCAGTAAGTTGGTCAGTTAATCTACATTGTTGCTATGCCGTTAAAACATGCTGAATGTTTTAAAAAGCTAATAGTATAAAGGTAAAAAAACCTGTAATCTTAAATCGTTGTATTGACACTATATAGCCGATATTACTTTAACTGTCATTACTTTAACTGTGATTACTTTAACTGTCATTGGGCATTATATTTTTATGCTTAGATTTAATATTGTGTATTAGCTATTTATATTCGTGTTCAGCATCAATAGTTTGATAGAGTTGTTATTGGCTAATTGCATTTAGGAGCTAGCATGGAGTCGCATGGTAATTACAAAATAGAACTTATTGAAAATAAAGTTCATATTTACCCGTCAGGTGGGTTTAATGAGCAAGGAGTAAAGCAGTTGAACGGTGAAGTACTGTTGATTGCGCCTGACGAAGCACCTTGGGCTTTAGTAGCACACCCTGATGATTCTGCAGGATTAACTCCCGAAGCAGTAAATGAAATCGTAAAGTTTTTTCAACGATTAAGTAGTAAAAACTGTGTTGTTATAGGTATTGAGGTTTTACCTACTTGGCAAGGCGTGCTTGAAAATTCAATTAAAGGAAATGTTAACATACCTGTTTATATGGATGTTAACATGACAAAGTTATCACCACTGATCAACAACATACTTGATAATGCCTAAAGAAAAATAGGCTTTACTATTGCTGATTTTACTTACTTTACATATTTTAGTTTATTAAAAGAGATTTTATGTCGAATTCAATGGCTTTAGAAAAAATATTTATGATTTTGGCTATTATCTTGGGAGTGGGCTCTGCGATAGATTTAATTTATGATTTATCTACCTCGAACTTTCAATGGGCTGAAATTTTGCGTTGCAGTGTTAATATTGTTATTGCCTGTTTATTGTATCTCTATGCGAATAAAAAACATAAAGAAAAGCTTAGTCGATAGGCGCTTATTAATTGCCTTAATGCTAATTTGAACGCTCATTTATCTTCACACTTGCAGTTTTTAACCCTCATTTAGTCTCACTTTATTTATCACTAAACCTTGTTCTAAATCAAAGAACAGCTTTATTACACATGTTACATTCATTCTATATACATCAAGTAATTAGAGGGTTCTATGAGCAAAATATTTGTAGTCGCCGATTTATCGGATAATAAACAAGTGGCAATAACGCGCGCTTGTGAACTTGCCAAAAAAACAAACAATGAATTACATGTAGTTTATTTTTGTTATCAAAGTTTACGGTTTATACAAGATGACTCACAAAATATAAAACAAACATTAATAGATACCATTACCCTTGAAGCTGAAACCTCACTCGATAAAATGGTCCCAGAGGAAGTAAATTATAGTTTTGAAGTCGTTTGGGAAAAACACATTTACCAATGGATAAATACATACGCCAAAGAACATAACCCAAACATGGTAGTTAAAACTGCACATAGAAGTGAAACGTTTTTATACACCTCAACTGATTGGCAGTTACTAAGAGAATGTTCAGCGCCAGTGTTTATTGTTAGCGATAACAAATGGCGAAAATCACCCAATGTATTGGCAGCTATTGATTTAGAAACTAAAAGTAAAAGTAAACAAGCGTTGAATCATCAAATATTGAAAGCAGCTAAAGCATTTTCTCAAACCAATGAGTCAGAGTTATTCGTTTGCTATACCGTACCATTTTCTAAAGTATTACGTGATTTAGGTATTCACTTTAAAGACGAATTAGAAAGTAGGGCAGCTAAAACTTTAAAACCTAAAATTGAAAAATTGGCGGCTGAATACGACATACCCTTGGCAAATTTCACTATTAAAGCGGGCGAGCCAGAAAAGGTTATACCAAGTATTGCTGCGAAACAAAAGGCTGGATTAGTTGTCATAGGCACGGTTGGACGTAAAGGTCTCAAAGCTAAGGTGCTTGGTAATACCGCAGAGAAAATTTTAAACTTGTTAAAGTCAGATGTACTTGCATTAAAGCCTGAGTAGATAAGTAGATAAGTAGATAAGTAGCTTAACTCAGATCTGCAATCTTTTAATACGGTACTTACACAGATTCGTTACAGGATCGTATCAAACAAAACGTCGGCTAACTTTTTAGCCGACGTTTTATGTTAAATGCACGTTAATCAATAATTAAACTTTTTCAGCGTTAATTAATTCGGCTACTTTTTCGTTCTGCTGCACTAACGGCAACATACCTTTAAGTAATCGGCCGAATATATCAGCACCGGTAATAATTCGTTTAGTTTCGCCCCAAACCAACAACACATCGTGTTCAATAACACCATCAAAGTTCTTATCGATAGAGGTGTTCACTTTCATTTGTAATATTGCTTCATTTAATGAAGTTGTTTCATCGGTAATAACCACGGGACGGTGGCAAAAGCTGTAAGGGTCAAAGTTTTCTGCTTGAAAAAGAGCACTTCGTAAGAAACCATCAGCATCAATAACCAATAATGGTGTACCTTCAAGGTTTGTGATAACAACCCAGCTATGGCCTGATTGGTTCAGCATAGTTAAGAAAGGATCATCAGCGCCAGAATAAGTATCAGGTAATATAGGTAGATCAAGTTTCGTTGGCAAAGCAATAATAGAGTTAGGGTCTATTATTTCACCTTCTTGAGTAACTTTAATTTCATCTAGTGCAAAAAAGTTTAATGCGCCAATACCTTCTACATGGTTTAAATCAGCTTCTTCAGCACGAATATGCTCTTTAATAATATTACCTAACTCACTCTCTCCTAAGTAGGTAATGCCTTCTTTACCTAACCAAGCGTCAAGAATTAACGCACTAGGGCGCGCTACAGGGTAAAGAATAATTTGGTAGAAGCGAATAATGGGCGCTAGCATACTGCCCATTTTTAATGCATTACGAGAAAAATAGGCCTGAGGTGTTATCTCACCAATAATAGTAATGGCAATAGTAGAAAATAAAAATGCACCAACGCCTGCTAAAACTGAGTCTGACAACATAGTTAATAAAACATTAATACCAACATTGCCCCACAAAATTGTGGCTAGCAAAAAATTAGAGTCGTTTCTTAATTTCAGTACAACTTGTGCAGCTTTATTACCTTTGTTAGCTTCTACTTCTAGTTGCAATCTACTGAGCGAGAAAAAAGCTAAATTTAATCCTGAAAAAATAGCGGATTGTGAAATACAAAATACAATCGCTACCCAGGTGATAGTTTCTACGGGCATTACTTAAATCCTCTGTTTACTTTACTTATAGTAGCAGTAAGCTACCTAATCCTAAAAATACCACAAAGCCAACAATGTCGGTTACTGTGGTTAAAATAACCGAGCCGGAAAGGGCAGGGTCAATATTTAACTTATCTAATATCGCAGGAATAACAACGCCTGATGCTGATGCTGTTAATAAGTTTAGTAAAATTGCTAAAGCAATAACTAAACTTAATTCTGCGTTGTTAAACCAAAAATAGGTGATAGTACCAATAACAACAGACCAAATTATGCCATTTAGCCCACCCACTTTTAATTCTTTGCGCAGTAGCACTTTTCTATTTTGTTCTGTTATTTGACCTAACGCCATACCTCGCACGATAACAGTTAAGGTTTGGCTTCCAGAAACGCCACCCATTGAAGCAACTACTGGCATTAATACCGCCAAAGCCACAACTTGTTGCAGTGTAGCTTCAAAAAAGCCGATAAACCATGAAGCTAAAAATGCGGTCAGCAAATTAATACCAAGCCAAATACCACGGTTTTTCGCACTCGTTCTTACACTTGAAAATAAATCTTCATCGGTTGTTAAACCCGCTGCACTGTTAATTTGCTCTGTTTGCGTTTCCTGTTTTACTTGGTAAGCCGTTTCTACAGTAAAGCGGCCAAGAAAACGTTCGTTTTCATCAACGACTGGTAGAGACATTTTGCCGGATAAAATCACTGCTTCTGCAGCCGAGGTTAATTCCTCATTCGCACTAAGGCGAATAGTTTCAGGCGCAAAAAGGGTTTTTAAGGTATTTTCACCATCACTTTGTATCAAGCTATTAATATCAACAGTACCCGTGAGAATGCCTTCTTTATTTACCGCATAAAAGTCTTCAGTATAAGGTGACAAGCCTTTTTGTAATAATAACTGCGCACTGGTTATTTTAAGTTTTTCAGAAATACGAACATAGTTATAATCTAACCAATGACCAACTTCGTCAACGGTATATTGTTGTGCTTGTTGATAGAGTTTACGTTGCGAGTCGTCTAAGTTTTTTATCGCGTACTTCAATAACCTGCTAGGTATTTCTTCAGCAATCTCAATAACATCGTCAACATCTAGTTGCGCGAGTAATTCGAAGCATTCATCATCACTTAATGCCTGAATTAAGCTTGTTCTTGTGCCTTGTCCCATATCGACAAAAGCATCTTTTTGAATATCTTCTGAAAAGGTTGCCCATACACTTAAACGTTTGTCTTGTGGCAAAGCTTCGATTAAAAGCGCGAATTGCTCTGCCACTAGCGTTTCATTAGCGCCAAGCATAATTTGAGCTATGTCTTGTTCGTGCTCTGCGATGAGAATGTCGTCGATAACTAAGGATAATTTATCAATAGTATTTTCTAACATTGTTGAATCCTTAAAGCCGTTTTTATAACGGAATATGATCTTTATTGTGTAAGTTCAGGTATAACACCCATAGTTAACTAATAGGGTGTTAATTTAATTCGTATTTATAGTTAATTGTATTACAATCAGAAGTAAATAAGTTAGCTTTAATAACAAATTAGCTAAGTTTATTTTACTGTTTTTTTGTCTTTTGTTGCTTGTTCTTAGGTATTTTTAGCATCAAAGAATAGAGTTAACAAATTATCCTGTTATTTGCAGGGCATATTGAGAGTATATAATGATAAAATGTATGTTGATTTCACCGACACAAAAAACTGTTATCGGTAGTAGTGAGTTGATAAGTCAATGGCAAGAGAATAACGATACAACGTTATGGATTGATCTTGACAACGTTGATGCAAAAGAAGAACAAAAAATATTAACAGACTTTAATTGCCACCCTTTAGCCATCAGTGATGCACTTCGCGATCGCCATCCGCCTAAAATCGAATTATTTAAAGATTATATTTTTATGCTATATCGCGGTATGGTTGCAAACGATGACAGCCTGAAATTCAATCACTTACAAATTAGTTTATTCATTGGGAAGCGAGTTTTAATCACCCGACATCCTCAAAGCTCATTAGCGATTAACGAGCTATTTAGTGAAACTGGTGAAAAGTATCTTAAGCGCAGTCCTATTCATTTAGCACTTAGGCTTTTCCATAGCAGTTGTGGTTACTACCTTAAAGAGATGTTTAGTTTCGAAGCTGAACTCGAGAAAATTGAAGATGATTTTCAATTAAGTGGTAACGACCAAATGATGAAGCAAATTACTTCATACAGATCACAACTGGTTAAAATAAGGCGCACGTTCAATTATCACGTTAACATGGGAGAAACGTTAAAGGCTTATGTTGATGACGACGACACTGACTTAATTACCGACAAAGAAACCCATACCGTTACCGATTTACGTGAACGTTTAGACCGCCTGCAAAGTTTGTCACAAATGTATTACGATATTTGTGGTGATTTAATTAATGGTTATATGTCAGTAACATCACATCAACTGAATGCAACTATGCGAGTATTAACGGTTATCACAGCATTATTTGTACCCTTAACATTTCTTGCCGGTATTTATGGAATGAACTTTGAGTATATTCCTGAGCTAAAAGCCGATAATGGTTACTTCATTTTATTGGGTGTAATGGCAGTGGTTTCGGTGGTATTACTTATTGTATTCAAGAAAAAACGCTGGTTATAGCAAGTAGTAATACAAAACAATAGATTGAAGGTTGCAAAGGAGATGTACTAAGCAACCGAGTATATTACCAACTTGATTAATTGGTTGTTCACTTTTAAGGGTTCAAATGAAAAAGTAGAACACTAATCAATCAAGTTGGTATGTTTTCCTAACGTTCTTAGCGCAGAAAGTGATAATTTAAACTGAAGTTTTTGTCGAATTGTCATCGAATTTCAACCATTTATTACTCATGCTTATCCAAATTGGACTTGTGAGTAATGACAGCGATATAACACATAAGGCTAATTGGTAGCCATATTCATTGATAATACTTGCTTGATGACCAACGGCCGCAAGCACAAAACTAAACTCACCAATTTGAGATAACAACACGCCAGCATAAAGACTTTCTTTCCAACTAAATTTTGACAGCTTTAAAATAACGGCATTGATAAATATGTTAGTAATTAATGCTGCCATAACTAACATTGCGGTTTGTTGCCAATGGCTAATTAAAAAGCTAACGTCTAGCAACATACCAACCGAAACAAAAAACAACGCAACAAATAGCACTCTAAATGAATCTAAAGTGCGATGTACCCATAGTGTTTCTTTCGCTGCACCGACAAGCATACCACCAATAAATGCTCCCAAAGCGGTTGAAAGTTCAAACCAAGCGGTGATCATTGCTAAGCCAAAACAAACACCTAAAGCAGCGAATAACTGTAATTCATGATCTCCCTTTAACCACTTTGACAGCGGTAAATGCACTTGTTTGCGAGTGATAACAAAGGCGAACAGTGCGATTGCGAATAGGGTACCAACGCCTTGTTTTACCAATTGTACATTGTCGATGTTACCGGCACCAAGCAAGCCAATAATAATTAACATGGGAATAATAGCTAAATCTTGAGCTAGTAATATTCCGAGTGCACTTTGTCCTAAGCGAGATGAAAGCATGCCATTATCTTGTAATAATTTGATAACAATTGCGGTGCTACTAAGACTAATAACAAAACCTATTAAAACTATTCTAGCTAAGCTCCAGTCAAACCAGTGGCCTAACAGCCATACGCAACCCACACTTAATAAAATTTGCATTAACGTTCCGAAAATTATTAATTTCCAGTTTTGTACCAGTTTATGAATATCGGTTTCCATACCAACGAAAAATAGTAGCAGCACTACGCCTGCAGTGCCTAAACGTGAAATACTTTCCGTGTCGGTTACTAAACCAAAGCCCCATGGGCCAATAAAAATACCAGCGATTAAGTAAGCTACCACATGAGGTTGACGAAAAAATTTTAGGATAAAACCCAACAATAATATAAAGAAAATAGCGCCCACCGCTTGAGGTAAAAATGGGTCCATATGCATAGTTGTTAACCTTTTACAGATATGACATAAAACTAAGTGAAAATGAAAACAATATATTGTTACTTGAAATTTATAAAGTATTGATAAAACAAAATAGTCAAAGTGTTGTTTTAACGTTAGTGTAAACTACTTTATTTTATTACATTGTGAATTTATTGGATTCGGGCTAAATGTTAATTAATTAATGATCTCATGAGATAAAGTCGTCATAATTATCTCCGTTTTTCGTTATCAGCAGTTAATTAAGCATGGAAAAATATTGAAATATCTGAACTATCCATACAAAAACCAACTTATTTATTCTTTGTTAGCCTTACTTTTTCTGGTGCTACCCACAAAAGCATGGTCTGCAGACTCTGCTGATAAGCTAGGCACGCCGCTCAATATTATTGGTGTTGAAACCGCTTATAAAACCAATATATTTCGTAGTTTAAGTAGTAACGAAAACATTATCCCTTTATCTTTACTTGGTTTTCCTCAATCAGATAATTATATTTTAAATAAGGCACGAAATGCATTGCAGGCTTTGGGCTATTACCAACCGGTTTTAACCCTAATGGAAGATCAAAAAGGCAAAACCTTGACCATTGAGCTTAAGCAACCAGTGCTTTGGCATAGCAGTAGTATTGTGCTTAAGTGTGAAAATGAAAATGAAAATGAAGTTATGTCGCAGCTTATTACCAAGCACCCGTTTATTAAGGGAAAAATTGTTAATCATGGTGACTATAGCCAGTTTAAATCAAAGGTACAACGTCAAGCACAAGAGTTAGGTTTATTAGATGCTACCTTCACCAAAAGTGCTCTAAATGTTGATATAGCTAACCAACAAGCTAATGTTGATTGGGTGATTAACTGCGGTGCTCGTTACACTATTAAAAATATTACCATTGAAGGGACCGTTTTATCTCATGATTTGGTTAATAGTTATTCAACCATTAACCAAGGCGATGCCTATAGCCAATTAGATATTATCGCTAGTCAGCAGGCACTTAATCGCTCAGGATTTTTTAAATCTGTGGTTGTAGACCAAACTGTGGATCATGTAACCAAAACTGTTGATGTAAATCTTTCAATACTTGACACCGAAAAATATGAGCTCAAAACGTTAGTAGGTTATGGCACTGATACTGGAGGAAAACTAGGTGTTAGTTGGCGTAATAGAAGAGTAAATAGTAAAGCGCATCAATATGTTGCCTCTATCGACTTTAATAGGATTAAACTAGACGATGCTGATGTTAATGCCGCATTTCAGTATCAAATACCCTTAGAAAAAGCCAGTAGCCAGTGGATAAATCAAGTAAGCTATCAGGAAAAAGACGAGGAAATTGGTCGCAGTAAAATTTTTACTTTAGAGTCAGTAGTTATCAATAAACTTAATCCGCACTGGACAAGCCAATGGTCTATTGCCATGGCTCAAGAACAATTAAAGTCTGAGGCCGATGTTAATCAAAGCTTAAAATATATCGTACCGTCATGGCAGCTTACCTATTACAGTGTTACCGACCCCTTTACGGCAGTTGAAGGTTGGCGTTGGCAAAGTACTATGCGCTTTAGCAGCGAGCAACTCAGTGATCCCAATATCAGCTTTTTACAAACTGATCAAAAGGTAAAACGTATCTGGTCATTAAATGATGACTGGCGATTATTACTGCGCGCTCGTGTCGGCACAACATTAATGGATACCGAAGACTTTAATCGCTCAATGCCATCGACTTATCGTTTTTTTGCCGGTGGTGATGTATCTGTAAGAGGTTATAAGCATCAAAGCCTATCACCAACAGATAATGAAGTGTCTATCGGGGGTAAGCATATATTAAGCTCCGGCTTAGAGGTTGATTATTTGTTTTATGAAAGTTTTCGTTGGGCAATATTTACCGACCAAGGTAATGCCTTCAATGATTGGAAAGATTTTGAGATACAAAAGTCAGTAGGTACAGGTTTAAGATGGGTAACGCCGATAGGCGCTATTCGACTTGATATAGCCAAAGCACTTGACGGTAATAAAGCATGGCGCTTTCATATCACCATAGGCCCTGATCTATGAAGCAATTTAACAAGAAAGCCATATTGAGAGGGTTTAGCCTAGCAGTAACGTTACTCGTTAGTATATTGTTAATGGCACTAACCTGGTTCTATACCACAGAATCAGGTTTACAGTGGTTAGTTAATCGTACAGCACAATTTCATCCGCCAGCACTGAAAATAGGTAAGGTTAGTGGCACACTTAGCTCGACAGTTTATTTAACTGAGCTCGAATGGCAAGCAGAAAAAACAAAAATACAAGTTGAAGATATTACTGTAGATTGTCAGTGGTTATATTTACTTGATCGCGCCCTTACTTGCGATAACATCAGCACTACTCGCCTAGATGTAATCAACGCTACTGAAGACAAAACAGCAAAGTCTGATGTAAATTTACCGGTACTTAATGCGGTAGAATTTCCCATTGATGTAAACATTAAGCAAGTTAGTATTGCAAAAATTGTTTATAGCGCAAATTCAGCTGAAATAAGCCAAAGCAACAATCAATCGCCTTCTGAGCAACCGCAATATATTGTTCATCAGCTTAATATTAAAAAAATAGCCTTAGCGGGTAGCAAAGCAAGTGTTGCTGCCTTGGCTCTCAATTATGACGAACACCTTGTATCGGTAGCGGGCAATATCGATATGCGAAAAAAATGGCAACATCAACTGGCTATCAATATACAAGGACCAAAACTTTCAGCGAGTGCAAAATCAAAAGGGCGCTTAACGGCTTCGTCAACATTAGCCATACAATTAAAAGCACCTAATCAGTTGTTAGTTTCTGCCGAGTGGTATTACGATCAAGGACTATTTTTAAAAAATGGCAATATAACGGCAGAGAAACAGCAAGTTGTATTATCTGACGAAAGTATTGCTATTGATTATATAAAGGGCGATTTCGCACTAACTTGGCCAAAATTTAACGCTAACGTGCAAACAAAAGCTACTTGGCAAGCATTAGAGCCGATGAGCATTACCGTTAATACGCAACTTGAAGATGTGCTTAAATGGAGCACGAACGCTAATGCTAAACTGGCAATAAAAAGTGAGCTTAAAGATGCGCAAATAGCGGCATCACTACAGCAAGTTTTTCCTGATGCCATGAATAACCAAGCAGTAAGCGAAAAGCCATCATGGCCAGTATCTGCCAATCTTGAAATGAACGTTAATCAAGGCTTGTTAACTTTTCAAAGTAATAACATTAAATTAGCTGAGTTGACCGCGAAAGTGCAGGGCGAGTTCAATGTTGATAATCCGACCGCTAATAACTTATGGCTTAATGGCAATATTGAAGGTCGATCATTAGATTTAAATAACATACTACAAGTGGCTAACATCAAAGCCGATTGGCAAATAAAAAAACAAAACGCAAACTGGCTTATTGTCAGTAAAGGTAAAGTTGAGCAACTTGCTGTCGAAAATTTTGACGGTAGAAATATTGAGTGGTCCTTAGACTTTGGCAAAAATTGGCTAGCCAAATTCACTGCAGACTCCCTCAAGGTTAACGACAATAATATTGAACTTGCCTCATTAAACTTCTCAGGCTTACCAGAAAAACACCGGATGCGACTAAGTGCCAACTTAGCAGAAAATACCGCGGTAAATTTAAATTTTAACGGTGAACTTTTACAAAACAATAGCCAAAACTTAAAGCTTGATAGTGATTTTTCAAACGCCATTTGGCAGATTAATCAGCTCGAATTTGAAGCTATAAATCAACAAGAGAAACTTTTAATCGCCACCGAACAATTACAGTTAAGCAAAGATAAACAACGTATTAAAAATTTATGCCTCAGCGGTGACGGTAAAATGTGTATTAATGCCGAAAATAGCGCCCAGCAATGGTCGGCCAATTTATTCTTCGAGCAATGGAAAATGTCGCCAGTTTTTAAGCAAATTAAAGCTTGGCAATCAATATTGCTTACCAGCGCTAATCAAACATTACAAAACGTTGAAGGTACGGTTAATGGTACTTTATCAGTCACAGGACAAGCAAAAAACCTTAAAAATATTGCTGCAGATATAACCATACCTAACGTTAAGTGGCAGTCAGCACAAACACAAGTACAAGCAGATAACTTTACCATTAATACCAAAATGAAAAAGCAAGATATTGCACTTGTTACTCAATGGAACAGCATTAATACACAGATAATTTTGCCGCAATCACAAACGGAAGTTGTTATGCCCAAGGGGCAGGTTTTGCTAACAATATCACCTGATTTTAAGGTTGATTACGATCTGGAACAAACGGATATTGCATTAAACATTCCAGATAGCAAAATCAAAGCTGATAGCCAATTCTCCAAACACTTAGTCACGGTGTCTAAGTTTAAACTGCAAGGCCAGTGGCAGCAAAATAAGCTTAATTCACAATTACATATTCGTTTACCTGGCGATGATGAAATTAAAGCTAAATTAAATAGTGATTGGCCATTAATAGATTCTGCCAAGATAAATGGTGATTTATCACTCAGCATGAAAGAGTTTGGCTGGCTCAAGCAATGGCAAAAAGGTTTAGATAAAATTGAGCTTAGTTTAGAGCAAAATTTTACCGTAGCAGGAACTCTACAAACACACGTAATTGAAGGCGCAGGGGCGCTTGCTATCAAGCATTTAATTATCGATGAGTATGGCTTAGACATTCGCAACAGCAACATTAAAATAACGAGCCAACAAGACAGTATTATATTGATAGGGGAGTTACAAAACCCTCAGGGTTCGCTTACCATTGCAGGTGATGCTAAATTATCTGCGCCGATGAAAGCTAATTTAAGCATTGAAGGACAACAAGTTACGCTAGTTAATAATAATGAGAATAAATTAATTGTCTCACCGCAATTATCAGCCAAGTATTTGAATAATCACTTAAGTGTTACCGGTAACTTGGTGGTTGATCAAGCAGATATCAAAGTAGCTTCTTTACCAAAACCTGCCATCAGTGTTTCAGAAGACCAAATTATTATTGATGAAAAAGAGCAAATAACGAAAGATTCACCGTTCGACTATGATATATCGCTGACTTTATCTGCTGGCGATAATGTTAAAGTCAGCGGTTTTGGCTTATCAAGTGAAATACAAGGTAAATTGTCTTCAACGTTAAAAACCGGGCAAGCATTAACACTCAATGGACGCTTAGATTTAAAAGATGGTAAATTTGAAGCTTACAAACAAACGTTAACCATAGAGCAAGGACAGCTGTTATTTTTAGGGACCGCTGCAAATCCGAGCATTCAGTTTCGTGCTATTCGAATGGTTGACGACATTAAAGTGGGTATAATTGCTGACGGTACAATACAAAAGCCGCGTTTAACGTTGTTTTCAGAGCCAACAATGGCGGAAGAAAATGTTTTATCGTTATTGATCACAGGCAGAAATTTAGATTCTTTATCACAGCAAGAAGGTAATGCCTTAACAAGTGCTGCCATCAGTTTAGGTGTAGATAGTGCAAACAAATTAGTACAAAAAATAGGTGATAAGCTCGGCCTGAAAGATATCGCCTTTACCAGTAAAAGTGGCACTAATGGCAATGGCACACGCGTTGATATTGCAGCTAAAATCAATGATCGTTTGAATGTTGGCTATGGTACAAATATCGACGCTGACAATGGCGTACAAGCGGGTTGGAGTATAGAGTACAAGCTCTCGCCAAATATCTCTTTTGAAGCGATAAGTGGGGAAGAAATAAGTGCTAATATTAACTACAAAAAACAATTTTCTTCAACAAAAGATAAAAGTGCTCAAAAAGATAATAGTGATCCAAAAGAGCAAGAATAACGAGTCAAAAAAATAAGGTATTTATGTCCGAAGGTTTAACAAAATTAGATGAATCTACTTCAGAAGCTTTAGCAGCAACGGTAAGTATTTCCAAACGCCACCCTTTAATAAGTTGGTTATTAGCCATTTTACTTGCCGTGCTTGGCGTTTACCTTTCTATTATAGAATATGCCGGACTAGAATGGCTTACGCGCAGTGGTTGTTTGATTGCTGTTCTGGGCGTTTGGTCAGGGTTAGGTGGCATAATACAAGAAAGAATTTTAATTGGTCGACTTAATTTTCAACATCGAATTACACTTGCACGTGCTAAAAGAAAGCTACGTAGATTGAAAGTATCAAGTGAGAATATGGAAAGCGAAATACAAAGTATTGAAGATGACTTTGAAGAAAAAACAGAAAAAATACTTCAAGCCGTTAGATTACAGCTTGGCATTCTTGAGGTTTCGCTGCTTATAACAGGCACCTTGTTATGGGGCTTTGGTGATTTATTTTTTATTGTTAGTACATAAAAGTAACATAATGATTAACTGGGAAGATACCAAACTCAATATCTAACTAAATACTTAGCCAAAAGCCAAACAAGCACCTTATAAAGTAAAAATGTCTAACGTTAATTGCGCAATCCAGAGCATGTTAAAATTAATCGTTAGACACAAAATTAATGTCTTTACGGGGTATTAATTAACACTAAATCGCAGGTTTGGTGGCTAAGTAAAGCTGATATCGTTGAACCATTAAGCCATTTATCAAACAAACTATGCTCTCTACAACCCAATACGATTAAATCGACCTTATTTTCGTCTGCATAAGTTAACAGTGCATCTTCAGGAGTACCTCTAACAAATGTTATTGAACGCTTTGGGCATTTTATGGTTTTAGCAAAACTATATATTTGCTCTTTATGCAATGCCTCTATTTGTCTTTCGTATTCAATCGCTAATGGCGGTATATGAATAACATGCAGCAGGAATGGAGATTCTTGTTCCGCTGGCGTAATCCAACGTCGCATAAAATCAACCACTTTAATATCAGACTTGTTTTCTTCATCATCTTCATGAAAAGGGTCAATAGCACCAAGGGCCTTTCCGTCTGAATACCATCTTTCTTGATTGATGATAAATACGGTACTTTTATTTTTACTGATATGTTGGTTATCAGCAGACGTAAGACCAGATTTAGAGCGAATAATAACGATTGGGTCAAGTTTTTGAGAGTTACTTTTAACCTCTTTTGACCAATATTTTTCTCTGCAGTGATAAATACTACTGGTGGGGAAGTGCTTTCTGATTTTCAGTTCTATTTGTTTAACTTTATCATCATGGCTTGCTTGTAATCCGCTAGAGATATTAGCAAGCTCATCAGTGAAATAACGTCGGTCAAATAACTTTTGATGGTGATGTAAATACCAAACAACATTTGCTGAAAGTTTATGCTGAAGCGCAGTTACTTTCGAAAGCGTAGCGTGAGTAATTTCTAAGTCTGACAAAACAATATGCAAAGTTGTCATGAAATTTTCCTTTGAAGACATAAAAGATTAATAGCAATAAAGGCCAGTGAATAAGCGGTGTAGGGTATATACACAAGTGACTTAAGATAGCATAATCTATCAATATAGAAAGCGATTGTTATAACAGCTAAATTTATTCTCAGCGCTAAATTATTGCCAGAATTATTAACGTCTGTGATATTGAAAGTCGTGTTTTTACCTGGCACGTTATTAAACTTCGTTTTTAGGCATCATAAGTGCCAATAAACTAACAAAACTTTAAAGTAGAGAAGCGTAAAATGGCAGATAATGCTTGGTGGGGGGAATTTTCATTTAGCCTCAAACAACAACGTTGTTGGCGACTGGGTGAAAGGTCAATAGTATTACAACGGTTTGAAAACGAGTGGAATAGTTGGAATTTAGAGTCAGATATAGAAAATGACGAAACTATGTTTTTTGGTGAATTGGCAGAAAACTGTTGCTTTGAGCAAGCTAAATTTGGTCGCTATTTACAGCAGAACACTTCAGAAAAAGTACAAGTTTTACCTTTACTTGCCGATCGCTCTGTTGTCGCTAGGCCCGATACACCGTTAACGTTACTTGCTGGCGAAAAAGCGCGCTTGTATGTAAGTACACCTGTTTGGTTTTCAGCTAAGCTATTACCTAAAGGTGAAAAACTGCTAGATTTACCTTTTTGGCGACCATCAGATTCATGGTTTGGCCCGTCAACCCGAGTAGGACAAATTTGCTACGCGAAATATACCGCGGCGCGTATTCAACTCGCCAATATAGATAAAAGGGCGCATAGAGCGATTACCCCTATTACTGTTATTAACAATCACAGTGAATCGTTAACTATAGAACGTATTAACGTACCCGTTACCTTATTACATTTATATGCCGATGAAGAAAATCAGCTCTGGACAACAGGGATATCGGTACACCGTGGTAGCCATGTTGATAATGTTGAGTTACACCTAGATAAACATGCGCCAATTGAGGCGGTATCGTCAGTTTTGGTTAGTAGTCCACGAGTAGCGAGTGACAAAAGTATATTAATACGAAGTATTAGTAGTTTATTTGCTTAATAAAGAGAAATATTGTGAATGATATTATAGCGTTTATCGAAGTTCTTAAAGCCTCACCATTATTTGCCCTGTGTAAGGCGCTTTTGCTGTTTATTATAGGTTTTATAATTGCAAAATTAATCAGTTCTGCGGTGGTTAGAATAGCAAAGCATAAAATGACAGCACATGGACAATTATTTTTAAAAAGGTCGATTTTTTATAGTATTTTAGTGTTAGTGACTATTTCAGCATTAGATAATATTGGTATTGATCTCAGCATTTTATTAGGCGCAGCAGGTATTTTTACTGTGGCACTTGGCTTTGCTTCTCAAACCTCGGCTTCTAATCTTATTAGTGGCTTGTTTTTGATGATCGAGCGCCCATTTTCTATAACTGATGTTATTAAAGTAAATGACATTACTGGAGAGGTAATTTCGATAGATTTACTTTCTGTTAAGCTACGTACCTTTGATAATTTGTTTGTTCGTATTCCAAATGAAAGCATGATCAAAAGCGCGGTAACAACTTTAACCAAATACCCAATACGTCGAGCTGATTTAAAAATTGGTATTGCTTATAAAGAAGATATAGAAAAAGTACGTAAAATATTAATTGATCTCGCGTCAAAAAATTTAATCTGCCTTGAAGAGCCAGCGCCTGTTTTTATACTAACCGGCTTTGGTAGCTCGTCAATTGATATTCAATTTTCAGTATGGTCGAGGCGAGAGAACTTTTTAGCATTGAAAAACAGTATGTATACCGAGATTAAAATTGCCTTTGATCAACAAGGCATTGAAATTCCATTTCCGCATGTGAGCTTATATGCAGGATCTGCAACATCACCATTCCCATTATCGACTATGGTTAGTGATGATAATAAGCCTTTAAATACTCATGTTGCTGAAAACAATGCTGCTGAAAAGAATGATGATGAGCAAAAAATTTAAAAATGTCAGCTAGATACTGTGAATGATGGATAATAGCATTATTCGTTGATTAGGTACTGGGCGACTAGGCATTGGTGTTGAATTAAAGGGGAATCGCTAGCTTGTGTTTGGTTTTAGGCCAGCTAGCTCAAGCTAGTGATAAATTAAATTACATTCTACAGCACTATACCTAATACCCAATGTAATAAGTTATTGACCAATTTTAAGCGAGGAATGAACGATTATTTATTTCAATTGGTATGACTCACTTTACATTTTTATGATGCTTTCCCTGAGCGGGGCAAGCCTTGCTAATAATTGGTTTTGTATTGGGTAACTAATATTTGATGCTTCCATTGCAGCGATAAACAACTCTACAAAGTGATTAAATTGGTTGGTATCGATATGCATGCCTTTATGTATATCTTGCATAGTATCGCCATTATACTTACATGGCCCGTCTGTTATGTTACATAAATATATCGACAACTTTTCTTTAAAATGAGTTACATTACTTTGAGCAAAGTGTGAAAAAACAACATTATCTTGTCCAATGAGATTTACTAAATTATCAATGATGTTATCAATAGCAGGCTTTTGGCCTATTTTTTGATAGAGACTGGCATTGCTACTATTGTTTTTACTACTTTCAGGTGAGGCGCATGCGGCACAGCCGAGTAATATCACTAACATGAGATATTGAGTTACTTTTCGCATGCCCATTTCCACATCAGCTTTGATTTTATTATTTATTTTACGCTTCATTATAGATACCACATAGTCGATAAATACCAGCCAGTTTGTTTGTCAATGGCGGCTATACTACCCAAGTCAACATAAGCTAAAGTAACGCTCAAATGTTTATTTGGAAACCAGGCAACAAAAATATCTTTCCAATGGTTTTCACCTAAACCTAAGTTATCGGGCTTTTGCCTGTATTCAACCCCGATCGCTAAATGTCTATCTAATAAAATTGCCGTTGATGCTTCTAATTGAATCTTAGCTTTTTCATTAGCACCGCCAAAGCCTAGCAAACCTATTTGATTAGCTTTAGTGTGCCTTGCAGTAATGTTCCACAACCAGTTATAGCCGTTAATAAAACCTAAATGCAACTTGCTGGCGGCAATATATACATCAGTACCAGAATCTTTTTCTGCGCCAAGTGCAAAAGCAACATCGCTTGTTTTTAATCTTTTTGATTGAATACCTAAGCTAATTTGAGGCAATGAGGTATAAACCAAATCACCAAATAAATTAATTTTTGCACCAATAATCGTTTGTTTTAAGTCTAGTTTAAGAGGATTCACCTCAAAGGTTTGCTTGGCATAAGACAATTCAATTCTGTCATAAAAATTTGCTTGAACACCACAACTATCTAAAGAGAAGTCTTTAACCGTTACCCGACTACAAGCAGCACTCGCTGAGATACTTTCTTCAGTAGCATAGCCGGCTAATTGTGCCCAAGGTACAATACCGCCGCCGCCCGAGCCTTCAATTTGAGACACACCCGGCGTGGCAAGAATCTTTCCTTCTGCTAAACAATTAAGCGAGAAAACTGTAAAAAAACATGCGTAAAATATTGAGGTAAATTTATTCATAATCATTTAACCATAGAAGTAAGTCTGCAGATTTAACTGGCCGCGAAAGAAAGTAACCCTGAATGTGATTACATTTCATGGTTTTAAGCATATCTAAAGAGGCTTTATTTTCAACACCTTCTGCTACTACACTTAAGCCGAGTTGATGACTTAACTCGATAGTAGACTTTACAATAAATTGATCTTTTTCTGATGTATCGAGTTCAAGTATAAATGCTTTATCAATTTTTAATTCATCAATAGGTAATTGTTTTAATTTACCTAATGAAGATTGACCTATACCGTAATCATCAACAGAGATTTGTATACCGGTTTTTTTCAAATGCTTAAGTCTACTAATCACTAAATCTTCATTAGTCATAATATCGCGTTCGGTTATTTCTAATGTGATTAAGTCGGGGTCAATATTATATTGCGAAATTTTTTCGAACACATAATCAATAAAATCTGGATGAGAAATATCTTGTGCTGATATATTAATCGCTACTTTCAACCTTATATTGTTTGCAAGCCAGGCTTGTTGTTGCTTAAGCACAGTATCAATAACCCAATGAGTGAGCTTTATAATAAGCCCTGATTGCTCGGCTAAATGAATAAACAGTTCAGGCGAAACAAACTGGCCGTCAGACTTTATCCAACGAATTAATGACTCTACTTTTTCTATTTTGCCGTTTTCTAAATTTAACTTAGGTTGATAGACCATAAACAACTCATCGCTATCACGCTTCATTGTCTCTCTAAGTTCTTCAAGTAAATTCAACCTTTCTAGGTAAGCCTCATCTTCACCTTCTTTATAAGCCCTAATCGAAGTGTTTTCTGATCTTGCAGCTTCTAAGGCTATTGCTGTTCTCCTAACAACTTCTTTCGCATTGCTGCTTTGTTCTGGGAAAGAACAGGTACCAATACGATAATTTAAATTTAACCATAAGTTGTTAACTTGTAACGGTGCGCGTAACTGAGTTAGAAATTGCTCAACTAAATCTTCATAGCTATCGTCATGTGTTAGCTTAATAACTAAGCAAAATTCAGTACCAGAAAATCGACCCACCATTAATGTTTTATCGAGGTAAATGCTTTTAGTGCGCTGAGCAATAGCCTTAAGTGCGCTGAGCAATAGCCTTAAGTGCGCTGAGCAATAGCCTTAAGTGCGCCATCGCCAGTACCAGAGCCTAAGCTGTCGTTAATGCGCTTAAAATGCCGAACATTAATAACCATAACCAATAAGGATGAATAGGTAGAGTGATCATGACTAGAAATTTGTTTTGAAAGTAAGTCAAGTAAGGTTGAGCGATTATAAACGTCGGTTAAAACATCATGCTTAGCTTGGTAATTAATTTCACCTTCACGTTGTTCTATTTTTTGCCCCATTTTAATAAAGCTATTATATACACGCGTAACTTCTAAACTGCCCTGAGAGGCTATTTCTTTGTGTTCATAATTACCTTCAGAAAACTTACGAGTTAAGCGGGTTAACTGATATAGCGGCTTCGTTAGGCTACGTGCAATAACACTACATGCAAACGCTGTAATCGTTATAATCAATAGTGAAATTAATAATGTAATAAGCACTAATTTGTCGAGTTCATTATAGCTTGGCATTAAATCGACAGAAAGTTGGGCAATATATTCACTGCCTTGAGTATTCGTAAATACAATGGCTTTATTTTCGTAAATTTTTCTTTCAAAAAGTAACCAGCTTTTATCGGTTTCTTTAAAATGCTTACTATGAGCTGAGTCAGGATGTTTTAACGTGGAAATAATAAGTTGCTCTTGATAGAGAAAACTTACCTCAATGGCCATTAGCCTTTTTAATTCGTTAACAAAAGCTTGATCAATTTGAAAGCCAATAATGGCATAGGCTATGGTTCTGGGCGCTTGTACTGGCAAAATTATCAGTTGATAGAGTTTACCGTCAAGTAATATTAATTGCGTTTTATTTAAGTTTTGTTGATTGGTGGTTAAATTTTCTACCACAGTAGAGTCAAAGTTAATTTGACGATTGCTGGATGAGATAATACTGCCGTTTAAATCACTTAATATCATCAAGCTAGCATTTATACGGGAGCTATGATTTTCTAGTACGCTAGAAATTGTTGCTTTATCTCGTGTAGCTACGGCTTGCTTAAAGCCAAAATCTGCTGTTAATACTTTAGATGCAGTAAAAAGTAACTCTTCTTTCGCTTTTAAATACTCAATAAGTACATTTTCAGCGCTGGTTATTCTTTGATCTATTTGTTCACTATGAGTGGAAATAGATTTCCAAATAAAAACAGCGAGTAAACTTGTTACCGTTAAGATAACAAGTGACACGCCTAATAGCGTAATTTGTTGGCGTAGAGAAACTTTACTCGCCATTGGGCTTAAATATAGTTTGGAAGGTATTTCGTGGCTCAGGTACCTCAAGCACTAGGTTAATTACAAATGAGTCAGTGTCTGTTGGTTTTGTTGATAAGTTATCGTATGGAATATTTTTTACACTGGTTACTGAACTAGAATGCCAAACATTAACACTTTCGTATTTAATATCATCTTCTAAAGTCGCTTTACCTTGCTCATCAGTCATTAGTACGTGTTTTGAACCCGCGATGTAGATATAACCAACCATAGAGTCATGTATGTTACAGCCTAAAACGGCTACACCCGTTTTGTTAAATTGTAATGGCGCTTCAGGTCGACCAGAGTATAGTTTTAACTCAAAAGGGTTTACTGAAGAAAAGGAATAAACATGATGCCTAATATTATCGCTATTCGGAAAATCAACAAAATCACCTTGTTGAACAACTAAAATATCGGGCTTAAATAACTTATCAACCTGATCCATAATGAGCGTATTAGGCTTGGGGTCTGGCTTTGGCGTTGGGATCGGGTTAATAAACTCTAATACAGCATTTTTAACCGGTAAGCCTTGTTGATCAAGCACCCAAAATGAATCGGCAGATGATAGAGCGCTAAGTGCAAATAAAGAAACTAGCAATGTTGACGTTTTTAAAAAGCGATTTTTCATAATTTCCTTTAAACAATAAATAACTCTATCTATGTATGCTTAAGTCATGTTTTATGTGCTTATTAAAGATAAACCAATAGTTTAGCAATGCTTAAACATAATCCTTATTAACTTAAAACTATGCTTTTAGTGTGACAAATGCAAATGTAAAATAGCTAAACACCATGAGAAAAAATCTAGTTTATCTAAAAGCACTTAGTACACACTAAAAATAATTTTTTTCAATATCATCAACAGGTAAAGGCTTAGCGTAATAGTATCCTTGCGCCCGTTGAATATTTAGTTGCTGGCAAAATTGTACAACTTCTGCATTTTCGATACCTTCTGCCACAATATTAAGAGATAAAGAATGCAACATGGCTGAAAGGCCGGTGATTAATGAGCGTGATTTTTCTTCATCAGACGCCATAATTAAAGATTTATCAATTTTTACGGTATCGATTGGAAAGTTTTGTAAATGTGAAACCGAGGAGAATCCACTGCCAAAATCATCTAAAGCAATACGGCAGCCCAAATCTTTTATTGACGCTAAAGTTTTAATGGTTTGTTTGCTGTTTTCAAGCAACGTTGTTTCTGTTAGTTCAAACTCTATTAGTGCTGGGTTGATATGATACTTACTTAAAGCGTCAGCTATACATTGTACTAAGCATTTATCTGTTAATTGAACACTCGATAAATTAATCGCAATTGTATACTTTGTAGTGGTGCGTAAATTCCAAACCGATAATTGATAAATAGCTTGTTCAATAACCCATCTGCCAATATCAACAATTGCACGTGAATTTTCAGCTATAGAAATAAAGCTATCAGGGTAGAGCAATTGGTCTTGAAAGTTCCACCTTATTAGTGCCTCAAAACCAACAACATTTGACCCTGAAGTGTTAACAATGGGTTGATAATGTAATGTAAACTCATTTCTGGCAATCGCGCCAATTAAATTAGTTTCAATTTGATAACGTTGGAGAAATTGTTCTTGCATTTCACTTTCAAAATAACAAATTTGATTTCTTCCCAGTTTTTTAGAACGGTACATTGCAATGTCAGCATGCTTAAGGAGCTCATTAGCATTAAGTGTACTGTCTGGGTAAACGGCAATACCGATACTGGCGGTCATATGAATTTTAGCGCCAGAAATATTGAAGGGGGCTTCTAAACTATTGAGTATTCTAGTTGTAACGCGGGTTGCATTGTCGACAGTATGTAAATTGGTTAAAATTATAGCAAATTCGTCGCCACCTAAGCGAGCAAAAACCTCATTGCCTCTTAAGCAGTCGCTGATCCTTTGAGAAACCTGAATTAAAATTTGATCGCCGATATGGTGACCGTAATTGTCGTTTATAAATTTAAAGTTATCTAAGTCAAATAATGTTAAGGCTAATTTAGAGTTATCACGCGCTTTTTGTAAAATATTTAATTGTAATGCTTCTTCAAACGAGTAACGATTATATAAGCCTGTTAATGTGTCATGTTCAGCTAGTTTTTTTGCTTGTTGATAGCTAATATGCAATTGTTTTTCTAATTCAAAACGTGTTTGTGCTTGTACAATGGCGCGTTGTAATCTGGATGTTGATACTTCTGATTTTAATAAAAAATCTTGGGCACCAGCGCGCACACACTCTAAGGCTAGTTCAGTTTCTTCAGAGTTACTTAGCATGATTACAGCAACGTTTAAGTCATTCTCTGAATTGCGTAACTCTAATAATAGTTCAATACCATCTCGTTTTGGCATACGGTAATCAAGCAATATAATATCGAAATTATTAACCGACAAAGCCGATAAAGCCTCATCAACAGATTCGGTTTCTGTAAAATTAAACGGGGTAGTAGAGTGACCCAATGTGCGCTTGATATTTTCTCTATCAATACCATCATCATCTACAATTAAAATGTTCACGTATTAAGTACCTTGTAAATGGAGTTTATTTATTTTCTGGGAGATGCACAATTTTCCAATAACCTTTGAGCATTTTCGCGATATCTAAAAACTCTTCACCTACTTGCTCTTTAATGAAATAACCTGCGATGTTTTTCTTGTAACTTGCCATGATATCTTCATCAGATTTAGATGTGGTTAACACAAAAATCGTGCTTTGGTTAAGGTTTTGATCTTGTCTAATTTCATGTAAAAATTCTAAACCGTTAAGTCTAGGCATTTGTATATCAAGTAAAACTATATAAGGAGATGGAATGGCACTACTGCGTAAAAGCTCTAATCCTTCAAGACCATCATGTGCTCTGATAACTTTGTTTTTTATAGACATTTTATTAAAGGCGCGTGTTACTGACATAGCATCAATATCATCATCTTCAATAAGAAGGAGTGTGACTTCTTGTTTATTATCAATCATTATTATTCAAGAACCTTGTTACTTATTTTTTGTATTAATGTGTTATTTTTCTCTGGTAATCGGCCATAACAGTACGATAGTTGTTCCACGAATACCATCGGACTGAATAGTTAAGCTACCGTGATAATGCTCTATCGTCTTTTTAGCTAATGAAAGCCCCATGCCGCTACCTTCTACTTTGTCACGAGGTCTCAGTGTTTGAAACATTTCAACCGCCTTATCAAACAGCTCTTGTGGAATACCTGGGCCATCATCTTCAATACTAATTTGGTGCATATTATCTAGAGTTTTATAATGTATTTGAATATGACCTTCGGGTTTATCATGATGCTTTATCGCATTTGAAATCAGATTACGCATTACAACTTCTAGCGGTGTTCTGGGTAACAATAACACTTGTTTATCAACTGATATTGTAAAGGTGTCAGGGTGATCTAATAAGTTAAAAATATCTGTTGCTATTGTTTTTAAATCTAAAGGTTTAGCTTTAAATTCATGTCGACCAATACGCGCGTAATCGAGCAGATCATCGAGCAATTTATTCATTCTTTTACTACGGTTATTTAACAGCCTTAAATGCTCTTTAGAACTGTCAGGTAATATGTTTTCGCAATCTTCGGTAATCCAACTGACTAATTTTCTTATGGCATTGAGTGGTGATTTTAAATCATGAGAAGCAACGTATGCAAATTGCTCTAAATCTTGGTTTGATTTAACTAAGCGGGTGGTTTTAATTTTTAATTCTCGTGTAATTGCATCGGCATAAACAAGCGCTTGTTTGTTAGATCTAGACAATACAATAAATAAAGCTAATAGGAGAAGGTCAATAACAATACCACCTGCTAATATAAAATAGGGTTGGTTAGAGCCTGATGCTGCTCGAAAATTCAAATTTGAATGAACAGTAATATGCCATTGTCGGCCATAAAAATTAATATCAAGTACGTTAGTAAACAAAGGGGTAGGGTCTATTCTGTCGGCTTGTATATTATCTGCATCATTATATAAAGATTGACCTGCATCGGTAATTTTTAAACTGACGTGGCGTCGTTCTACTGCAAGTGTGCCAGAAATAAGTTTCGACATAATAAAAGGGGCATAAGCTACGCCTTCAATTGCTGCTTGGCGCTCACTCACCGTACTATGACTCATGCCTTTTTTATAAAATGGTGCGTAAAAAAGAAAGCCAGGCGTTTTTTTAGCATCTTGTACTAATGTAATCGGGCCCGTTAATTGTGCAGTGCCGCTGTCTCTCGCTTTTTTAACGCCAAGATACCTGTTACCTTCAAACGCCACATCAAGGCCAACAGCTTGCTTGTTAGATACCAGAGGCTCGATAAAGGTGATAGGCCAAAGTTCAGAGGTATTATGTGATGGGTGTACGATAAAATCAGGGCGATCAATTTTATGTTTTTCTATAAAACTTAATCTTTGTTCTTTGGTTATATTATAAATTATACCTAAGCCATTAATGCCCGGATAGGTTTTATCAATACGTAAACTATTGGCATAATTTTGCCATTGTTGGTTATTTATTTCTTCGTCACTAGCATCTATATAGGCAACCGCGCCCCACAATGCGTGTTCATATAATTGCATTCTTTCTTTAACAAGCTCAACAACTTGTAAAGACTCGCGTTCAAAACGCTCAGATATTCTTTTATTGACTTGTTCTGAGGCAATATACCACGCACCAACAGTTAAAATTGATGAAAGCGCTAAGATTAGCCAATGAACACCATGAAAACGGCTAGAATTAATTAACTTTTGTCGCTCAAGGTCGGCGTGTGTGACTTCAGTTGTTTCATCGTTCATTAAAAATCTCTAAATGTATTGGTTCATTATTTAATAAATCAATCTACTTCTGATGAAGAACAGAAACAGGCCGCGATGGTTTTTTATGGTAATTTAACTAACTATATCATTAAGATAATATAAAAATATGAATTTTGCTAAGGTTTTGATTCTAATTGTAGTTTAAGAGAACTAATTATGTTTTTTGTTTAAAAAACGCACAGCTGAAGTGCTTGTTATATTTCAATTTACTTAAAAGTAATATACGTAAATAAAGCAATTAATGAACTCGCAGGTAAATAAATTAAAAATTGCTCATGAGCATGGTCATCACAAAAGCTAAATAATATTTGGCGAATGCCCGATAGTTTATTGTGAGTATCTTGCAGGATAAATTAAACAGTAAAATTATTTAACTCACCATTATTAATAAATTAATTTGATTAACTTGTATAAATTAAAGCGTTTGCTAGTTAGAAACTAATCAATATAATACCAATTGATATAAACAATCGATCATTCTAAAGCGGTTTAAATATCCAGTATCTACGTTGCTTTCAATCCCAATAGCCTGCTATTGCTCGACAATATGCTCCTGCATTGCTCTAATGACTTACATCCATGTAAGAATCAATCAAGCGCCTTGCTACTGAAAATTTATCCTCGTTTAAAATTGATCGATTCATTAAGTCAATTGGTATTATTACTTTACATTATTTATTGAGTACAAAAATGAAAACCAAAAAGGCGTTCAATACTAACTTAGTTGGTGTTGTTATCATTACTATGGTGTTATTGATTTCAGCAACGGTTTTTGCATCACAAAGCGAACCAAAAGTTAAAGTTAAGCGTGTTTTTAATGCTATTGAGTCATCGTTAATTAAACTTAAAACCACTGGCACGTTAACTAAGGGCAATATCAGAGCTGTTTTAAGCGAATACTTATTGCCTGAGGTTGATACACGTTATTTTGCATACAAAGTACTAAATAAAAATATGGTTAAAGTGCCAGATGAGCTAAAAGACGCTTTTGTTTCAGGGTTAACTCTGCAACTCATTAATACCTATAGTAACCTTTTAACTGCGTATAATAATGAAGTGATACATATTGGCCAAAGCACACTGTCTAAAAGCGGTAAAATAGCCATGGTAGATCTTACTATTGTTGGCAAAAGCAAAACCAATAAAGCCGTGGTTAAACTTATGTTGTCAAATAATAGTAATTGGTTCTTTTTTGATATTGAAGTTGAAGGCATAAGTTTGTTGCAGACAAAGCAGGCAGAAATAAATGCCAGTTTTAGTAAATTAGGCGTGGAAGGCACTTTAACTCATTTAGAAAAAATTAATCAAAAAGTGCTTGAAGAATAGCAACTGTTTTAACTCAACCAACATACTTAACTGAAATAAACGCTATTTCAGTGCCAAAGTTAACATTGGCCAATCTAACATAAGGTTATTATTATTTTTTACATTGATACAGTTGTTAAATTTTTACTTGAGTATAAATTTATTCTTACACTATTGTTTATTATCGCCTTTTATAGCTTTAAGGCGCTCACAATCAAGGTGATAAAAAGAAAATCTAAAAAAAGTAAAAGATTAAAAATTAACATGACTAATAATATATTTACTCTATTAGTCATTATTTTTATTTTTAATCTTTGGTCAGTTGAAATACAGAAATTCGCTTTTTCGATCGCCGCTTTTATAGTGGCAATTGTGTTGGCTACGAGAGAGTTTATTCAGTGCTTTATTGGCTTTATATATATTTTAACAAGCCGACCATTTCGTATTGGCGATTGGGTACAGGTTGGTAAATATTATGGCGAAGTTCATTCAAATGACTGGGCAAAATTGACCCTGCTAGAGGTAAACAAACATGATTATCAATATACAGGTAAGACTTTGTATGTACCTAATAGCCAGTTAATTACTACGGTTATTAAGAACTTAAACTTTTTAAAACGTTATGCTATGCATCATTTTACAATAGTGCGCGATGACAGTGTTAATCCATTTGTGTTTATTGATACCTTGCATGAAAAAGCAAATATGTATTGTGTTGAGTTTAAGGAAGTTGCGGTTAGGTATAACCAATTGATAGAAAATAGGTTAGATATTAAAATTGCAGGACCAGAGCCTCATATTCAAATATCAACGTCTGATCTGGGTGACACCCAAATCGCGTTTTCTATTTTTTGCCCTACGGAAAAAGCCTTAGGTATAGAACAAAAGCTAACAGCTGATTTTATGAAGCTATGGTTCGACAATAAAAAAACGGGCGAGTAATACTTTACAATAGCTAGGTAAATATATGTTAACTAATTGATATTACGTGATAAAAGTGTTTGATTGGTTGAATTTATTAAAGTTAAAGTGAAAAGTATAATTAAGTGCTAAATAAACTTATTTCCCTTTACTAAGTTCAAGTGCATTAGGGCTGTTCTAATTAACATCTGTAATCAAACACAATAAAAAAATGCCCCTGTAACAGTTTTTGTGACAGGGGCATTTTTGTGTGGAATGAATAAATTAATCTGTTTTTCGTTCTGCTTTTAGTAATTGTAATGAACCATCAATATGAATATCGCGTTGAGGGTAGGCCACAACAATATCGTTTTGTTCAAATAACTCTTCTAGACGAAATCTGACATTACTTTTGGCAACTCTTAAACCTGTTTCTGCACGTGAACTTATCCAAAAGGTTACTTGAAACATTAATGCATTGTCGCCAAAATCGTCAAAAGTAACTAAAGGTTTAGGTTCGGTTAGTGCTTCTTCTTGTTCAGTAGTGGCTTGCATAATTAAATCGGCTACTTTTTTCGCAGGCGAGCCATAAGCAACACCAACGCTGACTGAGCATCGAACAAATTGGTCGACTAAGGTCCAATTCACTACCGTGTTTTCAAGTAACTTACTGTTTGGTATTAATAAGTGCACACCATCAATACGCTTAATACGGGTTGAACGAGTGTTAATTTCTTCTACTAGCCCTTTAGTATCTTCTACTTCTAAAAAGTCACCAATACGAATAGGGCGTTCCCACATTAATATCCAGCCACTGATAAAGTTATTGATAATATTTTGGGCACCAAAACCAAAACCAATCGCAATAGCACCAGATAAAAAAGCAAAAGCGGCAATGGGCACATTCATAAAATCGAGTATGCTAATAATTATAACCGCTATTGCTATAACGAATAAAATTCGCTCAACTAAATGAATGACATTTGGGTCGGTTTTTTTCTTTCTTAAGCGTTTACTAATTAATTTAATTAGCCACTTGCTTAATAACAAACCAGCAATGATTAACAAAGGAATAAAAAGTATGTCACCCAACGTAATTTGTTGATCTGATACTTTAATTACATTAAAAGTCAGTAATGCTGTTATGTGTTCTAATATTTCTTCAAATGTCATATTTACACCTTAATAAATTGTAATAAGTTAAGAACTTACAAATACTTTTGATGGATCAACCAGAAACTTTTTACCGATAGCTTCTCTACCAAATAACATTAAATAGCTCATGTCTGAACGGTCAGTTAAGGTTATTTCAATTGACCAGTTGTTATCACCCAACTGTACTGGCGTTAATATAACATAACGTTGTTCTGAGGTGCCATTTGAAGACTTTACCCTTCTAATATCATGTATTGGTGCCTCACAAGAGGCAATTTCGTCTACATTGTAAACATCTGGGTGCAAGTCAAACTTGACCATTATTTTGCCATTCTTTTTGAATTTAACAATATTGTCAACGTGGAGCGAAGAGGTTTTCGCTCCAGTGTCGACGCGTACCTGTATGTCTGTTATTGCTAACTCAGGTAGCGAAATTGTTTCTAAACGTCCAATGATGGCTTTCTGTTTTATTGTCATATTAGATTACCTTTTTACATACTACTTTGCGGAAGAAGATTGTCTTGAACACTCTCTATTTGCGCAGAGATATCTTTATCATCTTCTTCAAAGTACGCAACATGGAACATCGCTTCGCCTTCTTGTACCAAAGGAATATTTTGTTGACCAATTAATATACCTGATCTACTCGCTTTAACCACGTCTAAAATATCACCATACGGGCTACCAATTTCAGCTAAAACATCGCCTTTTTTAATTTGGTCACCTAACTTAACACGATGATTTACAATACCACTGGCATTAGCTCTGAGCCATTGACTGCTGTTAGCAACAAAGGGTTCTACTACCTTTTTACGCGATGTTGAAGATTTACGCATGCCTAAGTGCTTCAAAACGTTTGTAATGCCTTTCATGCCTGCACGAATTGAAAACTCATCAAAACGCAAAGCTTCGCCGGCTTCGTAAAGTAGTACTTTAGTTTTGTGTTTTACAGCTGCTTCTCTTAATGAGCCATCAATAATGTTTGAATTCAACACTACCGGTACACCAAAAACTAACGCTAATTCTTTTGTTTCTTCACAAGACAAGTCAGCACGAATTTGCGGTAAATTTGAGCGATGAATTGCACCTGTGTGTAGATCAATACCGTAATCACAATGCTTTACTATTTCATTAAGAAAAATATGTGCTACACGACCTGCTAAAGACCCTTTAGCAGAACCAGGAAAGCAACGGTTTAAGTCACGACGATCGGGCATGTAGCGGCTTTGGTTTACAACGCCGTAAACATTTACCATAGGCACCGCTATTACTGTTCCTCGAGTGATCTTAAACTTTTTCTCGCTGATTAATCGACGAATAATTTCAATACCGTTTAATTCGTCGCCATGAACCGCGGCGCTAATAAAAATAGTAGGCCCCGGCTTTTTTGCTCGAATAATATGAACAGGTAATGATACATTAGCATCGGTATATAACTTGGCTACAGGCAAGTCAATTTTGCGCTGTTCGCCGGGTAATATTTCAAACTCACCTATTTTTAAAATATCTTTCATGCCTATTATCCTTTACCACGAGTTTTGTTGCTGTGTGGTTTAGCATTCTTCTCTAAAAACTCAAAAACCATACCGGCAACATTTTTACCTGTTGCTTTTTCAATGCCTTCTAAGCCTGGTGAAGAGTTAACTTCCATTACCATTGGACCATTTTGCGAGCGTAATAAATCTACACCACACATATTTAAGCCCATTGCTTTAGCTGCTTTTATAGCTGTTTCGCGTTCAGCCTTTGATAACTTAACAACTTCAGCACTACCGCCGCGATGTAAGTTAGAACGGAATTCGCCTTCAGCACCTTGGCGCTTCATTGCTGCAACCACTTTACCGCCAATAACTAAACAACGAATATCAGCACCACCAGCTTCTTTAACAAACTCTTGTACTAGAATGTTAGCTTTTAAGCCCATGAATGCTTCAATAATGGCTTCAGCAGCTTTTGCTGTATCAGCTAATACTACGCCTATACCTTGTGTACCCTCTAAAAGCTTAATTACAACGGGTGCACCACCAACGTTTTTAATTAAATCTTTAACGTTATCTGCTTTGCTAGCAAAACCTGTACGTGGCAGGCCAATGCCTTTACGTGACAATAACTGTAATGAACGTAATTTATCGCGTGAACGACTTATCGCAACTGATTCATTAATATTGAATGTGCCCATCATTTCAAATTGACGAGCAACAGCTGTACCATAAAATGTAACTGAAGCACCAATACGCGGAATGATGGCATCATACACAGGTAACTCTTTACCGTGGTAACGTACTTTTGAGTTACTGCTAGTGATATCCATATAACAATGTAAAGTGTCAATTACATCAACTTCATGGCCCATTGCTTCGCCAGCTTCTTTTAAGCGTTTTGTTGAGTAAAGGTTTTTGTTTCTTGATAAAATTGCAACTTTCATAATTTTTTGTCCGATTATTTTCACTTTTATAAATAAAGTGAGGTAAATGTGTAAGTAAAGTGTATAGTCAAACTTTAAAATAATAAAACGCAATATTTTGACTGGTTTAATCAAAAAAAATGATTAGAGAGGGTTTTTATGAAATTTGAATTATTAACAACGTTTTTAGAAGTGAGTCGAACATTACACTTTAGGGTTGCCTCTGAAAATCTTTTTATTACTCAGTCAGCGGTAAGTGCCAGAATTAAGTTACTCGAAGATGACTTAGGGGTACTACTTTTTGATCGTACTCATAAGCATTTAAAATTAACCAGAGAAGGCCATCGATTAATTAAACATGCCAATGAATTACTTTTCATGTGGCAAAAGACTAAACATGATGTGGGTGTTGTCGAACACGATGCCATGCAGCTTGCTATTGGTTCAATGAACTCTATATGGGATATTGTTTTACAGGGCTGGTTACAAAAAATTCATCGTAATTTAGATACGGTGAGTTTATTTACCAGTACTTATTCCCCCATGGAATTAAGAAAGAGTGTGATTAACCGTACTGTAGATATTGCGTTTTTATTCGAACCGCCATTTATTGAAGATTTGGTAACAGAAAAAGTATCAACTGTGCCTTTACATTTAGTCACTACCGATCCTGATTACCTAGATGATTCACAAGCTGAAGATTATATCATGGTAGATTATGGTGAATCGGTAAACTCCTTACACTTACGAGAATCTCAAGATGCAGCACCAGCTAAACACTTTATGAGTCAACCGCGTATTGCCTTAAATTATATCTTACAAGCAGGGGGTAGTGCACACCTACCAAGGCAAATGACTTTTGAACACGTTGAGGCGGGTAAATTATTTATTGTGGAAAGTGCACCTATTTATCAAAGAGAAATATTTGCGGTGTATTTAGCAAAAAGTCACAAAACAGACGTGATCAAACAAGCTATTGGCTTATTTCCACATTTAGTGGTTTAACTATAGGAGCTAATTGCAGGGTTTACTTAGCTGCTGCTGGATTTTAAAGCACTTAACTTAAACACTTAACTTAAGCATATTACTAATTAATTTTAGTGACTTTATTGTAAATAAAAGTGAAGCTAACCTGTTGTTATAATAAATATAATATATAAATTACTTATGTTTTATCATATAAATAAGGTGAGTAAATTTACCTTTACTCACCTTTTTTTTAATAACGAAATCTAAGTAAGATAAAGTTTGTTTTATATTAATGTAATTTCATTTTTGGGCGTACAACGCGCAGTATTTTTTCGCTTATCCACAAAGCCACTGTTTTAGCGCTACCGTGTATAGCTTGTTGGTGCATTCGATATAGTGAAAGGTAAACAAAGCGCGCTATTTTTCCTTCAACAAAAAAACTGCTGCTTGTTAGGTTCCCCATTAAATTGCCAACAGTACTATAACGAGAAAGGTTAACTAAAGAACCATGATCGCTATAAACAAACTTACTAAGGGCTTGCTGTTTTATCGTTGCAATAAGGTTTTTTTCTACACATTGTGCCATTTGATGAGCAGACTGGGCACGCGGCGGAACTTGCATACCATCGGCTTGGGTAAAGGCACAGCAATCACCTAAAACATAAATATTCTCATCAACACTACTTTGTAAGAACTGATTTACTTGAATCTGATTACTGCGAGTTAATTCAAATATTCCTATTTCTTTAATAAAGTCTGGTGCTTTTACACCTGCTGCCCATAACATTATATTGGCATCAATATGTTCATCATCTTTAGTTATAAAGCCATTTTCAGTCGCTGCTTTTACTTGCGTATTTTCACGCACGTTAACACCTAACTTCAATAACTCACGCTTAGCGCTGGAAGCAATTCGTTCAGGCAGGGCAGGTAAAATTCGCGGCCCAGCTTCAATTAAATGAATATGAAGACGTTTAGCTGTCATGTTTGTTAAACCATATAACTTAAGTAAGTCAGATACATGATACAGCTCAGCTGAAAGTTCAACACCTGTTGCGCCACCTCCTACAATAGCAATATTAAGCGATTGCTGTTGATTATCATCTTGGTGAAGGCGAGTAAAACTGTCGAGTAAAGTATGTTGAAAGCGTTCAGCTTGTTGGTTTGAATCTAAAAAGTAGCAATGCTCTTTAATACCTGGCGTATTAAAGTCATTACTGACACTGCCAATAGCAATAACAAGATGGTCATATTTCACTTTGCGCTCTGGCAAAATAATATGCTCAAGTTCGTCATGAAGTGTTGCAAGCGTAATTGTTTTATCGCTTTGGTTAATATTGCAGAAAGTACCAAGTTGAAAACGATAATAATGTTTAGCGGCATGCGCTGAGTAAACAACACCATCTAAATCCGGGTCAATAGAGCCAGTGGCGACTTCATGAAGCAAAGGCTTCCATATATGAGTACGATTTTTATCAATGAGTAAAATATCAGCTTGATTTTTTTTACCGAGTTTATGACCTAATTGTGTTGCTAATTCTAGACCGCCTGCACCTCCGCCAATTATGACGATTGTAGGTGTGGTAATGCTCATAATATTGTCCTAAAAGTAATATTTAAAAACGATTTTAAAAGAGTACTAGCGTAAACGTTGCAAATAATGGTTAAGTAATTCGATTATTATAACATCAGAGTTAGGTTAGTAGTCATCCTCTATTTGAGTCATTTTAAGGCTACAAGTGCTAGTGTTGGGTAACGCTATTTGTAGGTGAAATAGAGCGAAATTTTTTATGCTAATTTACGTTCTTGCAATAAACCAAAAAAGTGATTTTTATTTAACGTATTGATAATAAACATATAAACTCATCATTTGGATGAGTTTCTTCTCTAAAATATTAGTTGAGTTTTTTTTAAAGCTCAACTATGTAAACCGTAAAAGCACTTACATTATATCGTTTTAATCTAGTTTGTAGTCAATCGTACTTAGGTCGGCTTTTAATACGCCATATTATCGATAAATAACGTATACATAATCAAACTAATTGTTCAGCCAAGTAATCAACAAGTAGTCTTATTCTTGGCGAAAGGTGTCTATTTTGTGGGTATACCGCCCAAATACTTTCATCGGGCGCCCGGTAATTATCTAATAAAGAAATCAGTTCACCACTATTGAGGTGTTGTTCAACATAATAATCAGGAAGTTGTACTATACCTAAGCCTTTTAATGCTGCATCGGTTAAGCAATGACCGTTGTTGTAACGTAAACGAGCTTTTAAACGGATACTTTTTTCTTTGTCTAACTCACTAAAATGCCAATAATCTGAAGAGCCTAATAAGCAGCTATGCTGACTGAGTTCAGCAATAGAATGTGGAATACCATGATTTTCTAAGTAGCTTGGCGCAGCACAAACATAATTGGCACGCTTACCGAGTTTTTTCGCCATCATCGACGAGTCGCTGAGTTTACCAACACGAATGGCTAGGTCGTAACCATCTTCAGCTAAATCGATTTGCCGATTGCTTAAATACGCTGACACTTCAACATCAATATATTGTTTTACAAAATTATTTACTAATGGGAGTATTTGCTTTTCACCATAAGTTACCGGTGCCGTTAGTTTTATTTTTCCTTGGGGTTTAGATTTTAAATTGGTAACAGCACGCTCAGCTGCATCTAAACCATCAAGCACACTACGACAATGTTGATAAAAAACTTTACCTTCTTCCGTTAAAGATACTTTGCGAGTAGTGCGATAAAATAACTTAATGTTGAGTCGGTTTTCTAATGCGCTAATTTGCCGACTCACTTGCGCCGTTGATATAGCCATTTTTTTTGAAGCGAGCGTAAAGCTTTCATTTTCAGCGACAAAAACAAATTCGCTAATACCTTCCCATTGCATGATTATTACCTATATGTACAAGTGAATTACAAATTAGCATATTCTCATTCGCTAAGAAATTAATATAATTAACCCAATAAAAACAATTCTTTTACTGTTATTGTTACTTGTCAGTAAAAGTGAATTGTATTTTAGCTACATTATTATAATTTTATTAGTGTAGTAAACTTGTTTCATAACAAGCATCTTATGTTTGTGCTTTAACATTAAAATATTTCAATTTAAAAGTGAGAATGAATATGTCAGATAAATTTATTAAATCTAAAGCCGCTATTGCTTGGGGTCCTAAGCAACCATTATCTATTGAAGAAGTTGATGTAATGTTGCCAAGAAAAGGTGAAGTGTTAGTAAAAGTTATTGCCTCAGGCGTATGTCATACCGATGCTTTTACTTTATCAGGTGAAGACCCAGAAGGTATTTTTCCCGTAATTTTAGGCCACGAAGGTGGTGGTATTGTTGAGCAAGTGGGCGAAGGCGTTACCAGTGTAAAAGTAGGCGACCATGTTATTCCTTTATACACACCAGAATGTGGTGAATGTAAATTTTGTTTATCGGGTAAAACCAATCTGTGTCAACAAATTCGTGAAACTCAAGGTAAAGGTTTAATGCCAGATGGCACAACCCGTTTTTATAAAGACGGTCAGCCAATATTTCACTATATGGGCTGTTCAACATTTTCTGAATACACAGTATTGCCAGAAATTTCACTAGCGAAAGTAAATAAAGATGCGCCGTTAGAAGAAGTGTGTTTATTAGGTTGTGGCGTTACTACCGGCATGGGCGCTGTAATGAATACAGCAAAAGTTGAAGAGGGCGCTACCGTTGCTATCTTTGGTCTTGGCGGTATTGGTTTGTCAGCGGTTATTGGTGCAACTATGGCGAAAGCAGGCCGTATTATCGCGATTGATATTAACGAAAGTAAATTTGAGTTAGCCAGAAAGTTAGGCGCTACTGATTGTATTAACCCGAAAGATTACGATAAGCCAATTCAAGACGTAATTGTAGAGCTAACAGACGGTGGTGTTGACTATTCATTCGAATGTGTGGGTAACGTGAATTTAATGCGCTCTGCTTTAGAATGTTGTCATAAAGGTTGGGGTGAGTCAGTAGTCATAGGTGTTGCTGGTGCAGGGCAAGAAATTTCAACCCGTCCGTTCCAACTGGTAACTGGTCGTGTATGGCGCGGTTCAGCATTTGGTGGTGTTAAAGGTCGTACAGAGTTACCTGACTACGTAGAGCGTTATTTAGCTGGTGAATTTAAATTAAGTGACTTTATTACCCATACAATGGCGCTTGAAGACATTAATGAGTCGTTTGAACTAATGCATAAAGGCGAAAGTATTCGCACCGTTATTCACTTTGATAAGTAACCTGAACTCCGGATAAGCAGCACTTGCTCAATGCTACATTTTAACCCATTGTCTGCGTTAAAACGTTGATAAATAGCGCGCTATTCATCAACGTTTTGCCTGGGAAATGGCATAAAATTAAACATTGACGGTGTCTATTCGTGATGTTCACTTGCTATAGCGTTTACTTTACCACCTAAACTTTTGATTCACTTGAGTATCAAGCTCTCATTATCCAGAGTTTAGGTTAAGTAATATTTTTCTAAATAATCACAAACTAGTACAAACAGTTTGTATTGCTCCTTTTAGCGGATAACTTATTTTATAAGATTTGCCTAAGGTAAAATTGCTAAAAAGAGTAACGTTTTGAGGTGTCTTATGACAATTGATCATTTAATCGAAAACGTCAGTGTAAATAAAAGTTTTGGTGGTTGGCAAAAACAATATAGTCATCAATCTACCGTACTAAATTGTGCTATGCGTTTTGCTATTTATTTACCTCCACAAGTATCAAGCGGCGTAAAAGTGCCCGTGCTTTACTGGCTTTCAGGCTTAACCTGTACTGATGAAAACTTTATGCATAAAGCCGGCGTACAGCGTATTGCTGCCGAACTTGGCATTGCTATTGTTGCGCCAGATACCAGCCCTCGCGGTGAAGATGTTGCCAATGACGAAGGTTACGATTTAGGTCAAGGTGCAGGTTTTTATGTTAATGCTACGCAAGCGCCTTGGAATCGTCATTACCAAATGTACGATTATGTTGTAAATGAATTGCCTGCGATTATTGAAGCTTCTTTTCCGGTTTCTAATAAACGTGCGATCAGTGGTCATTCAATGGGCGGACACGGTGCTTTAACCATTGGTTTATTAAACCCAGAGCGTTACAGCTCGATGTCGGCATTTAGCCCAATTTGTAATCCAATTAATGTGCCGTGGGGTAAAAAAGCATTTACCGCCTACTTGGGTAAAGACCAAGCAACATGGCAAAACCACGATGCTAGTGAGTTGATGCGAATAGCCAGTAACTTTATTCCTGCTAAGGTTGATCAAGGTGGGGCTGATGATTTTCTTGAACAGCAATTAAAGCCTGAGACACTTGAAGCTGCAGCTAAAATTAACAACTACCCGTTAACCTTAGCAATTCATGAAGGTTATGATCACAGTTATTATTTTATAGCATCGTTTATTGAAGAGCATGTGCGTTTTCATGCCGCTCATTTAAACACATAAATACTCAATCAATTAAATGCTCAAACTCCAGTCACTTGAACGGGCGTTTGAGCATTTTATGCTTATTATTGCGTTAAAATAGTTTCAAAGCCGCCAAAAATCATCCGTTTGCCATCAAAAGGCATTGTCATGTTTTCTTCGCTCATGCGTGGATCCGCCATTACTTTTTTCATCCCTGAATCTCTTGCTTCTTTTGATAACCAAGTGATCCAAGAAAATACCACTGTCTCATCAGGCTGGCATTTTACGGCGATAGGGAAAGATGTTGTCTCACCGTCTGGAACATCATCTCCCCAATTTTCCACTACAGTTAACGCACCATGCTCTTTAAACATAACAGCCATTGTTTTTGCCAAGGCTAAATAACTTGCTTTATTGGCGGTGGGAACGGCCAAAACGAAACCATCTACATATGCCATGTTAAATTTTCCTATTCCACATTGGTGGGTTGTTAGTTTTTAGATTAAATAAAGTTTAGCAGCAATGGCTAATTTGTCTGCCTAGCAGACTAAACAGTTCATAAAAAAATCATAATAAAAAGCTATTATTTAATAAATTTTGTCCTTAGAATAATGCTGACTATTGTGTCAACTTTTATGGGCTATATTATTGACACTCGAATTTTTGTTCAATATGCTAAGTGATATCACCTCACCAAAATAATTTAAGCATTGCCTGTTACTTATCGGCAATGCTCTATCACTAGCGAACAATAAAATACCTTCAAGGGTATTGGGAAAACATTGAATATTGCCATTAACTTTTAAAATCAGCTGTAGATGCGCAGATATAAAAGCTTAGCATTAACATTTTTTAATTTGAAAGCTATAACCTAAGGAATTCCTGTAAGGTATTGGTTTTATTTTATAAATTAAAGAGTGTAAGGTGTTTAAACTCCACAGTCATGATAAAAAATACGATTAAGTAGACAAATATATGAGTGCAGAAAATATAAATAACTATCCCCGAGATATGAAAGGTTACGGTCAAAAAGTGCCACAGGCCAATTGGCCAAATAAAGCTAAAGTAGCCGTTCAATTTGTTATTAACTATGAAGAAGGTGCAGAAAATTGCATCTTGCATGGGGATAAAGCTTCTGAAACGTTTCTCTCTGAAATAATTGGTGCATTGCCTTTTGAAAATGAGCGCCATATGAATATGGAATCATTTTATGAATTTGGCAGCCGAGCAGGTTTCTGGCGATTACACCGCTTATTTACCCAGCGAAAGGTGCCCGTTACTGTGTTCGCTGTTGCCATGGCTATGCAAAGAAACCCCGAAGCAATACAAGCGATGCTAGACGCTAATTGGGAAATTGCTAGTCATGGTTATCGTTGGATTGATTATCAAAAAGTGCCTATTGAAACAGAGCGTGAACACTTAAAAAAAGCCATTGAAATTCATCAAGCAATGACCGGCGAAAAACCTAAAGGTTGGTATTTAGGTCGAATGAGCGAAAACACCCGACAACTGGTGATGCAAGAAGGCTCTTTTTTATATGACGCCGACAGCTACGCTGATGACTTACCTTACTTTGTTGAAGGCATAAACAAGCCGCATTTAATTGTACCTTACACACTTGATGTAAATGACATGCGCTTTGCAAGCCCACAAGGTTTTAATGCTGGTGACCAATTCTTTAATTATTTAAAAGACACTTTTGATACCTTATATGCTGAAGGTGCTGACGCACCGAAAATGATGTCAATTGGATTACATTGCCGCATTATCGGACGCCCGGGTAGGTTTGCAAGTTTAGTACGTTTTCTAGATTACATTGAACAGTTTAACGATGTATGGCTGTGCACAAGGCAAGATATAGCAGAGCATTGGATTAAACACCACGGCGCTTCATAAGCTCTGTTAACTCAATTTTTTCATAATAATGCTTTCACAATAAATAGTAACTTACTGTCAAATTAATATGGCATTAAAGTAACTGCCAAAGCCAGTACCGATAGATATCACAGAGTATTTATTGGTTTTACAGGATTAGTTTTACATTATTAGTTTTACATTATCGGCACTACAACTTTAAACATATAGCGTAACGAGTATCTCACCATATGACAAAATATCTACAAAAAGGGTTGTTACAGGTTAACAATGACCTAGCAAGCTTTATCAAAGAAGACGTATTACCTGGTTTGAATATCTCAGAGCCAGATTTTTGGCAGGCTTTATCAGATATTACCCATGAACTAGGGCCAGAAAATAGAGCATTATTAGTAAAGCGCGATGTTATGCAGGCACAAATAGATCAGTGGAACATAAAGCATCAAGGCAAATTTGATCTGCCAAGCTATAAAAAATTTCTCACAGAAATTGGTTACCTAGTACCAGAAGGTGAAGACTTTACCATCACGACTCAACATGCTGACTCTGAAGTTAGCCTGCAAGCAGGCCCTCAACTTGTTGTGCCTACCGCTAATGCTCGTTTTGCATTAAATGCGGCTAACGCACGATGGGGAAGCTTGTATGACGCACTTTATGGCACCGATGTTATCAGCGAGGAAGATGGCGCTACAAAAGGGCATTCACATAACCCAAACAGAGCAAAAAAAGTTATTGCCTATGCCAAAGCGTTTTTAGACCAAAATTTCCCGCTACTTTCTGGCTCTCATAGCCAAGCTATTGGTTATTCGATTAACAATAAAGCTCTACAAGTAACATTAAGCAACGGCAACACAACCCAGTTAAAAAATGGCGAACAATTAATCGGCTATCAAGGAACAAAAAACAGTCCTAGCTCTATTTTATTAACCCATCATGATTTACGCGTAGCGATTGAGATAGACCCTAACTCTGCCATTGGCAAAACAGATGATGCGGGTATTAAAGATATTACCTTAGAGTCGGCACTTACCACGATACAAGATTTTGAAGATTCTGTAGTTGCGGTAGACGCGTTAGAAAAAATTCAAGTTTATCGTAACTGGTTAGGCTTAATGAAAGGCGATTTAAGCGAAACCATTGAAAAATCGGGTAAGGTATCACAACGTATTTTAAAGGCAGATAAAGTCTATAACGATCTTGCTGATGGCAGTTTGACTCTTCACGGACGTAGCTTGTTATTTTGTCGCAACGTTGGTCATTTAATGACAAACCCTGCGGTGATTGACAAAGATGGTTTGGAAATTCAAGAAGGCATCATGGACGCCATGATCAGCACCTTAATTGCGCTGCATGATTTACAAAAAACTAATCTGCACCGTAACTCCAGAAATGGCAATGTCTATATTGTTAAACCTAAAATGCATGGTCCTGAAGAAGTTGCCTTTGCCAATAAGCTGTTTAATGCCGTTGAAGACGCACTACATTTAGATAGAGATACCATCAAAATTGGTGTTATGGATGAAGAACGCCGCACTACGGTCAATTTAAAGGCATGTATTCGTGAGGTTAAAAGCCGTGTAGTTTTTATTAACACGGGCTTTTTAGATAGAACAGGCGATGAAATACACACCAGTATGTTACTAGGTCCTATGGTGCCAAAAGGTAACATGAAAGCACAAGCTTGGATTAACGCCTACGAAGATTGGAATGTAGATATAGGCTTAGCTTGTGGTTTTGCCGGTAAAGCGCAAATAGGTAAAGGTATGTGGGCAATACCGGATGAAATGGCCGCCATGATGAAAGCTAAAGTTGATCACCCATTATCGGGTGCAAATACCGCATGGGTGCCTTCTCCTACAGGTGCAACCTTACATGCCATGCATTACCATCAAGTTAACGTTTTTGAACAACAGAAAGAAATTGTCAAAAGAGCACGCGCTAACATTGATGACATATTAACAGTGCCCTTGCTAGACGATGCAAACAGCCTAACTCAATTAGACATTGAAAATGAATTAAACAACAATGCGCAAGGCTTACTTGGTTATGTTGTTCGATGGATTGATTTAGGCATGGGAGCGTCAAAAGTTCCAGACATAAACAATATTGGCTTAATGGAAGACAGAGCCACCTTAAGAATTTCAAGCCAACACATTTGTAATTGGTTAGAGCACAATATTTTAACACCAACGCAGGTTAGGGCGTCATTGGAAAAAATGGCAAGGGTGGTTGATCAACAAAACTCACACGATAGCACTTACCAAGCTATGTCAGACGATTTTGACAATAGTTTGTCTTTTCAAGCCGCGTTAGATTTAATTTTTAAAGGTAAAACTCAGTCTAATGGCTATACCGAACCATTGTTGCATGAATACAGAAAAAAATTCATTGCCGCTCAGACATCAAGGAAATAAAGACCATGTCAGCTAAACACACATACTATGCGCCAACAGGCGGATTACCACCACAAACACAATTGATTTCAGACCGAGCAATTTTTACCGAAGCATATGCGATTATTCCAAAACGCGTACTAACAGATATTGTTATTAGCTACCTACCTTTTTGGGAAAACATGCGTATGTGGGTTATCGCGCGTCCATTAAGTGGTTTTTCAGAAACTTTCTCTCAATATATAGTTGAGGTTGGCGCCAATGGTGGCTCTGAAAAACCAGAATTAGACGAAAAAGCAGAAGGGGTACTTTTTGTTGTTGAAGGCGAAATGGATGTAAACATTGAAGGCACCAATCATCACTTAGACACTGGTGGCTATGCGTATTTACCACCTGGCTGTAAATGGACATTAAAAAACAACAGCAGTGCTAACGTTAAGTTTCATTGGATCCGCAAAGCCTATCAGTTTGTTGAAGGTATTGATGCCCCCGAGCCATTTGTTACCAGTGATAACGAAGTAGAAGGCATAGAAATGCCTGACACTGGCGGCGTATGGAAAACCACTCGCTTTACTGAGCAATCAGACATGCGTCACGACATGCACGTAAATATTGTAACATTTGAGCCCGGTGGCGTTATCCCATTTGATGAAACGCATGTAATGGAACATGGCCTTTATGTATTAGAAGGTAAGGCTGTTTATCACCTTAATGGTGAGTGGGTTGAAGTAGAAGCGGGTGATTTTATGTGGCTACGCGCATTTTGCCCACAATCTTGTTATGCCGGCGGCCCTGGACCTTTTAGGTATTTACTTTATAAAGATGTAAATAGACATATGCCTTTTATACGTCCTGCAAGGTAATTATTACTTTTTTACTTAGCTAAAAAGCGTTATTAAAAGCGCATGTAATCGTCAGCTATCATGATATTACGTGCGCATTTTATATCAGCAAATCATTGTGAATAATAAAGCTAATACATACAACCTATGCATTCAAAAATCTTCTACTGTTAAATCTAACGACAAAACTCGTTCCATAGTATTAGCCTCAACGTTTAATCTCTTCTTTCTTATTTGGTTTAAAGCAGTATCTGAGAGTTTATTGATATTTTGACCTATTATTATATTGAAAAGCTCAGAACGCCTTTCGCTTATTAAGCGGTTGAATTAAAGCTTATAAGTCGTAAATGCTTATGGCGATATTCAGCATTAAAAGATAAAATAATAACTTGTCACTTGTGTCAGGTTTTTATTCTGATATATTTGATGCTAAACAAGCACAATAAAAAATCATAAAACAAGAAGCGGAACCAAATATGACCACAAGTACAGTGCGTTTTTTATTAAACAACGATGTTGTGACCGTAGAAAACATAGATCCGAATTTAACGGTTCTTCAGTATTTACGTGAAGAGCAATTTAAAAGTGGTACCAAAGAAGGCTGTTCTTCTGGCGACTGTGGCGCTTGTACCGTGGTGGTAGCTGAGTTAGCGAAAGATAGCCAAACACTCGATTATAAATCAATCAATGCTTGCATTAGTTTTGTGGGCAGTTTGCATGGCAAGCAATTAATTACCGTTGAACACCTAAAACAAGGGGCTAAATTGCATCATGTTCAACAATCTATGGTCGATAATCATGGCTCGCAATGTGGTTTTTGTACCCCAGGTTTTGTTATGTCTTCATTTGCATTGCATAAACAAAATAGCAAGCCTAATCGAGCAGAAGTACTTGAAGCATTAGCAGGTAATTTATGCCGCTGTACGGGGTATCGTTCAATTATTGATGCGGCGATAGCCTCAAGTGAACATACAGAAGCAGACTCATTTGCCGAGCACTATCAACAAACGGTGCAGCAATTAAATGAATTTAAAACACTACCGTCAGCGGCGTTATCAAATGGTCGTCATCAATACTTTGCACCAAAAACCGCTAAAGAGTTAGCCGATAAATTACTGCAAAACCCCGATGCAACTTTGGTAGCTGGCGCAACTGACTTAGCCTTAACCGTGACACAAAATTTAGCCACCATTGATGACCTAGTTTATTTGGGTGATGTTGCAGAGTTAAAAACCATCTCAGATAACGCTGAAGAATTTATTATTGGCTCTGCAGTGCCTTATAGTGAATTCACCCCGATGTTACATCAGGAGTATCACGACCTTGGTGAGATGATCGAGCGAATAGGCTCACGACAAATTCGCAATAATGGCACCTTAGGTGGCAATATTGGTAATGCCTCACCAATTGGTGATATGCCGCCAGCTTTAATCGCCTTAGGTGCTGAAATTACCTTACAACGTGGTGATCAAGAGCGGAAAATTGCTTTAGAAGACTTCTTTGTTGATTATAAAAAAACAGTACTAGCGCCGTCTGAGTTTATTAAAAATGTTTATATTCCTAAGTCTTCGGCTAATAAAGTACTGAAAGTTTATAAAATATCTAAACGCATTGACGACGACATTTCTGCGGTTTTAGCGGCATTTAACATCGAACTTAAAGATAATATTATTACCAGTGTTCGTATCGCTTTTGGTGGTATGGCGGGTATTCCTATGCGTGCCAAACAATGTGAAGGCGCTTTATTAAATAAAACCTTCGATGGTGAAAGTGTTACGGCCGCACAAGCAGCATTAGCACTCGACTTTACGCCAATGTCAGACGTACGAGCTTCTGACAAATATCGCCTGAAAGTCGCACAAAACTTAATTCAAAAGTGTTATTTAGAATTACAAAGTAAACAGATTGAAACTCGGGTAGTTAATTATGCGTAGTCTTATAAATACCAAACACTCTAACGAAAATATAAACCAAGAATCTACTGCTGTCGGCCAAGGTGGCGTAGGTCGTTCTAAAAAGCACGAAAGCGCTGATAAACACGTTAGCGGCGAAGCTTTATATATTGATGACAGGCCTAGCCTTCAAGGGCAATTACATGCCGCTGCAGGTCAAAGCACTATTGCACACGGGCGTATTAAAAGTATCGATTTATCAGCGGTAAAAGCTGCCGAAGGGGTTGTCGCCGTGATCACGGTGGAAGATGTACCCGGACATACCGATATTGGCCCAGTATTTCCTGGCGACCCGGTATTGGCGATGGGTCAAGTTGACTATATTGGCCAACCTATATTTGCCGTTGCAGCGACCAGTCACGACTTAGCCAGACGCGCTGTTAAATTGGCAAAAATAGAATACGAAGAACTCGAAGCCGTATTAACGGTAAAAGATGCGCTGGCCAAACAAAACTTTGTACGCCCGCCTTTTACTATGCAGCGCGGTGATTCAGAAACCGCCATTGAACAAGCTGAACATCAATTACGAGGTGAAATTTCTGTTGGTGGTCAAGAGCATTTTTATCTTGAAGGACAAGTATCAACAGCCGAGCCCACCGAAGATGGCGGCATGACGGTATTTTCTTCGTCACAACATCCAAGTGAAGTACAAAAGCTAGTGGCTGAAGTGCTCAATATTCCACTGAATAAAGTGATTGTAGACACGCGTCGTATGGGTGGAGGTTTTGGTGGTAAAGAAACCCAAGCTGCGCCATGGGCATGTTTAGCGGCCTTGTTATCAAACCATACTAAACGTCCGGTTAAATTTAAGTTAAGCCGCTCAGACGATATGTGTATGACAGGTAAACGTCATCCTTTTGAAAATAACTATCACGTGGGTTTTGACAGTAACGGTCAAATTAAAGGCATTAATATCGAAGTCAACGGCAATTGTGGTTATTCACCCGATTTGTCCGATGCTATTGTTGACAGAGCCATGTTCCACTCTGACAACGCTTACTTTTTAGACCAAGCAAAAGTTACCGGAAATCGCTGTAAATTAAATACCGTATCGCATACCGCTTATCGTGGTTTTGGTGGACCACAAGGCATGATGACCATTGAAATGGTCATGGACGATATTGCCCGTTATTTAAGAAAAGATCCGTTAGAAATTCGTAAAATTAATTTATACGGCAAAGACGATCGCAACGTTACGCACTATCACCAAACGGTAGAGCATAACAAAATGGCGGAATTAATTTCTTCATTAGAACAAAGCTCAGATTATCAAGCCCGCAGAGAAAGTATTAGCCAGTTTAATATTGAAAATACGATATTAAAGAAAGGTATAGCGTTAACGCCGGTTAAATTTGGTATTTCATTTACCGTGCAACACTTAAACCAAGCCGGGGCTTTAGTTCACATTTATACCGACGGTACTATTCATTTAAATCATGGCGGCACCGAAATGGGCCAAGGTTTATTTACCAAAATAGCGCAAATTGTTGCTGAAGAGTTTCAAGTCGACGTTGATACCGTTGGTGTCTCGGCAACACGTACCGATAAAGTGCCTAATACCTCTCCAACAGCAGCTTCGTCAGGCACCGACTTAAACGGTAAAGCGGCACAAGCGGCAGCTAAAATCCTTAAAGCTCGTTTAATTGCTTTTGCTTGTGAAAAATATAACGTTGGCGAAGCAGAGGTTAGTTTTAAAAACAGCCAAGTGTTGGTGGGCGCAGAAACCTTCTCATTTGCTGAGCTTGTTCAGCAAGCTTATATGGGCCGAGTATCGTTATCTTCAACAGGTTATTATAAAACACCCAAAATACATTTTGATCGCGCAACAGGTAAAGGTCGACCTTTCTTTTATTATTCAACTGGCGCGGCGGTATCTGAAGTATTAATTGATACCCTAACGGGTGAATATAAATTATTACGTGCCGATATTTTGCATGACGTAGGGCACTCGTTAAATCCTGCAATAGATATCGGACAAATTGAAGGTGCATTCATTCAAGGTATGGGTTGGTTAACGACCGAAGAATTGGTTTGGAATGACCAAGGTAGACTGTTATCTAATAACCCTGCAACTTACAAAATACCGGCAATAAGTGATACCCCAAGCGATTTTCGCGTTGACTTAGTGCCAGACGATCCTAATCGTGAGCAAACCATTTATAACTCGAAAGCCGTAGGCGAACCGCCATTTATGCTCGGTATTTCGGTATGGTCTGCGCTTAAAGATGCCATTTCGAGCGTGTCAGATTACAAATTAAGCCCAGCGCTAGATACACCAGCAACACCCGAGCGAGTACTTTGGGCGGTTGAAGCGATGAAAGACAGTGAGCAGGTTTAGGTAACTACTGATGACAACAAACTGGAGCAGTGCCAGCTATAAGTTGAGCAAACAAGGCCAAGCCTATGTATTAGTTACCTTGGTAGGCGTTTCAGGCTCAACCCCTAGAAATAGTGGTACAAAAATGGTGATCAGTAATGATGACATTTTTGACACTATTGGTGGCGGGCACCTCGAACATAAAGCCATTAAACAAGCAAAAAAAATGCTGCTTAACGGTAAAAGCTGCCAACATATTGAGCACTTTCAATTAGGCAGTAATTTAGGTCAATGTTGTGGCGGTAATACTAGCGTATTGTTTGAATGTTTCGCTGCTACCGGCGTTAATATTATGTTATTTGGTGCTGGCCATGTTGGTAAAGCGTTAGTGCCAATTTTAGCGCAACTACCTTGCAAGGTAACTTGGGTTGATAGCCGTGAAGCGCAGTTTCCTGTCAATGTTGAGCAATACGACAATGTTCATAAAGTGGTGAGTGATACCCCCGAGCTAGAAGTAGCAAGCATGCCAGCCAATAGCTACTTTATAGTGATGACTCATAACCACCAAATGGATTTTGAAATATCACAAGCTATTTTAAAGCGTGCTGATTTTCATTACTTAGGCTTAATCGCTTCTGATACCAAATGGCGCAGATTTAAGCAGCGTTATAAACATCGTGATATTGATGAAAACCAAGTAGCAAGAATGAACTGTCCAATAGGTTTATCGCAAGTAGGTGGTAAATTGCCGATGGAAGTGGCGGTATCTGTGTCGGCTGAAATTATTAATATCTATCAAGCTGAACAAGCTAAAGTCGAGCGCTTAAATCAACAGCTTGAGCTGTCAAACCCGCAGACTCCAGCTAACGCCATAAATAAAAGTCGTCCTAAAACGCAACAAGGTATTCACTGGCAAGCGCTTAAGCAACTGCTTGAAACAGAGTAACGAATAGTAAAAGAGCTATTTTGCCCTGCGTTAACGTAAAGTTGATGATAATGCACAGCAAAAATTTAACAGGAAAAACAATGGATTTAGCACAATTAAATAACTTATCTGTCGAAGAAGCCACGCATAGTTTTATGCAATGTTGTACCGCTACAACTTGGGTTGCGCGCATGGTTAATGCACGCCCTTTTAGGGATCAACAAGACTTGGTGAGTAAAGCAGATAAAGCGTGGCAAGGGCTTGAAGAAGCTGACTATTTAGAAGCATTCGAAGGTCATCCACAAATTGGAAACGTTGCTACCTTAAGAGCTAAATATGCCAACACCAAAGCGCTAGCCAGTGGAGAACAAAGCTCAGTTAGCGAAGCTACAGAAGAAGTACTTGAAGCACTTGCTAAAGGTAACGCTGACTATTTAGCAAAGTTTGGTTTCATCTTTATTGTGTGTGCAACAGGTAAAAGCGCGGCACAAATGCTGGCGTTATTACAAGCGCGTTTACCTAACAATAAAAGCACTGAATTGGCGAACGCCGCCGAAGAGCAGCGCAAAATATTCCATCTACGTTTAGAGAAATTACTATGAGCCAAATAACCACCCATGTACTTGACACAACTCGCGGTTTACCTGCACAAAACCTACCTATTACGCTATTTGCGCAAACCAGTGATGGTTGGGCTGAACTAGCTTATGGCGTTACCAATGCTGATGGGCGAATTGCCGGTTTATTAGCTGACGATGTAGTACTGGCCGCAGGTGTTTATCGTATGCATTTTTCAACAAAACCGTATTTTGTGGCCAATAAAGAACAAGGCTTTTATCCATATGTTGATATTGTATTCGAACTCGACAGCAGTGGCAGCCATTATCACATTCCGTTGTTATTAACCGCTTTTGGATATTCAACTTATCGTGGTAGCTAAGCTGAATAAGCAGAGAAATTTTATGCCGAAAAATGTTCAAACCGTTACACCAAAGCCATTAACACGTGCCGCTTTTACTGCTTTTGGTGATGTAATTGAAGCGAATGCTGAAGCGCATGTTTTTGCAATAAACAATGGCTTTACTCAGCGTTATCATGATCTGGCTAAAGTTGATGTTAGTGATAATGCCGGTCACGCCATTATCAACATATTTCGCTCAACGCCATTAGCTCAACCCATTGCTATTAAGATGATGGAACGACATCCCCACGGTAGCCAAGCGTTTATTCCTATGGGCCAAAACCCATACTTAGTGGTAGTTGCACCCGCAGGCGAATTTGACATAAACAAGTTAGAAGTATTTATCGCCAACGCTGACCAAGGTGTAAATTATCATAAAGGTACTTGGCATCATTTCTGTTTAGCATTGGGCGGAGAAAGTGACTTTTTAGTAGTCGATCGAGGCGGTAAAGGTGATAACTGTGATGTGATAGAACTCGATGGTTCAATCGTTATTGCAAAAAGTTAGAACAAGCCAGAATAACCGGCATAAGTTAATAAATTAAAAACCAAATTATAAGGTAAGAAAAAATGTTGAAAGTATATCGCGGAGAGTTACTGCATTTCTTGGCCGATCCAGCCAAAGTAGCTTTGCAAGACAGTTATCAATATATTGAAGATGGGTTACTCATTATTAAAGATGGCCTAGTTGAACAAGTAGGCGAAGCAAAAGCGTTACTTAACACCCTAGATAACGATGTTGACGTTATTCATTACGAAAATGGTTTAATCATGCCTGGCTTTATTGATACGCATGTACATTACCCACAAACAGAAATGATCGCCTCATACGGCGAGCAACTGCTTGAATGGTTAGAAAACTATACTTTTCCATTTGAACGCCAATTTTCTGATCTAGAACACGGTAAAAGAGTTGCCGAATTCTTCTTAACGCAATTACTTGAAGCGGGCACAACAACGGCTTTAGTGTTTGGCACTGTGCACAAAGAATCTGTCGATGCATTTTTCACTATTGCCCAGCAGAAAAAATTACGCATGATATGCGGCAAAGTGTTAATGGACCAAAACTGCCCTGATTATTTATCTGACACCGCACAAAGTGGTTATGATGACAGCAAAGCATTAATTGAAAAATGGCACAACACCGACCGTTTACAATATGCAATAACGCCAAGGTTTGCCCCTACTTGTTCAACCGAGCAACTAAACAAGGCAGGGCAGTTACTAGCAGAAAATCCAAGTGTTTATTTACATACCCATTTAAGTGAAAATAAATCTGAAATTGCTTGGGTAGAAGAACTATTTCCAGACAGCGATGGTTATTTAGATGTTTATGATAAAAGTAACTTACTCAGCCGAAGAAGCGTTTTTGCCCATGGCGTGCATTTGCACGATAGTGAATGTCAGCGTTTAAGTGAAACAGACTCAGCAGTAGCGTTTTGCCCAAGCTCTAACCTGTTTTTAGGCAGTGGTTTGTTTAACCTACAACAAGTAGAAAAATTTGATGTAAACGTAGGTTTAGGCAGCGACATTGGCGCGGGCACAACGTTTTCTATGTTAAGTACCATTAACGAAGGTTATAAAACCCAGCAACTACGTGGCGATAAACTTAGCCCGTTTAAATCGATGTTTTTAGCCACTTTAGGCGGCGCAATTGCCTTAGATCTTGAAGGGACTATTGGTAATTTCGTTAAAGGCGCAGAAGCCGACTTTATTGTCTTGGATTATCATGCAACACCGTTAATGGACAGACGCATGCAACATTGTAAAACGTTGTCAGAAAAACTATTTATATTAAGCATGTTAGGTGACGAACGTCATGTTAAAGCAACCCATATTATGGGTGAGCGGGTTTAATAAACACAATAATAATTCAATAACAAAATCTGAACACTAAGGAATTTTATGGATCCGTATATTAATGAATGGCTGAATTTAGTTATTAGATTTGCCCACCTTATTACCGGTATTGCTTGGGTTGGTGCATCTTTCTATTTTGTATGGTTAGACAACCATTTAGAAACGCCACCTCAAGAAAAAGCTGACAAAGGTATAGGCGGCGATTTATGGGCCATACACGGTGGTGGTTTTTATGAAGTGGCGAAATATAAACTTGCACCACCAAAAATGCCAGCCACATTGCATTGGTTTAAATGGGAAGCTTACACCACTTGGATCACCGGATTTTTGTTATTGTCGTTAATGTTTTACGTTGGCGCAGAATCTTACTTAATTGATAAGCGTGTTGCTGATTTAACGCAATGGCAAGCCATTGGATTAGGGCTTGGCTCTATTGTGGTTGGTGTAGGTATTTACGAGCTACTGGTAAGAACAAAACTCAGAAATCATGGCATTATTTTAGGTTTGATTTTGTTTGTTGTAGCAACGGCATTATCTTACGGTTTAACGCAAATATTTAGTGCGCGTGGTGCTTATATGCACATGGGCGCAATTATTGGCACCATTATGGCCGGTAATGTATTTTTCGGTATTATGCCATCGCAACGGGCGCTTGTTAAAGCAGTAGAAGAGGGCAAAGCTCCAGATCCGGCTTACGGATTAAATGCTAAAGTGCGCTCTACACATAACACTTACACCACGTTACCTATTATTTTTATCATGATTTCAAATCATTACCCGATGACCTTTAACCATAGTGCTAATTGGTTAGTGTTAATGGCAATAGTATTGATCACAGCTGCTGTTCGTCAATATTTTGTATTGCGCCATTTTGGTAAGCAAAAACCGTTAATTTTAGTGGCATCAGTTGTAGCTACTATTGTATTAGCTGTGGCAATTGCTCCACGTTCAGTTGAAATAAGTGCCGAGCAACTCAAGCAAGAAGTAACGGATAGCCAAGTTACGCAAATTATTGAACAACGTTGTGGTACTTGTCATGCAGAAAACCCTACCGATGATATTTTTACCATAGCACCGGCAGGGCTTGTGTTTTCTAATATCGACACCATTAAGCAATGGGGGCCGCGCATTCAAGCCCGTGTTATTGACGCTAAAGATATGCCGTTTATGAATAAAACTGAAATGACAGATGAAGAGCGTACGCAATTAGCTATTTGGTTAGCAAATTCGAAATAGCAGCACGGTAGCGTTTATAACATTCAACGTATGGTGTTTATTATCAAGTGGCAGCCAGTACCCTAAACATTAATTAGTGGTGTTATCTGCCATTTTTACACGTTAATTTAGTGCTAGTGTTAACGGTTAATAGGAATTTAAGTGAGTAAAGAAAAAGTAAACGAAGGGACTATTCGACAAAAAAATAAAGCCATAATATTAGAGGCCGCTAAAAAAGAGTTTGTAACACATGGCTTCAAAGGTGCTTCTATCAAACGTATAGCTGAACGCGCCAATATTGCCCGCGCTAATATTCATTATTATTTTGCTGACAAAACCGACTTATACCAACAGTTACTCAGTAATATTATCGCGGTATGGAATACGGATTACGACACCCTAACGTTGGATAACGAACCTAAGCAAGTGCTCAGTGCTTATATTAGAGCAAAAGTTATGCACGCCAAAAGTGACCCCGATGCCTCAAGAATTTTTGCAAGCGAGCTAATTCACGGCGCACCCGTGCTTAAAGATTACTTAAATAATGATTTTAAAGTCTGGATAGACACTAAAATTAAGGTGATTGAAACTTGGGTAGAGCAAGACCTAATAGACCCTATAAACCCATACCATTTGTTGTTTTTAATATGGAGCTCAACCCAACACTACGCCGACTTTAACGTGCAAGTTGTGGCAGCCTTAGATAAAAACGAAATGAACGATGACGACTTCGAAGCTGTAGTCGCTTCACTTACCCAAATAATTCTTAAAGGCTGTGGTATTCGTTAACATCAAAAATGTTACGTTTTAAAAGCCAGTGCAAACATAGAGGCTCAATATTATTCAATAGCGAGCCATAATCGCACACATTTAAGAGATAAACCCCAAGTGCCCAGCGAGTACTTAAAGCGTTTATATAGCGCTCATTGCAGGCACATAGCTCTCTTATGTTTATATTATGGTTCTCGCTGTGCTTTAACGAAAACTAAGTACTATTGTTTTTTAAATAGTACAAAGCTTCAATTCTACTTTTAAATATTTGCTCGCTTGGTACTTTTTCAAATAAATGTAACTTATTAAAGTCGTCACGAACTCGTTGGCAAATATTTGATAACAATATTTTTTTCCCCTCGGTTTGATAACTCATAATAATTTCTTCAATGGCAATAGTACTCGTAATACCGACAAAACGCGCATCGGTAAAGTCTATTAATAAGGCTTTGTCTTGATCTAATTTTGAAACACTTTGTTTTAAGCCTCTGGCTACGCCAAAACCAATAGGGCCAGAAATATTCAACAAAAGCACTTGGTTATCTAATTCAGAGAATAAGGTTTTTTCATAAACCGGTAGGTGCACAGCTTCTTTTGCAGTTAAAAGCTTAATGTTATCCAATTGAATTTCTGATAATCGGCGAATAGTAACTAAATTGGCGATAAATGCTGAAATTAACACCGCAGTAATTAAATCAAATATAACCGCCATCACCATAGTTGCAACCATTAAGGCAACACTAAAGAACGGAATTTGATGCACGCGTTTAAGAAAGTTCCAATCAATAATACTAATGCCTACATGCGTTAGAATTGCCGCCAGTACAGCGACAGGAATATAAGCAGTGTATTCTCCTGCCCATAATACAATAGCCAGAATAAATAGCGCATGTAAAATACCCGACAAAGGTGTGGTGCCGCCAGCCCTTAGGTTAGTTACCGTGCGCATGGTTGCACCGCCACCAGGAAGTGCACCAAAGAAGCCAGCAATAACATTACCTATGCCTTGGCCAACTAATTCTTGATCAGAGTTATGTAAATCTTTACTGATACTATCAACGGTAAGCGAAGTCATTAAAGAATCTAGTGTGCTCAAGGTGGCAATAAGCAAAGCAGATTTTATCATCTCGCCGATTAAGTCATGTTGCCAAGTAGGAAAGTTAAACGTAGGTAATTCACTTGAAATTGCACCAACAACAGGAATATCACTACCTGAAAATATATAAAATATTGTCGCTCCTAATACTGCAATAATACTTGCTGGTATTATTTGTTTAAACTTCTGAGGCCAAACAAAAAGTACGGCTAAACATACCAAACCAACTAAGGTGTTTGTACTTGTTAACGTTGATATCGATAAAGACAACTCAGCAAATGGTTTGCCAAATAAAACCGGTATTTGCGATAAAATTATCAAAATACCAATACCTGAAGTAAAGCCTGAAATAACCGGATAAGATATCAGCGTAAAATACTTACCCAGTTTAAAAAAACCAAAAAGCATTTGAAAAACACCCGCTAAGCTAACCACAGTAAATGCCATCGCCACGCCATGTTCAGGCGACTTTGCTATAAAGCTGGTTAAAATGGCCACCATTGCAATAGTTAACCCGGTATTCGGCCCAGATATTTGTTGGTTTGTACCACCAAATATAGAAGCAAACAAACCCGTAATAATGGCACAATATATCCCCGCGCTAGCACCCGCGCCTGACGTTACGCCGAAAGCTAAAGCAAAAGGTAGTGCAACTATGGTAGAGGTAAGTGCACCAAAAATATCACCTTTAATGGTGTGACGATTAAAATGTGTTAGTTGAAGCATAACAACTCAATAATTAAAAATTCGATGAAGGCTGAGTGGTACTTTAATAATGTTAGTATTGAAATAGAAAAGAGATCACCCAGTATTGTATGCTCTAGAAGAGCTTCGCGCAGATTATACAAGAAATATGTCAAAAAAGCTTACTTCTTGACACTATTGACAGGTTTTCTATTTTAAGTTTAGGATGAAGTGACGACTAAAACAAAACAGCTAAATTAATCGTTAGCAAAAAAGTAATTAATCGCAAACAATTAAACATAAAGTGGTTAATTAATTTCCTTAAATAGGTTTTATTTATAACAAAGTAAAAACCAAGTTCTAAATAACTAGAGATTAAATATTATGGATGATCAAGTCGGCGTTACCAGCAGTACAGCAACTCGTGATCTAAACTTTTTAGAGCGATTTTTTAAACTAAGCTCGCACAATACCAACGTAAGAACAGAACTGATGGCAGGGTTAACAACTTTTGTAACTATGTCATACATTATGTTTTTAAATCCTATTATCATGTCGAAAACGGGCATGCCATTTGATGGCTTATTTTTAGCAACGTGTTTAGGTGCAGCAATAGCCACCATTATGATGGGCCTATATTCAAACTGGCCGGTAGGGCTTGCGCCAGGTATGGGCTTAAACGCATTTTTTACTTTTTCTGTTGTTGGCGCTATGGGCTATAGTTGGGAAATAGCGTTAGGCGCAGTTTTTCTATCAGGTGTTATTTTCGTGCTAATGAGCGTTACTCGGCTACGAGAATGGATGCTCGATAGTATTCCACTAAGTTTACGCTTAGCGATGACCGCCGGGGTAGGATTATTTCTTGGCTTCATTGGCTTACGTTTTACCGGCATTGTGGTTGCTAACCCAGATAATATTGTAGCACTCGCCGACCTAACACACTTTGGCTTTGGCGAATTCGGTCCAGAAGCACCGGCACTTGGTTTTTTAAGCTTTTTACTGATAACCGTACTGAGTTATCGTAATGTATTTGGTGCAGTAATCATTGGTATAGCCATAACAACACTAATCGCTTTTATTATGACATGGGTACTACCCAGAGAATTTTTTGTTGTAGCAGAAGCCGCTAAATCATTCGCTCCAGCCTCTGGTTTTGTTAGCTATAACGGCATGTTAGCTATACCAAACTTTTCAGCACTGGAGCCTATTCTGTGGAAAGCAGATATAGCAGGCGCGTTTCAAGTCGCTTTAATCCCGGTTATTGTTACCTTCTTATTTGTCAATATTTTTGATACCGCAGGTACATTAATGGGCGTTGCAGAACGCGCTAAATTACAAGATAAAAATGGCAAAATTATCGGTTTAAATAAATCACTAAAAGCAGACTCTATTTCTTCCGTTATTGGCACCGCTTTTGGTTGCCCGCCCGTTACTTCATATGTTGAGTCTGCTGCAGGCGTTGCTGTAGGCGGAAGAACAGGCTTAACAGCCATAACTATAGGCTTACTATTTGCTTTGGGGATGTTCTTTTTACCATTGGCACAAATGCTACCCGGCTTTGCGGTTGACGGTGCCTTAATTTATGTTGCCATGCTAATGATGAGCTCATTAAGAGGCTTAGATTGGGATGACTTAACCGAATACGCCCCAGCAGTTGCCACAACCGTGATGATGGCATTTACTTTCTCAATAGCCAACGGCATTGCATTTGGTTTTATAACTTATACCGTACTTAAGTTAGGCGCCGGAAAACATAAAGAAATCTCAAACGGTGTATGGGCATTAACGGCTTTATTCGTAGCTAAATTTATATTTTTAGCTTAAGAGTAAAATAGCTTTGATAAGTGCAAAATTCTTTTAAATAGTGAACTGTGTATTTATACAGCTTTTCAGTATTTCCCGCTTTATTGTAGAAAGGCAGATTTAATCTGCCTTTCTACATTTGTTTATTCAATGGTTGATAATAAGTAATTGAATGTAAATATTAAGTTATGTATATTGATTTGAATAAATATTCATTAGATGGGTTTTTCGCTTGTGGAAAGGCGGATTTGATCTGTCTAATAAGCTGTTATAACTAAAGGAAGTTTATGAGTCTGCAGGAAGATTCGTGGGAACAACGAGAAGAACAAATATATCCTGAATTATTTGGTGGGACAGGTGAAGGGATTTATCCCTTGGATGCTTCCTTATTCAAAAATCAATTTGGTGTCGATGACGTTGATCCTCGTTGGTTACACTATGGTGTTTTTAAATGCGCACCAACAATTGAACGTAATACTTGGCTTTACGTTACTTCTGGTATGTCTAACGCTTGGGAGTCGGATAATCCAGAAGAATACTCGGGCTTTGGTACTGAATTTATCCTTGAAACAGACGAAGAAAATGATTGGGCTATAAATACTTTACGTAGTTTGGTAGCTTTCAATATTCTAGTTTCTGTTGGACATTATGGAGACAAGCCTCTTTTGGACTATGGTGATCGTATTCCGATGTCAATTGAACCAAATATTTCAAGCTTAATGGTCGTAAAGCCAAATCAATTCCCAGAATCATTCGACTTAATATCTGGCAAAGTAGATATACTTCAAATTACAGGTATTACGGCCCTAGAATTGGATTACGCAAAAGAGAATAATTCAGAGGTTCTAGCAAATAAGCTATTCGAATCTCAGGGTTCATTTACTGTAAAACCTGATAGGTTAGGTGTAATTTAGTTATAACAACACGCCCTGAGGTGGACCGCAAGCATTAAAACTTGTTTCCACCGCATATTTTAATAGCGGCGAGCCTTTGCTTTTTAAGGCCGCTTAGTACGTTGATTCATCATACGCTGTCTTTGTTTTCCAACACCGAAATAATATTCTTATCCACTTAAAAGCCAGTGCCTTATGATAGTGTTATGTGGCTTTCCTTTACTTTTTTGTTGTTCATAATACGCATCGGCCCAAAATGAATACCGCACCGTTTGACCTACCCATTCAACAAATGTCTGCCGTAATGAGTAATCATTATCATGTGGTGTTATTTATTGATGAAAAAAAAGCCAAGCAATGGAGCATGAATGAAGTGCTTGAGCGCTGGCACCGCTTACACAAAGGCACGTTACTAACACAGCAATAATTTAACATGACACTAACCTTATATTTACTCCCTAAACCCTACATTTAACCAAGAAATCCCCACAATGTTTTCTCAGATTAATCATGTTTATGCATTAGTTGACTGTCATACCAAACTTTTTAATTGAATTATTGAGTCTGAAATCTGCAAATTAAAGCGTTAAAAGTTATATTTTTTAAGAAGAGTTTGGTATTCACTCGTCGATTTAAAGGCTTTTAACGTTTGGTTAAAAGCCTCTACATCAGTTTTATTTTTAAAGGCTACGCTGTAGGGGCTTAATGGAAAAAGGGCATGAATATCTATTTCATTGAGTTGAATGTTTTCCTTCTGCTTTGCTAAGTAATGTAAAAATATTTTAATATCCATTATCAGCACTTGCACTCGCCCTAGCTGAAGTAATTCTAATTGCTTTTCTTGATCGGCAACCTGCAAGTACAATGGGCTTTTAGCAACGGCTAAAGCAAATTTATTACCTAATAATTTATGGGCTGATTGAAATGAGGCGACAGAATAATTTCCTATATCTGTAATGTTATTTAGTTGTATTTTTTGTGCTTTTAACGATATTGCCACATTTTGATAGTTTATGTAGGTATCGCTGATAAATGAACTATTTTTGAAGGTATTTTTATTTATTGTCATTACCGCATCAATATCCGGGAGGGCGAGCATTTTTTCAGATCGACCATATGGAATAAAAATAAATTCAGGCTCTTTGTTTATGGTAGTTAACAACTGCTGAATTAATTCAAGCTCAAAACCAGTGTTGTTTTTTTGAATGACATAAGGGGGCTTAGATAGGCCGACAACAACTTTAAACGGTTGCTTAGCTGTACTTTCTGCTGAAAATATAAAGATAATGATACATAAAATAATATGTGTTTTCATAGCCACCTAAAAACTCGTTTATAGAAATTTATTCGTATTTATTCACTCATAATATCAGCATAGCTAGCTTGCAAAGATAGTATTAAGTACTGTGGCGCTAATTCTATCTCTAAACCACGCTTTCCACCGCTAACAAATATGGTCTTTAGCGTTTCTGCACTGTTATCTAAAACCGTGGTTAAAGATTTTTTTTGACCTAATGGACTTACACCGCCAAGTAAATAACCTGTTGAATTTTGTACTTTGCTAACTTCAGCCATTTTAATTTTTTTTGCTTTTAATGTTTTGGCGAGTTTTTTTAAGTTGAGCTGTTTTGTAACGGGTATTACTGCTACAGCTAAATAATTGTTATCCACTTCAACCACTAGAGTTTTAAAAACAAACTCTGCATCTACATTAAGTTTCTCTGCTGCTTCAAGGCCATAAGACTTTGCACTAGTCTCGTGGGTATATTGATGTACCTTATAAGCTAAATTTAGCTTTTTTAGTTGGTTAATTGCCGGTGTCATGTAATTAACTCGCGGTTAGTCATTTAAAAATCTATTTTGTTTTTTGATTAATGATTTGTTCAGCTAGTTGCTTAATGCTACTACGCATTTGTTCTACAGCGTGTTCATAGCCATTTTTATTAAGCGGTAATGTAATCGCGAAGTTACTGATACGGTTTTTTTCGGTTATGGTTATATTGTTATCTTGTATCGAAAAAGTACCTTTTAGTATAGCTTGTGATTGATGGGTTGCGTGAAATGCGGTTATGTCGACAGTAATCTTATTTTCTAGCGCTTTTGGACTGACGTTTGTGTTAGCTACATAATGAAAACGACTATCTTGTTGGTTCAACTCTTGTAATAAGGCTTGTGCAATACTATTTTGTAAAGGCTCAGCCCACATATGAAAATGAGAGTAGTGCAATTGATGACTTGAAAGTTGTAAAACCAAACTTGGTTGTTTTAAGTACTCAGGTAACTCTAGTAACTCAACAACTATATTTTGTTGATCTTCATTGTTGTGATCTAAAGTGTTTGTGTTTGTTGGGCTATTGAGCAAATAATACTGCGTTTTTTGTTGTGGATGCGAACTACAAGCCGTTAACAGTATTATTATAAAAATAGTGACTATGGATGCTTGTTTCATTGTTGCGCTCCGTTAAATTTGGTTGGTGTTGGCTCTGTAGTTTCACCGTTATTAAAAATTAAACTATTAGGTTTATGTTTGAGTTGATTCAACAGAGGTTTTAACTCGTTCATAGTAGCGGTTAATGTATGTAAAGTCGTTCGTAAATCTTCGTAACCTGTTGAACCTGATGATAAGTCTTTAGTTAATGCGGTAATGCCTTGTAATGTTCTACTGAGTTCGGCACTTACTTGTGCATGTTCAGCCTGACTTAATATATTATCGAGACTTTGGCTTACTTCTTGTAATTCTTGGGCGGTTTGGGTTACTTCTACCATAAGTGTGTTGGCATTAGCACTCATACTTTTAAGTGGAATATTGTTGAGATTATCAATAAATTGTTCAGCTTTAGCCGTAAGTTGCGAAAACTCATCTCCGTTATTTGGAATAATAGGGTATTCACCATACATTTCAATAGCGGTTACTTTTTGCTCTTTTTTGTGTTGTAAATCTACGAAGAGGCTTCCGGTTAGAATATTACCTGTACGTAAAACAGCTTTTAAACCATGTTTAATCCAGTGAATATTTTGTGCTTTCATTAGATTCTCACCTTTTTGATTATCGGGCATGCCAACTCTGCCTGGTTGCAAACTAATGAGAACAGGAATTTTAAAGTCTTCTTCTATTATTTTTTCTTGTGGTAATGAATGAATTAAATTGGTAGAGCGTACCTTACCAATTTGAACACCTTTATATTCTACTGGTGCGCCAACCGAAAGGCCTCTTATTGAGTCGTTAACCAGAACAACAAATTCTATTGAACGGCGATAACGTTCGTCGTCAGCTTCTTCATAGTTCGCGTAAATGTCGTAATATGAACGTTCACCTATTTTTTCCCCTAAACTCATGCCGTCAGGAATGCCGAATGTTACACCGTTAGTTAACATAGTTTCAAAATTGCCTGTTTTAACGGTTATACCATCAGAGTTTAAATCTAACTGTAAACCACTAACGTCCCAAAATTTGGTATTACTGGTGATGAGTTGATGATAGGGAGATTTAATAAAAACATTATAATAAACAATACGTTCTTCAAAATTAAAGTAGATGTCTTCAAACTGGCCTACGGTTAAGCCTTTATAAATAATAGGATCGCCTTTTTTGTAGGCAAATTGGTCGTTACTGTTAAGAGTTATGTGCAAGCCCGGTGTGCCTGCTGGTGTAAGCGGGGGAGAATTTAGCGCGTCAAATAGATAACGCTCGTTCTGACTTTTTCCTGGTGATATTTCAATGTATACGCCTGAAATTAATGTACTAAGGCCCGATATTCCTGCATGCGATATTTGCGGTGAAACTACCCAAAACATGCTGTCGCTGACTAAAAAATGTTCCGCTGATTTTTTTATTCTCGCGGTAACAACAACACCATTACCATTTTTATTTAATTCAATTTGGCTAACTTCTCCAATATCAACATTGCGGGATTTAATTTTAGTTTTGCCTGCTTCCATGCCTTCAGCAGTTGCAAAGTTAATGGTGATTTCTGGGCCAGCATTGCTCCATTGATAGTAAATCATCCAACAACCAATAAAAATGGCAATTAATGGAATAAACCAAATGGTAGAGACGGTCTTTATCGGTTTAATTGTCGCGTCTGATGTTTGTGAATCATTCATATTTTTTTCTATCATTCCAAATTAATTGCGGCTCAAAACTCATGGCGGCCAACATAGTTACAATAACCAAGCCCGAAAATGCTAATGTTGCTGTGCCAGGGGTAATGCTCATGGTTGGCCCAAGCTGAATTAAACTGGCAAGAATAATCACCACAAAAACATCGATCATTGACCAACGACCTACAAACTCAGCCATACGATATAGTTTAACCCTTTGTAAGCTTAATCTATCACTTTGTTTTTGAACACTATAATTTAACCAAGCTAACACTATAATTTTTGCTACAGGAATAATAACACTGGCAACAAATACAATAACGGCAATAGGGTACGAACCACTTTTCCACAACAATATAACGCCGCCAATAATGGTACTAGGCTGATCTTGGCCAAAAAAGTGTGTTGTCATTATCGGGAACATATTTGCAGGAATATATAAAATAACTGCGGTTAACAGTAGCGCCCAAGTTTTTTGTACACTTAATGCATGCGAAATAGGATCATCTTTGTTGGTATTTATTGGGCTTTTAATCGTTTTAATTTCATGAGCCTGCTCAACTTGATCTAACAGTTGATATAGTTCCCGTTTATCAATATGTAGAATTACGATTGTCATTGATAAAGCAAATAATATAAACGCATAAAATGATAAACCTAGTTCAATTTCAGCCATTGAAATAATTTTAATTAAACTGACCAATGCACCAATAAGAAAAATTTCAACCATGCTCCAAGGAATTAATGCAAATACCATGGATAAAATTTTGCGTGCGTACTTGGGGTGCTGCCCTTTGTTCATTGGAATAAGTAAATAAATTAAAGACAATAGCACCACGGTAGGGATGGCAAAAATAGTTATAAACTCAATCAGTGCAAGTAGCTGATAATCATTTTCGATTAAGACAAAGAAGCTTGTAATAGCGTCAAAATGATTTTCTAAGCCGTTAGCGCTAAAAGACAGAAACTTAAAAGGTAAAGAAGCGATTAAAAAAATTAGGGCAGTTATGGAAAACGCAATAATTCTTTGGTTAGCATTGCGATGAATAGCGCTCAGGGTATATCCGCAGCGAGGGCACTGTGCTTTTTGTTTTTCTTTTAAAATAGGCATATTTACAGTTAGTGCACATTCGTAACACTGGACCTGCGTTTGATATATTTCAGTGATTTGCAAATTTTCTGGCATTGTTAATGCCACCCTTATTTTTTAATAAGTTGTTAAAGCTTAAATTAGCATAAAAGTTAGGGTAGGAACTAAATTATTTAATTAAAAATAATGATTTACTGCTAAAACGTTAAAGGAAAAAAGTGTAGCTTCTATGCGAAGTTTAAAGCCAGACAAGCGAGAACTTTTGCCCTGTAATCTACACTAAGCGTTAAAAGCGTAGAGTAAATTAAATGCTTGAAGGTTTTGATAAACGTGTTTATTAAATGATGTAGTGTTAGCCCCTGGCGTTAGCCCAGTGTTAACTTTAAATGTAATTAGGTGATAAAATGAAAAAGCGCTGTATTCAATTAATGAATACAGCGCTTTATATTTTAAAGTAAGTTAATTAGCTTATTAGCGTTTAACAGGTACTTTTTTATTAACAACCACTTTCGCTTCTATACGTCTGTTTTCTTTATGTGCTTGCGCGTTATTTGCTGGGTTAATTAGTTCTTCTTCACCCATGCCTGTAGCGGTTAACCTTGAAGCTTTAATACCAAACTCATCAGTTAATACTGCAGTAATGGCATCAGCACGCTGTTGTGATAGTTTTTTATTAAAAGCAGCAGGACCAGTAGTAGAAGTATGACCTTTGATTTCTAAGTTTACATGTGGATATGTTTTTAGAAAGTCAGCAGCAGCTTTAATGTTGTCATAATACTCAGGCTTAACAACTGCTTTAGAGTTATCAAACTTAACGTGTAAGTGCATTGCATCATTTTCTTCAGTAAAAATGGTACAACCGTTGCTATCTACTTTATTGTCAGCAGGTGTTGCTTTACATTGATCTTTGCTATCAATAACACCGTCATTATCAGAATCTAGTGGCTTAGCCATAACGGGTGCTGCTTTTGCTGGTGCAACTTTAGGCTCAGAGCGGACAATTTTCTGTTGTGTGTCGCCAAAAAAGTAAATAAAACCAATTTGAGCGCTTAAATCTGTATAGGCTTCATCTAATTGGTAATGACCATTACCTTCAAAATAAATAGCACTACGGTCACTAATATAATGACGGTAACCTGCACCAACGTTTACAGATAGTTTAGTTTCAAGTACTTCTAAAGCACTTGCACCTGCCATTAAGTAAAAGTTCTCTTCGTTAGGAAACAAAAGGTAATTTAATGCGATATTTGAACCAGAAGGGGTACTTGGTGCCCAACCTACTCGTGTTAGGTTTAGGTGCGTATAAGAAAGTCTATATTCAGATCTTTCACTGTAACGATAACCTATTTCAGCACCCATACCATTAGCGTGTTTAATAAAATCAACACCATTTGAAGTAAGTCTATCATCGTCAGTGTTCATTCTTGTGCCGTGAATACCGACATAAGTTTTACCAACAAGATCTTCAGCTTTTGGTTGCTCTTGAGCATTAACTCCCAGGGCTAAAGCTATACTTGTTATGAGTAGTGCTGTTTTTTTTTGTAGGTGCACAATAAAGTTCCTTTTGAGTTATTTGTTAATAAAGTGTTTCATAACGAGCATTTTAGGGTAAATCAATTGTAATTGCAGCATTTATATGCAATTTGATGATTATTTAATGCTATAAATTGAATTGTTTATAAAATATTAACCCTTTTTAAGATTGTATTTACAGATGAAAGAAAGTTTAACTATTTAGCTACGTTTTCAAAAACGATGTCTTATTTATTTTTAACAGCGTTATTCATTTATTAAGCATGTATATATTTATCTTATTAGATCTATTTGATTGTGATACTTCAGCGCTATAATAGAATTTATAATTGTACAAAACGAAATACTTATTTAGGTAGTTATATGAATACAGAAGCGGCATATCCGATTGGTGAGTTAGGAAAAAAGTGGACAGAAGGCGATAAAGAAATATGGTTTCAGCAGCAGAAGAAAAAACGCAGTTACTTTGAACTTGTTGTTACACAGTTAGATAGCTTAAATGAGGATTATGTTATTGAGCAATATGGTAGTTTGCTGTATGACGCTGAAAATTATCCTTTATATGCGCTTAAATCACTAGAATGGAAAGACGATAAACCCACTATTTTGATAACCGGCGGTGTTCATGGTTACGAAACCAGTGGTGTTTTAGGCACTATTCGTTTCCTTCAAACCGCTGCTAAGCCATTTCAAGCTGACTTTAATTTTGTCGTATTGCCTTGTATTAGCCCATGGGGATTTGAAACCATAAATCGTTGGAACCCGTTAACAGTAGATCCTAATCGCTCTTTTTATGAAAACAGCCCTGCACAAGAGTCTTCTGCGGTTTTTCAATATATTAAAACTTTAGATATTGATTTTTTATCGCACATTGATTTACATGAAACGACAGATACTGATAACAGTGAGTTTAGGCCAGCACTAGCGGCTAGAGATGCGATAGAGCAAAAAAACTGGAATATTCCAGACGGTTTTTATTTAGTGGGTGATAGCACTAAGCCGCAAAATGATTTTCAAAAAGCTATTATTAATTCAGTTGAAAAAGTAACTCATATTGCACCTGCAGACGATGACGGTAAATTGATTGGTGTACCTTTATCGCAAGTGGGCGTAATAAATTATGCTGCGCGTGAATTAGGGTTATGTATGGGCTTAACTAATGCGCCTTACGTAACAACAACAGAAGTTTATCCAGACAGCCCAAGTGCAAATGATGAAATATGTATACTTGCTCAAGTTGCGGTTATTACTGGTGCATTAAATTACTTAATGGCCCTATAAACTGTGAAATTAGCCGATATTATCTTGCATAATAAGTTATTCATGTTATTTTTCCTGCATAAATTAAATGAGGATGGTTTTAATGCCAAAAGCTAGTGATATAAAAAAGAATGCCGCGATCGAGTATAACGGTAAAGTAATGATTGTTAGAGATATTGAGCGTTCAGTACCGCAAGGTCGCGCAGGTGGTAGCTTATACAGAATGCGCATGTACGATGTTGTTACTGGCGGCAAAGTTGATGAAACATTTAAAGCTGAAGATATGCTTAGCTTTGCTGATTTAACTCGTCGTGCGGCAATGTTTTCTTATGTTGATGGCGAAGAGTATGTTTTCATGGATAATGAAGACTATACACCTTACAACTTAAATCAATCGACAATTGCTGAAGAAGTTTTATTCATTAATGAAGAAACTCAAGGTTTACAAGTAATTATTGTTGATGGTGTACCGGTAGCAATTGATTTACCTTCAAGTGTTGAGTTGGTTATTAGCGAAACAGACCCGTCAATTAAGGGTGGTTCAGCTACAGCTAGAACTAAGCCTGCTATTTTATCTACTGGTTTAACAGTACAAGTACCTGAGCACATTTCTACAGGTGATAAGATTAAAGTGAATACCGAAGAACGCAAGTTTATGGGCCGCGCTGATAAATAAGCTTTTAGTTTGGTAAATTATTTTTTAGGTCATACGAGATTTTAAATGTTTTAGCTTAAGTATTTTTGCTCACTCTGGCTAAGCTCACCTTCCTAAAATAAGTGGCTTTGTAGAATATAAAACCAGTTAATTCGTTAACTGGTTTTTTTAGGTCTATATAAAACAAAGTAGGGCAATTTAAAGCTTTAGTGGTAGATTTTTAAATTTGCTTCAGGGTTTGAACATAAAGAGAATGCATAGTCATTAACGCTTTAATAGAGACTTAATATTGCCTACATAACTCGTTAGCTAGCAGGGGGGTTAATGTATTTTCAAATTTAAACATTTTAATACTGTGTAAACTAGTTTTAACTTAACTTAGCTTAGATAGTTTACATAGTTTTGAATTAAAGTAACTCTGCAACAATACGTTTTAATAAATAAGTTTCTCGCTCAATTGACAAGCCTTTTTTGTCACTACTTTTTATCACCAACTCATTATGCTCAATAGCTTTATGAATATTCATCCATAACGGTTGCATACCATTTTGTAATTCATGAGCTTCAAATTCGGGTGTCAAAAGCTCTTGATCTATGTCGCAGGTATAACAATAAGAAAGCATGTGCATAACGTCATAATCTGCTTTATACCAATTGCGGTACTCCTCATAACAGCCAAATGCTTTTATATTGGTAACATTTTGCGCGCCGGTTTCTTCACGTAGTTCACGAATTAATCCCGTAATATTGTCTTCGCCTTCATCAATACCTCCGCCGGGTAAACTGTAGTCGTGATATCGCTGAGTATAAAGTAATAGGATACTTTCACCATTTAGCACAATTGCACGCGTTGCTTTGCGAGTGAAGCTATTAGCAATATTGGAGTGTAAATTTGTAACTTTAGTTGATTTTAATAAGCGCATAAGAATTTGTACTGAAAATTGTTTTACTTTTATGGGGACTGTTGATGCTTAAATCAATTGTTGCTTAGTTCAGAGCATAAAATAGTTACCAGGGATATTACAAAAATTAATTTTAAACGCGAATATAAAAGTTTCATAAACGTTATATAAAAAGTTGTTGTGAAAGTCAATGTGAAAGTTATCGTAGGGTTCGTCATATCGGCTTATAAGTAACCGACACCTATAAACCTCATCAAACATTTGTTTCATTTGGGTTATTTAACCTTTCGTTTTGTCGTTTATTTATTTGCACTTCTTTCGTTATGAAATTTATTTTGAAATAATACAAGCAAAATGAAACTTCTTATGTAATAATACAGGTGTTGCAACGTAATCGAGGAGAGCATTATGGCTCATGAAGAAACAGTAAATGTAATAGAGCCTAGCGAGACTGCTAATGGCATGTCAAAAACTATTGATCAACAGTTAATAGCCGCCAACGCTGAAATTGACGATCTAAAAATGCAAATTGCTTGGTTAGAGCGCTCTTACGAATAAATATATTATTTTGAAAAAGCCAGTGTGATAAACATCACACTGGCTTTTTTTTTGTCTGGAATTTTATGCAATGCATCTAAAACTTTATTTTATAAGCTTAATATCAGCACTTAACATTGATCAAATAATGATACGAGCAAGAAAAAAATAATTACTTTATGAATTCGTATGCAGTTGGTCAGCAGGCAATTTAATGTGTACTCTCGAAATATTGTCTATGTTGCTGCCAACACTTTAATGTTGAATTTAAACCGGCAGCTTTAATGTTTGGGATTTTGAAATGGCTCATTGGTTATATAAATTGTTACCGGCATCAACTTTAAAGATAACAACTTCAAGTGTAATACTTACTAGCCTGCTCGCGGCTTGCTCTTTTGATAGCGAAGAATCGAACAGGGCAAATAAAGTCAATGTTAATACACCAAGTACGACAGTGATTACACCTGTTTCAAAAGGAAAGCCTGTTGTTTATCAAGTATTCACTCGGTTGTTTGGTAATACAAATACTACAAATAAGCCTTGGGGGACTATTGCTGAGAATGGTGTAGGTAAATTTAGTGATTTTACTGATACAGCACTATTGGGAATAAAAGAGTTAGGTGTTAGCCATATTTGGTACACCGGCGTGCCGCACCATGCCTTGATTGGTGACTATACTGCTTTTGGTATTAAAAATGATGATCCCGATGTAGTGAAAGGTCGTGCGGGATCACCTTATTCTGTAAAAGATTATTATAGTGTGAATCCTGATTTGGCCGATAATCCGGCTCAACGCATGCAAGAATTTGAAGCGTTAATTGCTAGAACTCATCAACACGGCATGAAAGTGATTATTGATATTGTGCCAAACCATATTGCTCGTGACTATCAATCTTTAGGTAAACCTGCTGGCGTTCGAGATTTTGGTCAAGATGATGATAAAACACTTGAGTATTCTGCAAGTAATGACTTCTATTATGTGGTTGGCCAAGACTTTAAGGTACCAACCTCTGCTAACGGATACGCGCCACTTGGCGGTGAAAATCATCCTTTGGCTGATGGCAAGTTTGAAGAGTCACCCGCAAAATGGACCGGTAATGGTTCAAGAGCTGCCCAACCTAATATTAATGATTGGTATGAAACGGTTAAAGTTAATTATGGTGTTAAGCCTGACGGTAGTTATAGCTTTGCAAAATTACCAGAATCGTACCGATTTAAAAGCGTGCAAGCGCATAGTGAATTTTGGCAAAATAAAAAAGTGCCTAATTCATGGGTAAAATTTCGAGATATTACACAATTTTGGTTAGCAAAAGGGGTTGATGGTTTTCGCTATGATATGGCTGAAATGGTGCCGGTAGAGTTTTGGAGTTATTTAAATTCTGCGATAAAAATGACTAATCAAGATGCATTTATATTAGCTGAAGTTTATAACCCCAAACAATATAGAGACTATATTCAGCTCGGAAAAATGGATTATCTATACGATAAAGTAGATTTTTATGATCGCTTAAAAGACATAATGCAAGGTCATGGCAATACTGACGATTTAGCGAATATTCAGCAAAGATACCGTGATATAGAGCAACATTTATTGCACTTTTTAGAAAATCATGACGAACAAAGAATTGCCAGCTCAGGCTTTGCCGGTAGTGCTGAAAAAGCTAAACCTGCCATGGTGGCTTCTGCGTTAATCAGTCGTTCACCAACCATGATATATTTTGGTCAAGAAGTTGGTGAAGACGGCAGTGAAGAAACAGGTTTTGGCGACCCAAGTCGCACGAGTATTTTTGATTATGCTGCTGTACCTGCACATCAACGTTGGATGAATGGCGGGCTTTTTGATGGCGGAAAATTAACTGAAAGTGAGCTGAGTTTAAGGGATTTTTATCAGCGATTAATGACCATTTCAGCACAAAACAGTGCCATGCTAGGCAGTTACCAAAGCATACATGCTCATAACCGACAGCTGTTAACTCACTACAATCATAAGCAATTTTCTTTTGTACGATGGCAAGGCCAAGAGCGGTTGATTATTGTTAGTAATTTTGATGAAAGAAATAAGTATCAATATACGCTGCATTTACCCGCCGATATAGTAAAACAGTGGCAATTACCTCAAGGTGAATACCCATTAGTTGATTTACTTTATGACAATAAAAATACATTAAAAGTCAACCTTGATAATAGCGCTGAAATTAACATTAATATTGCACCACTTGGCTCGTTTGTTTTTCAACTACAGGCGGGTAACCCATAATGAAAAACTATATTTTCGTATGTAAACCAACACAAGCGTCTAAGGTTGCTTATTGTTTAGTTTTACTCATGATTTTTTGCAGCTGGCAGAGTTTAGCGCGCAATTATGTTGATCATCAGTTAGTTGGAAATACTTTAAAAATAACAACTGATGACGTTACGCTTGAAATTAATGCGCTTAAGTCGTCTGTTTTTGAGGTGGTTTATCAGCCAATGGGTGTTAAACAATTACCGTCTTTTGCTATTGATAAATCTAGCGTAGCAAATACAGAACACAAGATAAATTTAACGGTGGTTGAATCGGCTAAACAGTTAGCGCTAAGCAGCCAGTCGTTAGTGGCAATTATCAATAAATCTCCTTTTAACATTCACTATACAAAAGCTAATGGTGATTATATTGCTGCTGAAGAAATTGGCTTTTTTAATAAGCAGCAACAGGTGATAGCTTCTAATGTAAAAGTAGAGCCCGTTGCTGATTCTACTTCTAGCTCAACACTTGCTTCAGCGCTCGAATCAATTTCTAAAGTAAAGACTGAGGTTACCTCAGATGTAAATATGAGTGCTAGTGTAGAAGACGAAGATAAAAATGATGAGCTCGCAGCAGGTTTTACACTTGGTTTTCGTTTTAAGTTACAGCCACAGGAAAAAATATTAGGTGGTGGTCAGCGAGTGTTGGGTATGGATCGTCGCGGACAAAAAATGCCTTTATATAACCGTGCACATTATGGTTATGAAACCGAGTCGAACCAAATGTATTATGGTTTGCCAGCAATTATGTCGAGTAATAAATATATTATTGTTTTTGATAACTCAACAAAGGGTGAGCTTGATATAGCACATGACGAAGCAGATATATTGCAATTTAGCGCCATTGGTGGTCGCACGTCATATTTAATTATTGCTGGTGACAGCTATCCTAACTTGATCGAAAATTTAGTTGATATTAGCGGCAAACAACCCTTACCACCGCGTTGGAGCTTAGGAAATATTGCTAGCCGGTTTGGTTATCATACTGAAAAAGAAGCTCGTGGCGTTGTACAAAAGTATCATGATGAAGATTTTCCGCTTGATGCTATCGTGTTTGATTTATATTGGTTCGGCCCTGATATTAAAGGCCACATGGGTAATTTAACTTGGGACAAAAAGGCATTTCCAACGCCAATTGACATGATCAAAGATTTTAAAGCCGAAGGTGTTAATACCATTATGATCACCGAGCCTTTTATTTTAACTACCTCAAGCCAATGGCAAAGTGCGGTAGAAAATAATGCTTTAATGAAAAATAACGAAGGACAGCCTGAGAAATTTGATTTTTATTTCGGTAATACAGGTTTAGTTGATGTGTTTGACGAGAAAAGTCAAAACTGGTTTTGGCAATATTACCAAAAACTTGCGGAACAAGGTGTTGCTGGTTGGTGGGGCGACTTAGGCGAGCCAGAAGTTCATCCAGCTAAGGGCTTACATCGTTTAGATGGTGAAAACGTTACCGGTGATGAAGTGCATAATGTTTATGGTCATCAATGGGCTGAAATGGTTTTTAAACGCTTACAAAAATTTCAACCTGATACACGACCATTTATTTTAATGCGCTCAGGTTTTATTGGCTCACAACGTTATGGCATGGTGCCGTGGACAGGTGATGTAAATAGAAGTTGGGGCGGCTTTAAACCGCAAGTAGAATTAGCCCTACAAATGAGCCTGTTTGGCTTAAGCTATATTCATTCAGATTTAGGTGGTTTTGCTGGCGATGGTGCTATAGATAAAGAGCTTTATATTCGCTGGCTACAGTATGGGGTTTTTCAACCTATTTATCGTCCTCATGCCCAAGAAAATGCCAAACCAGAGCCTGTTTTTCATGATACTGAGACGAAAGATATTTTACGTGAATACGTTAAGTTACGTTATCAGCTATTGCCTTATATATACTCCCTTAGCATTGAAAACAGCTTAACAGGCATGCCAATGATGCGACCTATGTTTTTTGAAGATGAAGATAACCTAAGTTTAATCGATGAAAAAAATAGTTATTTTTATGGTGATGCTTTACTGGTAACGCCGGTTACTAATAAAGGTACACGTAAACTTGATATAAACTTACCCGCAGGTGTGTGGTTTAACTTTTGGAACGATAAGCGCTATCAAGGGAGTACAAAGGTATCGATAGCGACACCTTTAGAGCAAACAGCGGTATTAGTGCGAGGAGGAGCATTTATTCCTATGGTCGATGCTGTGCAATCGACTAAAGATTACAACACTAAAAACTTAACCTTGCATTATTACGCAGATACTTCAATTAAAGCATCAACAGCGGTTATGTATAACGACGATGGTAAAGATCCGAATTCTTTGAGTAATGGTAGTATTGAAACATTGACTTTCAAAGCGACGCAAAGCAATAAAGCAATGTTATTTAACTTGCAACAAGAGGGTAGTTTCTCTGGAATGCCCGAAACTCGAGAGTTGCATATGGTGGTTCACTATTTCGTAAATGCTTTGACAAAGATCAGTGCTAATGGCAACACGGTAAAATTAGTGGCAACTCATCAAGAATTAGCTGATCAAGTGAATGTAGCTTGGTTTGACAAGACTACACAACAACTACAAATTAAAACTACTTGGGATAAAGCTTTAACAATAAGTATTAATTAATAAATAAACTCTGGGTGTTCGCCTTGTTGAATGCCCAACTTTTCTTTTATCGTACTTTGCGTGCGTCTTTCTTCTATACCGTGTCACTATTGTTTTTCGATTATTTAAAATGTGATAATTTGAAAAATAACTGTATTTAGTGTGCTGTTAATTATACTGTTTATAGCTTAATAAAATATTCCCCTTTTTATATAAAAATTAACCAATAAATTTCTTTTGTACTGTGGCAAAAGTAATGAGGATCGGTATTTATGAATTTCGAACAAATTGTATCGAGTATTAACAATGTTTTATGGGGTGAAGGGCAAGTACTTATTTATGTATTGTTATTCGCTGGCTTTTGGTTTTCTTATAAGCTGAAGTTAATCCAGATCCTCAACTTTCGTCATATGTTTTCTGTCATAACAAAAAGTGGAAAGAAAGACGACAATTCCAACGGTAATTCGGGTATTAGTTCGCTACAAGCATTGTTTATAGGTTTGTCGGCCCGAGTAGGTACTGGTAATTTGGCCGGAGTTGCCGTTGCTATATCACTGGGTGGTAGTGGCGCTATATTTTGGATGTGGGTAATTGCCTTATTGGGCATGGCAACTGGCTTTGCTGAAAGTGTTTTAGGGCAACTTTATAAAGTAAGTGACGATCATAAAGAATACCGAGGAGGGCCAGCTTATTATATTCAAAAGGGCCTAAATCAACGTTGGTTAGCCATCCTGTTTTCATTGTGTTTATTTTTGGGCTATGGCTTTAGTTTCAGTGCGATGCAGGCTAATACAATTGCAGACTCTTTAAATCATGCGTTTGATATTCCGAGCTTATATTCAGGAATGGTTATTACCATACTGGCCGGCGCTATTGTTTTAGGTGGGCTTAAACGTATTGCGCGTTTTGCCGAGTTAATTGTTCCTTTTATGGGGATTGCTTTTATTTTAATCGCCATAGTTATTACTTTAATGAATATTAGTGCTGTGCCTGCGATGCTTTTCGACATTATTACCTCAGCTTTTGGTTTACAAGAAGCGGGTGCGGGCATGCTAGGTGCTGCCATTAAAAATGGTATTCAGCGCGGTTTATATTCTAATGAAGCGGGTGCAGGTAGTGTGCCGCATGCTGCCGCAAGTGCTAGACCAGTACCTAACCATCCTGTTACACAGGGTTATGTGCAAATGCTGGGGGTGTTTTTAGATACTATGGTGCTTTGTACTTGTACTGCGTTTATTATTTTACTGGCAGATATAAACTTTACCGGCGAAATGGAGGGTATTCGCGTCACACAAAGTGCGATTACTCATCACTTAGGTGAGAATGGCGTGTATTTTGTTTCAGCGGCGATTAGTTTGTTCGCATTTACATCGGTTGTGGCAAATTATGCCTATGCAGAAAGTAACCTACACTTTTTCAAGCTTGATAACAAAATTGGCCGCACTTTATATACCACCATGTATTTAGCCATGGTGCTTTGGGGCTCAAGTGCTAGCTTGAAGCAAGTATGGAGTATGGCTGATGTCGCTTTAGGGCTAATGACTTTAGTTAATGTTATTGCAATTGTGCAATTAACACCGACGATAGTCGCATTAACCAAAGACTATAATAACAAAAGAAAAATTGTTAATGTAACTGACGAAGACATGGCATTTAAAGCTGAGGATATTCAACTACAGGGTAAAGTTGAACCCGGTATTTGGCAAAAATAATTTGCTTAGTTTTAACCTTAAATATACGAAAGCGATTTATAAAGATATTAGAAAGTAAATAGCGACTTAATAAAAAGAATGTCTTATTTTTTTACAATATTAAGACCTAATAACAGCAGCTTACAATTTAATCTAATGCTATACTTTTCGTTAAATTGAACAGTATTTTTACAAATAGGAGATTTTTATGGCACAGCAAGGTTCTGGCGGTAACGTATTAGCCGCGATTTGCAGTCTTTTTATTCCCGGCTTAGGACAATTAGTGCAAGGGCGTATATTGCCAGCATTATTGTTTTTTGTTTTTGCGAGTATTTTTTGGGGTCTTTCGTGGTTAATTTTCCCGATTGCCTTCGCTGCAATTACACATTTATGGGCAATAATTGATGCCGCAAGATTTAGCAGTGGAAATAATTTATGAGTATCTTAACAAGACAAAACAGTGTGTTTTCAAAGTTCTCATTTCTTGTTGTTTCACTTGTGCTATTAGCGGGTTGTCAGTCAGCTTATTATTCTGCCATGGAAAAAGTTGGCGTACATAAGCGAGACATTATGCTCGACAGAGTTGAAGATGCACAAACATCACAAGAAGATGCACAAGTGCAATTTAAATCTGCCTTAGAGCAATTAACACAACTGATAAGTTACGATGGTGGCGATTTAGCAACGCAGTACGAAATGGTTAACGATCAGTACTTAGCAAGTCAAGCTTCAGCTGACGAAGTAACTTCTCGTATAGACGCAATAGAAAGTGTTGCGGATGCTTTATTTGATGAATGGAATGATGAAATTCAACAATACTCAAGCAATAGCTTGAAACAACAAAGCCAACAAAAATTACGTGAAACTGAGCGTACATACCAAAGATTAATTAAGTCTATGCACCGAGCTAAAGACAGAATGTCTCCTGTTTTATCGGCATTAAAAGATAACAGTTTATATCTTAAGCATAATTTAAATGCCCAAGCAATTGGAGCATTGCAAGGCGAATATAAAACCATAAAACGTGATGTTGAATCTTTAGTTGCTGAAATGAGTCAGGCTATAGAGCAATCACAACAGTTTATAGATTTGTTAAAAACCGAATAAGTTGTTCGGGTACATTAATATAGACTATCGTACTAATATTACGATAGTCTTTTTTTGTTTTTGAACCATGTAAACATTGTGATATTAAGGTTAAACGCAACATTTTTTTACTACGATATTATTTGTTAAATATAGGAATTTAGTATGGGTCGTTATATCAAACGCCTAGTTCAAGTTTTAGTGATCAGCCTTATTGTTATTTATGCGCTGATTTGGTTGTTGTCACCAACGATAATAAGGTATGCGATTAATGCTTATGGTTTGCCTAAGCCTTTGTATCTAACCGATACCTCAAGTATTCGCTATAACCCCTTTACTGCACATTTAACTATTAATGATTTAGCCGTAAAAGCTGATGAAAATAACACGAGGTTAAAGCTACAAAGTCTCAACGCTGAGGTACATTTATATCAACTACTGTTTGATAAAATTTATATCGCAGAATTTTCGCTTAATGGCATATTTATTCCGGTGACAATGAACGAGTCGTCGCTCAATATTGCTGGATTTGAATTAATGGGCGAAGAAACTGCACCAGATCAAGCTGAGCCTAAAGAAGAGTCGAGCACGGCTAACTTTCCTTATCAAATTATTGTCCCGAACTTTGACTTGTCTGATGCGAATATAGAATTATTGTATTTTTCCCACAAGCATAATATTGCACTCGACTCATTTTCATTACAGAACATTTTATTGTCACAAAATGAGCAAGATATTAAATTAAATTTGCTTAGCCATTTAAATGGTTCACCCATTAAGCTAGATATTGATGGAAGTTTGTTGCAACAACAAGGTGTTATCAGTGTTGAACTTGACGCAAAAGATATTGAATTAAATACCCTTAAAGCATTTCTACCGCCTGAAATTTTAGCGCTAACAGGCAAGGCGAGTCATAGCAGTAAGTTTAAAGTTTTACTTAAAGATGCAGAAACATTGATTAACGTTGAACAACTGTTAATAGCGGTAGACGAATTACATTTAGAACAAGAAAACTTAGCCGTTGCAATTAAACAGCAAACCTTAGCGCTTCAAACCTTACCTAAAGCATTAAATGTGAGCGCTGATAGTAAAGTAGAGCTTAGCCCGCCACTGGCTATCGCGATGAGTAAAGAGCAAACAGCCGTTAATATGCAAGATGCGCTGATAACTATAGAACAGCTTAATATTAATCAAAACAATATTACCATGTCGATTGAAAGCCAAAAGGTTCAAACGCATAACTTAGCGTTTATAATGCCAGCCAATAAGGCAATAAGCATTGATGCCTTGATTAATGTAGTAATCGACGATATTAAGGCCAATACTATTGAAAATGAAGCCTTATTAGCTGATATAAACCAGGTATCAATTAATAATATTGCTTTGAACTTTCAAGAAAACAAAGCAAAAGTAAAAGTTGAAAGCGTAGATGTTGCCGCAAGTGAATTTTCGAAAAAACATCAACAGAATATGCCATCTTTAGCATCATTTAATGGTCTATCAATCAATAATATTGACTATAGCCCGGAGCTTATCGCTATTAACGATGTAAGTTTGTCTGGACTAGCGGCTAATGTTCTACTCGATAAAGACAAACAAATAGCGACGCTTGTTGCGCTAGCTAGTCCAAGTAGCAATGAAAAAACAGATAATAAATCTATTGATAATAGCGTTGTAGACGATAGTGTCGAAGTAGCTAATAAAGAAACTTCTGTAGTAAAGCCGGAAGCTACAAACGTTAAACAAGTATTTAAGTTAGGCAAATTTACTTTAGCTGATGATGCTCAAATAGATTTTAAAGACACTAGCGTTACGCCAAATTACGAACGCAATGTCAATATTACTCATTTATTACTGTCAGATGTTGATACCGGCAAGCCAGAGCAAGAAGTAGTGCTAGATATTAAAGGTAAAAGTGATACTTATGCTAGCTTTGATATAAAAGGCCGCGGTATGCCTTTTGCTGAAGAGCAAAAATTTAATTTAAACGCAAAAGTTAAAGAGCTGAGCCTACCAGGTATTTCTACTTATATTAAACAAGCATTAAAATACGAAATTGACAGTGGTCAACTCGATCTTACTATCGACGCTGGTTTAACGGGAAATAAAATTAATGGCGATGTTGATGTTTTACTGCGAGGTGTAGAGTTTACAGCTGCTGATGATAATGAAAGAGGTGCAATAACTGATGGCTTAAGTGTGCCATTTAATGTTGCTTTAGGGATGTTAAAAGATTCAGATGGTAATGTTGAACTGTCTTTACCACTTAAAGGTGATACGAGCTCACCATCTTTTGGTTTGTCAGGCTTATTAACCTTATTGGTTAAGCAAGCAACGATGTCGGCCGCCAAAGACTACCTAATTACCACCTTTGTGCCTTATGCCAGTGTTATGAAAGTGGCCATGGCTGCTGGCGAGTTTGCGCTTAAACTCAGAATTAATGATTTAATTTATCCTGCAACCGCCATTGAATTAAATGAAGAGCAACTTGATTTTAGCCGACAAATGTCAGTGATGTTGGCTGATAGAGATAACATCAATGTTAAGCTTTGTGCGGTAGCAACGGCGAGTGATTTATCGTTAACAGATGCATCACAAGCCCATTTACCTGAAAACATTGCGCTATTAAGTAAAATATCACAACAACGTGTTAATTTGTTTAAGGCTCATTTAGTGGAGAAGCTTAATGTGCCATCAGCGAGGCTTTTATTTTGTAAACCACAAATAGATACCTCAAAAGGGGCAAAACCACGTATTAAGTTTGTTATTTAACTTACTCGCTATATTGTTATTTTGTAAAGCGCATAGGGTTGGTACTTTCACTAACCCTTTACTGCGCTTAATTGCTTAAGACATTATTAACTTACTAAACCTATAAAATAGTGGTGCCGATTGAACTTTAACCTTTCTAGACTCTTTAATATTATTACCTTTGAAATAGTTCGTTTATTTAAAACTAAACGCGGCTTACTGGCGTTATTAGCTTTTTCAGCTATCTGGTTTATTATTCTTTACTATTTTGTGGGTTCAGCTTCATCGATTGTTACCTCGCATTCATTTGAAAGTATGGCAAAGCAATTATTTGGTGCGCTAGGGCTGTCTGCTTTATTAGCATGGCCGGTTGCTGAATACACCATTTATTGGTTAGTGGCGATATACTTTTTTCCAAGTTTTGCCTTGTTGGTCTGCAGCGACCAATTTTGTTCAGACAAACATCGCGGCACATTAAGATTTATTACATTGCGTACCACACGTGCTGAGCTGATTATTGGCCGATTTTTTGGGCAACTATTAATTATGTCGATATTAATATTGTTAACGGCTGCTGCCACAACGTTATTAGCAAGTTTACGAGATATTACGCTGCTGAGTGAAAGCGTTGTGCTTGGTATTAAGTTATCAATACAATTAATTATTGTAGTATTACCCTTTATTGCACTCATGACTTTACTCAACACTTTAGTATCATCAGCACGACTTGCCATTGTTTTTGCTACTTTATTTTTTGCTTTAGGACCATTGTTGATTGTGCTCATTGAGTATCAATTCGGTCAAACATTTTACTTGAATTTAATATTTCCAGGTGGCCAAATAAGTCATGTTTTGGCGCAAAGTAGTGACTTTGCCAATCAGTACATATTACCCTTAGTACAAACAGTTGTGTTACTCATTAGTAGCCATTTAATTATGAAACGAGCTTCATTATGAGTTTAATTATCGATGTTCAGCAAGTAACAAAAAAATATGGCAATAATACGGCACTTAATAATGTTGAATTTTCGCTAGAAAGCGGCGCACCTGTTGCTTTAGTAGGGCCAAATGGCGCAGGAAAAACCACCTTGTTTAGTCTGTTGTGTGGTTACATTCAGCCGACATCAGGCAACATTAATATTTTAGGGCATTCACCAGGTAACTCTGCTTTATTTGGACGTTTATCAGCGCTGCCTCAAGATGCTCAGTTAGATCCTAGGTTTTCTATTGCGATGCAATTGAATTTCTATGCGCGTTTACAGGGTATGAGCTCAAAGCAAGCTAAAATTGATACATTACGCGTTTTAGATATGGTGGGATTACAAGATGCGACTAAAAGTTTGCCAGCTGAGTTATCGCATGGCATGCGTAAACGAGCAACAATAGCACAAGCTTTATTAGGTAGCCCCGAAATTGTTATGCTAGATGAAGCCACTGCAGGCCTAGATCCTGCAAATGCGAAAGAAATTCGGGCCATTGTAGCTGAACATGCAGATAACGTTAACTTTATCTTAAGCTCGCATGATCTTAATGAGCTGGAACGTTTGTGTGATCGGGTATTATATTTAGAAAGTGGGCATTTAAAGCAGCACCAAACCCAGGATAACAATGTTAACACGCGCTACATTACCTTAAGAGTTAAACAAGCATATCAAGATCTGATACCAAAGCTTTCAATAATACCGAGTGTCGAAAAGATAGAAATGACTCAAGATAAAGAATATTTATTAACAATTAACAGTGCATTAAGTGCCAATAATGTAGAAATTGATCTGTTGAAAATTCTCATCAAAAACAATTGGCTCTATAGCCATATTATTAATGGTAAAACCCTAGAGAACCAATTGTTTTAAGCTTCATAAATTCGCCTTATAGCTATTTTTCTGCAGGAATATATTCACCTTCTAAACTGGCTGGTATTTGTCCGTTTGTAAGCTTGCTTAGCCAGTCAAGGTACTGCTCATGAGGCATAGGTTTAGCGTAATAATAGCCTTGACCAATATCGCAGCCAAAACCTCTCAGTGCTTCTTCATCTTGGGCACTGTTTATGCCTTCTGCAACTACCTCTAACCCCAAACCTTTTGCCATTTTTACTGCGGTTTCTGCAATAACTTTACGTTTTATATCGCTGCAAACGTCTTCAACAAACTCTCGGTCTATTTTAAGCTCTTGAAAGGGGAGTTGATTAATTTGGGATAGCGATGAATAACCTGTACCAAAATCATCAATACTAATGGTAATGCCGAGTTCAATAAGTTTTTCTATTGTATTGATGGCAATACTATTTTGTGCAAATGATATCGACTCAGTTAATTCGAAAATAATTTTTTCAGCTTTTATATCACACCGTTCGATTATATTTGTAATATCATCAATAAAGTTAATTTGAATAAGATCTTTACCACTGATATTAATTGATACCATATGGTTTAACCCCGTATGTTCTGTTAACTCAGCTTGTTGAGTTAGTGCGGTTTCGACGACCCATAATGTTAACGAAGGCATTAAACCAAAATCTTCAGCAATAGCAATAAAGGTATCAGGGAGAATAGCCCCTAATACGGGGTGATTCCATCGTATTAAACATTCACTGCTACAAACTTTATTGGTTTTTAAGTCGATCTGCGGCTGATGAAATAATTCAAAACCTTTATTAGCAATAGCGCGTTCTAAATCAATGGCAAGCTCTATTGAAGACGGGCTATTTTTACTGTCTTTTTCAGCATAATATGCCCATTTGCTTTGGCTAATTTCTGCATTACTAGCAGCAATTGAGGCATTACTGATTAAACTAGCACTTGTACTACCATGTTTAGAAAACGTAGCTAAACCAACGGATGCTGACAAAGGAAGCTTAAGGTTTTTTATTAAGTAAACATCTTGAACTGCTTGTTGTATAGATCGTATGAAGAGGTTTATATGTTGATCGTTTTCTTTATTGTTAACCACCATGGCTAAACTACAGTTTTCTAAGTAACACAGCTTTTCAAACTGGTCGGTAACATGCAGTACAGCGTCATTGAAACGAAACAAAGAGGAGAGCTTTTGATTTAAGTGTTGAATAAACTTAACTTTAGTTTGGTCATCTATATAAAGTTCAATACGTTGAAATTGTTCAGGCTTTATCACAATAACAGTAAAGTCTTGAACGTTTTCTGTTAAAAGTTGATTAATTTTATGCTCTAGGTTTGTTTGTCTGGGTAAATGATTACTTTGATGATAAGCAATGATGGTTAATTTTTCTTGCTCGCTGCGACGAATACGTTCTGCTAATGCAAAAGCCATAAAAGTAACTTCAATCATAATAGCAAAAAGAAATGCATGGCCAGTTAAAAAACTATATTCAAGCTGGTTTAGCAACACCATGGGTTGAATAACCGCGCCAACTAATAAAGGTAACCAAGACAAAAAGTAAAAACGCGCCCAAGAAAAATCTTCTTTTAAACGATTAAAAATCAAAAAAAGCGCCACAATGTAGAAAAGCGGCTGTAATGAAAAAAACAGTTTAGTTTGTGTTAATTCATCAAGTGATAATGAATATAAACCAATTACGCTAACAATAGCGGCAAAGCCAATCGATGCTTTAAAGGTCCAGTGATTTAATTTGTCGTACCGTAAAAAATAAAGCGTAAAGAGTAGGAGAAATATAATTAATATAAAGTCGTTAAAGATCAGGTATTGATTAAGGAAATGCATTATCTGCTTTGAAAACAGAAAGTAACCGAAGCCAGTTAAGGATGAAAGTACGGCAAAAGCTGATATTAAATAACCGATATACAATAAATAAACTTTATCTTTGCCAGCAAAAAATAACACTAAATTATAAATAGCAATAATGAGCAATATGCCAATAAATGCACCATAAACTAGCTGAGATAAAAGCAGTCTTTGCTCAAAATCATCGGGTTTAAATAATTGTAAGGGTATATTAGGTGGCCCCGAGCTTTTTAGTTTTATTAAGTATTCGCTATATCCAAAGTGATTAAGCTGCAGATTTACAGAAGGGTATACATATTGGCTAGTTCTTTGATCACTTGATGATTTGAAATAGAGCTCTTTCGGCGCATTAAGTGGGCCTAACTCATAAACAACAAAAGTTTCTAACATGCTATGTTCAGCCATTAATACAAGTTGTTCATGCTCTCGTTCTTGATGTTTTTCTGTTTGCTGCTTTGCGGTTAACGTTGGCGTACCAATAGGATAATGAAGGGAAATTTTAATCCAGTATGTTTGTTGTGCAAGCTCATAAGGAATACTGCTCAAGTTACTTTCGATAAATTCTGTATTGCTTATTACTGAATTAATGTCAGCATTATTACTTTTATCAATGTAGTAACTGGTGTTGATAGTAAAAGGACTATTGAGGCCATTAATATTTTTTTTATCAATATCGTGAATTAAACTTGCAAAGCTAAAGGTCATTACCAGTAAAACTAGGGCAATTACCGCAGTAGAAATTCTTTTACTTAATTGGGAAAATATCAAAAATTAAATACTCTTATAAGTGAATAATAGTCAGGGGTATCTCTACAGTTTTAGGCATTTTTCGAGTTCAGCGTATAAAAGTGTCTTAAATCGTTTAGGCAATTATATATAGCTTCTTCTTTAGTTTATACTGAGTAAATAATTAAATAGCTATAATACTTAAGTAATCACTAAAATAAAAACTTTAAAAGTTACTGAAAGTTTGCCGACCTTTTAATTTTTATCAAGATATATACATCAATAATAATGTAGCAGAAATAGCCGATTCGGATCATAATTTTAATATCATCACGTATTAACTTGAAACTAAATCATGTTTTATGTTTTCACAATATTATTGTTCATTTAGCTTTAAGCTCTATCGGCTTTATATCAGCAAGTACTTAAATACTAAGCGAGAATAATTACTATGTTTAATATGGATTTCAAACAACGTGTTGTTATCGATACATCAAAAAAATTATGGGAGAAAAGCCCATCGGCAGGCGTGTTAAGAAAACCCCTTGCGCGTGAAAATCGAGAAAGTGGCCATGCAACCAGTATTGTTAAGTATGAGGCGGGCGCAAAATTTAATTCACATGGTCACCCTTTAGGCGAAGAAATTTTCGTGCTTTCAGGCGTATTTTCTGATGAAACAGGGGATTACCCAGCAGGCAGTTATTTTCGTAACCCGAAAGGATTTGAACACGCGCCATTTAGCATCAATGGTTGTGAACTGTTGGTTAAGTTACATCAAATGTCACCTAAAGAGAGTCAGCGCATTTGTATTGATACAACCCAGCAAGCATGGTTGCCAGGCTGCGGTAATTTAAAGATTAAACCTTTGCATACGTTTGAAAACGAAAAAGTTGCTTTAATTTTTTTGCCGGCCGGAGAAAAATATGTTTCACATGATGATTATATTGGCGAGGAAATTTATATCATTAGTGGCGAGCTTATTGATGAATTAGGGCATTACCCTGCGGGTACTTGGATCAGAAGTCCACATTCAAGTATTCATCAAGCCTATGTAAAGCAAGATACCTTGCTCTGGATTAAAACAGGGCACTTGGGCAATTAATTAAGATTAATTATTACCTGAATAACGGTTACGACATCTGAAAGAGAGTGTTAACGATATTATTAAAGACAGTTATTGCGTGTACGTTTTTGCCGTTATATATTTGAATTTAACACTTGCTAGTTTTATGATTAAATTATGTTACAGCAGTGTTCGAGATGGAGTCCTGATTAATAAATTAGGATGAGTTGTATTACTTCTCTAGGTCAGTTAATTATAATTTAACTAATACAATAAGTTTCATGTGTTATGACTCTTTTATAAACCGAAACTTTAAAATAAAAATAGGTGTTTTTCTGTGATCAATCAAGCTGATTTAAAAAGCGTTAAATCTGTTCTCTTCGTCTGCATGGGTAATATTTGTAGGTCGCCCAGTGCAGAGGCGGTATTTCGTCAAAAAGCTCAAGACCTTTCACTTGTTATTGATTCTGCCGGTACTGTTGGTTCGCATGCGCGTGAAAAGCCAGATCATCGCGCTCAAAAGGCCGGAATTGCTCGAGGGTATTCTTTTGATAAAATTAAAGCACGTAAAGTCACGAGCGAAGACTTTGCAAAGTTCGATTTGATCTTGGCTATGGATGAGAAAAATATTCAAGATTTAATGAAGGTAGCACCGCAAGATCTGCAATATAAAATGCAGTTGTTTTTGGACTATGCTGAAAACTTTGATGATACAGAAGTGCCTGATCCCTATTATGGCGGCGCAAAAGGTTTTCAATATGTATTAGATTTAGTAGAAGATGCTAGTGAAGGTTTAGTTAAGCGTCTTAAAACAGCATAAATTTTTGATATTTGGTAGTTTGTAAATAATTTACAGTACAGCCTACTTAATATTATATTTAATGCGTTAAGTTTAGTTTAAGTTTTAATAACTAACCTATTTTATTCAAGAGAAAAATATGTAAAAAAAAAGCCAATTGCGTTATGCAATTGGCTTTTTATATTTTAACTCTTCAAGGGATTCCTTAAAGAGTTAAGGTTTGAATAACTAAGCGATTAAACGAGTGTTGGCTTAGTTGGGCCAGCTGAGTTTCTGCTAGAAACATTAGCAACAAGCGCCGTTTTACCTGATGTTACATGGCTTGTTCTATTTTCTGCAGCAACAAAGTCACGCGGAATAACGCCACTAGAAGTTACGGTTTCAGGCTTTGTCATAGGTGCTGAAGCCTTACCGGCAGGTTTATTTGCTGAAGCCTTAACTTGGCGTTTAATATTTTTAACTTTAGCACGTATTTTTTTCGGCTTCTCATCAACAGTCGCAGGTTTCTCAACAACAACCTCAGGTTCTACTTTTGCTGAATCTTCAACTTTAGTTTCATCAGAGCTTACTTCTACAGTCGTTGGTTGTTCAGCTACCGCTTCGGTTGTAGTGTCTACTGTATTATTATCTGTAACAGTTGCTTGAGCTTTAGTTTCACTAGTAACTGATAGATTTTCTTCAGAAATAACTGTTTCTGCTGAAGTAGTAACTTCTTCTGCAGGTGTTACTGCTTTTACTGTAGCTGCTTCAGCTTTAGTCTCTTCAGCTTTAGTCTCTTCAGCTTTCGCTTCCTCGACTTTAGCTTCTGCAATATTAGGTTCGTCAAAAGGTAAGTTTTGTTGAACTTCATTTTTAGGGTCATTAATAACGTCAGTTAGTGCATCAGCTTGAACTTTTTGGACTTGTTCAACTGTTGGTGCAGATTCAGTAACATCTTGATTACTGTTAACGTCAGCTTTACTAGTTGCAGAATTGTTAGCTGATGCGACTTCTTGCTCAGGGTAACGTGCAGTAACTGGATCTTCAGAAATCTCACTGCCATCTTTAGCTTCGGCGTTTTGTCTGCGACGTTGTCCGTGAGCACGCATATGGCGAGGTGAGCGTCTGCTTCTAGGGCGTTGCTCATCTTTAGTGTTCGTTGCTGCTTCTACTGCGTTTTTATTAACAGTTGCTGATGTTTCAGTAGCTGTTGAATTAACAGTGTTTTCTGCAAGTTTAGTATTTTCATTTACCTTAGTTTCGGCTGTATTGGTTTTAACCATTTTAGCTTCAACTTTTGCACTCTCAGTAGTTGCACTGACTTTATCATTGCTAGCAACACGAACCTTTTTGCGGTTGTTACGACGTTGACGACGTTCTGCAACTTTTTCCTCTTTAGGCTTTTGAACACGTTCTTTTTGAGGCTTAGCAGGTGCAGTGTTTACATTACTATTTTTCTTTGCTGTATTCTCAGTAGTTGCAGGTTGATTTTTACGTTTGTCGTTGCGATTGTCATTACGATTGTTTCTACGTTGACCTTGGCGGCTACGTTGCGGACGACGTTCATTATTTCTTTTATTGTTGCTTTTTTCTGGTGCTTTTGGCGCTGGTTTAACTTCTTCTTCACTAGCGAAAAGAGATTTAACCCATTCAACAGCAGCGCTAAGCAAACTTTTCTCAGGAGCTTTTTGTTCAACAACAGGTGTTGGCTCTGGCTTTTGAGGCGCTTGCTTTGGCGATGACATACCTTGTAATAAAGGTTCGTCGCGTTTACTGACTTCTTTATTGAATTTAGGCATAACGGCTTCTTCAGGTACGGCTTGTTTAATTGCCATATCGTAGCTAGCTTCTTCAATACCTTCGTCTTTTCTTACCCGGATAACTTCATATTGCGGTGTTACCATATTTGGGTTAGGAATGATCAAGATTTTCACATTATGATGTTTCTCAACATGAAATACCGAGCGACGTTTTTCATTTAATAAATACGTAGCAACAGGTACAGGAACTTGCGCTTGTACTTGTTGTGTATTGTCTTTAATGGCTTCTTCTTCCATTAAACGTAACACGGATAATGCTAAAGACTCTACACCACGAACATGACCTGTACCGTTACAGCGAGGACATACACCTTGGCTAGTTTCACCAATAGAAGGACGAAGGCGTTGGCGTGACATTTCAAGTAAACCAAAGCGAGAAATACGACCCAATTGGATACGTGCTCTGTCTTGTTTAACCGCATCACGCATTCTATTTTCAACTTCACGTTGATGACGAACTGGTGTCATATCGATAAAATCGATAACCACTAAACCACCTAAATCGCGCAAGCGTAATTGGCGAGCAATTTCTTCTGCGGCTTCTAAGTTGGTATTAAATGCTGTTTCTTCTATATCTCCACCTTTCGTTGCACGGGCAGAGTTAATATCAATAGAGGTTAACGCTTCTGTAGGGTCAATAACAATTGAACCACCAGAAGGTAGGCGCACTTCACGTTGAAAGGCTGTTTCTATTTGTGTTTCTATTTGGTAATGAGTAAATAGCGGTACGTCATTGTTATACAGTTTAACTTTACTTAAAAAGTCAGGACGAACAATTTCAATATGCTTTTTAACGCTTTCAAAGATTTTCGGGCGATCAATCAAGACTTCACCAATATCACGACGTAAATAATCGCGAATAGCACGTAAAATAACGTTAGTTTCTTGATGAATTAAAAATGGCGCAGGGCGACTAGCAGCTGCTTCTGAAATTGCATTCCAATGATGAGTTAAAACGTTTAAATCCCATTCAAGCTCTTCATATTCTTTGCCCACACCAGCGGTACGAACAATTAAGCCCATGCCTTTAGGAAGTGTAAGTTTGCTTAATGATGCTTTAAGGTCGGTACGTTCATCACCTTCGATACGGCGAGAAATACCACCAGCACGAGGGTTATTTGGCATAAGTACCAAATAGCTACCGGCAAGGCTGATAAAGGTCGTTAACGCTGCGCCTTTTTGGCCACGCTCTTCTTTATCAATTTGTACAATAACTTCTTGGCCTTCACGTAGTACTTCTTTGATATTAGGACGGCCTTGAAAGCTGTATCCTTTAGGGAAGTATTCACGAGCGATTTCTTTCATTGGTAAGAAACCGTGGCGGTCTGCACCGTAATCAACAAACGCAGCTTCTAAAGAAGGTTCTATACGGGTGATTTTAGCTTTATAAATATTTGATTTTTTTTGTTCGTGACCAGGACTTTCGATATCTAAATCGTAAAGTTGTTGACCATCGACAAGTGCTACACGCAATTCTTCAGATTGTGTAGCATTAATTAACATACGTTTCATAGTTTGTGTGACTCATTTTTAGTCACAACACACCATTGCTTAGAACACAAAGTCATCTATCGCTATGGTAACAGCAACTTGTCAGCCTCACGGGTGTCAATCTTACTACGCCATATTACGCAGCAAGCTGTTAAAAATTCTGATTGTTTTAATAACTGAGATGATAAACACCACAGTAAAATTGATTCTTTATGTGCCCAGCCTGTGTGCTGTGCGCAACAGAAAAAAGTGCCTCGTTAATGTTAGTTCGATATTTTTATCGTGTTTTCTAATGTTTAACGATTGGAAATGTGACTTATTTTTCTGTTTAATTACATAATTGCTTTATTGCGCGGGACAATATGTTTATGTGTTGTTATTGACAAGTTACACGCGTCAAATTCACAATAGGCCTTACTTTTAGTATCTCGACAATGAAGTTTTATAACATTATCTAACACTAATGTGGCCGCATATTTGCCTCTTACGTCTCGCTTAAAGCATCCTTTTTACTTGTTACGGCTTAAATATAGCGGTAACCATCCTATTATCACACTTTATTTATAGATAAGGCAATAAAATCCTCGTTTAAATTGCCTGTAATTAGAAAAAAACATGTTAAACTGCGTAGCATTATGGTTCTTAGTAAAACAGATATGACAGACAGCCCAAAACCCCAAGTTAGATTTATTACTGTAGACAGCGAAGATGCCGGTCAACGCATTGACAACTTTTTAGTAAAAACCCTCAAAGGTGTGCCAAAGAGCATGCTTTATCGTTTATTGCGTAAAGGCGAAATACGGGTGAACAAAAAGCGCACTAAGCCTGAATATAAGCTTGTTGATGAAGATATTATTCGTGTTGCACCCATTCGTGTTTCTGAAAATACCAATACAGTATCTACGCAACTAAATGTTGTGGCTAATTTAGAAAAACAGATATTGTTTGAAGATGAACGTTTAATTGTAATTAACAAACCTTCAGGTATGGCAGTTCATGGTGGCAGTGGTTTAAGTTTTGGTTTAATTGAAGCTTTAAGAGCATTACGACCTGATGCGCGTATGCTTGAACTTGTACATCGACTGGATAGAGATACTTCTGGTTGTTTAGTTGTAGCAAAGAAGCGTTCAGCATTACGACATTTACATGAACAATTGAGAAATAAAACGGTACAAAAGTTCTATCACGCCTTAGTTAAAGGTCGCTGGTCAACTAAATTAACCCGTGTTACTGAAAGCTTAAAGAAAAATGACTTAAAATCAGGCGAACGAGTTGTTGTTGTAGACAACATCAACGGTAAAGAGTCTGAAACCCGCTTTAAAGTTCTTCAGCATTACAAAAATGCCACGCTTGTAAGAGCTTTCCCTGTAACAGGGCGTACACATCAAATTCGTGTTCATTGTCAAACTAAAGGGCATTCTATTGCCTGTGATGCAAAGTATGGTCATGAGGATTTTGATGTAGAAATGAAAAGCCTTGGTTTAAAACGTTTATTCTTACATGCGGCTAGTATTGAATTTACTCATCCATTGAGTAATGAACGAATAAAAGTGGAAGCGCCTTTAGAGCCATCATTGGAAAAATTATTAAAAAAATTAACTAAAGCAGATGTCCACTCAACGTAAGCGTGTTTAATTTATAAAATTTAACATGCGGCATAACTTATTTATACCGCGTGAAAACAAAAAAAAGCTCAGTCATTGGATTTTTATATTATCCATTGACTGAGCTTTTTTTCTAATATACAACTCAAATGTTGAGAGCGGATATTTTTCTTAGTTACATTGAACTTGCTTTTTGATGTACAACGTCATAAATCGAACCAAATGATTGTGCAATATTTAAATCTAAGCTCATATGCAGTTTTCTGGCTATATCACTTGAAGAAATAACCCCTCGAATATGATGACTTTCTTGGTCTAACACTAAACAATGTCTTAACTGATAGTTTTCTAATGTTGAAACAACATCACTTACCGAAGCACTTAACAGTTCACTGTAATCAAAAGCGTGAAAATCAGATTTTGGGATCATTAAATCTTTTACTAAAATATCTTCACGCTTGATGCCTTTAGATAACTTGGCAACAATGTGCTGCTCTGATAATTCATTAGTACTAATGATGCCAATAAAGTCGTTATCCTGAGATACTACAATATTCATTCTAACGTGTGTTTTTAACATTAACTCTAACGCGGTTACTGCTTGAGTATCTCCCTCGATCATCAATGCCTTGTGATCTTTAAAATCTGTAAATATTTTTACTGCAGGTGATGCTAAATTAATTTCCTCAAACTGTTCGGGGGTAATAATATTGTCAGTTGCTGCTAGGTTAACTAAGTGTAATTTTTTCATAACGACCTCAAAACTTCTAAAAGCATATGTTGTTAAAGAGAATAGAAATATGCTTTTTAAAAACTAAATTTTATTTACTCATCAAATAATGATTTATATTTTTCATCACTTGGACTTTTACTCATCAATAACTTATTAAGCGCCATCGCTGCTTTTATTTACGCACAAGGCTAGTTACTGAGATATGTTATTACCTAAAATTAAACTTGTTTTGCTATTAGATAGCGTAAACAACGTTATGTTATTGGGTAATTTTTATGAGCAAGTAAATTTTGGTGGAGCTCTAGATTGAAAGTTTTGAAAGGTGGGGCGTTTAATATCAGGATTTGAGTACTGTAAGCTGGCTTGACTATATAAAAAGGGCTGAACGATAATTTCGATGAATAAAGCTGAGTTATCAAAATCATCATTAATGATATTTTCAGATTCTACTATAGTAGGTACATTAAAACTTGCATCACTTAACGATACTGTCTCTATCGCATTTGCTGACGCAGATGCAATGACTATCGATAAAATGAAAAACAGTTTAAACATGTTGAATACTCTAAAAAGGATTAATTAATTGTCTTCAATGATTGTTATGGAGCGAAATATTAGTAATTCAAGTGAAAAGTAATAAATATAAAAATGAATTTTAAATTTATTACTTTTCGAAAATAAATTATTTTAATGATTAAACGCTAAATTAGCTGTAAAGACAAATTAGAGTAGGAAACCTGTCTTATATTATTTATGCTTGTTCAGCGAGTACATCAACGCCATGTTGTTTTAGTAATTCGACAAGTTTGATTAAAGGTAAGCCAATCAAGCTATTTGGATCGTCACCCTCGAGCTTTTTAAATAAACAAATACCTAAACCTTCACTTTTAAAGCTACCGGCACAATTATAGGGTTTTTCAGCGTGTAAATAATTTTCAATGTCGCTAAGTGATAATTCATTAAAGTGAACTAAGAAAGGTTCTATTAATGCTGTTGTAAAGTCTAAACCGCTATCATAAACACATAAGCCTGTATAAAAGGCCACAGTTTTGTTGCTGAACTTTTGTAATTGTTTAACGCCATTTTCAAATGTGTGGGGTTTTCCTAAAATTTCGCCATCGCACATCGCTACTTGATCAGAGCCTATAATTAATGCATCTGGGTATTCGTTTGCCACGGCTTTTGCTTTTTCAATAGCTAAACGCTGAACTAACGCAACTGGCGTTTCATTTTCTAATGCTGTTTCGTCTACATTGGGTTTTGCACAGGTAAAGGGAATGTTGAGTTTAGCTAAAATTTCTTTACGAAAAGGGGATGTGGAGCCTAAAACAAGTTTTTTCATTAATATCACTCAAAATATAATCAGATTATTGTTAATATATGGACTATCTTGAGTTTTTAAACAAATTTAGCTATTTTTCTTTTGACACAGGCCGATAGGCACTTTATTATGCGCGCCTTATGAAGAATCTTAAACTCCCGATAACGATAGACCCATCTAGAAGCGCACAGCGAAAGTTAGTGTGTGAAGGATACTTTGAAGTATCTGGGATGAATAGATTGCTTGCTGTGTGTGATGCACAAAGTGAGCAAGTACAAGTGAGTGCTAATTTTAGTGTGGATGAAGTGGGTTTGGTAGTAATATCAGGCAGCTCATCGGCAACGGTTGCATTAACTTGTCAGCGATGTACTGAAGAGTTTGATTTGGTATTAGAAGTAGATTTTACTTTTAGTCCAGTGAAAAACGCTGAAGCCGCAGCGGAGTTGCCGTCATATTATGACGCAATTGAATTAGATGAAAATGGTGAAGTTAACTTGCGAGAGTTAGTAGAAGATGAGTTTTTACTCGAGATTCCACTAATTCCAAGGCATCCAATTAAAGATTGTCAAGCTCCATCTGATAGTGTTTGGGGGGAATTGCCTGAAGAGCTAGAAAAACCAAATCCATTTGATATATTAAAGAACATTAAATAGTTAAACTTAGCTAATAACCGATTTTAGGAGTAGGCAATGGCAGTTCAAAAGAGCAAAAAGTCTCGTTCAAGACGTGGCATGCGCCGTTCACATGACGCAATAACGACAACGCATTTATCAACAGATCCAGTATCTGGTGAAACTCACCGTCGTCACCATGTAACAGCTGATGGCTTTTACAAAGGTGTTAAAGTAATCAATAAGTAATCTGTAACGATTACCTTGATTAATCTAACCATAGCGTTAGATGTTATGGGGGGCGACCAAGGCCCCCACGTAACACTTCCTGCGGCAATGCTCGCAATAGAAAACCACCCCAATCTGCACTTATTATTATGCGGTGACGAATCTGTCATTGTTGAAACTCTTTCAAAAAAAAATTATTACCCTCATCCTAGAATAACCGTTGTTCCTACTACTCAAGTTGTTGAGATGGATGACAAACCTATTTTTGCCTTACGCAACAAAAAGCAATCTTCTATGCGTAAAACACTCGATCTTGTAAATGAAGATCAAGCGCAAGCTTGTGTAAGCGCCGGTAACACGGGGGCACTTTTTTCAATGGCCCACTTTGTCTTAAAAACCTTACCGGGCGTTGAAAGGCCGGCATTAATCTCTGCATTACCGAGTAATAAATCTGATCAACATGTATTTATGCTGGATTTGGGCGCAAATGTTTTTTGTGATTCAAGTGTTCTATATCAATTTGCGATTATGGGGTCGGTAATGGCAAAAGAAGTCGATGGTATTGAAAACCCAAAAGTAGCGTTATTGAATATGGGCGAGGAAGACAATAAAGGTAGTGATCATATTAAACAAACTGCCAGTTACTTAATGGCAAATGATGATATTAACTATATTGGCTTTATTGAAGGGAATGATATTTTCACCAATAAAGCGGATGTAATTGTTTGTGATGGCTTTGTGGGTAATGTTGCATTGAAAACGTGTGAAGGTGTGGCAAGAATGGTCTACACACAATTACAAGAAATCATCAAAAAGCACTTTTTAGCTCAAATAATGGGCAAAATATTGTCTGGCCCCTTAAAAAAACTCTTTAAACCCATGAACCCCGACCAGTATAACGGTGCAAGTTTGATAGGATTGCGCGGTATTGTGGTGAAAAGTCATGGTAATGCAAATATAACGGCTTTTTATACTGCTATTGTTGAAGCCATTACTGAGATTGAACGACAAGTACCAACTAAAATTAAAGACAAGCTTGAAAAAAGCTTATGTCATAAATAAGTTGCAAGCTCAGTATTATCTAAGTCAATTATAGGTAAATACAGCTTAAAAAATTACATCGGCATAGATCGGATCATGGTTTATGTTGTTAAAGTGGTAAATCAAATTTAATTAGGTCAAAAAATGCAAAATAATTTAGCGTTTGTCTTTCCAGGTCAAGGGTCACAATCTTTAGCTATGTTAGCTGATTTTGCGGATCATGAAGTAGTACAAAGTACTTTTTCTGAAGCATCTGAAGCTTTAGGGTACAACTTATGGCAATTGGTGCAAGATGGTCCGGTTGAAAAGTTAAATCAAACTAACTTTACACAACCCGCGTTATTAACGGCAAGTGTTGCAATATGGCGTTTATGGCATGCATCTTCTTCTGCTTCGCCTAAAGTGCTAGCAGGTCATAGTTTAGGTGAATATTCTGCATTAGTTTGTGCAGGTGTTCTATCACTTGCAGATGCCGTGAAGTTGGTAGAAAAACGAGGCGAATTTATGCAAGCTTCAGTACCAGAAGGTGTGGGAGCAATGGCGGCTGTTATTGGTTTAGATGATGACATTATTATTAGTGCTTGTGAACAAGCCGCGGATAACGATGTAGTTTCAGCAGTTAACTTTAATTCTCCAGGCCAAGTTGTTATTGCTGGTCATAAAGATGCAGTAGCTCGTGCAGGTGTTTTATGTAAAGAAGCTGGCGCAAAGCGTGTTCTTCCTTTACCGGTAAGTGTTCCGTCACATTGTGCTTTAATGAAAGATGCAGCCGACAAGTTAGCAGAAGAGTTTAACAATGTTACTTTTAATGTGCCTAACATACCTGTGATCAATAATGTTGACGTTAAAGCCGAGTCTTCAGTTGATGCAATTAAAGCAGCACTTATTAAACAATTATACAGTCCAGTGCGTTGGACTGAAACTATTCAGTATTTAGCGCAACAAGGTATTGATACAGCGATTGAAGCAGGGCCAGGTAAAGTATTACAAGGCTTGCTTAAACGCATTGATAAAACCATTAGTTGTCAATCTGTTAACGACAAGATATCGTTAACTAAAGCATTAGAATCAGTAGAGTAAAATTATATGTTTTCATTAGAAGGTAAAGTTATTTTAGTAACAGGTGCCAGTCGTGGTATTGGTAAAGCTATTGCTTCACAGCTTAAAGCACTTGGTGGTACTGTTATTGGTACGGCAACATCAGAGCATGGTGCGGCTAATATCAGCGATTACTTGGGCGAAGGGCAAGGTTTAGTGTTAAATGTTACTGACGACGCTTCAATTAGCGCTATGTTTGACTTAATCAAAGAGAAGCATGGCTCGGTTGATGTTTTAGTTAATAATGCCGGTATTACGCGTGATAATTTAATGATGCGCATGAAAGATGATGAATGGGATGATATTATTGATACCAACCTAACATCAGTATTCAAAATCAGTAAAGCTGTATTACGTGCGATGATGAAAAAACGCAACGGTCGTATTATTAATATTGGCTCAGTCGTTGGTACTATGGGCAACGCTGGCCAAGTAAACTATGCTACAGCTAAAGCTGGATTAATTGGTTTTACTAAGTCATTGGCTCGTGAGGTTGCTTCTCGAGGCATTACCGTTAATACTGTTTCACCAGGTTTTATTGATACAGACATGACACAAACATTGACTGATGAGCAAAAAGAAGGCATTTTTGCTCAAGTCCCGGCAAACCGTTTAGGTAAGCCCGAAGAAATTGCTAACGCTGTTGCTTTCTTAGCATCTGATTCTGCAGCGTACATTACGGGCGAAACATTGCACGTAAATGGCGGCATGTACATGGTTTAACACAGGTTTGCTTATCGGCTACTCTTTGTTAAATTTGAATGAATTATAAACAGTTAACAGGTTTGACCAGCAAAAAAGTAAAATTAGAAGCTTGCATGGTTGGCTTTTGACGAATAAACTACACACAATATTGAAATATTGTATTTTCTAGTAAAGGAAAAAAAATGAGTACTATTGAAGAACGCGTTAAAAAAATTACTATTGAGCAACTTGGTGTAAGCGAAGACGAAGTTAAAGTTGAAGCTTCTTTTGTTGATGACTTAGGTGCAGACTCTTTAGACACTGTTGAATTAGTAATGGCGTTAGAAGAAGAATTTGATACTGAAATTCCAGATGAAGAAGCTGAGAAAATTACAACAGTTCAAGCTGCAATCGATTACGTTACTGCTAACCAGTAATATTAAACGAGTGTAATGATTTCAGGCGGTTTAATTACCGCCTGAATTGTTTTTACCGTTTGAAAAATATTTATACCCAATTCAGAATCAACCACTTTGATTTTGAGCAATAAGATATACACCCATTCATATTCTACTCTTTCGGAGGCAGCACATCTCATGAGACGCGTTGTAGTTACCGGTCTTGGCATGCTTAGCCCATTAGGCAATAGCCCTGAATCAACTTGGCAAAACTTACTACTTGGTAAAAGTGGTATTTCTGACATTACGCATTTTGATACTTCAGAGTATCCAACGCGTTTTGCGGGTTTAGTTAAAGATTTTGACGCACAAGACTACATGGCTCGTAAAGAAGCCAAAAAAATGGACTTATTTATTCAATATGGCGTTGCAGCAGGTGTGCAAGCTATCAAGGACTCTGGTTTAGAGGTTAATGAAGCTAATGCTCAGCGAGTTGGTGTTGCAATAGGCTCTGGTATCGGTGGATTGGGTTTAATTGAAGAAAATCATGCAAAACTTTTAAAGAATGGCCCGCGTAAATTATCGCCGTTCTTTGTGCCTTCTACCATCATTAATATGATCTCTGGCCACTTGTCTATCATGTTTGGTATGAAAGGCCCAAATATTTCAATCGTTACCGCTTGTACTAGTGGTGTTCACAATATCGGCCATGCAGCACGTATGATTGCTTATGGTGACGCTGATGCTATGGTTGCCGGTGGTGCTGAAAAGGCTTCTACTACTATGGGTATGGGCGGTTTTGGTGCTGCACGTGCAATGTCAACACGTAACGATGCTCCTCAACAAGCGTCTCGCCCTTGGGATAAAGATCGCGACGGTTTCGTTTTAGGTGACGGTGCTGGAGTACTTGTTTTAGAAGAGTATGAACATGCAAAAGCACGTGGTGCCAAAATTTATGCAGAACTTGCAGGTTTTGGTATGAGCGGCGATGCATACCACATGACTTCTCCACCTGCTGATGGCGCTGGTGCTGCACTAGCGATGAAAAATGCTATTAATGATGCCAAAGTCGATCTTACTAAAATTGGTTATATCAATGCTCATGGTACGTCTACACCTGCCGGGGATATAGCAGAAAGCAATGCAGTTAAATCAGTATTTGGCTCTTCAGCTTATGATGTATTAGTCGGTTCAACTAAATCTATGACAGGCCACTTATTAGGTGCTGCAGGTGCTGTTGAAGCAATATTTAGTATTCAAGCATTAGTGAACAATATGGTGCCACCAACAATTAATTTAGATAACCCTGGTGAAGGGTGTGATCTTGATTATATTGCTCATACAGCGCGAGATGTTAATTTAGACTACGTTTTGTGTAACTCGTTTGGTTTTGGCGGCACAAACGGATCGTTAATATTTAAGAAACTTTAGTTAATTTAAATGCCATAGTCGCTTTAATTTGACTATATGCCGACTATTCGTTAAAACTACTTGAATTCAATTGCTTAAGCCTGAATACTTAGTGTTCAGGCTTTTTTATGGCGACTATTATGACAACAATGGCAAGCGTAGCATTAAGTTTTGTAGATGGACAACTTGCTGATACGATCTCAATTAGCGACCGTGGTTTAGCTTATGGTGATGGTTGCTTTACTACTGCTCTAGTTATCAATGGTGCAGTAGCTATGTTGCCCCAACACCTTAATCGTTTACTAGAGCAAAGTAGGCAACTTGGGTTACCTAGTTTCGATCTAGCCACATTAAAAGTTACTATAACTAACTTAAGTGCTGGGATTTCAATTGGCGTTATAAAAGTTATTGTTACCTGTGGCAGTGGTGGCCGCGGCTATTCACGCTTGGGTGTTGAACAAGCTAAAGTGATTGTTTCTTTTCACGATTACCCAAAGTACTATGCCCAATGGCAAAAAGAAGGAATAACTGTTGGTATAAGCGAGCAAAAGCTAGGTATTAATCCAATGCTTGCCGGTTTAAAACATTTAAATCGCTTAGAACAAGTTATGTTAAGAGCTGAGCTAGATAAACGCCCTGAAGATGATTTACTTGCCTGTGATATCAATAACAATATTATTGAGTGTTGCAGTGCTAATGTTTTTTGGTTAAAAGCAGGCCAATGGCAAACGCCGTCTTTATCAACCGCTGGCGTTGTAGGTTTAATGCGCGATAAAATTTTATTAAATTATCCCGAAATTATGCCTGCTAATTACGATTTAGAAACATTGAATAATATTGAAGCCATGTTTATAAGCAACGCTATTTTAGGTATAGTGCCGGTAAAGGTTTTTAATGACCGTCAATTAGATACATCATTGGTTAGAAACATACAAACCCAGTGCATGAATTATTAAAAGTTTACAAAATATGTTTAAAAAAACACTTCTGACTTTAGCAGTTTCAGTATTACTTAGCATTATTGCTGTGATAGTTGTTATGCTGATAGCTGAAAAAAAAGTACAGCAGCCTTTAAACTTAGTACAGAGTGAGTTTATCACCGTTAAATCGGGCACTTCTTTTAATGCTTTTTCAAAGCAATTGGTTAATAAACAATGGCTAGACAATGATTTTTGGTTACGTATCTATGCCAAATTTAATCCTACGCAAAGCAAAATTAAGTCAGGTACTTATCAAGTAACAACTGAAACCAATATTTTATCTTTATTAAACTTAGTTGTCTCAGGCAAAGAACATCAGTTTTCTATTACTTTTATTGAGGGAAGTACTTTCAAACAAGTTTTAACTCTGTTGGCGCAACACCCAAATATTAGTCACCAACTCGTCGGTTTGTCACCTAGCGCCATCGCTAAAAAATTGGCTATTGTTCAAGATAACCCAGAAGGTTGGTTATTCCCTGAAACGTATACTTTTACGCAGGGTGCCTCAGATATTAGTATTATTAAAAGAGCTCATAAAAAAATGCAAAGTGCATTGGCAGAACATTGGGAAAATAGAGCAGATAACTTACCTTATAAGTCAGCATATCAAGCGCTGATCATGGCATCAATTATCGAAAAAGAAAGTGGTAAATATGCTGAACATCCACGTATTTCATCGGTATTTGTTAATCGCTTGAACAAACATATGCGTCTACAGACCGATCCCACAGTTATTTATGGTTTAGGTGAAAGGTACCAAGGTGATATAACATACGCTCATTTGCGAGAAAAAACCGCTTATAATACCTATAAAATAAAAGGGTTACCGCCAACACCAATTGCTTTACCTGGGGCTCAAGCTTTAGAAGCTGCATTACACCCTGAGTTGAGCGATTACTTATATTTTGTTAGCAATGGCGCCGGAGAACATATATTTTCCACTAATCTTGCTGATCATAACCGCGCAGTGAATAAATATCAGCGCTAGTAGAGTTAACTTTAATTACACAGTAGATATACAAAAGTAATAGCAATAGAGAATGATATGAATAAAGGTTTTATGGTTGTTTTCGATGGTAGTAATGGCGCTGGTAAAACAACCGTTATTAATGAAGTTGAAAAATATATCGCACAAAAAGGTTTAGATGTAGTTTTAACAAGAGAGCCTGGTGGTACAAACATTGGGGAAAAAATCAGAAATATTATTCTTGATCCCACCACACCAGAAATGTGTGACACAACAGAGCTTATGTTATTTGGTGCCGGTCGAGCACAGCATATACAAGAAAAAATAAAGCCTGCCTTACAAGCAGGGAAAATCGTTATTTCAGATCGTTTTGACGCGGCAACCTTTAGTTTTCAACATTATGCTCGTGGTATTGATTTAACTAACATTATGCAAATTAATGATTTAGCATTAGCAGGCTTTAAACCTGATATGAATGTTATTTTAGACTTAGACCCTGTTGAAGGCTTGAACAGAGTGATGAGTCGTGGTGAAGGGCTTGACCGTTTAGAAGATGAAAAATTAGATTTCTTAGTTAAGGCTAGAAATGGCTACTTAACACAAGCGAAAGAGCAACCAGAGCGTTTTGAAGTGATCGATGCTTCACAATCTAAAGCTGCAGTGTTGAGTGACGTAATTAAAGTTATTGACGCTTTAATTTTAAAACATAGTTAACAATGACTTATTTACACTCAGTTGTTATTGCCTAGTTGAATAAAGTTCGCAGGTGTCAAAATAAAGCTCAAAGCATTCAATAGAAAGTTTTATGGCATATTGAAAGCCATTTATAGATAGTGCAAAGGTTATTTTAAGGTAATAAATGAAAACTTGGTTAGTGACTATTCAACAACAATTATCACGTCAACTTCGCGATAATAAACTTCCGCATGCGTTATTGTTTTCGGGTGTTGAAGGAGCAGGTCAAGAAGAAATAGCCCAGTGGCTTATAAATGTGTTGTTATGTCAAAATGTTAAGTTAAACCATGTAAGTGGTGAAGGTAATAGCAACGAAGTTGAGCATAATAATTCAAGTGATTTAAAACAAGCGCCTTTTATTTTAGAGCCTTGTGGCCAATGTAAAACATGTAAATTATTTGCAAAAAACAGCTACCCTGATCACCTTACTATTATTTCAGATAAGAAAAATATTGGTGTAGAGTTAATTCGTGACCTCAGTTATTTCTTTGAAAAAACAGCCCATATTGGCTTTATGAAAACAGCGTTGGTGAATCAAGCTGACACTATGACTATATCAGCTGCGAATGCGCTGTTAAAAACACTTGAAGAGCCAACAACCAATAGCTTTATCATCTTAACTACGCATAACAGTGATTTATTATTGCCGACAATTATCAGTCGCTGTCATGAGTTTGAAATTCGGCCTCCGGTTGGCAAGGCGCTTTTGGCTGAATTTGGTCAGCAGGGGGATGATCCCTTTGTAAACCTCAGTCATTTAACTGAATTATCAAACGAAGAGACCGCCGTTGCATTTGTAGCATTTCGTGATAAGGTCAATCAATATTTAACTAGTTTTGAATATCGTGAAGATATACTCAAGACATTGACTGAATATCAATATGGTTATCGATGGTTAGAAAAAGTAATTGTTAACTTGATGCGTAATCAATATACATGGCCAACTGTTGTAGGTGAAAATAAACATGTTGCTGCAATTAACAAGCAACAATTATGGGATATATATAATTTACTACTACAAGCAAATGCTAAACTAAAAACAGTAGTGCAAGTTAATAAACAGTTTCTGAGTGAAAAGCTACTTGCAGATATTAGCCTTGTTGTACAAAATAATGCGCAAACAGTAGAGGAATAATTTTGGAAAATATCACGCTTGAATTTATTTCAGATCGGGATTTATACCAGTCATATATGCCATTTATGAAAAATGGTGGTTTATTCGTTAGAACGACTGAACAATTTGAGTTAGGTACAGATATTCAGCTATCAGTTACATTGCCTGATTCGTTAGAGTCTTCTGAACTTAAAGGTAAAGTCTCTTGGATAACACCTATAGGTGCACAAAATGGCACACCAGCAGGTATTGGCGTCAGTTTTGTTGAAGACCCAGACAATATACGTAATCAAATCGATAAGTCGATTGGTCGATTACTTAATTCAGCTGAACCGACATTATCTATGTAGGTTTTCATTGCTGAACTCACATATTAATTTTATTCTCATATTACTCATTTTATTATGAGTAACTATTCCCATATTAACAAAAGCACAATCGTGCGGAGTATCTCGTGTTTATAGATTCCCATTGTCATTTAGATCGATTAAAGCTCGAAGAGTTTGACAATAATTTAGATAATGTTATTGAAGCTGCACTTGCAGAAAAAGTAAATACCTTATTATGCGTTAGTGTTACCTTGCAAGACTTTCCTGCTATGGCTGAGCAAACGGCCAAATACGATAATGTTTGGTTAACCTGTGGTGCGCATCCACTGAATCAGGAAGATGAAATAAATCCTGAACAATTAAGCACGCTTGCTGATCATCCGCGCGTTATTGCTATTGGCGAAACTGGGCTCGATTATTTTTACGCGCCTGAAACTAAACCCGTACAGTTAGACTCATTTAAAAAGCACGTGCGTGTTGCAAATCAATTAAATAAGCCTTTAATTATTCATACTCGCGATGCTCAAGAAGATACTTTAGCTATATTAAGAGCCGAAAATGCGGAGAAGGTTGGTGGTATTTTACATTGCTTTACTGAAAGCTGGGAGATGGCAGAGCAAGCAATAGCAATGGGTTTTTATATTTCGTTTTCTGGAATTGTTACCTTTAAAAATGCAGCCGCGCTGAGAGAAGTTGCTAAAAAAGTGCCTGCAGACAGATTTTTAATTGAAACAGATTCCCCTTATTTAGCACCTGTGCCACACCGCGGTAAACAAAATCAACCTGCTTACGTTGTTGAAGTTGCTAAACACCTAGCAAGTATTCGTGGTACATCTGTTGCTGAAATAGCTAAGCAATCAAGTGAAAATTTCCATCGTTTATTTCCACAAACACTTTTAGATTAATTTAGATAAAAAAATGCCCAAAACTACTGCTAGTTTTGGGCCCAGGGGGTGGCTCACTTAGTTGAGCCTGCGCTAATAAAACATTGTAAGTTTCTTCGTTCTTAACCATTGTATAAAGAAAAATAAAACAAGAACATCGCGAGCATTGAAGTTAAATTCTATCTGTAAATTAAAGTGTAGTGCAGAGAACTATAAAAGCAAAAATTAATTTTTATAATTAGTTTACAATAAGTTATGGTGTAGCGCTTCAGTGCGCATACCGCTTGATTTTAAAAGGCTGGCACTGCATTTCTATGAACTTATTACTGATTATTGTTTAAAGCGAAACTAGCAGGTATAGAACTTGTGTGTCATGATATTTTTATTAAACCTAAAACTATAAGAGCTAAAAATTGTTAAGTCGTATTTGGAGCGGGTTTTTCATTGTCGCCTTTATTTCTGCAATGGTGCAATGGCTAGTATTCGATCACGTGTTAATTTTTGAAGAAATTGTTAACGCTATTTTTAGTATGTCGAAAGTCACCGTTGAAATTGCCATTGGTTTGATTGGTATTTTAAGTTTTTGGCTAGGCATGATGAAAATCGCAGAGCATGCGGGCATTATCGACAAGCTAGCAAATTTTATTTCACCTTTATTTACGCGTCTTATGCCAAATGTTCCAAAAGGTCACCCAGCAATTGGGTCGATGACGATGAATTTGTCGGCAAATTTTTTAGGTTTAGATAATGCTGCAACGCCGCTTGGATTAAAGGCAATGCAAGACTTACAATCACTTAACCCTGACAAAGAAACCGCGAGTGATGCACAAATTCTTTTCTTGGTATTAAACACTTCAGCAGTAACTTTATTCCCAGTAACGGTATTTATTTATCGCGCTCAACAAGGTGCGCTCAACCCTACCGATGTTTTTATACCTATTTTATTGGCCACTTTTGCTTCAACACTCGCAGGTTTATTTGCTGTGGCATTTGTTCAGAAAATAAAATTATATCAACAAGTTATTTTACTTTACCTAGCTGTGGGTATTGCGATCATTGCCGCCATTGTGGTTTATTTTAGCACCTTAAGTGCGCAGTTATTGGCACAGCAGTCGTCTCTTATGGGCAATTTGTTAATTTTTAGTACACTGATCAGCTTCTTATTATTAGCTTTAAAACGAAAAGTGAATGTTTATGACAGCTTTATAGAGGGCGCGAAGCAGGGCTTTGAAACAAGTATCAAAATAATTCCTTATCTACTCGCTATGCTATGTGCAATAGGCGTATTTAGAGCCAGCGGCAGCTTAGACTTTTTAGTAGATGCAATTCGCCAAGTCGTTCTATTTTTTAATGGTGATACGCGCTTTGTTGATGCTTTGCCCACAGCATTTATGAAACCCCTTAGTGGCTCTGGTGCGCGAGCAATGATGGTAGAAACTATGAACACTTATGGCGCCGACTCTTTCGCTGGTCGACTCGCCTCTATAGTGCAAGGCTCAACAGAAACTACTTTTTATGTATTAGCGGTATATTTTGGCTCTGTGGGTATTAGATATAGCCGCCATGCATTAGCTTGTGGCTTAATTGCCGATTTCGCCGGTATAACCGCAGCCATTGGCGTGTGTTATTGGTTTTTTGGCTAAACTATCAAGATGATAAATTGTCGACAGTACATTGTTTTGCTGTAATGTGCTTTGAGATAAATAGCTTGGTATTCGTTGTTTAAATGTTTTTTACTACAGCCCTTTCTTAATAACTCCTCTGCGTAATTATATAGGTCAAAAAGGCCGAATAAGGATAAGCCTATATTGTACCTGTAACTTTTCATTAATTCATTTATTGTCGACAATTAGTGGTTTTTAGCATTGACTAATCGATTTAACACGTTATTATTAGCTCATTACTCTTCAATGTGTCGACAATAATGGCTTTAGATAATCCAACTTCACAAGCAGCGGTTACCACAGCAGATAAAGTTTTCGAACAAATGTTGCATGATATTGTGGAAGGTAATATTCAAGCTGGCAGTAAAATTAGTGAGCCAGAGTTAGCCAAAAAATTTCAAATCAGTCGTTCAACCCTTCGTGAAGCCTTAAATCGTTTAGAAAAGTGTCACCTTATCGAGCGTAAAGCTAACGTGGGCTCTCGCGTAGTCGAATGTTCAATCTCAGGTCTTTTAGAAATATATATTGTGCGTGAAGCCTTAGAAGGTATGGCTTGCCGTCAAGCAGCACAAAATATGACTGATATTGAGATCTCTGAGATGAGAGCCATGCTTAAGCAACATGCAACGGCAAAGGCTTTACGTGATGGTATTGCATACTATCAAGAAGAGGGTGATTTAGACTTTCACTATAAAGTTATTCTTGGTAGCCATAATCAACAGTTAATCAACATATTGTGTGGCCAGCTATATCACCTAGTTCGTATGTATCGCTGCCAATTTGGTATGAACAGCCCACGCGCTACTAAAGCATTTGATGAACACTCTCGAATAATTGAAGCGATTGCCGACCGAGATGGCGAATTAGCCGAAATGCTAATGAGGCGTCATATTGCCGCTTCACGTAAAAATATTGAAAACAAAATTGCACAACAGCAATAGCGGTTCTACGCTATTTTACATTACATAACTTGATAATAAAGGACCCAATAATGTCTACATCCGCAAATACATTATCTCCTGGCGCTAAGTTTCGCCAAGCTTTAGCAAACAATAAACCCTTGCAAGTTGTCGGTACCATTAATGCCTATTGCGCAATGATGGCAGAAGAGCTTGGTCATCAAGCTATTTACTTGTCGGGTGGCGGTGTTGCAAACGCATCTTACGGTTTACCTGATTTAGGCATGACATCATTAAATGATGTTATTGCTGATGTGCAGCGAATTACTAGCGCATCAACTTTACCGTTATTGGTTGATATAGATACCGGCTGGGGCGGGGCATTTAATATTGCAAAAACTATCCGAGACATGGAAAAAGCTGGCGCAGCTGCTGTTCATATTGAAGACCAAGTAGCACAAAAACGCTGCGGCCATCGTCCAAACAAAGAAATTGTTTCTACCGAAGAAATGGTAGATAGAATTAAAGCTGCTGTCGATGCTCGAACAGATAAAGATTTTTTCATCATGGCAAGAACCGATGCCTTTGCACAAGAAGGTTTAGAATCGGCACTCGAACGCGCAAAAGCCTATGTAGCTGCTGGTGCTGATGGCATTTTCGCTGAAGCAGTAAAAACTGAAGAACATTACCGTGCTTTCACCGAAGCGCTTGATGTTCCAGTTTTAGCTAATATTACTGAATTTGGTCAAACTGAGCTTTGGAATAAAGAGCAGTTAGGTGAGTGGGGTTGTGCCATGGTGCTTTACCCATTATCGGCATTTAGAGCAATGAACAAGGCTGCTGAGTCAGTATATAAAACCTTGCTAAATGACGGTGACCAAAAAGCAGAAATTGATAACATGCAAACTCGTATGGATTTGTATGATTACTTGGGTTACCACGATTATGAGCAAAAACTTGATGCCTTGTTTACTGAAGGTAAAAACAAGTAATTCATGCTTATAGCTCGAACGTAAATGCAAAAATTAATATACAAAATAAGAAACTAAATTTTAACCATTAACGGCAACTTAACTGCGGTTAACGGACAAGAGGAAAGAATGATGACAGAGAAAAAATTAACAGGTGCAGGCTTACGTGGTCAAAGTGCAGGCGAAACAGCATTATGTACTGTAGGTAAATCAGGCTCAGGCTTAACGTATTGTGGTTACGATGTTGCAGACTTAGCTGAAAATGCCACGTTTGAAGAAGTAGCATATTTACTTTTCAATGGCGAACTGCCTAATGAAAAAGAGTTAGCAGCATACAAAACTGAATTATTTGCTATGCGTGATTTACCGCAAGCGTTAAAAGAAGTGCTTAAGCTTATTCCAAAAGAAGCTCATCCTATGGATGTAATGCGCACAGGTTGTTCATTTTTAGGTAACTTAGAACCAGAAAATGATTTTAGCGAACAAAACCGTGCCGCTAACCGTTTGTTATCAGCATTTCCTGCCATCATGTGTTACTGGTATAAGTTTTCTCATGACGGCGTAGAAATTGACTGTACGTCAGATGAAGCCTCTTTAGGTGGCCACTTTTTACGTTTACTAAATGGTACAAGCCCGTCAGCACAGCACGAACGTGTTATGGATGTATCATTAATTTTATATGCCGAGCATGAATTTAACGCTTCTACCTTTACAGCACGTGTTTGTGCGTCAACGCTATCTGATATGTTCTCATGTGTTACTGGTGCTATTGGCACCTTGCGTGGTCCATTACACGGTGGCGCAAATGAAGCGGCAATGGATATGATTGAAACCTTTACTTCACCTGCTGATGCCAAAGAAAAAATGGCTGGTATGCTTGAGCGCAAAGAAAAAATTATGGGCTTTGGTCATGCGGTTTACAGCACATCAGACCCTCGAAACGTTATTATCAAAGCGTGGTCTGAAAAACTTGCCGCTGAAAATGGTGATACTTCGTTGTACGATATTTCAGTGGCTTGTGAAGAGTTTATGTGGGATACCAAAAAATTATTTTGTAATGCCGATTTCTTCCATGCTTCTACCTATAATTACATGGGTATTCCAACGAAACTATTTACCCCTATTTTCGTTTGTTCGCGTTTAACAGGTTGGGCAGCTCATGTGATGGAGCAACGTACAAATAACCGTATTATTCGACCTTCTGCAGATTACATTGGTGCAGAGCCACGCAAAGTTCAGCCCATAGCACAAAGGTAATTTGCACTTAGCATTTACCGACACAAAGCCTTATCAACAAAGATAGGGCTTTGTAATTTATTAAATTACTGAAAAAGTATCGCTTTTATACTTTTCAACTCTGTGGACTAAATTATGAATTATGATTACCGCAAACCTTTACCAGGTTATAAAAATAATGGTCTAACGATAGATTTCTTTGACACCAAAGAAGCTATCGAAACTATCAAGCCCGATGCTTATAAAACATTACCTTACACGTCACGTGTACTCGCAGAGCAATTAGTTCGACGCTGTGACCCAGCGATGCTAACGGATGCGTTAAAGCAAATTATCGAAGGTAAACAAGACCTTGATTTTCCTTGGTATCCAGCACGTGTTGTTTGTCATGATATTTTAGGTCAAACAGCATTAGTTGATTTAGCGGGTCTTCGAGATGCCATTGCAGAACAAGGCGGTGATCCTTCTAAAGTGAACCCAGTTGTGCCAACACAATTAATTGTTGATCATTCACTGGCGGTAGAAGCCCCAGGTTTTGACAGTGAAGCATTTGAAAAAAACCGAGCCATTGAAGATCGCCGTAATGAACAACGTTTTCATTTTATCGAATGGACGAAAACGGCTTTTAAAAACGTTGATGTAATTCCTGCGGGTAACGGCATTATGCATCAAATTAATTTAGAAAAAATGTCGCCTGTTATTCAAGCGCGCGATGGCGTCGCCTTTCCTGATACTTGTGTTGGCACCGACTCACATACTCCGCACATTGATGCCTTAGGTGTAATTGCCATTGGTGTGGGTGGTTTAGAAGCTGAAACGGTAATGCTAGGTCGCCCATCGATGATGCGTCTGCCTGATATTATTGGTGTAAAGCTTACCGGTAAACGCCAACCGGGCATTACAGCAACCGATATTGTGTTAGCAATAACTGAGTTTTTGCGTAATCAAAAAGTGGTTTCGGCATATTTAGAGTTCTTCGGAGAAGGCACTAAAAGTTTAACCATTGGTGACCGTGCAACTATCTCAAACATGACCCCAGAATATGGTGCGTCTGCCGGTATGTTCTACATTGATGAACAAACTATTGATTATTTAAAAATTACCGGTCGCGAGCCAGAGCAAGTAGCACTTGTCGAAACGTACGCAAAACATACCGGTTTATGGGCCGACGACTTAGTTGAAGCGCAATATCCGCGTGTAATCGAATTTGATCTATCAACAGTAGGGCGTAATTTAGCGGGTCCTTCTAATCCGCATCGTCGTTTAGCGACCGCTGATTTAGCTTCAAAAGATATCGCGAAAGACTTAGCTGCTTGTAAAGTACAAGAAGCCAACGGTGAAATGCCTGATGGCGCCGTTATTATTGCCGCGATTACGTCTTGTACCAATACCTCTAATCCTCGTAATGTGGTTGCGGCGGGCTTAATAGCTAAAAGAGCCAATGAACTTGGTTTAGTGCGTAAGCCTTGGGTTAAATCATCGTTTGCGCCAGGTTCAAAAGTTGCCAAACTTTATTTAGAAGAAGCTGGTTTGCTGTCTGAAATGGAAAAATTAGGTTTTGGTATTGTTGGTTATGCTTGTACAACTTGTAATGGCATGTCGGGCGCGTTAGACCCTAAAATTCAACAAGAAGTGATAGACCGCGATTTATACGCAACTGCAGTATTGTCAGGTAACCGTAACTTCGATGGCCGAATTCACCCTTATGCTAAACAAGCGTTTTTAGCGTCACCACCCTTAGTTGTCGCTTATGCTATCGCCGGTACTATTCGTTTTGACATCGAAAAAGATAGTTTAGGCCAAGATCAAAACGGTAACGATATCACTTTAAAAGATATCTGGCCGAGCGATGAAGAAATTGATGCAATCGTTGCATCAAGTGTTAAACCCGCGCAGTTCAAAAAAATCTACACACCTATGTTTGATTTAGGTGCGTTTGAGCCAGCTGAAAGTCCATTATATGCATGGGACGAAACCAGCACTTATATTCGTCGTCCGCCATATTGGAATAAAGAGGGGGAAGGTGCATTAGCCGGTGAGCGAACCATGAAAGGTATGCGCCCATTAGCGGTGTTAGGCGATAACATTACTACCGATCATTTATCGCCTTCAAATGCTATTCAGTTAAACAGTGCTGCTGGTGCATACTTACATAAAATGGGTTTACCAGAAGCTGATTTTAACTCTTACGCAACGCATCGTGGCGATCACTTAACCGCACAACGCGCTACCTTTGCTAATCCGAAATTATTTAACGAAATGTGTCGTGATGCGCAAGGGGAAGTTAAACAAGGTTCGCTGGCACGTATAGAGCCTGAAGGCACTGAATCACGTATGTGGGAAGCGATTGAAACCTACATGCAACGTAAACAGCCATTGATTATTATTGCCGGTGCAGATTATGGGCAAGGCTCTTCGCGCGATTGGGCAGCAAAAGGGGTTCGTCTAGCGGGTGTTGAAGTTATTGTATCTGAAGGATTTGAACGTATACATCGTACTAACCTTGTCGGTATGGGCGTGCTTCCGCTTGAGTTTGTCAACGGCGAAACACGTCACACCTATAACATTGACGGCACAGAAACTTTTGACGTTGAAGGCACAACAGCGCCTGGCGCGAGTATGACAGTGGTAATGACACGTAAGAATGGTGACATTGTTAATATTCCGGTTAAGTGTCGATTAGATACCGGCGAAGAAGTATCTGTATACGCAGCAGGCGGCGTATTACAAAAATTTGCTAACGACTTTCTTGAATCAAGCTTGTAGCAAGTTATTTGAATAATCACTTTGGCTGCACACGCATTTAAAACAATGAATGAGTGTGCAGCATTTTATTCAAATCAACGCTTAAGTTACTGCTAATATTCAAGCAATTTTTTAATGGCTCGTTACTTAAAGATTGATTGCTTAGCATTGATCATTTAAAAACACATTGCTTAAAAACACATTGCTTCAAGGCTAATAGCTTAAAAGGCCCATTGTTGTAAACGTAATGCGCCATTGTTCAAAAAGAAAAGGAGAGAGCCGTGTCTCACGCCCCTCAAATCAAAATCCCCGCAACTTATATGCGCGGCGGTACATCAAAAGGTGTATTTTTTAATTTAACCGATTTACCAGAGCGCTGCCAAGTACCTGGAGAAGCGCGCGATAATATGTTGCTGCGTGTTATTGGCAGCCCAGATCCTTACGCTAAGCAAACCGATGGTATGGGCGGTGCAACATCAAGCACCAGTAAAACGGTTATTTTAGCCAAAAGTGAAGTGGCCGATCACGACGTTGATTACTTATTTGGCCAAGTCGCTATTGATAAAGCATTTGTTGATTGGTCAGGCAACTGCGGCAACTTAACGGCCGCCGTTGGCTCATTTGCTATCAATGCTGGTTTAGTTGACCCGTCACGCATCCCTGAAAATGGTGTTTGTATTGTTCGTATTTGGCAAAAAAATATTGCCAAAACGATTATCGCACGTGTTCCTATTACCAACGGAGAAGTACAAGAAACCGGTGATTTTGAACTTGATGGCGTTACCTTTCCTGCCGCTGAAGTGCCGGTAGAGTTTGTTGCACCCGTTGACCCTTCTGAGGCGATGTTTCCAACCGGTAATGTCGTTGATGAACTTGAGGTACCTGCTATTGGAGCCTTCAAAGCAGCAAAATATCAAGTGACCATGATCAACGCGGGTATTCCCACCATTTTCTTAAATGCAGAAGATCTTGGTTATACCGGCACAGAGCTGCAAGACGCCATAAACAATGACGAGGCAGCATTAGCACGCTTCGAAACTATTCGAGCTGTCGGCGCCGTTAAAATGGCGTTGATTAGAGATGTTTCAGAAGCCGCTGCACGCCAACATACCCCGAAAGTGGCTTTTGTTAGCGGCGCTAAAGATTATATAACATCAAGCGGTAAAGCAGTTCTAAGTACAGATATCGACTTGCATGTACGGGCATTATCTATGGGTAAATTACACCATGCCATGATGGGCACAGCCGCCGTAGCTATTGGCGCAGCCGCAGCAATACCCGGCACATTAGTGAATGAAGCCGCTGGCGGTGGTGAACGCGATGCCGTGGTATTTGGTCATCCATCGGGCACACTAAAAGTAGGCGCTCAAGCATCACAAGTTAATGCGCAGTGGACGGTCGATAAAGCGATTATGAGTCGAAGCGCGCGTGTTTTAATGGAAGGTTGGGTGCGTATTCCAGTAGATTCGTTTTAATCGGTGATTTTGGTTTAAAAAAGTGGAAAGTGTGCGGTTGTAGTTGGTGTGATCACTTTGGTGGTTATTTAACAGTCACTATATATTAGCTTTGTATTTATTTTAATGTTTACGTGTTTTTATACTGCTCTCGTTGATTTCCCGCTTTATTGTAGAAAGGTAGATTTAATCTGCCTTTCTACATCGGTGTATTCATGGTTGATAATAAGTAATTGAATGTAAAAGTTAAACTATGTATATTGATTTTAATAAATATTCATTTGCAAGGTGGTCTTGCTTGTTGAAAAGGTGGGTTTTTCCATACAAGAAAATTAAGTCATTCACTTCGTTCGCTGGGACGCATACACGCAGGGCGGTTTCGCTATTATTCCCTACGTACCAGCTTCCCTTATTTAAAAGTTAGCTACCCAAGGAGAGTTTGGTGAAACGTGATATGGATCTAGTTCGTAAAATATTACTTTTTATTGAGTCAAAAGAAGATGACCATCCAATAATTGAACCTCCATTTGAGGGATACGAAAAAATTACTTTCCTTGAACACTATCACCTTCTTTATGAGGCGGGTTTAATCCGCGCTGAAACTGTATGTTCAGACTCTACACCTGAGAGAGTCATAAAAGTTATTCCATTTGGCTTAACGTGGGCAGGCCATGATTTCGCGGACACTATTAAAAATGATGGAATTTGGAATAAAGCAAAAGAAAGTGTTTCATCTAAATTAAGTGGTTTACCATTTGATGTTTTAAAAGCTGTTCTTATCGGCTTGTGCAAAGAAGCCATCAAGGATGCCGTAAAAGGTTAACTATAGTTTAGGAAGGGTCTCCTGCTAATGTTCTACTTAATAATCACCATTAATAAACGTTTTTGATTGTTAAAATAAAGTAATCTAGTTAGAGTATTTTGGTTAAAAAAATTATATAAAAAACTAGTAATTATATAGGCTCGTTCATTTTAAAGGAGAATTAGTGCAAGCTAGGTCTAAAAATCCCATGATCAGTTTTGGTGATTGGCTTCTAATTGGAATTCCCTTAATTGGTTATTTGTATACCTCAATTCCTCTTATGTTATTACCTTTACCTATTGCGATTGCATACTCAATTTTTGGTGCGTTAAAAAGACATCACTTAAACCAACCATTAGTTGAGCCTGAGAAAATCAGACTTTACTCAAGCTTGCATATAAAGTTTAAAATTGGTTTATTAATTAGCTATTGGTCATTAGAGCTTATTGCTTTGTACCTTTCAGAAATTTAAACCTTACTTTATTATTTTTTATCTAGCCATCCATATATTTTTTATCTAACCACCCATAAATTCTGCTCATATTTCAATCGAAAATTAACAGTCCATTCATCCTAATTTGTATATCCCATAGTAAATTATCTTAAATTTTATTTATTTTGTTATGCACTAAATTTAACTGTGTTTTTGTACAGCTGGGTGCGATTTCCTGCTTTCATCCAATAAAAAGGAAATATTCTCGTTTATGTCTTTAGCATAACGAGATGTTTTATTAGTAACTTATTGTAGATAGTGAATAAATCAGGTATGTTTTGATTATTATAAAATATGAAAGAAGGATTTTTTCCTTGTTTAAACAAGGATTTTTTCATCATAATAAGCTGTTAGGCTCCTAGAGGAATTTGAGTGAAACTGTTAATTGGGATACTCCATGGAATATTATTTTTAGTTTTTCTTGGACTCTATTGGCACTTACTACCTTTTTGGCAAACAACAGTAACAAGTTCATTTGTAAACTTTATCGTTCAGTATGAGTGGTCAAAAGATGCTTTTTGGTTAGTAGACGGTTTGTACATATTGTTAGCGACAGTTGATTTTTCTATTGCTTCTTTTCTATCTGCAACAGTAATTGGTTTTGGCGTTAAAAAGTTAAATTGGAGTAGTAAGTTAGGATTGTTAGTTTACTTCTGTCCGATTTTAGTAATTGTAATTTTTGACTATTTTTCTCAATTTATCGGTAGATACACTGGAAGTAACTTTGAGTATTTGTGGTATTTGGCGATACCAAGTTTAGTTTTGTACCTTCTGATAAAGAAGCCTAACAATCAAATGCAGCCGACGCCAAACAGCTACTCGACTGATTAGGGCGTTAGGCTTCTTTAAGGATTGTAGTAAAAATGGAGTTTTTCTTGAATACGCTTTTTCTTTTTTTCAAATCAGGTAAAAAGATGCCGTCGCTTTTTATGTATATGTATGGCGTAAATACCGTTACGTTTATTCCTCTTCTATTGTTTGGATTTTGGCCGTGGCCAAATGCAACCTATGAAATCAACGGAGAGGCATTAAGAAAGAATTTAACAGGACACTCACCCTAACTGCAAAAAACTCTTTGCCTAAGTTCACGATTTACCGATTTTAAACGCCATAAAGTTAACAAGTCAGTACTTGAGGTTGCTACTTGCCAGAAAATTGATGTATAAGTATAGTTTGGGTCTAAAGTGGTAGTTTCGTATCTATTTTTAGACAAAATCAGTCATTTGGTCATGACAAAGAGCAAGATATTATAATATCGCTGGTATGTGATTAGGGTTTATTTAGAATGAGTGTCATTATTAATTTCGGAATTAAAAGGACACCCATCCTAAATTGAAATTACAGAACACTGAACTAAACTAAGAAAACCCCACAACATTATCTCAGGTGAGTTATGGCTACGCCAAGGAAGCAGCAAATCAGTTTAGTAAACACCCCGTATTATCATTGTGTGGCGCGTTGTGTTCGACGCGCTTTTTTATGCGGTG